>CERD01127781.1_pt1 | contig 66240 bp, 104 predicted proteins | sample 530931 | NCBI WGS metagenome assembly CERD01 (sample SAMEA2621101, study PRJEB7988) | marine metagenome | isolation source: saline water (ENVO:00002010), including
CGAAAAGACCGGCTTGGTCGTCGGCTATCACCCCGCCGATGACGACATTCTCGCGAAATTCCGCGACGGCACTTACACCGGCTTTTCGATTGAGGGCCAGCGGGTCGAATTCGATGAAATCGAGGAGGCGGCCTGATGGCCACGAAGCGCGTTCTGAACCGCATTTCCGTCACCAAGATCGCCGCCGTTGATCGCCCCTGTCAGGAACACGCGACGGTCGCGATCATCAAGCGGGCGCCCGACATTTCCAAGCTGTCGCCGCACTACCCGCTGATCAAGGCGACCTTTGACGAGGCCCTGAATGGCGCGATGGTCAGCGAGCGCGTTAATCGCGCCTTCTGGGATACGTTCGACGGGCTCTGGCAACGCAACGATGCTTTCCGCACCGCGCTGACGGACGAACTTTCCGATGGCGGCGATGGCTCGACGGCCTCGACGGATTATGTCGCCAGCGTCAACGAATTGGTAGACAGGGCGGTTGCCGCCGCCCGGTCGGCGGGGTCGAAATCCTCGGACGACGAAATGAGCAAAGCGATCCAGAAGGCGGCAACCGGCTGGATCGAGTCACAGCCCCAACCCAAGGAGCCAACCATGACGATTACCACGAAGGCCGCCCTCGCCTCGGCTGTGGCATCTTTTGCCATCGCCAAGTCGACCGCACAGGAAGCGCAGGACATCATCGAAGCCGCCGATACGCTCGACGATTTCGACGCCCTCGACGCGAACCCCGATCTGGCCAAGATGGCCGCCGACAAGAAGAAGAAGAAGGGCGAGAAGGACGAAATGGACGCGATGAAGCGCCAGATCGCCATCCTCGAAATGCCCGCCGATGTCCGCAAGTATTACGACGGCCTGGCCGATGACGCGACCAAGAGCGCGTTCATCGCAAAGTCCGCCGATGATCGCGCGACCGAGGTGACCAAGGCAAACGAGGGCGACCCGGTTCTCTACAAGTGCGCCGATGGCACCGAGATCCGCAAGTCGGACGGTGCGGTCGCTGCCATGATGGCAAAGCGCATGGATGCGCAGGCCGAGGAAATCAAAAAGCTGCGCGAGGAAAATGCGACCGGCACCATCGAAAAGCGTGCCGCCGCCTATCCGAACGTCGCCAAGGCGATTTCGACCGAAATGCTCAAGTCGGCTGACCAGCTTGGTGCCGATAGCGACGCCGCGAAGGGCATCCTGAAGTCGCTTGAGCAGATGAACAAGGCGGGCGGTTCCATGATGAAATCGCTCGGCACCACCGAGGGCGGCGAAGGCCCGACCGATCTTGCCAAGGCTCGCCAGACCTATGACGCCGCTGTCGCCAAGGTCGCTGCCGAACGCAAGATCAGCAAGACCGCAGCGATGTCTGCTGTTCGCGACGAGCAGCCGGAAATCTTCGCCGAGGCCTACCCCGAGAACGCCGAAATGGACGCGGCTGAATAAGCCGGGCCCATCAGTCGAAACCCGCCCCGCTGGAATGACCCGGCGGGGCAAACGAAGGAAGGATAGCCATCATGGCAACCGAACGTTTCACCGGGGCACAGACCGATGCGGTCCCCGGCGCTGTCGATCTCACCGGCAAGGAATTCTTTGCCGCCAAGCGGACCCCGACCGGCCTCAATCTTTGCGGCGCTGGCGATGGCTGCGACGGCATTATCAGCGAGGGCAAGGCCGCTGGCCTGTCGTCGTCGATCAAGACCGGCAACCAGCTGAAGGCCATTGCTGGCGCGGCTGTCGCCATCGGCGCGAAAGTCACCCCGAACGCCGCTGGCAAATTCATCACCGCTACGGCGGGCACCGAGGTATTCGGCACGGCGATCAGCGCCGCGTCGGGCGCCGATGTGCTTTTCACCATCGAAGTTGATCGTAGCAACCTCGACGTGCCGGCTCCCTAACGGGGGCCAATAATTCCCGGGGGGTCCGAGAGCAGCGAACCCCAAAGAGGCCCCCAATCGGGCTTCGTGACTTGGAGAAGGGAATATGAGTTTTAAAAAGAGCATCTCCGGGGACACGAACCCGGACGCCTATCTGACGAACTATAGCTATGGCCTCATGCAAGAGGATGGCGTGTTCGTCGCTGGCGCAGCATCGAGCCGCATCCCGGTGACGCAGGAAGCGGGCAAATTCAACGTCTACCCCCCGGGCTACTTTTGGCGCGATGAGGCCAAGGTGCGTCCGCTCGGTGGCCGCCCCGTCCAGGTCGGCTACGGTATCAAGGAAGATACCTATGTCGCCGAGGAATGGGCGCTTGAACACGTCATCGACGATCGCACCCGCCAGAACTCGCGCGTGCAAGGCCGCCTCGACGAGAACGCCACTCGCCTGCTGACGACCAAGCAGATGATCCGCGCCGACCGCATCTGGGCGACCACCTTCTTCAAAGAAGGCGTCTGGGCGCAGGAAGTCGCTGGCGTTACCTCGGCTCCGGAAGAAGGCGTGTCGTTCCTTTCGTGGGCCGACGACGCATCCTCGCCGCTTTCCGATATTGAAGATTGGAAAGAGACGATCCGGGCCGCGACCGGCATGGAACCCAACACGCTTGTGCTTGGCTCCAATGTCCGCAAGCGCCTCAAGAACCACCCGGAATTCGTGGATCGCATCAAATATACGTCCAGCGCGGCGATCACGAACGCGGTCATGGCGGCCATGTTCGAAATCGAAAACCTCCGCGTTGCCCGGGCGATCTACAACACGGCTGACGAAAAGCCGATTTCGGTCGATGATACCGGCGGTGAGAATTTCACCTACATCGTCGATCCCAACTCGGCATGGCTCGGTTATATCGAACCGAACCCGACGCTGGACAGCCCGACGGCCATCGCCACCTTCGCGTGGGATAGCCTCGTCCCGGGCCAGACCAACGACATGGGTGGCGTCATTAGCCGAGGCCGTGACGGTCGCGCCTACAGCGACTATTTCCACAGCCGCCAGGCATTCGGCATGAAAAAGGTGACGGACGACCTCGCTGTCTTTATCAGCGACGTTCTCGCTACCGAATAAGCCTGAAACATAGGAGAAGCCCCGTGCCCGTTCGACCTCGCTTTGACCCGAAACGCGATCTTACGGTTGCCCGGGGCTTCATCTATTTGGGCCGACCCTATGCGGTCGGCGACCAATTCCCCCACCCCGATGATGCGGCCAAGATTTCCGACCGCCAGCGCGCCGCTCAATATGAATCGCGCGCGGTCAATTTTGCCCCCGAGGCAGAACCCGATCCCGTCCAAATGAAGCCAGCGGCCCGCAATGGCTCTTGGGACATCACCGCCCCATGGATGGACGAGCCCCTGACGATCAGGGGCAAGACGAACGCCGAAAAGGCCTTGGCGGAATTGCGCGAGGAAGGCGCACCGCTCGGCTGGATCGAAGGCGGCACCGAGGTCGAAATCGACGACCTCGATGGCGGCTGGTATGAAATCAGCGCCCCTTGGCTGGAAGAACCCGAAAAGGTCCAAGGCCGCGAGGACGCCGAGAAACGCCAGCGCGAAATCCACGACGAGGGCGAGCCGATCAGCCACCACGGCGTGACGCTTGATCTGGCCGCTGGCGACAACGGCTATTTCGATGTGCAGGCCGCGTGGCTTGCCGAGCCCGAGAAGGTCCACGGAGCCGAGGCCGCAACGGCCCGCGCTGCCGAATTGCGCGAGGAAGGCCCGCCTGAAGGCTGGTCGCCCGAGCAGGGGCTTGCGGCGTCTGGTGACGCTGGTGAGGACACCGGCGAACAGGGCGGGGAGGCCCCCGCTGACCCAGACGCCGCACAGACCGCCGACAATGGGTCGGATGGCCAGCCCGGCGACGCCAGCGGCAGCGATGATCAGCAGGCCAATGCGGTTAAGTCCGAAACCGATACCGCCGATAACGCGGCGCAGGATGGCTCCGATCAGGCCGACGATCAGACCGATGGCGCACAGGCCGACAAGCCCGAACAGGCCGAAAGTGATGCGCCGGCCGATCAGGCCGAGGCCCCGGCGCCCGATTATAGCGATGCCGTGACGGCCACCCATTCGGGCGGCGGCTATTACAATGTCGCCGCGCCATGGCTGGCCGAGCCGGAAAGCATCAAGGGCAAGGATGCGGCCAATCAGCGTCGCACCGCCTTGCTGGACGCCGGGCCGCCGGAAGGCTGGACCCCGGCAACCGACTAGGGATTGCAAATAACCCCCCGAGGCCGTCTCTCTACCCGAGGGGCGGCCTTTTGTGTATCAGGGGCCGGGTAAAGCGAAGGAGCCAACGATGACCGATTTCAATGCCGAGACGCCGCTGATCATGGCGACGTTCAAGACCGTCCACGGATTCAACCTCAATCGCGGCGCGCGCCTGACGATCGTCGACGAACCCGAGGCCGCCGGACAGGTGACGGAAGCGACCGCCCGCCGCCTCTTTGCCAGCAAGGTCGCTGTGCCCGCCGATAATTTCCGGCCCACCCCGGTCGAGACGCCCGAGCAGAACGCGGCGCGGGTTCTGGCCGATGCGACCGATCAAAGCGATGGCGCGACGGTCGATCTGGGCAACCTCGAAATCCCGGAAGATCTGTCCGTCTGGCAGGAAGATGATCGCGAGGCTGGCGCTCGCAAGGGCGACCGGGTGACGAACGATCATCTGCGCCTGATCGCCGGGCGCGAGGGCGCGGCCATCGAAAGCGACGACAACAAGGCCGATCTGCAACGCAAGATCATTGAGGGCCGCGCGAGCCGGGCCCCCGATAGCGGCCAGGCACCCGATACCGAAGTCATCGGCTGATCATGGCCGACCAGATCGATCTCATTGTCACCGATCTGGAGAAATATACCGAGGGCGAAATCATCGCCCTCGGTCTGAATTTGAACGCCAATCTGCGAAGCAATCCGCCGCTTGGCACGCCAATCGATACCGGGTGGGCGTCGGCCAACTGGTTGCCGAGCGTCGGTGAGCCTAATGTCATATCCGGCGAGCCCGCCGACCCGCGCGAGGGCCCCACGCCCGCCGAGGTCGCCGCCCGGGCCAAGCTGGCGGCGGCTGGCGAGAATGAGGTGCTGGCTTGGCGGCTCAAGGACGGGCCGATCTTCTCGACCAACAACGTCGCCTATATCGGCGCGCTTAATCGCGGCCACTCGCCGCAATCGCCCCGGGGCTTTGTCCAGATCGCAATCGAGAAGGCCATCCGGGAAACCTACAGCCGCGCGGCCTCATTCGGCACGCGCATGCGCAGGGCCGCTGCTGCCCGCGCCAATAAGCCGAGGCCGAAACGATGAGTGTGTGGCGCGAGGTCAAGGAAACGCTCTACCAGCGGTTCGCCGACCAATGGGTCAGCGACGGGCCCGAGCCCGGCCCGCTGACAGCGTTCACGCTCGACAATGAGAAATTCGATCCGCCGGACGCCCAATGGGTAGCCGTCAAGGCGATCAGATTGCCCGGCGGCTCCGGGACGATGGGGAGCCGCGGTAATCGCAAAATGGACCGCGTGGGCTTGCTGATCATCGATCTGCGCGAGCCCCCGGGGCGCGGTTCCGGCGATCTGGCCGATCTGGCCGAGCGTGCCGCCAAGATCTTCGAAAACTGTCGCCTGCTGGCGTCCCATGACATCCGATTTGCCGAGGTAGAGCCCGGCGAGGAATCGGATATTGATAAGGGCCGCTGGTGGGGCGTGACAGTCGAGGGCCGATTCGAGTATGAGGAACTTAACTAACAGGAGGCGACCATGGGCCGCGTAATTACGAACGGAACGACACTTTCCTTTGCGCGCGAGGCGTCGCTAGGCACTCTGCCGGTCGAACCGCAATGGTTCGAGACCGAGCCGAACAACATCACCAGTTGGGGCACCACGATCAGCAAGGAGGCGCGCTCGCCCATCAGCCGAGCCCGAGCCCGTCGCAAGGGCGTCGTCACCGATCTGGACTCGGCGGTCGAATTCGAGGCCGATCTGACGCTTGCTCACCTTCGCTGGTTTGCCGAGGCGTTTCTTTTCAGCAATGCGGTCGGCGCCGACGCTTTTCTCGTCAGCGGCGTCACCGGCACCGGCTATACCATCCCGGCCTTGAGCGCCGCCGAGGCTGGTCGCCTCGTCTATAATGGCGCGGGCTCGGGTGCGACTACGCTGATCTACGCCAGCGGGTTTCTCAATGAGGCCAACAATGGCCTGAAGGTGCTTTCCGACGACCCGGGGGCCACCGAGACCGAATTGACGATCGCGGGGCTTACCGCCGAGACGGTCGCGGCTGGCAACTATGCCGAAATCGCGGTCGCGGGCGTCCGTGGCGCGGCTGGCGACATCGAAATCGATGCTGACGGCAATCTGATCAGCACGGCGTTGGATTTCACCACGCTTGGCATTGCGCCCTATCAGGTCATCCACATCGGCGGCGTCGATCTGGCCAACCAGTTCTTCGAGGAAGAAAATACCGGCTTTGCCCGGGCGATCCTGATCGAACAGAATAAGATCACGCTGGCAAAGCGCGATCAGCCGTTCGTCGCCGATGATGGCACGGACGACAATAGCGGCGGCACCGGCCTGCGCATCGACATCCTGTTCGGCCAGTTCGTCCGCAACGTGCCGGTGGGCGCTGCCGATTGGGTCGAGCATTCGACGCAATTCGAACTGGCGAGCCCGAACCTTATGGCGGGTGGCGCGACCGGCTACGAGTATAGCCTCGGCAACTATGCCGACGCGCTTTCGATCAGCATCCCGCTCTCGGGCAAGGCGACGATGACGCTCGGCTTTGTCGGCACCGATACGACCAACCCGTCGATTGTCCGGGCAGAGAACGCCGAGGACGCCAAATCGGGCGGCCAGACTGAATCGTTCGGCAGCGCCAGCGATATTGCCCGCCTGCGCGCGCAGGACATCGACGAGGAAGGCCTGACGACCGATTTCAAATCGGCCACGTTCACGCTGACCAATAATGTCGCGGGCGAGAAGGTCATCGCCAAGCTGGGCCCGAAATATCTCAATATCGGCGACATCGAGGTCGATGTCGAAACCCAGATCCTTTTCACCAATCCGGATATGATCGAACGCATCCGGTGCAATCGCACCGTCGGCCTTGATTGGATTATCCGGAATGGCGATGGCGGCGCGGCTTTCGATCTGCCGACCGGCACGCTTGGCGGTGGCGGTCGCGAGATGCCCGAAAATCAATCGGTGCTGCTCAATACGACCTTCATGGCGCACGAAGAAGGCGCGGCGGGCTTTACGCTCGGCATCAGCTTCTTCCCGGTCCTGCCGGATGTCGGCTGCGCCTGATCGCCAGGCTGATCGATGATCAAGAGGGGGTGGGGCCTAGTGCCCCGCCCCTTTTCTTTTGCCCGCAGGCGCAAGCGTTGGACAGAGCGGCATCGGGGGAATAGATAGTCCCGGCCCTGATCAATGGAGGAACCCCTGTGGCCGACTATTCCCACCTCAAGAAGCTGGACGTTAATGAGCAGACGACCGCCGAATATATTTTCGAGGACATCCCCGGCGAGCCCTCAATCATCTTCGCCCCGATGACCGACTCAAACCCCGATTATCTCAACGAGCGCGTCCGGATCGCTGTCGAGCGCGCCGAGGCCGATCAGGCTAACACCAAGGCGAAGCGCCGCGAGAAAATCCTAAGCAGCGCCCGGCTGGACGAGGAACGCGAAATCGACCGCGAACTGATGGCCCGGACATGCGCCAAGGGATGGGGCAATCCGCCCAAGGACGAAAAGGGCAAGACCCACCCATTCAGCGCCGACGAATGCCTGTCGTTCTTGCGCGCCTTGCCGAACTATATGTTCGAACCGTGCCGCAATTTCGTCGGCAACACCTATAATTTCGTGCCGAAGGATGGCCTCGCCGATGTGCGCCGGATCGTCGGCGATGCGGAAAATTTGGGAAACGGCTCGCCGCCAGACTCGAGTGGGTTCTCCGATTCGACCGAGACGGCTACAGCGTAAAATCGGCAAGGAAGAAGCGCCGGCCGCTTCCGCAATGGTATCTTGACGAGCCATCGGAGCCGCCCGGCGCGCCCTTTTTCTACGACGGATTCCGCGATCTGGCGACTTGCCGCCCGCCTGATGGTCCTATCCCATGGGATAAAGCTATGGCATACGCTGACCGCAAGGGCCTCGCGCCCGATGTCGCGGAGGCGTTCTGGACTGTCATCCGGAAGATGGACCAAGCCGAACGCCGCTGGCAGATCGAGAACCTGAATTCAGGGAAAAGCGGCGGTGGCGGAATATCGGATAGTAGCGAAGATCGACCCGCAGACCAGCGCGGGCAGCAATAAGGTCAAGCAAGACCTTCGCGGCGTCCAGCAGGAGGCCCGCGCGACCGAACAGGCGCTCAATCGGTCGTTCGATCAGGCCAAATTCGACCGAACGATCGGCGGGCTGGTCGCCCGGCTTGAACAGCTGGACAAGTCGATCAACAATCTCTCGGGCGCCTCGGCCAATATGGCCCGCGCCAACGAGACGACCGCGCAGGCCCTTGATCGCATGGCGGCCAGCGCCAGCAAGGCCAAGAGCAGCACCGATCAGCAGAGCAATTCGGCCAAGCAGAACGCCGCCTCGCAAAACCAGATGGAGGCCGCCCTGCGCCGGGTGCTGGCCGCGACCGATGCCGAGGCCGCCGAACAGATGCGGCTCAATGCGCTGATGAAAGAAGCAAAGATGCTTCTGGACGCGGGCAAGATCAGTCAGGAGCAATACGCCCGCGCGCAGAATATGGTCAATCAGGCCACCAAGAACGGGACCGTTATTACCGGCCAGGCACGCGCCGGTATGCAACAGATGGGCTACCAGATCGGCGACGTGGCGACGATGTATTCGCTCGGCGCAAAGCCCGCCCAGATCTTCTCGTCCCAGATCGGCCAGATCAGCCAAGCCCTCATGCTGATGGGCGGCGATAGCAAATCGATGCTCGGGCGCGTCGCCGGTTTCCTCGGCGGCCCATGGGGTATCGCGCTATCGACCGCGACGATCCTGCTTGCCCCGTTCATCGGCAAGCTGTTCGAAAGCAACGACGCCTTGGGCGATGCCATCGAAAAGCTGAAGGAGGACGCCCGGGCGACCGACATCGACGCGCAGGCCAAGCGGGCGTTTATGAGCACGGTCGAAGGCGTGACGGCGGCGATCCGCGAGCAGAACAAGGAACTGAAGGAAAACCTTCAGACCCGGCGCGACGCCCTGATCGCCGAAATGAGCGAGGCGCAGAACAATCTGGACAACGCCATCGCCCAGAAGGCCCGCCTGCAAGAGGACATCAGGCGCTCGCGCGAGAATTTGCGTCGCTTGGAGGAAACGGCTGGCGGGGCCGCCGATACCGCTACGCGCAGCACGGCTATCGCCGCAGCGGTCGCCGAGCGAAGCCGATTGGCCGAACTGGAAAAGCAATACAAAGGGCTCGGCGGCACCATCGCGACCGCGACCGAGGCCAAGCGCCGGGCCGACGCTCAATTCGCCGTCAATATCGCGGAGCGCGCAATCGACCCGATTGCCCGCATCAACGCGCAATATGACGATCTGCGCAAGAAGCTGATCGAAACGTCGATTGCCTCGACCAACTATTCAGAGGTCACGCTCACCAAGGAAATCGTCGCGCTTGAGCAGCGGCGCAAGAAGGCCCTCGACGCCGCGCAGGCACAGGAACGGCTCAACAAGGGCGTCAGCGATGGCGTCTCCCTGTTCAAATCGCGCGAGCAGGCCATCGGGATCGCTGGCCGGGAATTCCAACGGGCGGGCTTCCGCGTCGGCGAGAATGAGCAATTCGGCGGCGTCCGGGGCAATCACCCCGGGATGGGCAACAAGTCCCATGGAAAATACGCCATCGACATCAACTCGGGCACCGGGGTGGTCGAAGCCAATGTGCCCGAACTCAAAGCCCAATTCGATTCAGCGGCCCGGCGCTATCAGTCGCGCGGCTATCGGGTGCTGTGGAACGGATGGGTCTATGAGGCGAACGGCGATGGGCCGACCCGGCGCATCCCCGCTGGCCAGAATCAGCACCGCGACCACATGCACCTTGAGGCCCCGGGCACCATCGTGGGCAGGGCGACGAACGCCAGCACTGAGTCGCAATTCCAGACCGAGGCCAATCAGGCGCAGCGGCTAGAAGAACGCGCCTCCGATTTCGTGGGGGCGGTCGTCGCCCGGGCGGCCTCGCGCGGCTTGCCGAACAATCGCCGCGATCAATTGCAGGCCGACATCGACGAATCCTTCGCCGATTTCGAACGCCGCTTCAATCGGGCGGCCACCGAGGCCGAGAAGCTGACGATCAAGACCGCCTTGACCGACGCCGACGCCCGGGAGACCGCCCGGGCTTTCGAGGACGCCTACGTGCGCCCGCTTGAGCGCCTGCAGGCCCTTCAGGGCAAGACCGGCATTGATCGGGACATCCTCAACGCGAAATTGCAGGAGTCGGCCATTCTGGGCCGCGATCTGACATCGGTCGAAGAAGCGATGATTGAAAACGGCATCAGGCAATCGGACGCCTTGGAACGCCAGCAGTCGATACTCGAGAGTATCGCCGGGCCGCTCGACGATTATCGCCAGACGATCGCGGCGCTCAATGCGCTGCTGGCCGAGGGCGCTATCAGCCAAGAGGCTTACAATGCCCGCATGGCCGAAATGGCGGCAAGCGCCGCTGGTGCGGTCGCTGGCCTGCCAGGCATCGACCCCGGCACTGGCGTCGCTTACGCCGACATCGGCGCGGTGGCCGACGAGAACGCCCGCTACGCGCAAGAGTTGGAGCAATACGCCAATTTCCGCGAGCAGCTTAACCAAATGGGCGTCGATTACGATGCGCTGCGCGAGGCCGCCTATCAGGAACACATGAACCGGCTGGCCCAGATCGATCAGGCCCGTCGCGAGGTCAGCTATAACGCTGTCTCCGAAATCGCCGCATCGACCACCGCGATCATGCGCGACGCCTTCGGCGAACAATCGCGCATCGCCCGGGCGGCGTTCGTGGCCGAAAAGGCCGTCGCAATCGCGCGTTCGATCGTCGCCATCCAGACCGGCATCGCGCAGGCCTCGTCGCTGCCCTTCCCGGCCAATCTGCCCGCCATCGCGTCGGTCGTCGCGGCCACCGCCTCCATCGTCTCGAATATCCGTTCGGTCACCGTCGGCTATAAACAGGGCGGCTATACCGGCGACGGGCCGGTCAACGCCGAGGCGGGCGTTGTCCATGGCAAGGAATTCGTCGTCAACGCCGATGCGACCGCGCGCAACCGGCCATTGCTTGAGGCCCTGAATGCGGGCCGCGATGTGCGCGCTGCCGCTGGCGTCAATAGGGCCGCCGCCGCTGGCGGCTATGGGGGCGAGCGGGTCATCGTCCAGCCAACCCCGGCGCCCGCCGTCAACATTCGCCAGATCAACGTGACGGACCCCCGCCAGATCGCCGAGTATTTCGCGACGCCCGAGGGTGAGCAGCTGTTCATCAACATGGCGACCGAGAACGCCGATACGATTGTGCGCGCGGCGAATAACTGATGGCTTTGATCAACCTCGGCGACCTCTGGCAATATCAAGCCCGAGCGAACACGGTCCCCGCCAACCCCGGCGCGGTCGCTGTGCCATCCAGCGGTTGGCTCGGGCCAGCCCCCGCGCCCTTCGGCACCATCGGGCCGTCATTTCAGACCGGGCTCAATCTGGGCACCCCATGGGCGGTCAATACCGGCCTGTGGGTCCGGCGCGGCATCGTCACGGATGGATCCGACGGGGTGCGATTGCGCGGCCAGATCGACAATGCCGCCTTCATCTACGTCGACGGGCAACTGGTGGGCCAGATCAATCCCGGCAACGACGCGGCGCCCCCACCCTCGGCTCGCAACAATCTTGATCTGATCATCCCGAAATCGCGGCTGGCGGCTGGCACGCATCAACTGGCGATCTTGCTGCTCTCCGATGGCTCGGGCGCCGATACGACGTTCTTCTGGCTTGAGGCCGATTATTCGCCGCCTGTCATGTCGCTCTGGCCGCGCACGCCCATGCAGGAGGCCATCGCCTGGCTGACCGATCTGTCGATCAGCGAGAACGGCACGGAGGAACGCGAGCAAGTCAGGGATGTGCCGCGCCATAGCTATCGAATGAGCGCGTTCGTGCCCATCGCCGAACAGCGGCGCGTCGCCAATATGCTCTACGGCCAGCGCGGCAAGCAATGGCTGGTGCCGATCTGGTCGCAAGTCCGGCACCTCGGCCAGATCGTCGCGGGCGAGACATCGCTCGCCTTCGATACCCGCTTTGCCGAGTATCGTGCCGGCTCCCCTCTTTTGCTCTGGCAATCGCCGCAGCAATATCAGGTCTGTGGCGTCGATGATGTCACCAGCGACGAGGCGATCAGCCTAAGCACGCCGACCGAGGCATTCACTGACGCCTATGTGATGCCGGTGCGCGCGGGCTATCTCGAAAGCGATCCACAGCGCGCTTTCAATGGCCGACAGGGCTCCGTCGATCTGGCGTTCGCCATTGAGGACAATGCCGCGCTCGCGCCCGCCGCCCCGGCGCAATATCTGGGCGACGATTTCTACAGCGATGTCAGCCTGCTTGATGGTGGCTCGCTTACCGAAAGCATCGTCACGGCTTTCGATCTGATCGACGAGCAGCTTGGCCTCGTCAGCTATCGCACCCCATGGCGCTACAATCGGCCTTCTCGCGTGCATCGCATGATGGGCGATGGGATGGAGGAAGCGTGGGCGATCCGCCAATTCCTGCACCGCCGGGCTGGTCGCTACCGGCAATTCTGGCAACCGACCTTCGAGTCCGACCTCAAGCCGCTCAATACCGGCAATGTGACGACCAGCCTCACCGTCGCCGCCGATGGTTATCTGCGCTTCGCCGCGGATCGCAAGCATATCGCCATTGAGACGCCCGGCGGCTGGTTGCCCCGGCGGATCACAGCCACGCTTCAGACCGGCGCTAACCAAGTGCAACTGACGCTGGATTCAAGCATCGCGACCCCGGCGGCCCAGATCGGGCGCGTCTCCTTCCTCGGCTTGCGCCGCCTTGATACCGACCGGGCCGAGGTGCAATGGATTGGCGGCAGCGTTTGCGCCTGCGCTGTCAATACCGTGGAGATCCAGCCTTGAGAGTGGAACTATATCGCATCGCCATCGGCAGCACGGTCTATACGCTGACCAGCGCGAGCGAAGATCAGACGCACAATGGCGAGGTCTATGACGCGATCCCGATGGGGCGCGGCGGCACGCAACAGCGCGCCGATCTGACGAAGGCCAGCATGGACGTGAACATTCCGCTGGACCACCCGCTGGCAATCTTGCTGATGGGTTCGTGGCTTGAGCAGATCGCCACGTTGACGATCTTTCGCAAGAAGGCGTCTGGGACGACCGTCTTCTGGAAAGGGCGGCTTACCAGCACGATGCCGGGCGATGCCTCACTCAAAATGGCTTTTGAGTCGATATTCACGTCGATGCGCCGACCGGGTTGCCGGGGGCGCTATCAAAAGACTTGTCGCCACGCACTCTATGGCCGGGGTTGCTATGTCGATCCCGAGGAATTTTCTGTCGCGGGCACGCTGACCGCGATCAATGGCCGCGTGCTAACGGTCACCGAGGCGGGCTTGCAGGCCGACGGCTATTTTTCGGGCGGGATGATCAAGGCCCCGGATGGCTCGCTGACCTATATCGCCGAGCATGATGGCACGGCCTTGACGCTCAATCGCCTGTCGGCATCGCTGGCCAAGGCTTTCGCGGCGACCGGCAGCGCCACAGCCGTCGAGATTTACCCGGGCTGCAATCACTCGTATGCAGAATGCGATCTCAAGTTCGACAACGGCCTCAATTACGGCGGTTTCGATTTCATCCCGACGAAGAACCCGATGGGCGGCTCGTCGATAGTCTAAGCAAGGGGACGCTAATATGTGGTGGCTGATCGCGGTATTCGTGGCCACGCTCGTCCTCGCCTTTGCATTCATGCCCAAGGCGCAGACAGCGCCCCCGCCGGGTATCAATGAGGTCCAGGCGCCGACGGCCGAAATTGGCCGCGAGTTCGGGGTGCTATTCGGCACCCGCGACATCGTGGGCCCCAATGTCGTCTGGTATGGCAACGTCCGGCTGGTGCCGATCAAGAAGAAGGGCGGCAAAAAGTGAGCGACCCCCTGATCATAACGATGCGCGATATTCGCGCCGCCAAGCAATGCAGCCGGGGCGCCCGAGCCTTCTTCGAACGCCACGGCCTCGACTGGCAGGATTTCCTCGAAAACGGCGTGCCCGCAGAGAAATTGCTGGCGACCGGCGACGCGATGGCCGAGCGCACCGTGGAGGTCGCTCGTGGGCGGTAAAAGCAAAGCGGTCACCGTCGGCTACAAGCATTATCTCGGGATGCACCTTATTGCTTGCCACGGCCCTATCGATTTCTTCTCCCGCATCAGATTCGACGAGCGGTCGGCGTGGGAGGGGGCCGCGAGCGGCGGCCAGATCGAAATGTCTGCAACCGAGTTGTTCGGCGGCGAGGAACGCGAGGGTGGCGTCAGCGGCACGGTCGATATTGAAATGGGTTACCCGGATCAGGGGCGGAACGATTATCTAGTCAGTCAGATTGGTCCCGACATCCCCGGCTATCGCGGTGTCGCCGGAATGGTCTTTCGCGACTGCTATCTGGGCAACAACCCATATATCAAGCCCGCGAGCCTGCGCGGCCAGCGCATCAATGTGCGTCAGGATGGCATACCGCAATGGTATCCCGAAAAGGCGGAAATAAGCCTCGATCCGCCCCCCGGCGTTGAGCCAACAGTTTACAGTATGAGCGAGGCCTTCCCCACGCTCAATCGTTTCGAAAGCCCTTCATTTCCCGGAAACAATACATTCTACCCCGGATCGTCGGTGACGATAGGCCCGTTCCCGTATCGGGCTCGCATCTGTGGCGGGGTTGGGAGCCCCGGGATTGGCATCTGCATCGCTGACGACAATTTTGTTATCGATGGAGCGATCTGGCCGGGAAACTCCAGTAGTATGTTCGGCTTCGAGACCACTTTTGCCGTCTTGGATCCCGGTGAAACCATGCTGGTGCGAGTATGGAATGTTGGCGGAAACCTGACGGGCGCTGGCGGCAATATGGCCGCAGTGCCGATTGGCACCCCGACCGGCGATATGAACCCGGCTCACATCATCAGGGAGTGCTTGACCGACCCCGATTGGGGGATGGGGTATCTCGACGAGGATATTGACGACGAGTCATTCATGGCCGCCGCCGATCAGCTGTTCGACGAAGGCATGGGCATTTCGCTGCTATGGGATCGGCAGGCCCAGATCGAAGATTTCGTGGCCGAGATTGTCCGGCACATAGACGCCGCGCTGTTCGTCTCGCGCACCACTGGAAAATTCATTCTTCGGCTGACGCGCCAAGGCCCGACGCCGACGCTTTTGCTCGACGAAAGCAATATCGACAAGATTGAGAGCCCGAACCGCGCGGCGTTCGGTGAGTTGATCAATTCCGTCACCATTCAATTCTGGAATGCCGAGACGGGCAAGGATGACTCGGTCACTTTGCAAGACCCGGCGGGCGTCCAGATGCAGGGCGCGGTCATCAATACCACCCTGCAATACCCGGGCTTTACCAACCTCAAGATTGCCAGCATCGTCGGCGCTCGCGATCTACGCGCGCTTTCGAACCCCTATCTGACTTGCACGATCTATTGCGGCGAGGATGGCGCTGATCTTGAGATAGGCGACACCTTCCTGCTGACTTGGGCCAAGTGGCGATTGTTCAATGTGCCGATGCGCGTCACCTCGTTCGCGCTCGGCGATGGCAAGCGCAATCAGGTCCGCATCACTTGCGTCGAGGATGTTTTTTCTACCCCGCTTAACGCCATCATCGCCCCGCCCTCCGCTGGTTGGGTAGATCCTTCGCGCCCACCAGACCCGGCGTCCTATCAAGCCGCATTCGAGGTGCCTTATTTCGAATTAGTCCAGGCGCAGGGTCAGGCGACGACCGACAGCGAATTGGCGGCCAGCCCGGAAATCGGGTATGTGGCCGCCGCCGCTGTTCGCGGGAATGCTAGTGCGATTGCCGCCCGCCTTTGGACGGATGATGGCGCGGGCTACGAGGAAGCGGGCGCGATGGACCTGTGCCCCGGCGGGGCGCTTTCGGCCAATATCAGCCCGCTATCGACCACGATCAGCCTGACGGGCGTCGCTGACCTTGATCTGGTCGAGACCGGCACGCACGCCCAGATCGGCGACGAATTGGTCCGGATCGACGCCATCGACGCGGGAGCCGGCACCGCAACGATCGGGCGTGGCGTGCTTGATACCGTGCCTGTTCCCCACTTGGCCGGGACGCCCGTCCTATTCTGGGACGCCTATAATGGCGTCGATCTGACCGAATATGCCAGCGGCGAGGAAATCGACGTAAAGGTGACGCCTACCAGCGGCTCGGGGAAGGTCGCGCTTTCCGAAGCAACGGAAATGACCGTCGCCCTCAATCAGCGCGCTTTCAGGCCCTACGCGCCCGGCAATCTGACGATCAACGGCGAAAGCTACGCGCCGGGCGCGGCCTATGATAGCAACGAACTCGCGATTGCTTGGGCGCATCGGGACCGGACGCAACAGACCAGCGGCGAGTTGGCCGATCATTTCGACGGCGATATTGGGCCCGAGGCGGGCACCACCTATCGCGTCCGGGTCTATCAGGGCGGGGCGCTCGACCCCTCGCTTGAGCAAGACGAAATCGATGGCACCAGCGCGAGCGTCACCCCCACGATCAGTGGGCCGGTGACGATTGAGGTTCATTCGAAGCGCGATGGGGTCTATTCTTGGCAGGGCGCCCGGCACAGCTTCGTTTATATCGCGGCTGGCGCGGCTCGATTGACCGAAGAAGGCGATTTCATGCAAACGGAAGACGGCGATACGCGCGTCACGGAGGACTAGGCGATGGCCACCAAAACAATAACCGGACTCAATGATGCCGAAGATCTGGGCGGCTACGAAATGGTCGAGGTCGCGCAGCTATCGGCGAGCGTGACGATAACCGCCGCGACGATCAGCGCGAGCGCCAGCGATAACAGCTTAAATGATAGCGGCGAGGGCTTTGGCGATTTCAGCGAGGGCGACCGGGTAAATGTCACCGGCTTTGCGACATCGGCCAACAATTTGTTCGTTGGCGTCGTCACCGCTGTCGAGGCGGGCAAGCTGACAATCGGTGGCGCTGATGGCGACGCGATAGCTGACGAGGCGGCGGGCGAAGATATTACCATCGCCAAGTGGACATCGAGGCGGGCCACCGCGCAAGAGGTTGCCGATCTGGGCGGCGGTGGAGGTGATGCCAGCTATCCCGATTTCGCGGGCAACGCGGGCAAGGCACTGTTGGTCAACGAGGCCGAGGACGGGGTTCTTTGGGGCGATGTCGAAGGCGGTGGCGGTAGCGGTGGCGGCTCGCCAGGCACGCCGCCTACGCTCGTCCAAAAGGCCAGCTTGCGCGGGGACGGGAACATGGTGCTGCCCGCCGAGCCTGCCGCCGGGAACCTGCTCGTTCTGGTTATGACCGGCTATCGCGATACCGTGCTTTTCTCAGCTTATGCGCCGGTAGGGTTCACCCCCGTTCGCCTCTATAGTTCCGATTTCAACAACTGCGTTGCCGTGGCGACCAAGTGGGTCGAAAGCGGAGACCCCGCCTCTTGGGCGATGGCGGCGGCGGATAACCAGTCGGCAGTGATGTATGAGTTCTCCGGTGCCTCTGGCGTCATTGGCATAGCGGGCGGCGCGATGTCGCGGTTGTTCACAGGCAACAATTTCGAGATTTCGGTCCCCTCGCCCATGCTCGGCGCCGCCTCGACGATGATCGCGAGCTTCACCAGCGATACCGTTCCCAACTGGGCGATCAATGAAGCGGCTGGCCTGACAGTCGATTATCTCACCCCCGCCAGCGGCTCGATCAATCACCCGGGGGCCTACGCGCACTACAGCGATTCTTTCGATGGCATTATCTCGGGCAGCTTGTCGGGCACCCCGGTTAACCCGGCCTTCGGGGTTTTCGAGGTCGTCGGGACCATTGGCAGCGGCGGTTCTGGCGGGACCGCTAGCAGGGTGGCCGCTTTCAAGGCAGTGCGAACCGGGTCTAATCAATCGATTCCGTCAAGCACGCTGACCACGATTCTGTTCAATACAGAGGTGTTCGATGATGATGGCCTTCTTACCGCCTCCGAGTTTATCGTTCCGGCGTCGTTGAATGGCAAGTTCGCGCAATTGGTAGCCGGGGTCCGCACTTCAGAGAACAGTTCTGCGGCCATCTATATAGAGCGCAACGGAACGCTGATTTCGCAAAGCAGCATGGGCGGCAACAACGGCAATCTCATTGCGTCTGGCACCGTCAAGCTGACGACCGGCGATGTATTCAAAGTGCGGGTTTTTCATGGCGCGAGCCTGACCGTCGAGCCGTCCGAACGAACATTCTTTTCGGGCGTGGTCTTTGACGCATTTGCTTCTGGCGGCGGCGGCGGCGGCGGTGCGCTGTTCGACCCGCCTGCCGCAGCGGACTTCACCCTTGTTAGCGGCGATGCGACACAGCTTACCCTGATCGACGACGCTGACGCCGGTTTGATCGCGACCACTGGCAATTTCAACGGTTGGCGCATGGCCGTGCAGGAACTCACCGATCCGACCGGTGATTTCGACGTTATTTCAAAATCCAACTCGTTGTTCGGTTTGAACAACAATACGGAGCTGGGGCAGATCGTGCTGCGCGACAGCGTGAGTGGCAGGCATACAACCTTCGGCTTCACGATCACAAATCTGGTTGTCTCCAACTACGGCAGCCTGACCGGCTTTAGCGGGCGACCGTTTACATATACCGGTGTCTATGGGCAGCCGGGGATTCAGTGGTTTCGGATCGTGCACACCGGTGGCGAATACATTTTCTACGTCAGTTCGAACGGCAAATACTGGGCGGAGCTCTATCGGCTTACCGACACATCCTTCCTGACCAATCGAGCCGATCAGGTCGGATTCGGCATATACCGTCAACCGATCGCGGAGGCGGTCATGACAACTGAGTATTTTTCGCTGACCGGCCCGGCGGTATAGCCCCGCCGAACAGATGGCACACCGGCTGATCGGCAACACCAATCCTAGTTTGCCGACAGCCAGTGTGCTACGCGGGGCGAGTGGCGAGTTGCCGCGCAACGATGGGTCGCTCAATGAAATCGCTCTCCCCCCTATGTGAAAAGTGCCAGCCAACCCGCCGGGGGTGGCAATGACGGCCGGGGGCATTGCATTCATCGCCGATCTGTTCGGTCTGATCGATGGCGATCTGGCCGATATGATGGTGCGCCACGCGCCCGCAATTGCCTATCTGGCCGACAGCTGGCGTTGGTGGGGGTCCATGGGGGCCGCGCTGGCGATCTGGCCGGTGGGCCGATGGGTGATGACGTTCGACCCCGCCACCACGCCCTATTTCAGCGATACCGCTCGATGGTTCCTTGGCCTCGGCCTGCTCTGCGCCTTGATGGCCATCCTGATCGCCGGGGCGATAATCCCATGGACGGTCGATAACCGGATTGCCGGATTCAATCAGGAAAGCCCCCTGTTCAAGCACGGCATGGCCGCCTCTTGGCTGATGTGGGGATCGTGCGCATGGATCAGCGCGGCGGGCTTTGCCAAGCGGCGATTGCCCATCCTGTTCGCTGCCGTGCTTTGGTGGTGGGCCTGTTATTTCGCGCTAGACCAGACCGCAGGGGCGATGCTGTGATCCATGCAACGACAGCGGCGAAATATACCCCCCCGTTGGTAGCGGCCTTCTCAATGATCGACATCAACATGGCGGCGGGCATTGCATTCGGCTTCGCCTCCGGTTGGGCCGCCCGGGCTGGCGTGCAAGTCACCGCCCGGGAAAAGAGCGAGGTTATCTGGCGCGATTTCTTCGTTAGCGTCCTGATTTCCGGCGGGTGCCTGATCATCGTGCTGGCGTCGGTCCAATGGCTCGGCCTCGGGCAGATGGGTGCCGCGGTTCTTTCGTTCGTCCTGGCCATGGGCGGCGTCAAGCTGCTGGAAAAGGTGCATCGCGAATTCGTCGAGTGGGTGCGGCGCAAGTTCACCGATACCGACAAGATCATGGGCGACCGCAATCAAGAGGCGCAAAAGCTGCTTTCGGCGCTCAAGCTGGCGATGAAGAACGAGGGCAAAGACCCCGACGAGCCGGAATAGAGACTCGCGGCCTGATCGGTGGTATCTGGCCGCTATGACGATACCCTTCAACGCGCTCGCCGAAGAATGCCAACGCCGCCTTGTCGCCCGGGGCCACGATCTGGGCACCAGCGGCCCGAGGGGCAACGGGGTCGATGGACAGGCGGGCAATCTGACCTTTGCCGCCATGCTGGCCGAATTGCCGCTGCCGGTCGATCAGCCGCTAAAGCCAAAGCCCGCCGCGCCGGCCGAATTATCTTTCGCGCAGCGCCAGATCGACCTTGATCTGCTTTGCATGGCCTTTCCGCAGAATACCCGCGAGGGCTTGCTGCCATGGGTGGAGCCTACGCAATTGGCCTGCGTCGCTTGGGGGATCGATACGTTCCGTGAGGTCGCCAGCTTCCTTGCCAATATCAGCGTCGAGAGCGCCGGGCTCACGCGGCTGGAGGAAAGCCTGAATTATTCCTGTCAGGCCCTCGTCGAGAAATTTGGCCGCCATCGCATCAGCGTCGCCGACGCGCACCGCTATGGTCGCTGCAATGGCCATGCCGCCGATCAGAAGGCCCTCGCCAACATCCTCTACGGCGGGGAATGGGGGGCCAAGAACCTCGGCAATATCTACCCGGGCGACGGGTGGAAGCATAAGGGCTACGGCCCCAAGCAACTCACAGGCCGCCACAATCAGACGGAATTCGCCAAGGCCATCGGCAAGAGTGTCGACGAGATCCCGGCTTACGTCCGCACGCCCGAGGGCGGGATGCAATCGGCGGGGTGGTTCTGGAAGTCGCACGATCTGGACGAGAAGGCCGCCACCCCCGGCGTCGAGGATGATCGTCGCGCAATCAACGGCGGCACCTTCGGCCTCGCGGTGGTGGAGGATCTATTCGACGAACTGATCGAAGAACTGATCAGGCGTGAAAGGGCGGGGCGATGACCAAGCCAAAGGCGCGGCGCCGGGTCGCCAACGCCTGGCACTCTTTTCGCGATTTCATGGACAGCCCGACGGAAAACTCGGTCGTCCGCTTCGCTTGGGCCATCGTGGCGATCATCGCCATCGCCCTGATCGGGCTCAATTGGTATGCGATCAATACGCTGGCCGCGCGCGATTGGTGCGCCCAGATCATGACTACCGAGAAATATCTCGGGCCCGATGGCCGCTTGAGCAGCGCCGAGAACATCAAGCTGATCGTCGAATTGTGCGGCGAGACGGGCAAAATGCAGATTGAGGCCATCGCATGGGTCGCCAAGGCGCTCGCGGTCGCCCTCGGCCTGATCCCGGTGGCCGTTTTCGTCGTCAAGTTTTCCGGCGCGAGCGTGAGCGGCACGGTCGCGGGCGCGTCAGCCCGGCTTGGCGCTGGCGATAGCGCGCTGCGACAGGCCGCCCATGACGCCGCCGAGACGGTCGCCGATAAAAGCCGCGAGGCCGCCCAAACATTCCCCGAGCCGGATATGCCCCCGGCTGACGATGAAAGGATTTGACGATGGGTTATCTGATCAAACTGGTCGCTGGCTTCGTGGGCGAGAAGGCCGCCCCCTTCGTGGCCTATCTGACGGTCATCGGCCTTCTGATCGGCGCGATCGTCTGGATGCGCGCCGACGCCTATAATGATGGTGCCGCCGCCAATGAGGCCGCGTGGCAAGAGGCCGGGCAGCGGCTCAAGGAGCAAGTCGCCGAGGCCGCCACAATTGCCGATCAGCAAAGCGCCGAGCGCACGGCGATTGAGTTCAAGCGAGTGGAAACGGAAAAGGAGAAACTAGATGCGGCAGCTGAAGATGGTTCTAGCCCTTTCGATGTGCTGTTTGGCGGTTAGCGCGTGCGGGCCCGAGCGCATTCAAGTCCCCATCCCGATTGATGCCGACCGGGTTGATTGCGCGGTCATCATCGACCAGCGGCCCACGATCAAATCCGAATATTCGATCAATTGGGATGCGATAACGACCGTCCCGCAGGCCATGGCCGAATTCGCCAAATACGTGAAACGCCAGCGCGAGCGCGAAGGGCCGGTATCGGACTATATCGTGGAGGTCGAAGGGGCGCTGTGGGCTTGCGCGGAGGACGACGCCTGGCTGCGCGATTATCTCGCCCAATTGCCTAAGCCGGAGGAATGACCAGCAGGGCCCGTCAGATCGCCGAGAATGGCGATCATCGGCCCCGGGGGCATCAACGCCCCGGCCAGATCGCCCATTGAAATGCGTCTAAGACATAAAGAACCCCGGGCGACCTAGCGGCGGTCTCCCGGGGTTCGCGCTTCCCACCACAGGACGCGGTTCCGAAAGGAACGCCCATCACATAGGAAATGGGCGGGGGAATGTCATCAACGATCTATCCCCAAGCGCCGAGCGGCCAGCTTGTCGATCATCTTGACCGCGTGCCGATCTGGGCAATCGATAGCCGCCATCCCATGGCTGGCCGCCTCGGCGCCCGAGCCGAAAAGCGGGACCGGGCTGACATACTCGAATGTTTCATGTGAAACGCGATTGAGCCGCAGGGCCAGCAATTCGTCGGTATCGTGGCACCCGGCCCAACCGGCGCAAAGGTGCCCGTCGTTCTGGTGGCAATAGAACAGCGCGGGCGATTGCTCCCATGTCTCGCCGTCATATAGCGTCAGCTTTTCATATTCCTCGCGCGCCCAGATCCCCGACGGGACATCGACGCGATAGGGGCAGGAGCCGCAAGGCGCGGCTGATGGGCGTGGTAGATCGCTCAACGATTTCTCCTTTTGCAAACGGCCACAACCCGGCGTGCGTAGGCGGCGGTCATCGACCCGATGTGGCAATCCTCGGGGTCAAGATCGAGTTGGTCGGCAAGCCATAGATACCCGGCACCCCGGGCCCTCGTCTTGCTGATCTTGTCGCGCTTCATCTTCGCCTGCCAGAGCGGGTCGAATGCCGCGTGGGCGGCTTGCCGCGCGAGCCGGGTCTCCTTGCCCGCCGGTCGCCCGACGGGCCGCTCGGTCCCCTTGTGGCAACCGCAATAGGCACCGCACTGGCAAAGCCACATCGGACGATTCCAAAGATCGGGGCGGTGCGGGTAGATCGCTTGGCTCTGCGTCAGCGTCGCCTCTTGCGCGCATTCGCAGCAAATCGGCGGGTCTATAGGCCGGGCAGTCTTGCGTCGCACTCGCGCCTCCCCTGCCATCGCGCCGGGCCAATCCGGCGGCCATGGATTTGCAATTGCTGGCGCACCTTGGCCTGCCAGTGGCGATTGCGCTTGCTCTTGGGGTGGCGCGCGAAATGGCGGTAGGCGTCGCTTAGATTGACCGGCCCGGCCTGATCGCCGAGCCATCGCTTGATTTCCTCGCCCCATGTGCCGACCAGACCGTCGATCAGGAGGTAGCGGGCAAAGCGCAGAGGGACGAGCGATCCTTGCAGATCAGCCTCGGCCAAGCGGTCAAGATCGTCCTGCCCATAAGCGCAAAGCACCGAGGGCGCGCCCGCGTTCTGGCGGGCTCGCGATCCATCGGGCCGGTGGAAATTGATCCGCCCGTAGAGAAACAGGAGCCCGCTCGCGCGCTCCCATACCTCGCGCCTGAATGCTTCCGTCTCGGTGCGGGCAAAGATCAGGGCCGTGCCCCGCCCATGGTCGGCCAAGCGCCGCATCCACTTGCCTATCTCGGCTGACGAATAGGGCGGATTGAGCCAGACGCGGCCCCACCAATCGATTAGCAACCCATTCGCGTCAGCCTGGCCGTTCATGTGCCGGGCGGTCGGCCATGGGCGCGGTGCCGGGGCGGCGCAGGGGTCAAGATCGAAAGTGCCGGCTCCCCCGAGGGCTTGGATGATGCCGGGCGGCGTGAGCCATACCACGCTTTGCGCCTTGGCCGATTGATGCGATCCCATCGCGCGCGACATCAGGCGCTCCTTCCCACGGCTCTGCCGCCATGGTTTTCGTAGATCGTCCAGCCTTTGGGCGCGATCTCCCCGGCTGACAGGACAGTGAAATTATAGCGAATGCAGCACCCGTTGGTGCAGGCCCATCGCTCGACCGCGAGGCGGCAATCGCAAGCGAACGCGATCTGCGCCTTCGCGTCGATCTGGGCGTCGAATTCGGCTTCGGCCTCGTCGCGCGTCTCCCCGTTTATGCGATGCAAGTCGGCCTCCATCCGGCGACGAACTCGCGCAACATGAGAGAGGTCAGGGGCGGCAAGGGGCAATTGCCCGCCAGCCATCCGTCGAGCGTCCGCATCTTGATGGCATCGCCGAACATGGCGATGAATTCCTTACGGGTCTTGCAACCCGAAGCCTCAAGCGCGCGCCGGGCCAGATCGGCCGTCTCGGGGTGCTTAGGTTCGGTCATTGGTCAATTGCTCCTTGAGTGCTTTGAAATGGGCGACGCCCGCGCTGGCGCTATCGATCAGGGACGCGATGGCGACCCCGGCGCTGGCGGCGATGATCAGGGGCCAGAGGGCCCCGAGGATTTGGTCAATCATCCGAAAAGATCCTTTGCGAGTTCCCGGCCCCGGGGCGTCAGGCGATAGTCCCGGGCGGTGGTGCTGGCGGCTCGCCATGCGATCAGATTGCGATGCCGCAGGACTTCATAGCCCGGGTGGTTCCACTCGGCCCGGACCACGCCGACATCATGCAGCGCGCGCAAGGCCGCTATGGCCTCGGGATGTCGATTCAGGCTCCAATGGTCCAATGCTCGCTCCCTGCCCGCTGGATGACGCCGTTCTCAAGCGCGAGCGTCTCCAATAGCGTGAAGGCTCGCGAGGGCCGGACCTTGCCGACGATAGAGGCGTCAATGAGGTTGAACTTTGATCCCGACGGAAAGCGCGCCAGAATGGCGATACGAAATCGATCAAGCGGCGGGATGCGCAAGTGCGCGATCTTGTTGCCAAGATCAGGCGCGATAGGGCGGGGCAATGCCGCCAGCGCCTTGTCGAGCAAGAGGTCGGCGACATCGAAATCGGATTCATCCAGCGCGGGGAGCGCCCCGGCGATGATGCCCGCCAGCAAGGCGACCTCCGCGCCCGAGAATGTGACGGTGGGCGCGGCCATCAGTCCCACCCCTTCTCGCCGGGCCAGCGGCATGCGGGGCAGACATAGCCGCCCCCGCAATCGCGGCAAAGGTGGAAGGGGCGCCCGAAAAGGCGGTCGATCAGTCGCAAGATCGTTGATGCTCGCATAGCGATGCTCTCCCGATAGGGCGTCAGCGCCCATCTGCGCCCCGCTGGCGCTAACCAGCGGGGTCTAGGGGACGCTGACCCGGTTAGGCGGCTTTCGTCGCCTGTGCGGCGTCTGTGGCCATCCTGATCAGCGGCACGGCTGTATCGGGGAGCATCAGCGCCGTGCCGCTGGCGTGCTTGCCCTTCGGGTCATTGATGACTTTGACGAGGATGGGGTATTTCTGCGAGCCCCGGCCCCGGGTGGCGATGCCGGTCGTCTCATAGGTCGCCTGCCCATATTTGAATTCGGTGCCGAAATCCTCGGGGCGCAAGCCGCTGTTCTCGGTATCGGTATAATCAATGCCGATGAGTCGACAGTTGTTATTCCAGATCAGGCGGGCGGCCTCGCGCTGGACCTCGGGGTCATCGATCTTGACCGTGATATTGATTGTGCCCTCGTTGCCAGCGGCGTCATATTTGCCGCCGCCATAGCTGATCTTCAGGCCTAGCTTCTCGGCGAGCGCCGCGAGTTCGCTCTCCATCTGCTCGGCGATCTGCGGGAGGGTCTGCTTGGTAATCTTGGCAATCTTGGTCATCGTTTTTCTTCCTGTGGTGGTTTCGTGATTGGGTGCTGGACCCATCGTCGGGGCGGTGCTGGCCCGCCCTCCCGGGGATTCAGCCGAACAGATCGTTCAAGGCCTCGCGCATCGCCCTATAGGCGTAGAGGCCAACGGTGGTGCTGCGCCCGCTTTGCTCGTCGCAAATGATCATCGCCGGGCGATCAGGATGGGGGATGGCCGTAAAGCGATCAGGCATCGGCTGGCCGTCGGCTCGCTCGACCATATCGCCGCGCATGGTGCCGATTAGCTTTCGCGCTTGCGGCGACAGATGATCGTCATTCGAGTTGTTGATGCAGGCTTTCATTTCAATCTCCGTGGTGGGGTGTGGGGGAGTTGCCATCACGCAACCATTGCAGCAACCGAATTCTGCAATGGCCGCAGTATTATCGCGCCCGAGCGCGGTCCATATAGAGCGTGCCGCTGGCCATCAGCTTCGCGGCGTAGAGGTCGGCCCGGGGGCGCTCGGCCTCCCGGTCGGCGAAATTGAAGCCGTCGAGGATTTGCGTCGCTTGGGTGAAGGCCGTCTTGGCAATCTCGCCGCTGCCGCGATCAATCCGCCAAGCCTTCAGCAAGGCGATGATCGCCCGGCCTTCGACTAGATGGCGATTGCTATGCTCGCGGCGGCACAGCTTGGAGCAAAAGGTAGGCATCGGGCCCCGGCTTGAGCGCCGGACGACCTCGCCGCCGCATTCTGGGCAGATCGCGTCGGCGGCTCGTTCCTGAATCGATGGCTTTGGTGGGGTAGGCATTCTGTCGTCTCCGTGGTGGTGCTGCCCTGTTAGCGACTGCAACCATCGCAGCGAAGCGAAATCTGCCTTAGTCCTAATAAAACATCCGGAGCGCCCGGGCCCCGGCTATAGGTCGAGCCGCATTTGCGCCACAACGGCGCGCTTGATCGCCGCTCGCCTCGCCGCCTCGCGCGCAGTCTTTTGCTGATGGCATGGGCCGCATAGCAGCCAGAGATTGCCGGGGCCGAAATACCAGCGGCGTTCGTCGTCCGGCAGATCGGCGACCTCCCAAAGCGGGGTGCGATGATCGACCTCAAGCCAATCGACCAGATCGACCTCGGTATAGCGCGGGTTCGGGTTTTCGGCGCGCCAGGCAGCGTGCAGCCGTCGCCATTCCTCGACGCCTATTTCAGCGGGCGAGCCGAACGACGGCCTCGGTTGATAGACCGTCACCTCCGGGCCCTTGATCCAGTGCTTCGGCACCGGCGTGCCATCGGGACAGGTCCGGCATCGCTTGCCGTAGCAATCGATCAGATAGGCCATCTGCGCGTCGCGCCGGGTGTGCAATTCCCATTGAGCGAAGCAATGGGGGTGCCAGAGCCGTTGCGTCGATTTCTTGCCGTCGATGACGACCGGGATTTGCTCACCGCACCAGCGGCACCAGCCACGCTTGCCGCTGTTGGGCCATTGCGGCATCGGGAAATCTCGAATGGCCATCAGATCGCGCGCGCTTGGCGATGATCGATTTCCTCGGCCCGGGCCCAGATCGCCGCCCGATAGGATTGGCCAGCCCGGGCGGCGTCTTGGATCGATGACCATGACTCGAGCGGATAGGCCAGCACGCGCCCGCTGGCGCTGATCATTTCCCAAGACCAGCGCGCCCCGATCTGGACTACCTCAATCATGCGTCGGCCAATTCCTTTACGACGCGGCAGAATTCCGTCGCCGTTTCAAAGTCGAGGCCGTTTCCGTAGGCGCGCAACTGGCCCAATCTTCCGGGATTCGCATCAGCCAACGGGAATGTGCCGGATCTAACTGGCCGCCACTCTCCATCCCGGCAGTAGAGCCAATCAACAGCGTCCCGCTCGCCGTCAAGCGCATCGGCTTGTCCATCCCCCCGGCCATCTTCGCCGCCCCGGGCAATTTCAGAATGCGGTGGCCCCGGCTGGTCGAATAGTCGCTGGCCTTCCCGTCGTTCGCCAGAGCCGAGGGCCACCCGGCCAGATTGGCCTGCCTCGGCAATTGATCTGTCCGCTTGCGCAGCGAGCCGTCCGGGTTCGTCCCCTCGGTCGCCATCCCCGCGCTGTCTTTCCAATCCCGGGCGCTGGCCGTCGACCACCCCGCCAGTTGAACGAAATCCTGCAAGTCGTTCGAATGCGGGCCCTTCGCTCTGGCCAGCGATTTCTCCGGGTCGGTATTCGCCGCGCCCGCCGATTTCTTCGCCGTCTGGGTCGGCCATCCCGACAAAGTAGAGTCGTTGCCTGATGTGGTGGCCCCCGAGCGCAAGAGCCTGATCAGCCCAATCGGCAAAGGCACCAAGATGCCGGGCGACCATGGGATCTGGACAAAGGCGTAGGGCCCGGACCAACCGTTCCTGTTCGGCAGAGCCCCGCCACTCCATCCCGAAGCCCGCAGCTGCCAGATCGACCGCCCCTCGGGCGTAACCGATTCCCGCCAAGTCAGCCGATACAAGATCGAACCACCCGAGGCCGTCCTTTGCCGCAACTTGCTCGCCAACGATGACCCGAGGTCGGCAATGCTGGATAAGCCAATGCCAGTGCGGCCAAAGGTGCCGCTCGTCAGCAAACCCCGCTCCTGCGCCTGCCTCGCTGAAAGGCTGGCATGGGCATGATCCGGTCCAGATAGGGCGGTCGTCGGGCCATCCGGCTCGCCGCAAGGCTCCTGACCAGAGCCCGATTCCGGCGAAGAAATGGCATTGGGTAAATCGAAGAAGCTCGGCTGGCGCGACATCGCGAATATCCCTTTCATCGACCTCGCCTGGCGCAATCAAGCCGCGCGCGATCAAGCGGCGCAACCATTCGGCGGCAACCGGGTCGTTCTCATTGTAGTAGGCGGCGATCAGGCTGTTGTAGGCGGTCATATCGTGCGCCAGACTCTCACGAATTCGCCGCCGATCTGGCGGGTGGTAAATTTCCGGGCCCCGGGGGTGAAGCCTTTGCAATAGGTCGCCGCCGCCCCGCTGGCGAGGTTCTGGACGACGATCAGCGGCGCCCCGCCGCATTGCTCGGGCCGCACCACGAACGATTGCCCCACCTCAAGCCGGGCAAGCTGCGCTTGGAAATCGGGCCGGGCCCATTTCACCCGCTGCCGCGGACTTTTGTCGCCGCTGATGGGCACCCCCGTCTCGATTGGCCATGGGTCGGGCTTGGGGTCATAGTCGAACAGATCAGTCATTTCGCTCTCCGTGGTGGGAAAAATCAGGTGGCCGAGCCATTTTCGCGGGGGTCGATGGCCTCTTGGCTTTCAAGGAGGTGGTTCTGGCAATCGCGCAGCCGGGTGATGTCCTCGGCAAACTCGGTGCGCGAGATAGCGAGAAGGGCCTCGGCGGCTTCCTCGATGGTTGACCGCGCGTTGCTCAATAGCTTGGCGCAATCGATCAATGTGCCCCGGCGCTCGGCGGCGTTGCGTGCGCCGGCCGCCAGATCGACCTTCCGTTTCGGCTTGGCCTCGTCCTCGGCCTCAATGCCCGCCATCCGGTAATCATCGAACGACCATGCTATCTCGTCGCATGAGGCCGCCCGATGCAGGCCCGCGCTGACCTCGCGCTTGGTGTCGCGCTTGAGCGCATCCTTCCTGATCAGGTCGGCGTAATAGCTGATCGCCTTGGGGGCCAGCGGGTCGCCGCCCTGCAAGGTGAAATGCGGCTCGCCCGGCTTTAGGGTCTGGTGGGCGTCGTATGGTTTCTTGCTCACTTGAAATGCTCCGAATGAATTACCCCGTCGAGGTGGCGCCCGGCCTTTCGCGCGCCGAGACGGACGCTGAAATTGCCGGTCGGCCATTCATGCCACAAGCCCGGGCGCTGGCCCTTATCGACGGAATTCTCCAAGCCGCTCGCATCGACCTCGCCGTATCGAAACCACTCGCCCCATTGCTTAAAGTGGAAAGGCACCTCGGCGGCGGCGCATTGATCGCGCAGCGACAGGGGCCACGCGGGGTTCATCGGGCGGGCGTTCTTGCCGGATTCGCCGCCGACGATCAGCAAGTCAACGCCCGGCAGATAGCGCCTTAGATCGAGCGCCCCGAGCAATGGCTCGGCGCTGATGAACAGCCGGTCGATGGAGAGCCCCGCCTTGGTCGCGAGCGTCTTGGGCAGATCGCGGTCGGCCTCGATCTGGTTGGCAATCGTCACGCCAAGCGAGAAATTGACCGGCGGGCGCCCATCGAACATCGCGAGCGCCATGCCCCGGACATTGCCGATGCGCTTGGTAAGCACCATCCAGTCGAGGTGCTTCGTCTCGGCGATCAGTTGGCCCAGATCGCGCCGCCATTGAGGATCGACCGCGTTATCGAAAACGTCGGCCAGGCTGGCGCAAAAGACCGTCAGCCGCACCCCCGCTTCCTCGGCGATGCGGTTCCACCGCAGGGGCTTGACCCAATTGCCCGGCGCGGTGCGGCGGCGAGGGGCGCCCGGGCCCCATTCGACGCCGAGGCGGCTCGTCGCCAGATCTTCCGCATAGCAATTATCGCAGGCGGGCCCGATCTTCTGACAGCCAATCCATGGGTTGAAGGTGAGGTCGGTCCAGCTGATGCCGGTCCCCTCGCGCTCAATTAGGCGCTTGACCTTTTCGTGCATTATCTTCTCCGATCATATCAGCTTCGTCGGCCTCGATCTGGACGACGACAGCGATCTTGCCGCGATAGGCGGCGTTAAAATGGGTGCCGCACAGAGGGACGCCATCGACCCAATGTGCGGCGGTCTGCTCACAGCACTTTTTCCAAGGCTGCTGATGGCGAAACTCGGCGGCCAGCACCGCCGCGCAAAGGGGACCACGCCGACCCATGGCTAGAACGGAATATCGTCATCAAGATCGTCGTAATGGGAGCCGGTCCCACCATCGGATTGATGACCGCCGCCGCGCGTCCAATCGCTCGACGCCCCGGCGCCCGAATGGCCACCGCCGCCGCCGCCCTGATTCCAAGAGCCGCCGCCGCCAGAGCCGCCAGAGCCACCGCCCGAGCCTTTATCGTCCTTGTTCAATTTCAGGACCGTGCCGCCGAATCCGCGCACGACGACCTCAGTGCTGTAGCGATCGTTCCCGCCCTGATCTTGCCACTTGCGGGTGGTGAATTTGCCCTCGACATAGACTTTCGAGCCCTTGCGCAAGAACCGCTCGATCAAGCCGATCAGGCCGTCGGAAAAGACCGCGACCGTTATCCATTCGGTGCGCTCTTGCCGCTCGCCGGTCTGGCGATCTTTCCAACTCTCAGAGCAGGCAACCCGCAGATTGCAGACCTTGCCGCCATTCTGGAAAGATCGCACCTCGGGGTCAGCCCCGAGAGTGCCGATCAATTGCACGCGATTAAGGGAATCGAACATCAGTTAGTTTCTCCATCGAACAGGCCAGCGTCGTCGCCGGGCTCGCTGTCATCATCATCGCCGCGCAGGCGCTCGAAAGCGTCGTTGCCCGCCTTGACGCATTTATCGTGCAGCGTCTTGTCGCGGCCCTTGAGCGCATCGAGCGTGCGGCGCTCCTTGTCCTGAAGCATCGCCAGATCAGTCAGGCTTTCGATCTGGCCGATCTTGGCGATATAGCCCTCGGCCCATTCCTTGGGGGTCGTCTGGGCCTTGCCGTTCGCTTTCGGCTTGGCCTCGCCTTTCGGCTGCGCCTCGATCTGAGCGTTGCCCTCGGGCAGCGGCCCGGCCTCGTCGCGATAGTCATTGTGCCGCCCGGTCTGAATCATCCAAGCGCGGTCAATCGGCGGGATCGATTTGAACCAGTTTTCATAGGCCTCGCGGCCCCGACCGGCGGCGCGCTCGGCTTCTTCAAGCCGCCTTTGCTGCTGATCGTTCATCGGCTCGTCCGGCATAGCGGTCAGGCTTCCGTCATCATCCTGCGCGCCCTCATAGCGAATGCCGAGGAAAGGGACGGTGGTATATCGCTGGCCATAGGTCGTCGCCGAGCCCGCGCCCTGAGTATTGTTCTTGCCGCCGCTCTGATCGAGCGGGAGGGCCATCTGGTCGCCGCGCTCGACATAGCCGTTGCGGTGCTGCAAAATCGGGCGAACCAGAACGACCACGCCATCGTGGCCGATTTCATGGCTCAGGCGCAGATTGTTGGCGTGCAAGATCGGGTCGATGGCGCGCTGCAAATCCGGCCAGGACGCGAAAGTGCCTTGCACCCGATCTGGCGCATCGCCCTTGCCCGGGATGACGATCCGCTTGTCCTTGCGAATGACCGGCATAGCGAACATCGCGGCGGCCTTATCTTGGTAGTATTGCTCTTTTTTCGCATCATCGCGGGCGTCCTTGGCGACCCGCGCGATGGTCTCGAATTTCTGCGCATCGACCTCGGGGTCGCGCGCCAGCTTCATCATCGCGTCCAGCAGGGCGCCCACGCTGCCGAGCGGGTCGGTCTGGGCGATGTTGCGGCTGTGGCCATCGCTGATCGCCATATCGGTGCCGGGCTCGGTCGCCTCGGTCTTGGTTTCATCGTTCATCGCTATGTCTCCTTCGTTCAATTTCCAGTGAGGCGTTAAATCTGATGTCGGGGTCGTCGATCTTGCGGAGGATCCAATCGAGGAACCCCCAATCGACCTCGGCCCATGGGCGGCCCCGCCAATCGCCAATCGGGCAGCGCGGCAACATCCGCGGCTCGCATGTCCATTCGAGTAGCGTCCGGCCCGTCACGCCTTCGTCGAGTATCGTCTTGAGCAAGACCGCCGTCGCATAGCTATCGGGGCCCGCCCGATGGGGCGGGTGGGCGCGCGCCTGATCGAACGTGACGCGGCCCTGATCCTCAAGCCAGTAGAGCAAGGCAAAGACGCCATGCGCGGGCGCCTCGGGCCAAAGCCGCAGCGCCGCCTTATTGGTGCAAAAGACCGGCAGCGGGCCGATCAGATACCGTTCCTCAAAGGAGGCGTTGTGCGCCGCCCAAGCATAGACCCCCGCCCGGGCCGCTTCCTCGTAGAGAACCCGGCGATCATAGGGCGGAAAATCGGCCGTCTCGCTGGCCCTGATGTGATGGATGGCGCGGACCTCTGGCGGCATGGCCGGCACTCGGCAGAGCGTGGCTCGAGTCTCGCCAATCTCGCGCGTCGCGGCGTTCAAATCGGTGGTGCCGACCTCCACCACCAGAGCGTCGGGCTCAAGGCCGGTGGCCTCGAAATCGACGATCCGGATGATGGGGTCGGGGTTGCCGAAAAGATCGCTCACGCCAGCGAGCCTTCGAGCCAATAGGGGTGGAAATCCTCGTCCGAGAATTTGCCTATCGAATGGATAGGGAACCACGGCTCGCCGTCCTCATAGACTTGGCGATATAGTTCGAACAGCTTCTTGGCCTGCAAGACCTCGCCCGCCCCCTTGATGAACAGCGCGGTGCGGTTTTTGGTCGCCTCGCGCACCGCCAGCTTGCGTTCCTCGTCGTCGGTAATCGCCTCGTTGAACAGCGTCGTATAGGGCACCGAGTAAAAGGGGAATTCGCGCGCCAGAAGGTTCGGGATGCCGCCCTTCTCTTGGAAAACATACCAGCATTGCAACTCGCCTGGACGGATCGCCATGGCGGCAATCAAGGCGCGCTGATCGTCCGTGCTGGCCTCAATGATCGGCAGATTGCCGACCCTGATCTGCTCGATTGCCTCGCGATAGACCGGGGCCTGAATATAGTAGCGGTTATACCGCACCGCATCGACGAGGGCCTGATTGACGTTCTTGCCCCGGCTGTTGTCGAAAGTCTTGAAATCGACCCACCAATCGCGCGTCAGATAGTCCACGCGGGCTTTCATCTGCACGCCATGTTCATCGGTCCAGAATATCGATACCTCGGCCTCGCCGCCTTGCAGCAACGGGGCGATTTCCGCGTTCTTGCTGATGCGCTCCGAATCCTTGACCATCTGGTCGTAATGCTTGGCCGGGAGGGGGATGCGCTGGCCGCGCTCCGCTTCCCAATCCTTGACGATCAGCGGCCAGAGTTTGTTCGCCGGATAGCCAGCGTCGGCGAGGCGTTCGGCCTGATCGAGAACCTTGCCCGATTTCGGCAGGCCATATTCCTCAAGCACCTTTTTCATATCGTCGCCGGTTATCAGCGCCCCCTTCGGGGCCTCTGATTTGTCCAACTCGCGCACATAGGTCGACTCAAACAGATGCGGCTCAAGCCGGGCCACATGATAGGCCTTGCCGAGAAGCTGGTAGATCGTCTGTTCCTCGTCATGATCTGGGCGCTCGGGGTCGAGCCAAGAGCCGCGCCAGAACGTCGCCGGGCTGACGCAAATCTTCTGGATGCCGGACGAGGAAAGCCGGGGCACCGCGTGATAGACGTCCTCGGGCAGATCGAAATAAATCCCGTCGACGATCGCGGCAATGCGCGCCTCGAAAGCCGCCTTGATCGCATCGTCGCCCGGCTGCTCTTGCGTGCCCTCCGGCCCCTCGTTTCGCATGATGATGATCGGCTGCGCGTCCTTGGCATTCTTGGCCTGCTCGGGCGAGGCCGCGCCGACATCGACCAGCTTTTCGGCCAGATCAGGCGTCACCGGCGCGGTGCCGGTCTTGATCGGATTGGCCCGCTTCGCCTTGCCATCGTTCGGCTTGCGATAGGGGGCCTCGTCTTCCTCCTTGCTCGGCTCGGGCTTGGCCCGCTCGGCGCCTAGCTTCTTCAGGACCCGGCGATGATCGCCGAGCATGGCGCGCACGCCGAACGCGCTATCCGATGGCGAGGAGGCGTAGGGGTGGGAGAGCATCTTGCCGCCGAAGCTGTATTTCGCTTTCGGATGCCCCTTGCCGGTCGGCTCGGCAAACTCGACCTCGACGCCGGGCCATTGCTCTACCTCGCGCCGCAGCGCGTCTTCCATATCTCGTTTGTTCATGGTGCTATCGTCCCTCGTATTGATCAATCCCGCGCTGGCCGCGCACGATTTGGCCTTGGAGGGCTTCGCCAATGCCCTCCCCGTAACAATTGATGCTGGCCCGCAAGAAACCCTCGGGGTTCTCGGGATCGAGAAGCCCCGCCAGTTTATCGACCGTGCCGCCAGCCGACACAGCGTCGGCGATCCGCTTGAGGCTGATCGCGATGCTGTGGAGCGCGTGCCCGTCGTCGCTATCGGCGGCGGTATCGGGCTCAAGTCGGCTGTCACTCATTGGCCAGCGCCTCCCCGGCCTCGGTCAGATAAAGGCCGCCCGGCTCGCCGTCGCCGCCTTCCTCTGGCGGCGCTGGCTCGCGGACCTCGATCAATCCCGCTTCGGTCAGGCTTTCGCGATACATTGAGCCCGCCGGGGTCCAGTCATCATCGAAATCATGGACCGCGAGCGGCACCTGTGCGGTATTGCGGACATACTCGCAAAGCTGCTTGTTCCGCTGGCGTTGCGCTTGCTCCAAGGCTGTCAGGGGGCGGCTCACTTTTCCTCTCCCCCGAAAAGATCATCCTTGGCGGCGTCGCCCTTGCTGGCCTTGGCCTTCGGCTTTTCCTCGGCCTTGGCGGTCGCAATCTTGGCCTCGATTTCGGCGGCAGCTTTTTCCTTTGCATCGCCCTCGGCGTCTGGCGCGCCCCTAATCGTGCCGTTTTCCATGACGATGCCGACCCCGCCATCGCCGACGACCTCGACCCAAAGCTGGAAATCCTCGGCCTCGGCCATTTCGGCGAGCAGCTTCATGCTGTCCTCGTCGAGTAGCGAGCCGTCCATGATGCGCAAGACCCGCAGGCGGGGGTTGCTGGCCATACCGACCGCCGTGCTCACCCTGAGCATCGCCGCCGTGCTGATCTGGTCCTTATCGAACGGCAGGCCCTCATAGGTCAGCGTCGCCTCGCCCTTCTCGTCGATTGAGAAGGCCAGACCCTCGACCGGCATTTCGGCCTCGGCCAGCGCGGCGTTCCGCTCCTTGGCCCGGGTTGCCATCGCGTCGGTATATTCCTGCGATTTCGCCTCGGCGGCGTCGAGTTCCTTGGCGATCTGGGCCCGGCGGTTTTGTTCATCGACCGTCGCCTGGATGGCGTCGGCCTCGGCCAGCTTTTGCCGGATTGCGTCGGTATCGACATACTCGTCGAGCGGCGGCAGCGCGGCCAGCGCCTTTTCGCGATCGTCCAGCTTTGTCGAGGCCTCGTTGGCGGCCTGTTCGGCCTCGTCGAGCAAGCGGCGCTGCTCGGCAATGCGGGCCCGCTCGTTCTTGATCCGCTGTTCTTCCTGACCGATGGCAGCGCCTTCATCCTCGCGGCGCTGTTGCTCGCGAGTGATCGCCGCGTTGGTATTGGCCGCATTGCCAAGCTGCTCGCGCAAGGCCTCCCGATCTGGCAGATCGCCCGGCACATCCTTTTTCGGGATGCCCTCAAGCTGCGCTTTCAATCGGGCGACATCGCGGTTCACATCGCGCCGGTTCTCAAAGTCCGATGTATCGGCGGCGGCGTAATCGTCGAGGTCAATCGATAGCGGGACCATTTCGAGCAGCCGCGCGACCTGTTCTTTCGGCTTGAGATTGACGAATTCGAACGGATCGAACCCGATTTCTCCCAACAGGCCGTTCAAGACCTCTTGCGGCTTGCCATAGCGGCGGCCTTCCGAATCCTCGATCTTGATCGCGTCCGTATAGGGCTTGCCCTCTTGCTGGCGGAATGTGCGGGTGACGACCAGATCGCCAAGATCGAGTTGGATGACGCACCTTTCCTCGCCCGCCCTGATGGGCTTCGGCGGGGCAACGGCCCGGCCCTTGAGCGCGACAAAGATCGCATCGAGGACGCTCGATTTGCCCTGTCCGTTCTTGCCGCCGATGGTGACGAGATTGCCCTCGGGCGTGATTTCGACGAGGCCGAGGCGCTTGAAATTCTCGGCGTGGAATTGAACGATACGCATTGCTCAGATGCTCCTTTTGGTGATGGAAAGAATGCCAGTGCTGACCCCCGTCCCGCTGGCGCGGAAAGACCCGTCGGGGAGGGTATCCCATGTGTGGTGATGATCGTTGACGAGGCCGCGAAAGATCGCCGAGGCCTGATCGCCCGCAAAGGTCCAGTGGGGCGACATGATCGCGCAAAGCCGCCCGCCGGGGCGGAGGAATTCGAGCGCGCGGGTCACGTGGGCCATATCGGCCCCACGCCCGAACGGCGGGTTCATGACGATAATATCGAACCGGCATTCGATGGGCCGGGCCATGAAATCGCCAAACCAGATCATCCGGGCCTGCGCGCCAAATCGGTCGCGCAAGCTGGCGTATAGATGGCGGTCCAATTCGATTGCCTCAATCTGGCCGGGCAGCACGCCGCCCCTGATCAGCGCGTCGATCAGCGCGCCGCCGCCAGCGGAGGGCTCAAGTATCAAATCGCCATCGCCCGGCATGGCCATTTCCACCACCCGGTCGGCAATCTCGGGCGGGGTGAAGAATTGCTCCATGGTGCGCTTCTGATCGACCGCGACGCCCGATTGCATGGCCGCCTCGAATTTCTCGCGCGCCGGGCCAGCAAAGACGTGGCCCTGTCGGCCCCGGTTCCACTTGCCGCCCAATGCGACCAGCACCTTGTTGACGCCCTCGTATAGCTTTCGATCAAGCTGGCCCTTGGGCAACTCGAAAAGGTCATCGGAGGGCCAGTGGCCGCGTTCGAGGACATCGCGGACCTCGGGCGTGATTTCTACTTGCTTGGGCATTGCATTCCTTTCGTGGTGGGTGGGGACGCCGGGCGGGCGACTTAGGTGGACAGCACCCGCCCGGGCCCTCGGGGGAGGGAGTTAGAAACCCCCGAAGCTAGATTGACAGAGCGCGGATCAGATCGATGGCCGTCAGGCCGGTGGCCTCGCGGACCTCGGCGCGCAATTGCTCGCGCAGGCCATCGCGCTCAAGCATGACCTCCTCAAGCGCGCCCATATCGACGCCGCCGCCGCCGGACATCGCATTGATGCGCCCGTTGGCCATTTCGATCCGGTGGGCGGTCTTCTGAATCGGGGTCATTGGCCAGCCTCCGCGTCGAGTTCGGCCTGATGGGCGATTGCATCGGCCCGGCGCTGGGCGATCTCCTTGGGGACCGTGTGCGCCGGGCCTAGCCGGACGAATTGCCCGGCTTTCAACCGGTGATAACTTTCGCGCTCCTGGCCGCCTTCGGTCCAGCGCATCAGGGCGCCGACGCCCCAACGATGAATCTCGCTGGCGAGATAAAGGTGGCCGTTTGCGTCTTGGATAACATCCCCGGGCATGATCGGGGGAGCCTGTTCGGTCGCCATAGAGGCGTCTCCTGTGGTGGTTGCCGATTTGAATCGCTGACGATTTATTGCGCGGGCTTGCGCGCAATTGCAAGCGTCGTTAATCCGCAATCCCCGCGCACTTAAATGCGCGCAAGGAGAACCCATGGAAGAACTGCGAAAGATCAGGGCCGCTTTGCAAGCCGGTATCACCAAATCGGCCATTGCGGAGCGGGCTGGCGTGGCAAGGCGGATAATGGACGGCCTCGACACCGAGAATTTCAACCCGACGCTGAAGACGCTCAAATTGCTCGCCGCCGCCGCCGAGGCTCTGGCCGCCGAGCAGATCGAAGCCCTCAAGGGGGTGCGCTGATGGTCAATCGTCCCGCTGGCGGGGACCGCAGCAAGAAATGGGAGCGCGCGCCTTACGACTGGTATTGCGAAAGCCCCCGGGTGGTCGAGCAGCTGTTCCATGGCCTCGCGCTCGCCGGGCACAGCTTCGATGATGATTTGATCTGGGATCCATGTTGCGGGAAGGGCAACATCCTCGATGTAGCGAAACGCTATGGGCACCCGACGATCGGCAGCGACATCATCGACCGCCACCCGCGCCATAAGTTCATGCGCGGCAATATCCTGACCCAGATCACGCGAATGCCGGTGCATTCGAACCGCCAGACCAGCGTCATCTGCAACCCGCCCTATAGCTACGAAGCCGACATTGCCGAATTGATCATTTCGACCATTCTGGACCGCTTCAATGTCCGGCGCGCGGCCTTCATCCTGCCAATCGCGTTCCTCGCCTCGCAGGAGCGGTGGCGGAACAATAAGTTCGCCGGGCGATGGAAGCCCTCGCAGACCGGCATCTACCGCGAGCGGCACACCATGCCGCCCGGCCACCTGATCGATACGATGGAAAAGCCATTCGAAGGCGGGATGGCTGACTATTGCGCGCTTGTTTTCACCCGTCCGCATCGCTGGCGGTCTGAAACGGTCTGGCTTCCGCCGGGCCATTACCCCGACCCGCCCCGGCGGGCCATCAACACCAAGGAGTCCTGATCTATGGGCAAAGCGAAAGACAATGCGCCGGCCGCATTGGAAGAACCGGCGGCGGGCGAGCCGCAGCACACCACCGCGATTGAGCGCATGGAAAACATGGCCGACGAACTCGATGTCAATTCGGACGAGATGGTTTTCGACGTGCGCGATTTCCTGCTCGACCTGATCAAGTCCCGGCCCAAGCCGTGGTCGGCGACCAGCCAAGCCGAGCAGCATGATATTGCGGCGGCCTGCGAGCACGCGGCGAAGGAATTGGTGCGCAAGGTCGTCGAGGCGGTCGCGGCCAATGGCACCACCTCGATCCGCGTTCTGCTGACGAAGGTCGCGATGGCGGGCGACATCGTTATCACCGGCAAGGTCAAGACCTTCGGCGAGGACGAGGAAGATGCCGCGGTTCTCCAATTGCACCGCGCCATCGGCAAGCATGTGATGGTCACGCGCGCCAGCGCCGACGATTATATGGGCGGCGAGCGGGAGGCCGAGACGGATCCGGATGATCCCGAATTCGGTTTCGAAGGCGGCGCCGAGGAAGATTTCGACGGCGAGGAAGAAGCCGAGGACTGATGCCCCCGAGGGGCCGGGGCGGTGACGCTTCGGCCCCAACGATGGCATCAGTGAAAGGAAAAGCCGTGAGCAATACAGCAGAGAGATTCAGGAAATTGGTCGCCGAGCATGTCGGCCTTGAGATTGAGCGGGTCGTCGATGACGCTTCGCTGGTCGATGATCTGGGCTGTGATAGCCTGGACATCGTTGAAATCGTCATGGCCAGCGAGGAAGAATTCGGCGTCTGCATCAGCGACGACGAGGCCGATAAGGCCAATACCGTCCGCGAGGCGATCAACATCATCGACGCCAAGCTGCCCGAGGTGGCCGCCTGATGGGCAAGCGGGTGACGCTCAAGATCGAGGGCCCCCCTGTCTTTGATGACAATGGGGTGCCCAAGGGCAAGGGGCGTCCCCGCGCCAGCGCGCGGATCGTCGATAGCCCCGAGGGCCCGAGGGCGATCGTCAGCCTCCATACCCCCAAGGATACCGTTCTGGCTGAGAAGGCGATTGCCGCCGCGTTCCGGCGGGCCCACCCGCACCATAAGGCGTGGACCGGGCCCGTCATGCTGCGCTTTACCGCCGTTTTCCAGACGCCCAGATCATTCAACAAGGCCCTGAAGGCCGCCGCCGCCCGGGGCGAGTTGATGGCCACCCGCAAGCCGGACAAGGACAATATCGAAAAGCTGATCGTCGATGCCCTCAACAAAATCGCCTATGTCGACGACGCTCAGGTCATCGGCGGGGGCATCAAGCGGTATGGCTCGCCCGCCCGCATTGAGATTTCGCTCGAATCGTTGGCCTCTCCCGATGTGCCTACCCTGCCGGGCGACAAGCGCGCACAGCGCCGCCAGCAAGAGACGCTGCCGCTCGGGCTCGATAGGCCGGGCGAACGTCATGCGGTTAAGTCCAGATCGGACGCCGAGGTTCTGGCGGCCTCGCCCCGCAAGGAGCCCGATCTGACCGGCTGGTCGCCTCGACAGCGCGAATTGATCAAGGCCGCGATGGCCCGGGACGAGCGCGCCAAGCAGGCCCGCAAGAAATGAGTGAGTTACGCCGCCGGATCGCCTTGGGCCTCGGGGGACGGGATAGGCTCGACGCCGCCCGCCAGTGGGCCGACGATCATGGCGGCGCGCTCGACGAGCAAGATCTCCGCGATCTGGCGAACGGGCCCATCATCGACCCCCTGCATAAGGCCTTGCCGCTCGGGCGATGCTCAGAGGCCGAATGGCGGCGGCGCAACCGATGAAATCGACCCGCCGCCCTGACTATCGCATAGGCCTCCCCGGGCGCCCGCTCGTCCATGAAGGGGCCCGCCTCCTTGGCTTGCCCAATCCGACCACCCGGCGCGAGTTGACAGGCCCGGAGGGCCCGCGATGATGGCCGCAACGAAAAAGGCCCCGGGGTTCCCCCCGAGGCCCTTGGCTCGATCTGGCGAGCGATCAGGCGAGGTCGTAACCCGGGTGCCCGACCATCCAGCCATTGCCGCCTACATGCCGCGCCGGGCGCGTCTCGTGCACAATCAGGAAATGAAAAGCCCGGGTGCGCTCGGGCACAGTCGCGAGAAGGGCCTCGGCCCCCTCTCGATCAGCAAATTCAGCGCGCTCGTTAGCGCGACAGATGCCGACCAGATCGCCCGAGGGCGTGACGGACAATTGGCTTCCGGCGCGATGGTCGGAGGGGTCGGTGCAAATTATGAACATGGGGCTTCTCCGTGGTGGGGTGGGTTAGACAGCGGCGGGGCGGTTTTCGCGGCGGACCCGCTGGACCTGTGCCATCACATCGGCGCGATGGGCGGCGAAGGCGGGGCGGTCGGCCCAAGAGGCGGCAACGTCCGACATCATCGCGCACCAAGCGGCGGCGTCCATGTTGTCGTTGGCGACCTCCTCGCGGACCACCTCGGTGAACCACCAGCGGAAAACGCGGCGGTCCATCTGGCGGGTCCGGGGGCAGGCGAAAGTGGTATCCGTGCGGGTCATGTTTTTATCTCTGTGGCGGGCTTCGTTTCCGATGTCCTTCGTATAGCGGCTGCAACCATTGCAGCGAAGCGAATAACGGTTAAGGCGCAAATAATTCTGCGTTTTCCCGCCCGCCTGGACGCCCGATTGCATCAGCTGTCCCCATCCGGGGGTTGCTCCGACTCAAGTCCGTCGGCCAACAGGGCCTCGACCACCACAGAACCGCCGGGGAGCCAGCCTTGATTATCCGAATGCCAGACGCCCCCGCCAGAGGCCCTGCCTGTGGCTGACGCGCCTTGGATCAAAGTCTATACCGGCGATTTCCTGCAAGGGGTGGGTGCCGCCAATATGACCGCCGAGCAGATCGGGGTCTATGCGGTGGTGCTTTTCCTGATCGCCGAGCGCGGTGCGCCCATTGAGGACGACCGCCGATGGCTCGCTGGCCGGGCTGGCTGTCGCTCGACCCGCCATTGCGGCCAGATCATCGACAAGCTGATCGATCTGGGCAAGCTGGAAAGCCGCAACGGCCTCCTTGGCAATCGCCGCATGATCGAAGAGGTCGGCGAGCGGTCGAAGAAATCAGATCAGGCCCGCTCCGCAGCCATCGCCCGGTGGCATGGCGATGATGCCGAATTGCCTTTCGACGAGAATATCTCGAATTTATCCAGCAAGAAAACCCGCACGAAAAAGCGAGATAATTCTCAACTAAGTGGCCGCGAAAAATCGAAGAAATCCCAGAGTTCCGCCATTTCCGAAGATGCGGACGCAAAAATCCCTTCGCGTGCGCGCGCGACAGAGTCTCAGAACTCAGAGTCTAACGATCGAACGTCGGACTCATTGGGTAGGGGGGGCCAGATCGAAAAGGCGTGGCAAGCGATCAGTGCGGCGGCTGGCTTTGTGCCCACCGATGCCCGGCGGATCGCCGACGCCTACGATCTGACCCGCGAATGGCTCGACGCCGGTATCGATCTGGAAGGCACGATCCTGCCCACCATCCGGGCGGTCATTTCGCAAAGCCAAGATCATACCTCGTCGCTCAGGCGCTTCGACGCCAAGGTCAGGCACCAGCACGCCCGAACCGGCGCGAGCCCCACCAAGACCTATCGGGCGCCGGATGCACCAATCCTCCTGTTCGATGGCGAGCCCGATGGGGTCAGGCCCATCCGGGAGGCCTTGCTGGCCCACTTCGGGCCCGGCACCTATCCGCTGATGTGCCACCGCGTCCGCTTCTCGATCAGCGAGGCGATGGGCGGCGGTCAGCTTCTCCAGATTGGCGACGACGGCACCGGAGCGGCGACCCGCTTCAAGGACCAGATCGGGTCGGGCCGCCTCGCCGCAATCGCTCGCAAGCACGGATTCGCCGATGCTTGGTGAGAACCCCACCGCACGAAAGGAAATTGCCGCATGGCACAGGAAGATATTTTTCTCGCACCCGAACTGACTGGCCGCGAGGTCATAATGCTCGACCCGAGCATTGGCGAAGTCGTCTCGCCGGATAGCAAAGGCGATCTGGTTGGTATCGGGACCGCCTCTGGTGATCAGATCGGGCAAACGAAATCGGCCGTCATCATCGCCATGCGGCAGCGCAGCGGGATGAACTTTCCGTCCATGACCACGCCTGAGATTGCCCGCAAGATCGCCCAAGACCTGATCGACGCCGCCGATAAGGCCGACCGCCTCGACGGGGAGTGCATCCGATGACCCGCACCCGAATATTCGTGCGCGATGATGGCGAGACGGAACTTGAGGTCGATTACGAAATCCGCGGTGGCTCGGCGCCCTCTGGCCTGTTCGGACTGCCCGAGGACTATGACCCGGGCGAGCCCCCGGAAATCACCATCACGGACGCTTGGCTACTGGCCGATGCCAATGACCCCAAGGCCCCCCGCGTCACCCTGACCGATGCCGAGGCCGAACGCTTCGACGATGAAGTCCTGAGCGACCCCGCCACCAACGAACCGGAGGAACCCGACTATGACTGATCGCGGTATCATTTTCTCGGGCCCGATGATCTGTGCGCTCGTCGATGGCCGCAAGACCCAGACCCGACGCCTCGCCTCAAGCCCGCTCGCGCAATCTGAGCCAGGCGACCGCCTGTGGGTCCGCGAGACTTTCCGCGCCGCCGAGAACGATGACGGGTGGGATTTCTACCAGTGCCGCGCCGATGGCCGGCGCATCGATCTGGACCAGACCCCCGAGGCTGGCGAGCAATGGGGCCAGATCGCCAGCTACGGCACCAAGGCGGGCCAAGACCGAAAGAACCTTTCGACCCAATCGAACGAACTCGATTTCGATCTCCCGTTCGCTGGCCCATGGGTGCCGTCCATCCACATGCCCCGATGGGCCTCGCGCCTCACCCTGACCGTCACCGATGTGCGCCTGATGCCATTGCAATCGATCAGCCGCGAGGACGCCCGCGCCGAAGGGCATTGGATGGTGCCGAAAATCAGCACCGACCCCGACGTGCATCTGGATGCCGCCCGCGACTGGTTCATGGACCTGTGGGACAGCCTCCACGACAAGCCCGGCGAGCGATGGGCCGACAATCCTGATCTGGTCGCCCTCACCTTCACCGTCGAGGAACGGAACATCGACCGATGAGGAACAAGCACCCCGGCACTTGCTATCGCTGCGGCGAACATTGCCCCGCTGGCGAAGGGCACTTTGAGCGAAAGCCCGGGGGCGGCTGGCGCGTCCAGCACGCCGATTGCGCGATCAAACATCGAGGCACCGATGTCGGAAAGCCCGGGGAGAGCGATAAGCGGGAAGCCATGCGCCTTGCACGCCTCCGCGCTCAAGCCGGGCAGACAGGCAAGAAGGGCCAGCGCGCACGATACCGCCTGCGCCGGGAAGGACACCCGATAGGGGAGAGCCGGGGAGAGGGGCAAAGCCCCACTGGCGCAAGATTATTACAAGGGGGTGAGGCCGATGGGGCCGACCGCCCACATGAAAGGACCAAGATATGAGCGACAATCTCGCGTGCGCGCGTGCGCGTAAGGCGGCTGGCGAATGGCTGGCCGATGTAGGAAATCGCGAGCCGATCCCGCCTCAAGTTGGCCGGGCAAGCGTCGAGCAGCGGATGATCGACGCCTTCATGGCCGGGGCCGCGTGGGTGCTTGAGCCGGGCACTGATGACGAGGTGACGGACCAGATCATCGCCTTGCTGCGCGGTGCGGAATCAACCGAGGCCGCCGCCCGGGGGCTCAAGGCCTATCTCGGGGCCATCCATCGCGAGGAACAGGATCATTGGACCGAGCGGTTCCGTGCGGCGGCTGATCTGATCGCCGAGGCGTCGGCCTTGTTCCGTTCCTATGAGGCGCATCATTACGAACGGGAAATGGCCGCTGCCGCGCGCTGCGATCGCTATGGTCGCGCTCAAGCAGCGGCGAAATCGAAACGCAATGCCACGATGGCCGACAAGCTGGAGCAATGGCTGATGAACCAGAACCCCGCCGAGGTCTTGCGCCAGATCAGTCTCGCGATAGTCGATGGCGAGACGATCAAGGGGATCGACGAGGGCTCATTCGACGATCTGGCCAAGCACCTCAACGAGCCGGTCGATCTGGGCCCGCATGGCGACGAGGAACCGGTGCGCATCGATCTGCCGAACGTCGCATCGCGCGAGCAAGCCGAGCGCCGGGCCATACCGATCAGGCGCGGCCAGCCCGAGCCGAGCAACGTCCGGCCCGCTGGCGATCTGTCGTGGGCGAGCGAATTCCTCAAGCACGCCCACCCGGACCAGATCGGCGACCCGAAGCGCGGGGCCCGGCCAGGCACGCACATCGGTCGGCGCGTCCAGAAGCGCAGCGGCGACTATGATTTCGACGGCCAGATCAGGGCGGTCATCATCAAGCGATCAGGCGCGGTGCGCTATGCGGTCGAGGACGATCGCGGCTTGCTGCTGGTGATGAACGCCAAGCAATGCGGGCTTGATGGACCGGAGGCCGATGTCGCCCCCGCGCGCTGGAATCGTGCCGGGGTGGCCGATCTGGTAGCCTTCCGGATCTCGACCCCCGACCCGCTGTTCGACCCCGAGCGGCCCGTCTCGATCAATGGATATACCTTCTGGCCAGCGCAGGCCGATGACGGAAAGCGGCACGATTGATGCGAGAGACGCCCCCTGACCCGCGCTTTGCCGTTTCAATCATCGGGCACGGCAAGCCGCACACCGTCGTCGCGCTGGTCGATGGCCACAGCCGCGAGGTCGAGCGCCCGTCGCGCAAGCTGAAGCACCGGCTCGTCATCGTCCAGGCTGGCGGGGAGGCGGGCGCCGCCTCACTTGCAAAGGAGGACTTTGCGCGCGATTACCCCGATTTCGAGGTCTGGTCAGTCCTCGTCGAACCCACCAAGGAGCAATGAACATGGGCACCGAGAGCAATATCACCGCCACCACCTTCCCCAAGCAGGGGCCCTATGCGGGGGTCCGGGCGCGGGTCTCTTTCGATTACGACAGCAGCCAGATCATTGAGGGCACTTTCGTGCGCGAGGACGCCGAGGCCCCGGGCCGCGCGATCATCCGGCTGGACGATGGCCGCCATGTGCTTTCGACCGAATGCCAGTGGCAACCGATCAGGGGCGATTGTCCCGAATGCGACCCACCCGGCAGCGGGAAGGAATGCCGGGGCGGCAAATGCGCGCGCTGCAATGGCACTGGTCGCGTCGATGTCATGGCCGAGGCTTATGGCACGCCGACCGCCGCCGATGTGCTGCGCTACCTCGACTATTTCGCCGGGCAAGAGGACGAGGCCGAACAGGTCCGCGACTTCGTGCAAAAGGCCGCGATGTTCATCGCCGAACGCAAGACCCGCGCCGAATGGCTGGCCGAGGCCGAATTCGAACAACTGATCAACTGGATCGAAGGAACCGAGCAATGACCGACCTCCCCGACCTCCCCGATTTCCTCGCTGGCCATACCACCCCGGAACCCGCCAAGCCTGATGATCAGAGCCCACCATCGCTGCGCGATGAATTGCGCGACCTGTTGATCGCAACGGAAATGCAGCGGCCCGAACAGATTAGCGATGCGATCTTGCACTTGCTCAACGAGCGCGGCCATTATCTGCCCGGCTGTCCCCCCGCCGCCCAGATCCTCAAGGACGCGCAGCAATTCGCCGGACAGCTGACCCTCTCCAATCTGTGCGTCCGCTTGCTGCGCATCATGAACTCGCCCATCAAAACCCCGGAGTCGAAGGGGATGGAGCGATGGCTGACCGATTATATCGAAGGCCGGAACCACGGCCCCATCGGCAAGCCGATGTTCTGGCCGAGCGGCTTGGAAGGCCTCGCCCATCAGTTGCGGCAATGGGGCTTTCAACCGACGCCGACGAGGCCCGCGTTCGTCGCGCGCATCCCGGGCAGCGAGATGCAACCCGAAGCGCAGGGGTCGGTCAATTGAGCCGGGTCGTCCCGCCCCATGATGGCGAGGTCGTCTGCGACGAATGCAATTTCGCCTATCCGTCGCGCTATATCCGCTGCCCCGTTTGCCGCACGCTGACAGCCGAAAGCCTCAAGGCGCAGGAACAGCGGACGAGCAAGCGCATCGCCATCGCGGTCGCTGGCATCGCCATCGTCTGGGCGCTCGCCATGGTGATGATCGCCACCGCGCCCTGATGGGTCGCTACGATGATCGACGCGCGCCCTTGCCGCGCAACTATCGGCCCCGGCCAGATCGGGAGCCGTTCGTGCCATGGAAGCCCGACCGCTGCGCCGATTGCGACGCCCGGCACCCGTCCTATAGCCACGACGGGATGGCCGGGCCTTGGCGCTGCCTTAAGCATCATCGGGCCGCCTCGCCAAAGGAGCCGGCACTCCCCGAAAGCGATGGCCCAGATCGGCCGTCCGCACCGCCTGGCCTGTTGCTATGAGCCCGGGCTGATGGCAAACGCCGCATTCCCACCACGGAGGAAAATCAGGAAATGACCTATCGACGCGAGATCCCCCGCGATCTTTTCAATGAAGCCAATCTGCTCAAGTGCCTCGGCCAACTCGCGCTGATCGCCCACGACCGCAATCGCCCCGGCTTTCGCATGACGAACCGCCCGGGCTCGTTCCTGATCGAACAGGACGAGGCCGACGGGTCGATCTATTGCGCAACCGTCCACATCGTCATCGGCGAACGCCTGTTCGATCATCGGCGCCCGCTCAATAGCCGCGACCCATGGCCGCTCTATGTCCGGCGCGCTTTCCAGCAGGGGAACGACCCCGATTGGCTCGACGACGATTTCGAGGCCTTCAACGAGGCGGGCGATCTGTCCGATGATTTCCGCAAACTGGTGCAATGGCACCGCCCCGAAGGGAGACGATAATGAATAGACCCCGCACCGTGCCCGCCGTGATCAGCGCGCCGACCCATAGCGGTCAGGCCGATTGCGATGTGATGACTGAGTCGGCCATCCATACGATCAGCTTGGTCGAGGGCTCATTCGCCGCGATCGTTCAGTCCAACCCCGGCACCGGCAAGGCCTGCATCTCGATCTTGGACCGCGATGAAATCGAGGAACATATCCGCTTGCTGCGCAACGCCATTGAGGACGCCGAGCGCATCAATCGGGGCCTGCCGACCATCCATGCGCCAGATCGAGGGGACAGATGATGCGCCCGCTCGAAATGATCGCCGAGTGGCGGCGGGGATGCACGGTCGCCGGGCCGCTCTTGGGGTATGATGATAGCCCCGCCGAATGCGCGGAATGCACGGACGCCCTGATCGACGCGATTGAAAGCCACCTGACCGCCGAGAAATTCCTGATCTGGTCGAATGAGCATCGGGCATGGTGGAAGCCGGGGCGCTCGGGCTATTGCATCGCGGTCGAGGCCGCCGGGCGATATAGCCACGCGGACGCTCTGGCGATCAGCGTCGCCGCGCACGACGGCTGGCGGCCCGGACAGCCGCCGCCCGAGATACCCGTCGCCGAGGCCGATGTGCTGGCGTGCGAGGCGCACTATCGCGAAAGGGCAGGCAATGACGGCCCCGCTCGATAGCGCGGTCGCTCGGGCGATCTTGCGCCCCCTGCCCCACCACCTTTGCCATAAGTGCAACCCGCAACGCCGCGCCCCCTTCAGGGGCCGGTGCCCGGGGTGCCGAAAGGACCGCGATCATGGGTAAGCGATACGGACGAAATCAGAAGCGCCAGCACCGCGAGGAACGCGCCCGGCTGGCCAAGGAAATCGAGCGGCTTGGGTTTGTCGCCACAAAGCATTGGGAGGCCGCTGGCCGCGAGAGAAGTCGCCGACAGGGGGTCGAGCGCGATCTGGTCGATTGGGCCGACCGCATCATCACCCTGCTTGGCCGCGAGTCCGCGTTCGCGCGCGAGATTGCCTCGCACCTGATCGACGAGGCGACGTTCATTGAGGTCGCGGAAGCGGGGCGCCCCTACAGGGTCCAGCCACCCCGCTCCCTGTCATCGCTTGGCCCATCGACCGAAAGCGTCGTCCTGCTCGACGCCAGCACGGTCATCGAACTGTTCGCCACCAGTGCCGAGCCGAGAGATTTGGGCGACCGCTATCGTTTCGAGGTCAGGCGACCCGATGGGCGGGCGGTGCTGTTGGCCGATAAGCGCACGATTGCCGATCTGATGCAGCGCGGCGATGCGCAATTGATCGAGTATCTGCTGGCCAAGCTGATCCGCCCTTGGTTCAAAGGGGAAATCTGATGGACGCGAGCAAGATCAGGATCGACGAAAACGACCCCGACCAAGTGCCGCCCGAGATCATTCTGGCCTGCCATTTCGGCCCGGACCATAATTGGATCGACATCACCTCGCTGGCCGATGTCGAGACCCGGCTGATGTGCGCGAATTGCCGGGCGATTGGCAAAGCACCGCTTGAGCCAATGTTCAAACCATGGAGCGGGAGGGAAAGCCGGTGAGCTGCGGGCCAACCGCCACCGTGCGCCGCCTGCTCTGGCTCCACGCCAGCACCCGGCAGGGGATTCAAGTCAGCACCAGCGACCTATCGCATGAGGCCGCCCGGCTGGACATTTGGCTCCCGCGCTCGCGCATTGAGATAGTCGAGGAATTCGAGGTTCGGCACCGCGATGGCGCTGATCGCCCCCGGGGCACCGTGCTATCATTCGGGACGCTCTTGGCAATTGAGGGTCCGGCGTGGCTATTCCGGCGCAAGGGGCTTGAGGCCGATGCCGAACTGGCCGACCACATGGTCAAGGAGAAACGCCATGGATGAATATATCTGGAAACTCGGGCCCATCAGCTTCTTGCGCGCTGGCGCGATCTGGGCGCTCGACATCGGGCCGGTCGGTATCTTCGGGATCGGCTGGCGCAAGATCGCCTGCAGGAGGGTAGGGCAATGAGCAATCTCTGGATTAACTGGCGCTTCTGGTGCTGGCACTTTCAGGTCATCAGGCGCGACGATTGGTCGTTCTACCGGACCACCGGCCAGCCAATCACCAAGTGGACGCGCAATGGCGCGCACGCCCGGGGTGGCTTTGCCCGCCGGGGCCTCTGGTGGCCGGTCGAATTCTATCAAGCCCGCGCGCTCGCTTGGTCGATCATCGCCGCGCTGGCCTTGCTGATCTGGATCATCGCGTGAGCGCCGCGACCGGCCTGACGCCCGGGCAGACCCGCATCGTCAATGTCATCAATGACGCCGGGCCCGATGGCCTGACGCGGAACGAGATTGCCCGCCAGGCAATGGTCAGTCCCGCGAGCGTTAAGGTGATGATCTGCCACATCAGGCGCGCCGGGCATGAGATCCGCTCGACCCGGCAAGAGAACAGCCGAGCGCGGCGCAATGACGAGACCTATTGGATGGGCCCCCGGCTATGACTGATCGCAAATTCCCCACCGGCAAAGTGATGGGCTTTGATCTGTCGAGCGGCCCAGATCATTCCGCTGCCGCGACCTTTCGCGTCAAAGGGGGCGAATGGACGCTTGAGGACTTGGAGCGCATCAGTCCCCACGCGACGCGCCTGTCCGAAGAATTCATGCGCCGCGAGGCCGAGGCCCGCGCCCGCGCGCAGGAGGAGCAGATATTCCGGGCCATGTATGGCGACGCCCGAGCCAACCCGTTTCGAGCGGGCGTGAGCGATCCGCCGTGGGATTGGAACCCGGCCCGGGCAGGCCATCCTCACGCAAAAACCCCGGCGGTCGAAATTATCAGCGACCCCGCTGATCGTCGCGGCATGGACGCTCGCCAGATCGGGCCCGGGCGGTGAGGCACTTGCTCGTCAAGATCGCGGCGGGCTTGCTGGTGGGCATACCCTTCGGGGCCACCATCGGCATCGTGATATGGCTGACCAGCCGCAACATCGAGGTCGCGATATGGGCGGCCATAGGGGCGACGCTGATCTGGGTCGCCGATGCGGTCGCTGATCGATGATCGCGGTCGATCAATGCCATTACGAGTATGACGAGGCCGGGAACCGGATAATGATCCCCGGCTGCATGGGCGGCGCGGTCTATGGCGATAACGGCTGCACCTGTCGCCCGGTCGAGGGCTCGAATCGCGATCTGCGCGCCCGCATCGAAGATCTTGAGGATCGCTGCGCCATCCTCGCCCGGCAGGGCTCCGATACCGCCAATCGCTGCACCGCATTGAACCGCCGCCTCGTCGACGCCGAACGCGCAATGGCGGCCATGGAGGCCCGGCTGGCGAAATCAAAGCCCGAAGGCGTCTGATGGCTTGCACCTTCATCCCCTCGCCCGGCGGCTTTGGCCACGCCATCGTCTGCGGGCCCACGCGCCGATGCAAATGCGGCCGGCGCGCCACCCTGCTGTGCGATTGGAAAGTCCCGTCGCGCAAATCAGGCACTTGCGACGCCCCGATCTGCGACCGCTGCACCACCAGCCCGGCGCCCGATAAAGACCTCTGCCCGGCCCACGCCATCGCATTCGAGGCATGGAAGGCCAGCAAGGCATGACAGCTGCAAAGCTGATCGATCATCGCACCCGCGCGTGTGGCGGGTGCCCATACGGAGGCGATTTCTAATGCCACAGACGCCAAGCGAGGCCCGCCGGGCCGAACAGATCGAAAGGGCGGGCGGCCACCGCCTGCTGACGCAAGAGGAACTGGACGAATATGTCGCGCTCGCGCTCGCCAGCGCCCGGCGCGTCAAGACCGTCAAGCCGGTCGATCATAACCACGCCAGCAGGCCGAGGCGGCGATGACCGGCGCGCTCAAGCCCGAGGGCTACATGGGGGCCGTGCTTTCCGATGATCGCAAGCACCGCTACTGGCTCTGGCGGCGGTGGGCTTGGTCGCTTCCCATGCTGGTCGTCGTCATGTTCAATCCATCTACCGCCGATGAAAAAAAGGACGATCTGACGGTCCAGCGGCTTTGCAAGTGGGCCAAGCGGTGGGGCTATGGCGGCATCCTGATCATCAATCTCAACAGCCATCGATCCAGTGACCCCCGCGCGCTTTGGGGCATGGCCGAGGTCCGTCGCCGGGGCGATGGGCAAGAGGCGGCGGTTAGGGAGGCGCTCGACATCGCGCGCCAACAGGGCACGCCGGTCCTTGCCGCATGGGGCGATCTGGCCAGCGACGCCGATATTGCGCCGATGGTCGAACAGATCGGCACGCTTAATCTGATCTGCCTCGGCACTAATGCCAGCGGATCGCCGAAGCATCCGATGGCCCGGGGGAAAGCGCGCATTCCTGACGATCAAGAGCCGCTGCCTTTCAGTCTTACCCCATGATCTGCTACGCCTCGCGCACCGCGACGCGACGCAATATCGAAGCCCTGCGCGATGCCGGATGGCGCTGGATGGTCGGCCCGCTGGATGGCCGGGGCCCGAGGCTCCATGGCATGAGGCACGCGCTCGACAATGGCGCTTGGCCCGCCTTCTCCCAAGGCGTCGATTGGAACGAGGCGGCTTTCATCGACGCGCTTGATCAATTCGGCCCGGGCGCTGATTTCATCGTCGTCCCCGATGTGGTCGCCGATTGCCTCGCCAGCTTGGCCCGCACCCGGTTATGGCTCCCCCGATTGCTGGCCCGCGCCGATCTGGGCGACGCTCGCCTGCTGATCGCGGTGCAAGACGGGATGACCTTTTCCGATGTCGAGCCCCTGCTGATCGATCGTCGCGTCGGCCTGTTCATCGGCGGCAGCACCGAATGGAAACTGGCCGCAATCGAACCGTGGGGCCGATGGGGCAAGGCGCGAGGGCTCTACGTCCATACGGGCCGGGTCAATACCGCCCGGCGGATCGCGATCTGTGCCGGGGCTGGCGTCGACTCAATCGACGGCACCAGCGCCACCAAATTCGCCAAGACCCTGCCGCTTTTGACCCGCGCCGCTGCGCAACGCGATCTTCTGGCTCCTTGCCAATAGCCGCCCCGGCGCGCTAGATCGGGCGTCCCACCAAGGAGAACGCAATGCCCGAGCAACCCCATTGGAACCCCGGCGATCAGGCGATGTGCATCAAGCCGTTCGGCAAGCCGAAGGCCATCGGTCCCGATACCACCGCGCTGCCCGATGATCAGAAGCCCTGCCCGCCGATGATCTACGACGTTGTGATGGTCTATGGGCCCGACTGCTTTCCGGGCCATGTGATCGACGACCCGGCGCCCGCCTATCTGCTATTCAGCAACGCGGGCAAGCACCCGACGGAGGAAAACGCCCGGGCGGCGTTCGACTGTCGCCATTTCCGCAAGGTGCCGCCCTTGAGCCCCGAGCAGATCGATTTACCCGAGAGCGTCCCCGCGCCCGAGCCCGCGTGATGTTCGCCGGTCTCGACTATCCCGTCCCCTTCCGGCCTGATGGCCGGGTGCGGTGGCCAGCACCCGACCCGGCCTCCCCGTTCTGGATCGAAGGCCCGGCGCTGATCAGCTTTTCCGGCGGGCGCACCAGCGCCTTCATGCTGTTTCAAATCCTGTGGGCCCATGGCGGCGTTCTGCCCGCCGATTGCCATGTCACTTTCGCCAATACCGGGCTTGAGCGCGAGGAAACCCTGCGCTTCGTCCATGAATGCGCAACCCGATGGGGCGTGCGCATCCGATGGCTTGAATGGAAAGATCGGGAATCAGCCAAGACGCCCGCCAGCGAGCGGTTCGACGAGGTGGGGTTCAATAGCGCCTCGCGCGATGGCGAGCCCTTCCGGGCGCTGATCAATCGCAAGCGATACTTGCCCAATGCGGTGAGCCGGTTCTGCACGGCGGAACTGAAGATCGATACGATGAAGCAATTCATGCTCGCGCAGGGCTACGAGGAATGGCGCAATATCGTCGGGCTCCGGGCCGATGAAATGCGCCGGATCGCCAAGCAACAGGCCCGCAACGAGGAAGGCCGGGAGCGGTGGCAATCAGCCTGGCCGATGCTGAAGGCGGGCACCACCAAGCGCGACGTGTGGCGCTTTTGGCTCGGCGGCAATCTCGACCCGCGCAAGCCGACCCTTCCGCTGCCCCTCGGCTTTGATCTGGGCCTGTGGCCCTATGAGGGCAATTGCACCCATTGCTTCCTGAAGGGCCGCGATGTGCTGATGTTCCAAGAGCGTGAGCGCCCGGGCAGCATCGACCCATGGATTGACATTGAGCAGCTTGGCAGCGATCTGGCGAGCAAGGCCAGCGGAGCGCAATTTGTGACCGAATATTCCTACGCCGATCTGAAACGCGATGTGGCGCGCTCCCCATTGCTAATCGACATCGACCCCATGCACCTTGAGGCCGAAGGCGAGTGTGGCGTCGGCGGGACCGATACCAAGATCAGATGCGGCGCGAAATAGGAGCGAGCGGGCATGATTGAAATTTACCGGGACGAGGCGGGCCAGTGGCGCTTCCGCATCAAGGGCCTCAATGGCGAAATCGTCGCCGCCAGCGAGGGCTATGCGACCAAGGCCAACGCCCGGCGAGGGGTCGAGGATCTCCGCGGCATCATGGCTCAAGCTGGCCCGGTGCGCGAGGCGTCGGCATGACTTGGTGGGAGATTGCTCTCTGGTCGATCCCCGCCAGCGTGCCCGCCATGGGCCTTTGGCTTTTCGCCAAGCGACGCGAGGAAGCCCGGCGGGTGCGCCAGACCATGGAATACCGGCGCCGGAAATTCGGCGGCGTCGTCGCTGTCACCGGCCAGCCCGAAGCAAAGATCATTGAGCGCGACGAATGAGGCGCGTCCCCTTCAGCGGTCGCCGACCCGACCCCGGATTTCCCTGCTATTATTGCGGCGTCAAACCCGACATCGCCTGCGAGCATCGCCCCGCCGACCCCGAATGGTCGATGGGCCCCGAGCCTCCCGCCGAGGATGGCCGCAAGAACCCCGCCAACCATCGCGGGGGACGATTCAGGATGGCCGCGCGCTGATCGATTGACTCGGAGCCCGGCGCTGTGGTGCAACATCGCCCATGCGCCGCCACCACAGCCGAAAGCCCCACCCCCGCTCGCTCGCCGCGCTCTACCCGGCGCCCAAGCCAAAGAAATGCCCGAGAGGCCACGGCCAATCCCCCGCTTGGAAGCCCCGGGATGGATGCGTGGTCTGTGCCCTCGAAAAGTTGGAGCGCGAGCGCGCCGAAGGCTTCCGCACATCGCCTTGGCCCGGAGGCCGGGTGCCCGAGACGATCAGGCAGATGGAGACGCGCACCGGCAAGGTCCGGGTCTGGGCCATCCCCAAGCATCTACGCGGCCAGGCACGCGCGAAGCGCAAGCGGCGTGGACCGCGCAGGCGGCGGCGGATATAGCGGGCCAATGAGAGCCGTCCGCATCGCAGGAGCCGACCCGAAGCCGCTAGGCGCGCCGCCCGATTGGAACGAGCGGAGCGACGGCCATTGCAGCGCGCTATTCGTCCGGCGCGAGCAGATCGGGGGCGTGGGCTATATGCGCTCGGCTTGGGAGGTCGAGGCCAGCGAGGCCGCGTTCCTGCTGGCGGGCGCAAAGCTGACGCTCGGCATCGCTGGCGAGCAGCACCCCGTCGTCCAGCTTGGCGTCGATGCCTTGCCGCCCGATTTCGAACCGATCGTCACGGCCCGGCGCTATACCGACGCGACCGGCGCGGCTTGCGTCTATGTCGAGATGCTTTTCCCGCATGAAGGCGGCCAGCGGGCTTACTCGAAAGTCCAGATCGCCCACACCTTTGCCGATGCGGTCGCGCTCGGCGTCAAACAGATCGAAGATTACGCCCGGGCCCATGGCTGGACCCCGGCACCCACCAAGGAGGATTGAATGCCCGCACCCAAGATTGCCCTGCGCAAGATCGACGACCTCAAGCCCGACCCGCGCAACGCGCGCACGCATAGCCCCGCCCAGATCGATCAGCTGGTAAGCGCCATCAATCGCTTCGGCTGGACCAACCCCATCCTGGCCGACGATCTGATCAGGGCCGGGCATGGCCGCCTGATGGCCGCCCGGGCGATCTACGAGGCCGACGGCCTGATCTACTTGCCTCCCGGCAAGGAAAGCGGCGGCAAGCCGCTGACCAAGGGCACCGTCCCGGTTATCGATGTCTCGGGCTGGTCGGAGGAAGATCGCAAGGCCTATAGCCTCGGCGATAATCAATTGGCGCTCCAAGCCGGGTGGGATCTCGAAATCCTCAACGAGCAATTGGAAGAATTGCGGACGGCCGATTTCGATCTGCCGATCATCGGCTTCGATACCTCGGCCCTCGATGCGCTCGCGCAGGGCAGCGATCCGGTCGCGCCAGCGGGCGCAAAGGCGGGTGCCGGCTCCTTGGCTGGCGAATTCCTCGCCGCCCCCTTCACGGTCCTGTCGGCCCGCGAGGGATGGTGGATGCAGCGCAAGCGCGCGTGGCTGGCGCTCGGCATCAAAAGCGAGGTGGGCCGGGGCGAGAACTTGCTCAAAATGTCCGATACGATGCTTGAGCCCGACCCCGAGAAGCGCGCCGCCATGCAGGCCGCCCGCGAGGCCGGAAAGGGCAAGGCTCGCGCGCTTGGGCAGGACATCCTCAAGGGGGAGGGCGAGATAAAGCCCGAGCGCGGCGGGAAGCCCGGCACATCGGCGGGCTATGCCGAGCAGGGCAAGGGCCGCAAGAAGGGCCTCGGCGGCGTCACGATGGATGCCCTGTCGAGCCACCCGCGCTATTACGAGCAAAAGACCGCCGCCGAAGCCAAGGTGGGCCGCAAGCTGACGCCCGAGGAATTCGAGCGCGATCATTGGGTGCTGCCCGATAGCGACCTGTCCAGCGGCACGTCGATCTTCGACCCGGTGCTTTGCGAGTTGGCCTATCGGTGGTTCAGCCCTGCGGGCGGGCGCGTGCTTGACCCCTTCGCTGGCGGCTCGGTGCGCGGCATCGTCGCTGGCGCGCTCGGGCGCCGATATACCGGAATCGATCTGCGCCCCGAGCAAATCCTCGCCAATCAAGAGCAATGGCCGGGCGTCGCCGACGCGCTTGCCGAGATTGAGGCTGGCGATCCCGTCGCGCCGGAATGGCACGCGGGCGATAGCAACGCGGTGCTGGCCAAGACCGGCAAGGCCGACCAGATCGGGGACGGCTACGATTTCATCTTTTCCTGCCCGCCGTATGGCGATCTGGAGGTCTATAGCGACGACCCCGATGACATCAGCACCATGGACATCGCGGCTTTCGACAAGGTCTATGCGGAAATCATCGCCAAGGCGGTCGCGCGGCTGGCCGATGATCGTTTCGCCTGTTTCGTCGTGGGCGATTATCGCGACAAGCGCGGCATCTACGCCAATTTCGTCAGCAAGACGATCGCGGCTTTCGAGGCGGCCGGCGCACAGCTTTACAATGAGGCGATCCTCGTCACCAGCGTCGGCTCCCTGCCGATCAGGACCGCCAAGCAATTCCGCGCCGGGCGCAAGCTAGGCAAGACCCATCAGAACATCCTCGTTTTCATCAAGGGCAATCCGCGCCAGGCAACCGACGCCTTGGGCCCGGTCGATACCGACGCGGGCTTGGACCGGGTGCTTTCCGGCGATCTGGGCGAGGATCAGGGAGGCGACGAATTCGAAATCGTCAGCGCCGATGCCTAAGCGCATCGTCTGCGCCGACGCCCTCGAATGGCTCGCTGGCGATTGCCCGCCTTGCTCGGTGGTCGCCAGCCCGCCCGATCAGAACGAACTCGGCTGTTCGATTGAGGATTGGGAGGTCTTTTATCGCACTGCGCTTGAGCGCACGTTCGCCGTTCTGGCTCCGGGAGCGCCAGCGGTCATCTATGCGACCGACCGCAAGGCCGAGGGCCAATGGCATTCGAAGGCGGCGATGATCATGGGGCTCGGCGAGGCGGCGGGCCTGCGGGTGCTATGGCACAAGATCGTGCTGCGCCGGGGGGTGGGGAAGGCCGACATCCATCGCCCCGGCTACTCGCATCTGATCGCCTTGGGCGATGAAAAGACGCGGCCCGGGACAGCGACGCCCGATGTCATTGAGCGCGGCCACATGCTCTATCCGAACGCCATGGGGATGACCGCCGCCAAGCTGGCGATTGAGTTTGCCGGGCGGCCACGCCTCCCGCTGGTCGATCCCTTCTGTGGCCGGGGGACGGTGCCCGCTATGGCCGAGGCCATGGGGCTCGACGCCATCGGGATCGACATCGACCCCGCGCAATGCAAAGCCGCCGAGGCCTTGCGGCTCCGGCGGCGATGATTTGACCGGGTTTTGATCGTCAGGCTCGTTGCCGGGCCTCGCGCTTCATATCTTCGGACACCTGATCATAGCCCTCAAGCCAATCGGCGCTGCGGCGAGCGTCCCGGTTCTTTCCGGCAATCGCCGCCTCCCGGCCAGCCTGAAATGCAATGATGTCGTCGGCCATCAAACGATCCCCTCGCTCTGCGCCCATTCGAACAGCCGGGCCTCAAGATCAGCAAGGTCGCCAGAGAAATCTTCATTGCCGAGAATCAGGAACCATCCATCCCCCTCGCGCTGAATAAATGGCCCGCCCGGATGGGCGTAGATGCGGCCCGGCACGCCTTCGAGGTCCATGCCCTCAATCTCGACCCCAAGATCAGCAACATCGCGCCCCGAGGCGGCGAAATCGGCAAACGATATGGACATCAGACAATCCCCGCTTCGGCTGGTGTTGCGCCTTCTTCGATCAGCAAGGCCGGGCCGCAAAGCCGGAAATAAAACCGGGGCCCACCGAGCGCGCCCATCAGTTGGCCATCGTGCCGAATCTCGAAATCGTGGCCCTCATAGCCATAGAACCGGTCGCCGAGGTGCTTGCGGCATTCGTTCCGGGCGGCCCTAACGGCTCCCGAGCGAGTGGCAAAGGTGCGGGCGGGGGTGGCCATCAGATCAGGCCCGCTTCGCTGGCAAGGTCGGCGTCGAGCGAAAAGCTGCCGATGCCATTGATCGCGTAGATCAGGCCGCGCTTCGGAAAGGCGCTGGCCGCCTCGAATTCGTCCAGCTTGGCGCGAGCGGCGGCGTAGGCCGCGCGCTGATCGCCGCCCTCGACCTCGAAATAGGCAATGCGCTTGTCGAAAGGGCTGTAGCGCATGAAGGCGCTGAAGCGGGTCGCCTTGCCGATTTCGCGGATCATATCGGCGCGGTCGGCGGCGGCGGCGTTGGAAATGGTCATGTCTCGAATCTCCGTGGTGGGGTGGTCGTCGTGTTATCGCGCTGCAATGGTGGCAGCAACAGGTTAATCCGTCTCGCGGCCCCGGTCGCTATAGAGGGGCCCGCGATAGACGCTGACATTGGCGCGGCGCTTGAGCCATTCGACCCGCTCGCGATCCTCGGCGCGCTCGCGCTCGGCCAGCAGATCAAGGGCCCGCCATCCGGCCACGGCCAGCGTGACGAAGATGAAAGCGCCGAGCGCGATGGTATCGATCAGGCCCATTATGCCACCTCGTAGCTATCGCTGGTCGCGAGAATGTCGATCAGCTGTTCGCGCAGGCGGCGAGCGTGCTGCAATTGGAAATAGGCAAGCTGGCGGCGGCGAGTGCGGTAGATCTTCGCGCATTCGATAGCGGTGCGGATCTGTTCGCGGAGGGTGGTGGCGTCCATCATCTGGCTTCCTCTTGGTGCGTGCGTGCCCATGCGTGTCGTTTGCCAGAGAAGTCCTAATAAAGTCTTAATCCGGGACGGAAAAACCGCCTGCCTGGCGGGACTCGACGATTCGATCAGCCGTGAGTATCTTGGCCCCATGGCCGACAAACCGAAGAAGAAGCCCGCGACGGCTCCCAACATCAAGACGCGCGCCGATGACGCCCGGGGCGCACCGAAAGGCAGATTCGGCCAGCCCGCTTTCGTCCCGACCGAAGATCAGCGCGAAAAGGTCCGCACCTACGCCAAGGTCTTTCCGGTCCATGGCGAGCATTACATCGCCCGCCTGATCGGCGTCAGCCGCGATACCCTGCGCCGCCATTTCGCCGAGGATATGGAGTTGGGCCGGGCCCAGATGCTTGCCGGGATCGGATCGCAGATGATCAATCGCGCCCAGAACGCCGACGCCGAGACCGCGAAGGGCGATCTGGATGCGCAGAAATTCATCCTTGCCCGCCTCGGCGGCTGGACGACAAAGGTCGAAATCGGCGACCGTGCCCGCGAGCCATTCGGCGGCCCGGGCCCCGATCTGTCGCGCTTGAGCCACGAAGAATTGCTGGAATATGGCCGCCTGTCCGCAATCGCGGAGGGATTGGACCCGGAGGAAGTCCTTGGCGGCACTGACGAATGATGCCGATGGGCAAACGCTTATCCGGGAGCCCATGGCGCTATCGACCGAGGCGTTCCGCGCCGAGATAGCCCGCCGCCAAGCGCGCGCGATGATGGAGGACGCCCATCGCGACGCCGACGCGATCCGCAAGAAATGCCAATCGTTCGCCGAGTTCGTAAAGCTGGCGTGGAAGATCATCGAACCCGGCACATCGCTGATCTGGAATTGGCACCTCGATGCGATGTGCGCCCACCTTGAGGCCATCAGCCGGGGCCAGCTGCGCCCGCGCCTGATCATCAACGTCCCCCCGGGCTCGTCGAAATCGACAATCGTCTCGGTTCTCTGGCAAGCGTGGGAATGGGGCCCGCTTGGCCGCCCGCACCTCCGCTATGTCAGCACCTCGTTCGAATTGGGCAACGTCAAGCGCGATAACGGCAAGACGCTGGATCTGATCAAGAGCGAGTGGTTTCAATCGCTCTGGCCGACGCCGATGAAAACCGAGGGCGTGCTGTCCTTCAGCAATTATGATACCGGCTCGCGCACCGGGGTCGCCTTCAAGTCCGTCACCGGCAAGCGCGGCGACCGCCTGCTGGTCGATGACCCGCACAGCCTTGAGGGCGCCGAAAGCGAGACGCAACGCGACAAGGCCACCACCCTGTTCATCGAAGGCGGCTTGAACCGCACGAACGATTGGGAATCGTCGGCCATCGTCATCGTCATGCAACGCCTGCATGAGGGCGATCTGACCGGCGTTCTGCTCGCCCGCGATTATGGGTTCGTCCACTTGATGATCCCCATGGAATTCGAACCGGCCCGGGCCTGCACCACGCCCTTGCAGGTGCCCGACCCAGATCGGCCAGGCAAGACGAAGGATTGGACCGACCCGCGATCATACGACGGCGAGTTGATGGACGCGAAGCGCGTGCCGGAACGCGCTGTCGAGGATTTGAAGAAATCCGGCGAGTATATGTGGAACGGCCAATACCAGCAGCGGCCAGCGCCGCGCGAGGGCGGCATGTTCAAGGTCGAGCATATCAGCATCGTCGACCGCGTGCCCGCTGGCGGGACCACATGGGCCGGGTGGGACTTGGCTGGCAGCAAGCGGAAGAAATCGCCCTATACCGTCCGCGTGCTGATGACCCGCGTCGGCGGCGATATTTACGTCCGGCACGTCGAGCGCCGCAAGGAGGATCCAACCGGCGTCGAACGCATGATCGCCGAGGTCAGCGCGCAAGATCGATCCGATGTGCCGAGCGTCCGCATATCGATCCCGCAAGACCCCGGCTTCGGGGGCAAGGCCTTCAAGTGGCGCGTCTCCGAAATCCTGATGGGTTATAACTATATCTGCACCCCGGAGACGGGCGACAAGCAGACCCGCGCCGAGCCTTTCGCGGCGCAAGTCGGGGCCGAACGGGTGCATCTGGTGCGGGGGCCATGGAACGGCCAATACATCGAGGAATTGCGCAATTTCCCCGGCGCCTCCCTCAAAGACCAAGTTGACGCCAGCAGCCGCGCCTTCCTCGAATTGGTCGGCACGATGCCGATTGCCCAGAACGCCGCGCCCGAGGAAGTCGGCGACGAAAGTGATTTCGAGGAACCGGCGCCCGGGGCTGGCTTCGACGGCGACCCATGGGGCGCCTGACAGCCTGCGCTTGCCAATCCGCCCAGATCGCGGCAACACCCCGGGCGTGACAACTGAGTCTGCCGAACGCCAGTCACTCAAGGGGAATAGCGGCAGGGCGCGGTGGCGGCGCGGGTCGGGGAGGCACCGACCGAACAGCCATTGAGATACCGAGGGGGCGACCCGCCCCGGCGTCGGGGGACAGTCCGGCGCGGAAGGGTAGAGGGGTCGGCGGCTCGCGCTTCCGGCCCCTTGTCCTTTCCCCCTTTCCGTCGCACAGTGCCGATCTCTCGGCCCCGATTGGGCCGCGATCGTCAAAGGAGGAAATCCCATGGTATTGCGAAAGACCCACCTCTACGCCGCCCTCGCCCTGATCGCCGCGCTGCCCATCGCAGCGTTCAATATGGCGACCGAGGCGATCAATCGCGCGTGGGATTGGATGGTCGATGCCTTCAAGCCCGAGCCCTTGCGGCTGGTCGATGGCTATGACGCCCCCTTGCTTGTCGATCCCGGCGAGCCGTTCGATCCCGGCCTTCTCCAATCGCTGCGCCACGAGGCGGGTGTATCGCGCCAAGCCGCCGCGCGACATTGCTGATCTGACCTAATGACAGCGCCCCGGGGTTCGTGCTACGGCCCGGGGGCTCTCGGATTATCCGGTCGGGCCGTTCCTTCGGGGGCGGCCCGATTTCTTTGATCTGGCCGAGCCGATAGACCGCAGGGCCCGTCTGGCGTATGGATGCCAGCGAACAGGAGGCCGAGCATTGGCGGATAGCATTCTCAAGCGGGCCGGGGACGCTCTCGGATTTAGCAAGCGCGGGTCGGCGACATCGACCTTGGGATCGACGCGAACGACGGGCAGCATCGGGTCTGGCGAGGGAGCCGGCACTTTCGATGAACCCGACCGGGAGCTTAATCTGGTCGGCCAGCGCCGATTCGATGAATTCGACCGAATGGTCCGCGATGTCAGCATTGTGGCCGCTGGCGTGCGGCTGTTTCTCAATCTGACCAGTAACGCGGTCTGGACCGTCAATCCCCCCGAGGATCTGAACGAGAACGAAAAGGCCGTCGCGCAAGGCTACGCCGATCAGGTCTATCGCGAACTGTTCGGCATGACATCATCGTGGTCATCGATCGTTCGCAAGACCGCCGCCTATCGGCTCTACGGCTTCGCGATCCAAGAATGGACCGCCAAGGTCAACGACGACGGTTCGATTGGCCTCAAGGACATTGAGCATCGCCCGCAGAAATCGATTGCCCGGTGGAACCGCGACGAGGGCGGCACGGTCGAATCTGTGGTGCAGCGCGTGCCTGGCCGGGCCGATGTGCCGCTGCCGCGCAACAAAATCGTCTATGCGGTCGATGATACGCTGACCGATAGCCCCGAGGGCGTGGGGCTTTTCCGGCACCTCGCCAAGACCGCGAGCCGCTTGGAGACCTTCCTGAAATTGGAAGAAATCGGCTTTACCACCGATCTGCGCGGCATTCCCGTCGCCCGGGCCCCGCTTGGCGAACTCAAGGCCGAGGTCGAGGAAGCGGGACCGCCTGAATCCGAAGCGCGCGCCCGGGCCGAGGCTCGCCGGGTCGCCCTGCTGGCCCCGCTGCGCAATTGGCTTGATAAGCACGTCCGCAACGTCAAATCGGCCATGCTCTTGCCATCCGACCCCTATCTGGCGACGAGCGTCGATAAGGCCACCACCCCATCGGGCACGCCCAAGTGGGCGCTTGAATTGCTCAATGGCGATTCGAGCAGCTTCGAGGCGATGGCCGCCGCCGTTAATCGGATGAACCAAGAACTGGCGCGCATCCTCGGCACAGAGCATTTGCTCCTTGGTGCCGATGGCTCGGGCTCGCTCGCGCTGGCGCGTTCCAAGGTCGGCACGTTCTACCTGACGGTCACAAGCACGCTGCTTGATCTTTGCGAAATCTACGACCGCGACATCATCGCCCCGCTGGCCGATTTGAACGGCTGGCCCGAGGAATTGCGCCCGCAGATGGGTGTCAATGAAATCAGCGACCGCGACATCGAACAGGTCGCCGATACGCTGGCCAAGCTGGCCAATGCTGGCGCGCCGATGATGGCCGACGATCCGGCGGTTGGCGAAATCTACGATCTGCTCGGTCTGACGCGCCCCGAGCCTCGCGTCGATGAAATGGACCTGTCGCTCAACCCGCGCCGGAAAGAACCCGCGCCGGCCGATCCCGACGATGATCTTGAGGACAACCCCGAGGATGGCTTGACCAAGGTGCGGGTGCTGCGCTCGCGCCGCAATATGGCGAAGGCGAGGATGCGGCGATGATCGTTACCATCGGGACGACCGAATATCAGGCGTTTCAATCCGTCGAAGGCGCGGACGAATATCTCGGCGGCGACATCAGCCGGGCGACCTCTTGGGCCTTGGCCAATAATGACGCCAAGGGCCGCGCGCTGGTCAGCGCCACGCGCATGATGATCGCCCTGCCGTGGTGCGCCGAGACGCCGGACCCGGCGGAAGATCAGCAATCGCCCATCCCCGAGGTCGCCGCCATGCTGGCCGCCGATCTGAACGCCAACCCGGCGCTATTTGCCGACGCCAGCGGCGCGAGCAATATCAAGTCGGCCAAGGCCGGTTCGGCCCAGATCGAATTCTTCTCGCCGGTCGATGGCGGCCCCCCGATACCCAAGGCGCTCTGGACCTTGCTGCTGACGGCCAATCTGGTTTGCCTGGACGGTGGCGCGGGCTCGGGCGCGCTCAATGCGGGCGCCGAGGCGTTCGGCACGCAAGATTGCATCCCGCCGCTCGGTGGCCGCTTCCCTTGGGATTGGCCCATCGCAAGCGTGGATTACGACTGATGGGCAACCCGCTATTCGGCGTCGATATTGCCGGGCTGATCAAGCAGCACGTCGCCCCGGGCCTGCTCGACGTGACGGTGACGCGCATGATCGACGGAGGCCGCGAGGCTGGCAATCTGACCGGCGGCAAGGCCAAGACCCCGCAGGCGTTCACCGGCATCAAGGGGATATGGGAAGATCTGCCCTCGACCCCGCCAGCGGGCGTCACGTTCGAATTGAACGACCGGATCGCCCTGCTGATCGGCGATACCATCCCGGAGGGCGGGGTGCCGCTGCGCAACGATGCAATCGAAATCGAAGGGCTCACGCTCTACGCGGTCCAATTGCTCAAGCGCGACCCGGCGGCGGCGACATATCGTTTTCTCTGTCGGGATCGGCGCGGCCCCGATAAGGTCTAGGCCATGGACGCGCTGACGATCGCCAAGGCCGAGGCCTATTGGGAAGACCCCGAATCCCGGATTGAACGGCTGATCGACCAGCAGGAGCCGCGGATTGCCCAGATCTTCCGCACCGCTGTCCAGAACCTCAAGAATGAGGTCGATCTGGGCGCCCTCGCCGATCTGATCGAACAGGGCCGCTTGCAGGAGGCAATCGACCAGTTGGCCGATGCCGCCGAGCAGCTGGCCGCCGCGACCAACGTCGCTTTCGTCACCAGTGGGCAATCGACCTCCGATTGGCTGCGCGAGGCCGGGGTGGGCCGGATCGTCTTTGATCAGGTCAATCTGCTGGCCGTCGCCGCCATGCAGCGCAATCGCCTCGAATTGATCCGCGAGTTTACCGACGAGCAGCGCCGGGCGACTTGGATGGCTGTCCTCTCGGGCGTCGAGACCGGCAAGAACCCCCGCGCGCAGGCACGCGATTTCCGGGATTCAATCGGCCTTACCGAAAGCCAATGGGGCCATGTGGCCAGCTATCGGGCCGCGCTTGAGCGCGTCGGCGTCGATGATGCCGCCGCCGATAACGCCCTCTCGCGCGCGTTGCGCGATGGCCGGTCGGACAGATCGGTGCGCGCCGCCGCCCGGGCTGGCCGCAAGCTGGCTCCCGAGAAGATCGATATGATGGTGCGCCGCTATAGCGAGCGATACATCAAGCACCGGGCCGAGGTCATTGGCCGCACCGAGGCGCTGCGCTCCGTCCATCAGGGCAACGAGGAAGCCTATCGCCAGGCAATCGCCGCCGGGCACATCAGGGCCGAGCAATTGGAACGCACATGGCGCACTCGACTCGACAATCGCGAGCGCCGCACGCACCGCCTGCTCAATGACCAAGTGCGCAATTGGGGCGAGACTTGGGTGACGGAAAATGGCGAGTTGCGCTATCCCGGCGATCCCGAGGCCCCGGCCAAGGAGACAATCCAGTGCCGGTGCGCAATCCTGACCAGAATTCGGCAGCGATAAACAGGGGGCTATCCCTCGAAGCCGAGTCGCGGTATTAGGCCCCATGGCGGGCAGTCGGGTTTTTCGATCTGGCAACCCCCTGACCACCACAGAATGCGCTAGGCAGGGAGTCGCTGGTGAGCCAGATCGGGTCAAAGATCGTCAAGGTGAACGACGTTATCAATGTCGATGACGAGCATGGCCTCGTCTTTGGCTATGCTATCGTCTGCAAGAACCGCGACGCCGACGGCAATCTGGTCGAATATTACGATCTCAACGTCGATCTTGAGGGCGTCCACAAGGGCCAGCGCGTGCCCGAACACATCACCGAGGACGCCATGTTCAAGGCGGCGGTCGATGCCGCCGAGACCGGGATGCAGACCGCTGGCAACGATATGCACGCGGGCCCCGATGTCGGCTCCTATTATTTCCAGTTTCCCGTCACCGAGGAAATCGCCAAGGCGCTCGGCTGGCAGGTCGAAAAGACCGGCTTGGTCGTCGGCTATCACC
>CERD01007513.1_pt1 | contig 65177 bp, 54 predicted proteins | sample 530931 | NCBI WGS metagenome assembly CERD01 (sample SAMEA2621101, study PRJEB7988) | marine metagenome | isolation source: saline water (ENVO:00002010), including
CAGTCTCGAAGGTACAGACGGAAACGACGGAGCTACAGGTGCAACCGGAGCAGCAGGTGCTGCAGGCGAAGACGGACTTAGCACTTACCAAATTGCAGTGAACAACGGGTTCTCGGGAACGGAACCGGAATGGCTTACCAGTCTCGAAGGTGCAGATGGTGCTGACGGAAATGATGGTGCTACAGGGGCTGCAGGCGCTGACGGACTTAGCGCTTACCAAGTCGCGGTGAACAACGGATTCTCCGGAACGGAATCGGAATGGCTTACTAGCATTGAAGGTGCAGATGGTAATGACGGAAACGACGGAGCTACAGGCGCTGACGGACTTAGCGCTTACCAGATTGCAGTGAACAATGGATACTCCGGAACAGAATCGGAATGGCTTACTAGTCTTGAAGGAACTGATGGCGCATCAGCAATTGTTCAGAATTTAGACAATGCAGATGCCATTACAACCTTAAGCACCTCTGCGTTAATATCATATCTGCAAATAGAAATACTAACCCAGTCAACTACTTTTAGCACTTCAAGCCTTCTTAACGCAGACACAGTTGAATTGAGTATAGTGGCACATACCTTTAATCCCGTATTAAGTAATATCCCAGGAGCAAAATATGTAGGGGAAATCCAATGGGAAATTTTAGAGACATTGGGAATATTTAAAAACAGATTCGCTATTTATGTAAATGGTACACGAGTTACTCCAGTATTGAACCTTTGGCCAAAAGTTCTAAACATTACCTCTGCCCCAACGAGTAGATTTTTTGAATATACAAGTAATGGCAACGATGTTATTGAATTAAGAATGTCTAGAAGTTTAGCTTCAACTGGTATATCTCAAGTTTTAAATGCAGAGTTAAAATTGAAAAGATCACTTTAAAGTTCATTCTTCTAACATCCCATTTTATGAAATATAAAAATTTTACATACCCATTTATATTGCTATTCTTAGTAACTGCCATGCAATTACAAGGACAAAAAATGAGAAACCATGGAGATTTTGAAGTTCATACTAATGGGCAAGTGGGATTTTTTGGACCAATAATAAATGACGGCTTTTTTTTTAGTAATAGTGGATTAGTTGGACTGTACGGAGAAAGTTCTTATCATATTTCAGGAAACGTAGAACCAAAACTCTATGATTTAGAAATAGCAAATGCTTCAAGCATATTATTAAATGTACCTGTTACAATCAGCAATAATGTAAATTTTATTTTAGGAGATTTAGAAACCACAAAAACAGATAGCATCAACTATTTGGAATTCAGCCAAATGTCTTTTTCAACCGGATCATCTGATTTTTCTAAAATGAATGGTTTTGTTAAAGCTAATGTTCAAGAACACTTTATATTTCCTACAGGAGACAATATCTTTTTAAGACCCATCTCTGTTGAAAGTACGCTATTGAATCTTAAATATATGGCCTGCTATATATTTGAAGATTCTACAAAGAACCATCCGTTTTATAGTAATGAAGAAATAGCACAGATCAACACTAACGAATTTTGGATACTAAAAGGAGCTCACCAAGTTTCAATAACAATTGATTGGAATGAACGTAGCAGCATAGAAAGAATTACCGATGATATCAATGACATTGAAATAGTTGGTTATCATATTTCTACATCTCAATGGAAAAGCTTAGGAGGCAGAGGGAATACAGGCGACTTGAACAGTGGATTTTTAAGCTCAGAACCTTTTATACCCAATGATTACGCCGCAATTACTTTTGGAATTTTTAACCAAAATGAAAACGAACAACCAGAAATTCCACTAAACAGTTATCATTATATGCTTAGTCCGAATGGTGATGGTATAAACGACAAGTTTATTATTGAAGAACTAGCGGATTATGAAAATAACGTACTCCATATTTACGATAGAAATGGATTACTTGTTTTTGAAGCACAAAATTATACCGATGAATTTGATGGAAATACCGGAAAAACAATATCTGCTTTAGATAGAGATGCAGGTTTAGCCCAAGGTATTTATTACTATATAGCAGCTGTAAATGGAGGAGAATTTTCAATACAAGGCTATTTATATATCGACCGATAATCTGAAGCATAGTACTATTAAAGTCAGTCATCCAACATATACAACGCAAACTTAATTTTCCAATAAGGCACTTTTTCTTCAAAGTATTCAAAATAATCTTTCAACCCTGTAGCATCGGTTAATTCTGATTTGGCTTTTTCTATTTGTGCCATTTCTTTAGCGTCAACAAACTGATCTAAATCTAGCTCCTCACCTTCGGCATGTTTTTTCATTAAATGTCCGTAAATGGTGTTTTCAGATAGGTTTCTTTGCGTGGCTATCTCAGAAACCGATAATCCGTCAGAAAACAATTCAAAAGTTTGATCGTGAGTTTTCTTTTTAGATTTTTTAGTGCCTACATGCTTTTTAATTTCCTGCAAAAACACATCTGCATACTTCTCCAATTTCGCCTGCCCTACTCCGGACACCTCCATAAATTCCGTTTCGTTCTTAGGTAACTTGGCTTCCATATCTTTTAAACTGGCGTCACCAAAAACTACATAAGCAGGAACATTCTGTTCTGTTGCGATCTGTTGCCTAAGCAATCGTAGTTTTTCGAATAAATCGGTTTTCTTCACTCTTGATTTGGATGGTGCCTTTTTCTTTTCCACGGCTTTTTGTAAAACGGCCAATTGTATTTTTTTACCGGAAAACAAAACTTCGTTTGCCAAAGGTGTTAACCCGATCCTAGCCCCTTCCCTAAAGTTGATTTCCAAAATACCTTGGTTCAACATTTGAATTACATACTGCTGTAAATCTAACCATGCAACATCTGTTACGGCACCATAGGTTTTTATATGCTGATATCCCTTCTCTAATACCTGTGCGTTTTTTGCCCCTCTTAAAACATCAATCACCATACCCATAGGCTCACGCTCCTTTAGTCTGGCAACTCCGGAACATACTTTTTGAGCCAATACCGTAGCATCAAAATAAGCAGGCGGTGCGGTACATACATCACAATTACCACAACCTTGGGTAACTTGTTCTCCAAAATAGTTCAACAATGCAATCCTACGGCAACTTAAGGCTTCGGCAAACTGTTGCATGCGCTCTAATTTAGCATATTCAACATCTGCATTTTCACTTTGGGTTATAAACCTTCGTAATTGCGCTACATCTGCAAAACTATAGAACAACAAGGCATGTGCTGGCAGTCCGTCCCTACCACCACGACCAATCTCTTGATAATACCCTTCTATATTTTTAGGTAAATTATAATGTATGACCCAACGCACATTACTTTTGTCTATACCCATACCAAATGCAATTGTGGCTGCAATGATCGGTACTTTGTCCGTAATAAATTCTTCTTGCACCAATGATCGCTCATCTGAAGACATACCTGCATGGTAAGCTTTGGCCTTAAAACCCGCATTGCGCAATTTCTCTGCAATAGCCTCGGTACTTTTACGGCTAAGGCAATAGATAATACCGCTTTCAAAAGGACGCTCCTCTAAAAATTCTAATATATGCTTTATTCTATCTTGGGCAGGTTTTACATCCAGATACAGGTTAGGTCTATTAAAAGAAGCTAAATGGCGATTGGCATTCGGAATACTTAATTGATCAACAATGTCATCTTGTGTAGTCTTATCGGCAGTTGCGGTAAGAGCCATAAAAGGAATATTAGAAAACCTTCTTTTCAATCCGCCGAGCTGAGTATAAGCCGGTCTAAAATCATGTCCCCATGAAGAGATACAATGTGCCTCATCAACTGCGAAAAGACTTATTTTTAAGTTCCCGAGAATGTTATTAAAGAAGCCTAAACTTTCAGGAGCAACGTAAAATAGTTTCAACTCTCCTCTCTCTAACTTTCCAAGAATTTCTTGTTGTGTTTCTACAGACTGAGAGCTGTTGTAGTACTCTGCAGCTATACCGTTAGCTTTAAGCACATCCACCTGATCTTTCATTAACGCTATAAGTGGTGAAATCACAATTGCGGTACCTTCAAGTGCCAGAGCCGTTAATTGATAGCAAAGGGATTTACCACCACCTGTTGGCATTATCGCCAATACATCTTTTTGTTGCAATGCATCTTCAATAATTGATAGCTGATTCGGTTTAAAGGAATCATAACCAAAATATTTCTTTAATAAGGGAAGTAACTCTTGCTCTTGTGTTATCATGTTTTGCAAAAATAAGAAGTTTGAATACCAAAAAGGTCTTCGACTGTACTAAGACTTGCATTCATCTACATTTATAAAGCCGATTTAATGGTGCCAACTGAACTTTACACATAATTAACTCCTAATATCCAGTTATGTGTCAACCCGTTTTTAGCACAGTCCAAAGACCTGATAGTAATTATTACTTTCCTAACATCAACAGCTCATTACATCTAACTTCGGTAATATATCTTTTATCACCTTCTTTGGTTTCATAAGAGCGATGGGTTAACTTTCCCTCTATAGCAACCTGTTTGCCTTTTATCAAATAATTCTCTACGATTTCAGCAGTCTTACCCCACGCTACAATATTATGCCATTGGGTATCGTCTACTTTTTCTCCGTTTGCATTTTTGTAACTGTCTGTGGTAGCAATGGAAAATTTTGCCAATTTGTTGCCTCCTTCCAAGTTTACAATTTCTGGGTCTTGCCCTAAATGTCCAATCAACTGTACTTTGTTCTTTAATGCGTTCATCTTACTAAAATTTAATGGTTTAACAGTTCATACTATCAAGCTACTATAGCCCAACACCGCAAACCTAGAACAGCATTAAAATTTTATTCGGTATGTAAACGCTTACTATCGTTTGTTGTCGTTTACATTCGTTTATAAACGTTTTTATTATTGATTTACAGTAATTTACAAAACACAGAAGAGTTATATTATTTTCTACGATATAACCACCAATTCATATCTCTAGTTAAAGTATATCCTAATTTTTCATACAGAGGTATTGCAGAGTTACCCTTATTGGTGTGAAGAATGGGCTTCTTATTCTCTTTTAGAATCTCCTTTGTTGTATGTGCAATTAGTTGTTTTGCAAGTCCTCGTCTCGTAAAATCCGGATGGGTGACAACGGCACTAACCTCAATAAAAAGATCTGTTTGCATTCGTTGACCTGTTATTGAAACCAATTTACCTTCCTTAAAAATACCGTAGTAATTACCCATTTCAAAAGTTCTTCTTCTGTAATATCCGGGCATTACCAACCAAACCAAATCATATATTTCATTGATATGTTCATCTCCCAATAAAACAATTTCCTCAGTGATAAAAACATCTGACAACTCATTCAGAACCATTTGACAACCATCTATTTTCTTTTCCAAAGAAACATTGGCACTATCAACTTTTGGAGTTTTATTTTCTGATACAAAGAAAAAACTATCGGTAGTTTTAAGGTATTGGTTTGAAGCGGCAGTGGTTCTATCTTCATCAAAAAATGCACCAAATGTGCACACTTCTTGATCATAAAATAATACTTCCTTATACTTAACCGCAAATTTTTTGTGAGTTTCATTTAAGGAATACCACACCGGATTTTTAAGTTGCTGTTCTAACGCTGTCATTATATAAATATAAACAGTACAATTTAAATCTTAGCTAACTATAAAATTACGACTAGTAAAGATTTTTGTTAAATAACTATCATTAACATGCTTTTTAATGCTAAAACATGAATATTGTTTAATTAAATTAGCTTTTTTATCTATTTTAAACATAGAAATAAGTAAACCGACCATTTTGAAAACCTATATTCTACATGTTCTGGAATAGTATAGGCTAGAAGTTACAATGAAAACTTCTTTTTGTATCACCTAATACACCTATTACACTTATGAACGTTATTGATTATCAATATTTTGAAACCTTTATTTTTACGGCAATATTTGGTGTTTTTGCAATCTATCACATATTACTTTACATAATTCTAAGGTATAAGGCATTACTTTACTACTGTGTTATATTAATAGGCTTAACCGCTCATTTTACGCTCTATTTATTGCTGTTCGATGCAGATAAGAGCTTTTCTCTACTAGTTCAAAATACATCGTTGATCACGGCTATGGTTACCACCTTTGGGTTTTTAATCTTTACAAGGAATTATCTTACCATAAACCAGTATAAGACACCAAGGTTAAACAAAACCTATAAATTTCTAATTGTAACAACAATTGCCTTAACCATTATTCATATTCTTAACATCATTATCGCTGGCTACAATACCTTTAGCAAACTTCTAGAATTATTAGCCGCTTTTACCGCATTGGCAACCATGATATTAAATATCATCTCAGGAGTTAAATTATTTCATGCAGAAAAATTCAATAAATACTACCTCTATTCCTACACACCTTACCTTTTAGCCTCGATCTTATACGTAATTACCTGGTTGTTAAGTTATTTTTTCAATATCAAAACTGACTATATATTATTAATCACCTCAATTTTAATAACCTTACAGATCATACTTTTCTCCATATTAATGGGTTTCAAATTCAAATCTATTCAAGATGAAAATAAGAGAATACAGGTAGAGGCCAATAATAGATTAGAATATGAAGTTGATGTGCAAACCAAACAATTACAATTAGCCAAAAAGGAACTTGAAATTCAAAATAAAGAACTTGAAACAGTAAATAAATTAAAAAACAAACTATTCTCCTTGCTTACACATGATGTAAGAGGACCACTGAACAATGTTAGTACCTTAATTGAATTGATAGAAGATAAATTATCAGATAGTCCATTAAAGGAAATTACATCCAAATTAAAAAGTGATGTCAATGACAGGGTATCAATGATCAACACTTTGTTAGACTGGTCTTACAAACAACTAGAAGGTGTTAGGGTACATAAAGAACAATGTGATTTAAATGCAATTTTCATTACTATCATAAAGGAATTTGAACGGGCTGCACTTGATAAAAATATAACTATAGAACAAGAAGTTTTATGTCCCGTTATTTACATAGACCAGAATATGTTAAAGGTTATGCTGCGTAACCTTTTATCAAATGCTATAAAGTTCAGTGAACACGGTCAAAAAATTATGTTCTCTTCAAAATGTAACTCCGATACAATTGACATCATCGTTGAAGATTTTGGAACAGGTATGCAAGTAGATTGGTTCAATTCAAAAAACGAACATTGTCCCCAAACCAAAAAAGGCACCAAAGGTGAAGTCGGTACCGGTTTTGGGCTTTTGATTACAAAAGATTTTGCAGAAATGAATGGTGGAAAAATAATATGCGAAAGCGAAATCAACAAAGGCACTAAGTTCACCCTAAGTTTTGAGAACATTTTACCAGATTAAGATACCTTACAAAGCATTGATGTATAGGCTCACCCTACAATCCAAAGTAACATAAACCTTCTCAAAAGCTATTGTGGCTTAAAAGAGTACTGTTTTACAAACCAGTTCCAATTATCTTCTTAAAAGAATCATTTTTTTCCTAACTTAAAAATTCTAAAATCAACAACTTACAAATGGAAGAAAACAAATCAAATGACCAATGCGTCACCACTATTATTGTAGCCAACAACGGTCCTTTAAAAGTTAAAGGAAACCTAGAAATACAATTGGCCTCAGGTGAAATTGTAACTAAAGAAGGTACCACAGGTTTTTGTCGTTGTGGCGCATCTGAAAACAAACCGTTTTGCGATGGTGCCCATAGAAAAATAGAATTTATAGGATAATCAAAACAAATCTGCCTAGCCATGGAATTAGCCATACATAATTGGATGCGTGCCGAGACTTTAGAACACACACTCAATAGGATCAACAAATTAGATTACACGCATATAGAAATACAAGGAACCCCAGAGAATTACGATATAAAAAAAGCTCAGTTACTTTTAGACCTCTACGGAATTAAATGTTGGGGATCTGTAACACTTATGTTAGAACAACGTAATTTACTTGCTAAAGATCCCGCGCAAAGAAAAATGTCTATACAATACGTAAAGGATGTTGCCAAAATGGTATATGAATTGGGCGGTAAAGTCATTTCTTTAGTGCCGGCAACCGTAGGCAAAATTGTCCCCGATGCCAGACCTGAAGAAGAATGGGAATGGGCGGTAGAAGGCATTAAAGAAATTTATAAATATACCGAAGACCACGGTTTACAAATAGGCATTGAGCCCATTAACCGTTTTGAGACCTATTTTATCAACAGGGGCGAACAGGCATTGGCACTTGCAGAAGCTGTTGGTCCTAATTGTGGAGTTTGCCTAGATACATTTCATATGAATTTAGAGGAGGTCAATATGTTTGACACCATTAAAAAAGTAGGCAAGCGTTTGGTAAATTTTCACGTTGCCGATAATAATAGAATGGCACCGGGCATGGGGCACCTCAACTGGACTAAAATCATAAATACGTTAAAAGAGATTGAATATGACAAGGTGCTATCAGTAGAATTTTGTTCCCCGTTAGATAGAACACCTGCCAATCCGTATCCTAATTCCATAGAAACAAATCCTGAGGGACTCACTGCAGAACAAAAGAAATTCTTAGAAGATCACGGTAGTTCAGCCGTTACCGATGAGTTTTACACCATGCTGACCAAAAAATCCATAGACACCCTAAAAGAGCTTATTAAATGAAAATCACCAATATAGAAGCGTTTTGGTTACGCTGTCCAATACCAAAAGAAAAGCAACATTTTTCAGATTATGGTCTATTGACAAATTTTGATATGACCTTGGTAGTGGTAACTACCGATACTGGGTTACAAGGTTTTGGCGAAGCAAAGGCAGCTGTAGGTTCTTCCGGGTCTTGTGCCTCTATAGTCAGCTGCATAGAAAACGAACTAAAACCACAATTAATAGGTAAGGATGCCCGAAATATTTCCCGTATTTGGGAACACGTATACAACGGCACACGAGATCATTATTCCCTATCAAGAGGTCGTAAATTTCCCATTTTAGGAAGAAGGGGATTGACCATTTCTGCCATGAGCGGAATAGACACCGCACTGTGGGACATTAAAGGAAAGGCTTTAAAAGCTCCTGTGGTAGAATTGTTGGGTGGTAGCTGTCGCGATAAAATGCCAGCATACGCCAGTGGTGGTTGGGCAAAAGCCGATGCTATTGGCGAACAACTGTTGGGGTATACCCAAAAAGGGTTTAGCGGTGTAAAAATGCGTGTTGGTATAATGGATCAAACCGTTGCCGAAAGTGTAAAAAGAGTTCAAGCAGCACGTGAAGCCTTGCCCGATCACATAAAGTTAATGACCGATGCCCATGGTACTTTTAGCGTACCCGAAGCCAAGCAGTTTACAAAGGGTGTAGAAGACTGCAACTTATATTGGTTTGAAGAACCTATTAGTCCAGATAATAAAATAGGTACCGCGGAAGTTCGCGCAAATACCTTTATACCCATTGCCGCTGGTGAAAGTGAGTACACCGCTTTTGATGTTCGCGATTTAATAGCCGAACGTGCGTTAGATGTGTTACAACCAGATTGCGCCATAATTGGCGGTATTACAGAAGCCATGCGGGTTTCACAATTGGCACATACCTATCAATTGGAATTGGCACCGCATTGTTGGGGATCAGCATTTTCATTTATGGCGGGACTTTCGGTGGCATTCGCTTCCCCTTCTGCCAATGTAATAGAGTTTTCGTTGGGCGGTAACCCTATGATGTATGATTTGGTAGAGGAACAAATTACGGTGGATAATGAAGGTATGCTCAATGCACCCAACAAACCCGGACTCGGTTTAACCCCTAATTGGGATTTTGTAAAAGACTTTAAACAATAAACTATGGCAAAGGCAGTACATATTAATCACGTTGCACTAGTGGTAAGCAATTTAGAAGAAGCTTGTAAATTTTACGAGGAAGAACTCGGTTTGGAAGCCATACCCGCATTCTTATTTGATTATCCCACCGCATTTTTTAAATTCAACGAGGAGCAACAATTACATTTAACCGAGTGGGAAGATGCCTATTCGTTTAGAGGTCACATCTGTGTTCAGGTAGATGACATCAATACCTTATTCTTTAGAATGAAAGAGCTCGGTGCCATTGATATAAAACCGTGGGGCAATGTACGTCAACTACCGGACGGTGCCATACAAATGTTTGTTCGTGACCCATCGGGGAATTTGGTAGAGCTCTCTTCCGTTCCCGGTGATTATATAGACCCAAAGATTTTTGAAGACGAGTTGTTCAAAGAAGGAATTTATGTATCGGGCAGAAATGATTTCCGTGGATACAAATCCAAAGACGCCACGCTTTACCATAAATCAGATGAATAGAAAAAATATTCTTTTACTAGAAACGGTTGCCGAAGATGCCATGAATATGTTGGAAAATGCTTCGGACATGAATATTTTGACAGGGTTTGATGAAACATCACTGAACCATCAAATAGAAAACAACGTGATTGATGCCATCATTACACGAGGAAAGGGTCAGGTACGTGATTCGTTCATGGAACAGTTGCCCAATTTAAAAGTAATATCCCGTTGTGGTGTTGGTTTGGACAACATTGATGTATCAAGTGCCACCAAACGAGGAATCAAAGTAGTGAACGCCCCAAATTCCAATGCCGACACCATTGCAGAACACACTATTGCCTTGCTATTAATGCTTCAGCGGAATTTGTACAATGCCGTTACCATGGTCAAAGAAAATAGATGGGGAGACCGGGGAACGTATGTTGGCGATGAAACCCATGGCAAAACTTTGGGGATTATCGGTATGGGAAATATTGGAAAAAAAGTAGCACATATCGCCAAGGCCTTAGGCATGAATGTTATTTATTGGAGCTCAAAAAAAGAAGATGTACCCTTCTCATTTGTAGAATTTCAACACCTTTTAACCACTTCAGACGCAATTAGCTTACACCTGCCTTTGACCTCTAAAACAGAAAAACTAATTGATTCCGCTGCCTTTTCATTAATGAAAACCAATGCGTTGTTGATCAATACCGCCAGAGGAGGAATCATAGATCAAAAGGAGTTGTTCACTGCCCTGCAAGGCAATAGCATAGCAGGTTTCGCTGCCGATGTTCTGGCAGAAGAACCACCAGTGGAAAATGATCCATTACTTCAATTAAAAAATGTATTGATTACCGCACATTTAGGCAGCTTAACCAAAACCACGTATACTAAAATGTGTACCATGACGGTTCAAAATACCTTGGCAATTTTACGTAGTGAAGCTCCAATGAAAAATTGTGTTTTCAATAAAAAAGAACTGGACAACAACTAAAGCATGATTTTATGAGAAACAGTGAGCCTATAATTGTCACTCAGCTTTTTAACACTTCAATTGAGCAGGTATGGGAAGCATTGACACATGTGGAATACATGCGAAAATGGTACTTTACTGTTATTCCGGACTTTAAGCCAGAAGTTGGTTTCACCACCAGTTTTCTCATTACCAACGAAGGAAGAAATTTTACCCACAACTGGGAAGTGATAGCAGTAACACCGCCATCAAAAATAAGTTATCGTTGGACGTTTGATGAATACCCCGGAGAAAGCATCAGTACTTTTGAGTTGTCCAAAAATGAACTAAGCACCCTTCTTACCCTTACCGGTGAAGTTATTACAAATTTCCCGACCGATATTCCTGAATTTAAAAAAGAAAGTGGCAAAGCGGGTTGGGAGTATTTAATTCAGGAAAGTCTTGTCCAATTTTTAAAATCCCATAAATTTTAACAGCGGGCTATCGCCCTTAAATGAGTACCTTAGTTCAAAGAACTAAACTAACTTGAACATGAAAAAAGTACTACTCATTGGGGCATATTTTCTATGCTCCACATTTGCAATTTCACAAACGGTAGAAGATATGGTCAATGCCATAGAGAAAGAAGGCATTGAAAACTCCCAACTAGAACAATTGGCTTACGAATTAATGGACCTCAACGGTCCAAGATTAGTGGGTACGCCAGAAATGAAAAGTGCTCATGATTGGGCGGTAAACACCTACAAGAAATGGGGGATTTCTGCAGAAAACCAGCAATGGGGAACCTGGAAAGGATGGCAAAGAGGCATTACCCATGTAGATATGGTTTCACCTAGAGTAGCATCATTACATGCAACACAATTGGCATGGAACCCAGGCACTAGCTCTAAAGGTGTTACGGCTTCATTAATTACACTGCCAAGTTTTACAGATTCATTGTCCTTTGTAAAATGGCTACCTAACGTAAAAGGAAAAATAGTAATGGTGAGCATGTTGCAACCTACGGGCAGACCAGATGAAAACTGGGAAGAATACGCGACAAAAACATCTTTTGAAAAAATGAAAAGCGAGCGCGATTCATTGGAGAAAATCTGGAGACAGAATATTAATAATACGGGATATACCAGTAGAAACATCAATGCAGCATTTGAAAAAGCCGGTGCTGTAGGTATTGCTCAATCAAGATGGTCCGAGGGTTTTGGAGCCAATAAGATTTTTAGTGCAGGTACTGAAAAAATTCCTACTGTTGATATTTCATTAGAAGATTACGGAATGCTGTACAGGATGGTAGAGCATGGTACGGATACCAAAATTAAAATAGTGGCAGAGTCAAAAGACTTGGGCGTTGTACCAACTTTTAATACCATAGCCACCATACCCGGCACCGAGTTCCCTGATGAATATGTGATTCTTTCTGCTCATTTTGATTCATGGGACGGCGGTACAGGAGCAACCGATAATGGTACAGGTACCATTACCATGTTAGAAGCAGCACGTATTCTGAAAAAAGTATATCCAAACCCAAAAAGGACTATTCTTGTAGGGCATTGGGGAAGTGAAGAACAAGGTTTAAATGGTTCTAGCTCATTTGTTGAGGATCACCCAGAAATTGTTGCCGGTGTACAAGCATTATTCAACCAAGATAATGGTACGGGCCGTGTGGTTCGTCTATCCGGGCAAGGATTTCTTCATGCATATGATTATTTAGGGCGATGGTTAGAAGCCGTACCGGAAACCTACAAAAACGAAATAGAAACTACATTCCCTGGTTCGCCCGGTCGTGGTGGATCAGATTATGCATCTTTCGTAGCGGCAGGTGCCCCTGCGTTTTCACTAAGCTCGTTGAGTTGGGATTATTGGAACTATACTTGGCACACCAATTTGGACACCTACGATAAAATTGTTTTTGACGATGTACGGAACAACGCCATATTAACTGCTATTCTTACCTATATGGCATGCGAAGACCCAGAAAAAACATCTCGTGAAAAAGCTGTTTTGGGCATTAACCCAAGATCAGGCAAAAAAGGAGAATGGCCAACACCAAGAACGCCACAACGTAAAGGCGGACAAGATTAACGGTACCATCTAAAACTGATTTTCAAGCTCAAGGCTATCCGCTGCCTGTAATGCTTTTTTAATAGCAGTACTCCACAGTGCATAGCCTTGCTTGTTCAAATGTAATCCGTCAGAAAGGTATAACTCTGGAATAGGCCTATTATCCGTAGTGATCATTTGTGCAAACACATTAATGTATTGGGCATTAAGCTCAGAAATAAAATATTTTGACAGCATTAAATTAGTTTCCATGATCAGCGGGATCAGATGTTCACGCTCTACACTTGGCTTTAAACTTATAAGCGCCAATTCTACATCTGGGTATTTATTCTTGATCAATTCTACCAGCTCCATACACCCAGAAAGAACTTCTTGGGGTGACTTGCCATCATTTAAATCATTTTCACCGGCATACAACACAATTTTAGACGGATTTGCCTCTACAAATATTTCATCAAAATAATGAATACACCAAGCAAAAGTAGAACCGCCAAAACCCAGGTTAACCACATTGAACGGGCTCAAGTCCCTTTTCATATTCACCCAAAGCCGTACAGATGAACTACCATAAAAGGCAATTAAATTATCTTGGGTAGGCAATTTGGCCACTCGTCTTTTAAGTCGCTTTATTTCATTACACCATATTGCAGGTGGCTCTTCTAAACTATCCGCACCTGAGTTAGATACGTTCAATTGCTCTGCTCTTTCAATTGCCGCTTGCACATACCCTTTATACTCCTCTTGGTATTGCTCCATAAAAGCATATAGATCTTCATTGTTTTTAGAAGGCACCTTTTCACTCAAAAGAAAAGGTTCTTTAATGGCACAATAATATAAAGATTTACCAATTCTGTGGTCAAAATTCACCATGACTATAGGAACAATGTATGGTTCCGGCTCTGTATGCATTGCTAGTTTAAAAGCACCCATTTTAAATGGCCCAGGAGATTCCTCAGTTCTATAAGATGTCCCTTCTGGGCTTATGATTAGGTTATATTCCTGCTTTAAGTACTTAGAAGCCTCGCTATAAAATATGCTTCGCGCCTGTTCCTTTTTATTACTTGTCGTTTGTTCAGATTCTTTGGTGTAAACATTGATATAGCCTAGATTATTGTAATAATTTTGATGGCCATACTCCTGTCCTTGTCCAATACGAACAGTTCTAATACCCGGTTCTCCATATTTCTTATACAGTACCATAGCACTTAGAAAATGAGAATCTAAGGTTATTTGAAAATTATTGTTCAAGGTATAATGTGCATCATTGATCAAGTGATTATAAATAAAGATATTCCCTGTTTTATCAGGTAAATTATCCCATCCTTCAATAATGTAGGGTACGTTTTTAAAGACCTTCATAGTCAATTCCGCACATACCTTTCTATTCAGCATTACATCATTACTATTCTTTTCCGCAACGTTTTCATACATCTGCTGTAACCCACTGACAAAATGGTGCTCCTTTTGATCTTCTCCCAATAATTCTAAACTCAATGAGGCTATATGACGTTCTAACGCTGTACCGTTTTTTAACAAATTGGCAAGTGCTTCATAAGCAAATTGCTTTGTAGTCATACTCTTTAAAAGATGTGGTACTTGGTGTAAAGGCGATGAAAGCAATAAGCGCGATTTGTTATTCTTGATCAATTGATATACGGCTTGCAAACTATGTTTTCCCAACAAACCAACATATCTAACAAAAGCCGCATTCAGTTGGTTGCCCATGAGCCAAAGCAACCGTTGATAAAATTGACCTTCAAAGGCATCATCTCTCTGAAACAATTTCATGAGATCACATTCCGGTATAAAATAGGCAGATGTCTTTGTATTGGTAATCGCAGAGCAAATATCTTTTTCCCTTAAAAGACAAGACCACCCAAAAACAAACCCAGAGTTTTTTATAGAGCGTTGTTTAATTTCAATGGTATTTTCAATTCTTTTTATAGTAACCTCGCCATGAATTAGAATAAATAACCCGTTACTAGAACCGTCTTGCACATACAACACCTCATCTGGTTCATATTCACGCCTTTCCGCCAAGGCGGCCAGTGCCATTAAATTTTTCTCCTCAAAAAAATCTAAAAACGGAGAACGTCTCATCAATGAGACTATTTCTTCTTGTTCCGTTACCGGGGAAATAAAAAATTGTCTATCCTCTACAAAAGGCTGAAACCTTGCCGGGCTCAACAATTCCGTTTGTTTCAATAATGCAGTACGCAAAACATGATATAACTTGGCACCTATGTTTTTCAACAGAACGTTTTGGTGCCCCTTTTTTAAGTATGCATCAAGATCGTTAAAAGGAATTTCAAAGAATGAAGCTTTTGCAGATGCCACCGTTGCTTTATAAGTGAAGCGTTTAGGCGTGTTAAATCCGTTTAAACCAATAGTTGAAAATGGTTCTGAATTTTGGCAAACCAAAATATCGCTCTCTGGGCTATCTAAAGAAATATAGTAATTTACGCTTCCTTCAATAAGCCATCTAAAAGTGTTTACCTTTTTGTGAATATAACTAATAGCATACCCTTTTTCGTATGTTTTTAATACTCCTTTAGGGAAGTATTCCTTTAGTTTTTCAGCACTTATTTCTTGTCTTAAAAGTCTAGTTTGGTGTGTCATGCGCCTTCTAACTTAACCAGATAAAACCTAAAAAAGAAACCCTACACACATTAAAATCAATTTATCATTTTAAGAAAATAATATTGGTCAAAACCATAAAAATGGTACCCTTAAAATTAGAATTACCAAATTAAATTTTCCCACTCACTTTTTACAAAGGCTTTTGTTATCTTACCTACTCAACAACTAATTTGACCACACCATGAAAACCATCAAATTTTTATTTGTGCTATTGATGATTGCACCTATGACCTTACAATCTCAACGTAGAAAAAGTAAAATCACCCAACCATCAATTACATTAGAAGACTCTCTTTTTACAGGATTAAAATGGAGAAATATTGGTCCGTTTAGAGGAGGAAGAAGTGTAGCATCTACCGGTGTGGTTGGTCAACCCATGGTGTATTATATGGGAACCGTTGGTGGCGGAATTTGGAAAACCACGGATGATGGAATCACATGGAAAAATGTTTCGGACGGATTCCTAAAAACGGCAACCGTTGGCGCCATATCTGTATCTGAAAGTAATCCGAATATTGTAATTGCCGGCATGGGCGAACATGCGGCAAGAGGTGTCATGACCTCTATGGGAGATGGTGTTTACAAATCTACCGATGCGGGTAAAACTTGGAAACACATAGGGCTAGACAAAACACGGCACATTTCTGATGTCATTATTGACCCTACAGACCCAAACATCATTTTTGTTTCGGCACAAGGTGCACAATATGGACCTTCTACAGAAAGAGGCATTTATAAGTCTACCGATGGCGGTGATACTTGGAAAAATGTTCTTTTCGTAGATAATACTACTGGAGCATCTGGTCTTACAATGGATATGACCAACCCAACCATACTATATGCCGCTATGTGGCAACACAGACGTTATCCCTGGACAATGGAATCTGGTGGAAAAAACTCAGGTATCTATAAATCTACCGACAGTGGTGAAACTTGGCAGCAATTAACCCAGGGGTTACCAAAAGAAATGGGGAAAATTGGTATTTCTGTATCTAGGGCCAACCCTGAACGTGTTTTCGCGGTGATCGAGGCGGAAGGAGAAAAGGGCGGAGTATACCGTTCTGATGATGCCGGTAAAAAATGGAAATTGATCAATAAAGACCGTATTAATATTGCCCGGTCTTGGTACTATATGGAAATTTTTGCCGATCCCCAAAATGAAGATATTGTCTATGTGCTAAATGCACCGGTCACAAAATCAATAGATGGTGGTATATCTTTTACACCGTTGCCAACACCACATGGCGATAATCATGACTTATGGATAGACCCTTTGAACAACCAACGCATGATAAACTCTAACGATGGTGGTTCTAACGTTTCCAATAACGGTGGAAAAAGTTGGAGCACACAAGAGAACCAAAATACTGCACAATTCTACAGGGTAATTACAGATAATTTGGTGCCGTATAACGTTTATGGCGGGCAACAAGATAATTCTACCGTTGCCATTGCGTCAAGAACAAACGATAACGGAATAGATTGGAAAGATTGGTACGCAGTTGCAGGTGGGGAAAGTGCCTTTTTAGCTTTTGACCCAGACGACCCAAAATTGATTTATGGTGGCACATACCAAGGAAATATTGACAAGTGGAACGCAAGTACCAAAGAGTCAAAACCCATTAAAGAATACCCTGAATTAGGATTAAGTATATCCCCAGAAAATGCAAAGTACCGTTATAATTGGAATGCCCCAATTATTACCTCTCCACATGACAGAAAAACAATTTACCACGGCGGCAATGTAGTTTTCAAATCAACCGACGAAGGTCAAAGCTGGTCAGTTATTAGTCCTGATTTGACCCGTAATGAAAAAGATAAGCACGGACTTGGCGGTAGACCCTTTACCAATGAAGCCGCAGGAGGTGAAATTTATAACACACTTGCCTATTTGACAGAATCTCCACATGAAGAAGGCGTAATTTGGTCAGGTAGTGATGATGGTTTGGTACATGTAACCAAAGATGGGGGTGCTAATTGGTCAAATGTTACTCCCATAGGTGCCAAAGATGGTATTATCAATAGCATTGAAGTATCTCCACATGATCCGGCAACAGCTTACATCGTGTTAATGCGCTACAAATCGATGGACTTCGAAAATTACATTTACAAGACTACGGACTATGGTACTACTTGGACAAAAATCACCAATGGCATTACCGGTGACAACACCTTTACCAGAGTGGTTCGTGAAGATAAAAAGGTAAAAGGTCTACTATATGCGGGTACCGAAACGGGCTTATTTGTTTCTTTAGATGATGGCACGCATTGGCAACCTTTACAGTTGAATTTACCTTTAACCCCTATTAACGACCTTATTATTCAAGATAATGATTTGGTAGCTGCAACTGCCGGTCGTTCATTCTGGATCTTGGATGATTTAGCTGCTTTACAAAATGCCAGTGCACCAAAACAGGCTTTGAATATTTTTAAACCCAAAAACACCTATTTATTCATTGGTGGATATAGCGAAAAACCCGTGCCAGGCATAGGAAGCAACCCCAAAAGCGGCGTTACTTTTGATTATTACCTAAACGAAGCACAAGATAGCACTGAGCTAAAATTAGAAGTTTTAAAAGATGGAACGGTCATAAGAACAGTTTCCAACCAAAAAGACAAAAAGTTTAGTTCTTGGCCAGGCGGACCATCAAAACCAGCCGTATTGCCTTCTAAAAAAGGATATAACCGTTTTACTTGGGATTTTAAAAGAGACCCACTACCCGCAGTTGAAAAGGTATTTGTTCTGGGCGGATTAGATGGTTCTATTGTTGGTCCAGGAGATTATCAACTTAGACTTACTTTAGAAAATGAAACCGCAGAAACCTCAGTAAGCATTTTACCTCTCCCTAACATAGAAGCAACCAAGGCAGATTACGAAGAGCAACAAAACATGTTGAAAACCATAGAAGCTACCGTAATAGAAATACATACTGCAGTGAATGATATGCTATCAGCAAAATCTCAATTAAAACAGTATAATCAATTACTTGAAGACAACACAAAAGCAGAAGCACTTTTAAAACAAGGCGATTCTTTGATCAAACGAATTTCATCTTGGGAAGAAAATCTTATTCAACCCAACCAAAAAACCTTTCAAGATGTTATAAATTTCGAAAATAAACTAAACGCGCAATTATTGAATTTAAGAGGATATATTGACGTAGCAGAACCCAACGTTACAATGGGCGCAAAAGAAAGATTACGTGATTTACTTGCTATATGGGGCAGTTTTAAAACAGAACATAATGCTATCATCAATACAGAAATGAAGGCATATAATACCCTATTCCAAAGTTTAGAAATCCCTGCAATTATATTACCGCAAGCACAAAATTAAAATTGAGTTGGAAAAACTAATACTAGACCAGACTTTTAAAGGCGAAAATTATACCATTTCCCGTTTGCCACGTGCAGAATATGAAAATTGCATTTTTGAAAGATGCGATTTTTCCAAAGGATACTTGGACAACCAAATCTTTTTGGAGTGCGAGTTTATAGATTGTAACCTAAGTAATGTGAATTTGGTGAACACGACATTTAAAGAAGTTAAATTTTCACATTGCAAACTTATGGGTTTAGCATTCCACACATGTAACAGTTTTTTATTGGACTTCTCCTTTTATGATTGTAATTTGAATTTTTCCATATTTACCGAATTAAAATTAATTGGTCAGGTATTTAAAGCCTGTAACCTTTCAGAAGCAGATTTTAGTGACTGTGATCTAAGTAATTCCAAGTTCGTAGATTGTAATTTAGAACGTACCATCTTTTCAAGAACCAATTTACAAAAGGCAGATTTTAGCACAGCAACCAACTTCAATATAGACCCAGAAAACAACACAATTAAAAGCGCAGTCTTCTCTAGAGATACGTTGGAAGGATTATTACATAAATACAAATTGAAAATTTTAAACTAATATTTAAAAACTATGTACGAATATCAATATGTAAAATTAGCCTTAGGAGGAATATTTAATTCTAAACCAAAGTCAAATTACAAAGAAATTATTGATGCCAAAGCTAAAGAAGGATGGCGTTTTGTTCAGATTTTTGCACCTGGCACTTCTACTTATGGTGCAGCATCTTACTTTGAATTGATTTTTGAGAAAAAGGTAGACTAGCATCGTCATTCATTTTGAACACTCTAACTGTCCAAATCGTAAAGTGATAGACGTTAATTATTCAATTGCCGAAACCCTCCAAATAACACCACCGTCATCATCATTTACCAAAAGAGATCCATCTGGGGCAACGGTAACTCCAACTGGTCTACCATATACTTCACCAGCTGCTTCATCAGCAATAAAACCAGTTAAAAAGTCAACTGGTTCTTGGGGTTTACCGTTTTGAAAAGGGACGAATACCACCTTATAACCGGCAAATTCCGCTCGGTTCCATGAACCATGTTGACCAACAAATGCTCCATTTTTATACTTCTCAGGAAATTGTGAAGCGTTATAAAATGTAAGCCCTAAAGAAGCGGTATGGCTACCCAAAGGCACATCGGGAACTATGGTCATATCTACAAGGTTTTGGTGCGGATCATCTTCCCATCTTGGATCATTTATATCTCCATAATAACTATAAGGCCATCCATACCATCCTCCTTTTTTTACACTGGTTAGGTAATCGGGCACTAAATTATTACCAATCTTATCACGTTCGTTAACAGCCGTCCATAATTCACCAGTAACCGGGTTCCAATCCATCCCCACCGGATTACGTATACCACTTGCGTATATTATTTCATCAGACCCATCTGTATTTACCTCTAAAATAGCAGCACGTCTTTCCTCTTTATCCATACCCTGCTCCCCCACATTACTTGCCGATCCAACCGAGATATATAACTTATTTCCTTCCTTATTCGCTATAACATTACGTGTCCAATGGTTATTATAGCCACTTGCAGACAAAGCAACTATTTTTTCTCCTTCCCCTTCAAGCTTGTTCTGACCTTCCTTGTAGGCATACCTATAAAGCCCATCTGTATTAGCGATATAGAAATATCCATCTAAAACCAACATCCCTAAATTTTGATTCAGTTGATCTTTAAACACATATCTTTCATCTATTACACCATCCATGTCGTTATCACGTAATAATGTAATCCTATCAGCGCTATTTTTTGTGTTAGATTCTGCAACAAAAATGTCATTATTAGGTGCAACGTACGTCCACCTCGGATGATCCAAATCTTGAGCAAATATTGCAACTTCAAAACCCGTTGGGGCTTTGGGCAATTTGTTTGATGGCCACGCTATAATTTTACTGTTTTTAGTAACCGATTCAGATGAATATGGAGGTACTAATTCCAAAGGTCCAATAGCGGTTTCCACAACCGATGATCCTGTATTTCGCCATTTTTCTTTTGAATTTTCAGTTAACTGTTTTTTACTACTACAGCTCATTAAAATTGTAGTGGACGCTAGTATAAATAGAATTATTTTCATAGTATTGGTTTACTCTCAAAATTATAGCAACCGTATTAAAAAGTATATCATATACATCTGTTTATAAATACTTTAACAGATTTATAGAAAAAGTTTAAAATATTGATTATTAATACTCTAAATAGATAAAATTCAATTTTTTAAGATTAACAATATCCATTTTAATTGAGTAAAGAATCATATTTATTTGAGCCCAAATTTTAAATAATTAACTTTCTTTCATAATTAAAATTGATGACCAAAGAAATAAAAGCAAAAATCATTCAAGTTTGCGATGCCAAAATAGCAGCGAAAGGAGAAAACGTAGGACTATCGTTCTATGCATTCTTCAAGAACAAAAACGAAAACCCTGAACTATTGATGGAAGTTGCCCAATGGTGGATACTAGATAACAAGTTAGACCATTTTGAGAAGGCGATAAAGATAAGGGATATGATAAAATCTTTAAATTAACCTGTAATGAAAAACAGTTTTTACGTGTTATTTCTACTGTCATTTCTAACTAGTTGCCAGCAACAAAATGTCAACCGTACCGCAGTAGTTAAATCATATTACAGTGCTTTTGATTCAGGAAATTTCAACGCTTTAAAAGCAATTACCAATGATAGTGTTACAATAATTTCTGGCGACTTTACAACAAACTATGATAAAGAAGCTTTTTATGAATTCTATAAATGGGATTCCATTTTTAAACCTACTTACAACACTATTGAAATAGAAGAAGAGAACAATACTGTTTTAGTTACCGTTGCTCAAAAAAATAAAAGAAACAGTTTTTTACAAAACAACCCTCTAAAATTTTAGGTCAGGGTTTCATTTATCAATGGAAAAATCTCCAAATTAGAAGAACTTGAATATATCAATGTTAATTGGAATGAATGGAACCAGCAAAAAAATGCCTTGGTAGAATGGGTACAACTGAATCACCCAGAATTAGATGGTTTTGTGAATGACATGACCATGAAGGGAGCTATGGATTATTTGAAAGCGATTGAATTGTATGAGAAAAAGGAATTATTGAACTAAGTTACTTTTATTTGAAAACGTGAAATGAACAAAATACACCATACCGCTATCATTTGCTCTAATTACAAAATTTCCAAGAAATTCTACACCCATGTTTTAGGCTTAGAAATAATTCGTGAGGAGTATCGCCAAGAACGACAGTCTTATAAATTGGATTTAGCTTTGAACGGAGATTATATTATTGAGTTGTTTTCTTTCCCTAATCCACCAAATAGACCTTCAAGGCCAGAAGCATGTGGTCTACGGCACTTGGCTTTTGAAGTAGATGATTTAGAAAAGATAATTGCCCATTGTAAATCCTACAACGTCATTGCAGAACCTATTAGAATTGATGAGTTCACCAACAAACGATTTACTTTTATTGCAGACCCTGACAACCTTCCTATAGAATTTTACGAAAAGTAAACCTATCCGTTTGTAAACGTTTAATTTGTATATTGTTACAAATACCGAAGTATGAAAATTCTACTATTACTCCTTCTATCGGCCACTGCTATGGTCCATGCACAGAACACCATATCCTTTGAGCCTAAAATGACAAGTCCCAAAGCCAAATTAAGTCAGATAGAATGGCTGGCAGGTCATTGGAAAGGAGAAGCCTTTGGTGGCATTGCTGAAGAAATATGGAGCCCACCTACAGATGGCAGCATGATGTTTTCTTTCCGACTAATTGATAAAGGCGCTGTAAGTTTTTATGAATTCGGACACATTATTGAGGTAGATGATACATTATTATTACAACTAAAACACTTTGATGGTGATTTGGGCGGTTGGGAACAAAAAGATGAAACCGTAGATTTTATATTGGTAAAAGTCGAAGAGAATAAATTTTACTTTGACGATTTCACCATTGAACGTATTTCTGATACAGAGATAAACATGTATGTGGAAGTCAGTGAAGAAGAAGGCACATCAAGTGAAATAACTTTCAACTATCACAGACAATGAAAAGAGAATGTTTAGAATGCGGTTCAGAAGTTATTGGTAGAATAGATAAGAAATTCTGCAATGATTATTGCCGCAACATATATAACAACAAAGTAAACCCTGCTAGCAAGCAGCTTATAAGAAATATCAATAATAGGCTACGTAAAAATTACCGAGTACTGGATAGTTTTCAATTAAAGGATGGAAAAACCAAAACCACGGGCACACGCTTGATCGATAAAGGCTTTGACTTCAATTATGTTACCAATTTATATACCACCAAAAAAGGTACTACCTATTACTTTCTTTATGATTTAGGATACCTCCCATTGGATAATGACTATTACATGATCGTAAAGCGGGAATAGCAAGCCCCCTAGCCCCCAAAGGGGGAATATTATTGATATAAAAAAGGTTTCCTAATAGGAAACCTTCATGTATTTTAAGCTCCCCTTTGGGGTTGGGGGCTAGCTCTATTTCCAATTATGACCACTTAATTTTAGGGCGGCCACAACAATGTCTTTTCTACTAATTTGCCCTACTAAGATATCATTACGCATTACAGGTAATCTTCTTCTGTTGTGCTGGGCAAAAATACCCGCAGCATCAAAAATGGAGATATCATGCGGAATAGTTTCCACCGTTTTGGTCATAAACTTCTCAACACTTTTATCTAAAATAGGCTGATTGAAATACCTACTTTCAGAAATTTGTTTCATACAATCGGCTTCAGAAATGATACCTACTAGAAAACCGTTGCCGTCTAAAACAGGTCCACCAGAAATGCGATGTTTGGCAAATTTCTCCATAACGTCTAAAATTGAATCATCTGGCGAAAAAGTGATTAACTTAGTGGTCATGTAATCGGCCACAAGAATTGGTGCTTCAAATTCTTTTTTAAATACCTTTCTAACGCCTTGAAAGCTTTTGATTCCCATGATAGTATGTTTAGAGGTTGATTACTAAAGATAATAAATAAAATGAAATTTGCTAATAATTTTCGATGTATGTCAATTAATACTCAAAATTTTAATACATTTTAAAAGAATATCGCAATTATGAAAAAAACACCAACCGTATTAACCCTACTACTTATTATTCTTGCCACTTATTGGAGTTTTAGAGTGCTTTTACCTCAATATACGGAAGGGGAAACCGTTGCTGAGACTCAGTTTTCAACAGAAAGAGCCTTAGTACATGTAAAAAAAATGTCTAAAGAACCACATGGTGTTGGTTTTCCTGCACATACCACGGTACGTAATTATATAACAGAGCAACTACGATCGTTAGGGTTAGAAACTACATTACAAGAGGGCTATACGGCCGGGGATTGGGGCAACCTAAGCAAAGCCGAAAATATACTTGCTAGAATTAAAGGCACCGAATCTGGAAAAGCACTTTTGTTATTGAGCCACTATGATAGCAATCCTCATTCATCATTAGGTGCCAGTGATGCTGCAAGTGGAGTTGCCACTATCATAGAAGGTATACGTGCATTTTTAAAAACCAACACACCACCCAAAAACGATATTATAATTTTAATTTCAGATGCCGAAGAATTAGGACTTAACGGAGCAGACCTTTTTGTTGATAAGCATGAATGGTTAAAAGATGTGGGGCTAGTGCTCAATTTTGAGGCTCGCGGTAGTGGCGGACCAAGCTATATGCTCATGGAAACCAATAGGGGAAACAGCAGGTTAATTTCAGAATTTATAGCCGCTAAACCTGATTACCCCGTAGCAAATTCATTGGCATACAGTATATACAAAATGTTACCTAATGACACTGACCTAACCGTATTTAGGGAAGATGGCGATGTTGAGGGCTTCAATTTTGCGTTTATAGATGATCATTTTGACTATCATACCCAAATTGATAATTATGAAAGACTAGATAGAAATACGCTTGCACACCAAGGTAGTTACTTAATGCCCTTACTTAAGCATTTTAGCAACACTGACCTCACGAATTTGAAAAGTTTAGATGACAATGTGTATTTTAACGTTCCCTTTTTTAAGATGGTTTCTTATCCATTTAGCTGGATCATGCCAATGTTGATATTTGCCATTCTCATTTTTATCTTATTATTGATTTTAGGATTCAAGAAAAAAGTGTTGAATGCCAAAGATATATTCAAAGGATTTCTACCTGTACTATTAACCTTAGTTGTTAATGGCATTGTTGGGTATTACAGCTGGCAATTTTTAAAATGGGTGTATCCTGGATATACTGATATTCTTCATGGTTTTACATACAACGGTCATGCCTATATCTTTGCATTCGCCCTATTCTCACTAAGCACATGCTTATATGCATATTATAGATTTAGGGTTATCAAGACAGCTAATCTGTTAGTTGCTCCGTTTATTATCTGGATAATTATTTGTGGCTTGGTAGCCTTATATTTAAAAGGAGCCGCCTTTTTTATTGTCCCTTTATATAGTTTTTTGGTCGCATTTTACGTTCATATCAACCAGAAAAATCCGAATCCGTTTTTATTGTTGTTCTTAGGTATACCGGCACTGTTCATATTTGCTCCGTTCGTACAAATGTTTCCTGTTGGCCTAGGGCTTAAAATGATGGTTGCATCTACCCTATTTACTACCCTCATCTTCTTTTTGTTACTGCCATTAATATCAAAATACAGAAAAAAGGGTGCTTTGGCATTTTTAAGTTTTCTGTTGTTTGCCGGTTTTATGGTATCGGCCCATATGGATTCTGGGTTTACTAAAGATAGACCTAAACCAACAAGTTTATTGTATGTATTAAATGCAGATGACAATACCGCTATGTGGGCAACCTATGAGCATAAATTATCTGATTGGACCGCACAATACATCATAGATAAGCTTGCCGTACCACCACAAATAAACGAAACCATTAGCAGTAAATATGGAACTGATTTCACCTATACATATGAAGCTCCACTTAAAAACATTCCAAAACCTACTATTGAGGTACAGTTAGACACTGTAATCAACAATGTACGTTCTATACGATTATGCATTACGCCCAATAGACCAATAAATCGTTTGGAAGTTTTCACTAATCCAATTGACATCCTAAAGGCAGATGTAAACGGTATTCAATTGTCTGATCATTTTCTACAAAACAGAAATAGTGGTAGATTGATTACCAACTACATCAGTGACAAAAATTTTACCGATATTAATTTAGAATTTCCGGCAGACTCTCCTTTAGAACTGACATTTTACGAAGCCTCTAATGATTTATTAAACAATGAATTATTCTCTATACCTGAACGTAGAGAAGATCAAATACCAATGCCTTTTGTGTTGAACGATGCAATAGTAACCGTACAAAAATTAAAATTTGGTCAATAAAATAGGAATAATAGGTTGTGGCTGGCTTGGGTTGCCCCTAGCCGAAAGTTTAGTGAACGGCGGATTTGAAGTAAGGGGAACTACCACTTCTAGGAACAAAATGGCCGTTTTAGAGGAAAAAGGCATCCAACCATTTCAAATTTCCATTTCCGAGAAGGAAATCAATGGAGATATCCATGCCTTTCTTTCATCCATAGAAGTCCTAATTATAAATATTCCGCCTAAACTGCGTGGCAAAGGTCCCAAGGAAAGCTATATTGATAAAATAAAACTACTGTACCTGGCCATTAAAAAGTCTGACGTAAAAAATATCATATTCGCCAGCAGCACCGCTGTATATGGTGATGCAAAAGGTATCGTGACCGAAGAAACCAAGCCCTTACCTACTACAGCATCTGGCATACAACTACTGCAGTGTGAAAACCTACTGAAAAACGACAACGAACTGAATACCATTATTATTAGATTTGGTGGATTAATAGGTCCTGATAGGCACCCGGTAACGATGCTATCCGGCAGGCAAAATCTTAGTAACGGAGATGCCCCTATCAATTTAATTCATTTGGATGATTGTATCGGTATTATTAAAACGATTATTGCACATAAGCATTTTAACGATGTCTTGAATGCCGTTTATCCAGAGCATCCTACTAAAAAAGAATACTATACCCAAGCAGCCCTAAAGAGAGGCTTGGAACCACCCACATACCATTCCACCGGCAAAAACCTTAAATTAATTCAATTTTGTAAGATTTTTCTTATTAACAATTATCATTTTCATACCCCGCTAAATTGATCATTTACAACACTAGAATATCCTTTCACAACAAAACCTGAAAATCAGCGTTAATATAATATTGACTTTCAACTACTTATCGACGTAATACATACCTTTGTTTAACAATATAAAACCATAATGTTATGAAGAAAGATAAATTACGGGAGAGGGTTTTAGTTGAATTAGAGAAGCTCATCTCCCTAAGTTGTAAGAACCCAACAGGTTCTAAAAAATATGAAGATTTGCATGTGGCACTTTTAAAAAAGCATTACAGTGCTACCAATGTAACCATAGACTATCACCGTCATAGAATTCAAATGGAGGTTATAGAAGATGTTAGTCTTTATGACCCTAAAACGGTAAATACATATTTACCTACATTCTACACGAATCTATTATTCAACAATCTATGTAATTTCTTGATTTCATGTGTAGAAAAGGACAATAAAAGTATTGGTTTTTACACCCAACTTTTAAACTCTTTCAAAGGTTCAAAAAACCAATTAGAGTTAGCTTAAGAAACGCTATTCGTTGTAAATTAAAGACGCCAGAATAGGCGTCTTTTTTTGTTTGGAACATTTAAACCTTTCCTTAACAAGATCATACAGAATAATTTAATAGTTTAGCGCACTTTAAAAGAATCAGATAAATGAAAAAATCAGTTTTAATATTAGTAGCGGCCATTTTACTATCGGGCAGCTATGGATATGCACAGACCAAATCAGAATTACTTAAACATTACGAAGCATTTTATGACCAAATGAGGTTACAAGGTGATGTAGATGGTGTAATTAATGCACTAACTCACCTAAACGTGCTATCACCATCAAAAGAAAGAAATGATACCCTAGCCTATATTTATGCCAATGACAACCAACATTTACAGGCATTGAATATTATAGGGATTGAAAAACTGGATTCAGATTCTAACTTGGCCATACAGGTAAAAGCGGTTTCTTTAAAAGCTTTGAACCAACCAAAAAGGGCGTTAGAGCAATTTGAAGCATTATATGCCAGAGAGCCAAATGCCTACCTTGCTTATGAACTAGCAGACCTTAAGGTACAAACAGGAGATAATGTAGGCGCAATGAAACATGTTGAATATGGTATTGCAAATGCCAAAGACGATATGAAATATGCATTTTATGAGCGTCAGCAACCATACGAAGTACCTTTAAAAGCCGCCTTTATTCATGTAAAGGCACTTATACAGTACAATATGGACAAAACTAATATTGACCAAGCTATAGCTACTTTGGACGAAGCTTTGGCCATTGACCCCAATTTTAATTTGGCCAGCTTAAGCAAGCAAGCATTGACTTCGCGAAAAGAAGCACCTACCGAGAAAAAATAATGTCACTTAAGTTTAAAAAAAAGGCGAATCACTTGATTCGCCTTTTTTATTAATTTGTTTTTAGCTTTTCTAAAAGAGTATTGTCCGTTTCTTTTTTCAGCTCTACCAACTCATCTACCAAATCATTAGGTACCGCAATAGACAGCACATAATGTGCTACCTTCCATTGTCCATCTATCTTTTTCAATACTCCCGATCCACGGCAAATTTTCATTTGTGTATCTAAAAGCTCATCGAACCATGCGAAATCGGCTTCATTATTTATATAAATATTACGCTCAACCGCAGTAAAATTCCAAGCTTTTCCTTTATCAAAATAAGGTTTAGAAAAACTCATAAACGCATCTCTTTGCCAATTTTCGGTAGCATCGGTACCTATAAATACAGCATCATTCGTCATTAAATCAAAATAGGCGTCAAAGTCTGCAGAACCGGCCGCTGCATGCCAACTGTTCAAAGTTTCGGTTATTTGTGCTTTCTCATTATTCTGTGAAAAAACAAATGAGGAGAACAGAAATATAAATAAGCTAATTTTCTTCATTCTTAAGTAGTTCTTCTGGCAACGTATTGTTGACCACAACGTTAAATTGATTTCTAAGATCATTATAGGCCTTTATCATCTGAATCATAGATTCCGTAGGATTTTGTCTATACTCCAGATCGCCCTTGGTTTTTAAAACAAAGGTCTTGAACAGTTTCTGCCTACCCTTAATTTGTTGGATATTGAATTTTTCAGGGTATTCGCTTTCTTCTAGTTTTTTTTGATTTTCTATAATCTCATCGATCACAAGTTCAAAATCTTCTATGTAATCAGAAGAATACATTTTATCAAAACTTTTATCCAAGGCGTTATATTCCAACCAATCTTTTAAAATAGCATGGGCTTTGGTATCCAAACCAATTTTTACGGGCAGGCTGTCTTTTGTAGACTGCCAAAGAGATTCATGTACAACCGTGGTTTCCTTTGCTTCCTCTTTGCAAGAGGCAACTAGGACTATGAGTGATAAAAAAAAGATAATTTTGGACATAAGCGAATGTACAAATTTTAAGAAAAGGTATCTTTATCTCAAATTCATTTAACGAAAAATTTAATGCCGAAATATATTTTGATTATTGGGGCCTGTGGTCAAATTGGAACAGAACTAACCTTAACCCTTAGGGAAAAATACGGTAGTGAGTATGTAATTGCCAGTGATATTAGGGAAGGTAATGAAGATTTAATGCAATCTGGACCATTTGAAATATTAGATGCCACTAATTATGACGCTCTTGAAGAGGTCATTGCCTATTACGAAATTTCTGAAGTGTATTTAATGGCCGCTATGCTTAGTGCAACGGCAGAGAAATTTCCGATGCGTGCATGGAATTTGAATATGAATACCCTTTTCAATGTATTGAATTTGGCAAAGGAGAAAAAAATAGATAAGATCTTTTGGCCGTCTAGTATCGCCGTTTTTGGTCCGAATACCCCAAAAGACGATACTCCGCAAAATACCATAATGGAGCCAAGTACGGTTTATGGTATTAGTAAGCAAAGCGGTGAACGATGGTGCGAGTATTATTTCAAAAAATTTGACGTAGATGTAAGAAGCATTAGATACCCAGGCCTTATTAGCTGGAAAACCATGCCAGGTGGCGGAACAACTGATTATGCCGTGGAAATATACCATAAAGCACTTTCAGAAGGCTCATACACCTGTTTCTTGGAAGAAGACACTAAATTACCTATGATGTTCATGGACGATGCCATACGTGCCACATTACAGATCATGGAAGCCCCATCTGAGAACATCAAAGAGCGTTCTGCCTATAATTTGGCAGCAATGAGCTTTACGCCCAAAGAAATGGCCAAAAATATAAAAGCTGTTATCCCTGAATTTGAAATGGCCTATGAACCGGATTTTAGGCAGGAAATTGCCAATTCATGGCCAAGTAGTATTGATGATAGCAGTGCCCAAAAAGATTGGAATTGGAAGGCAGAATTTGACCTTGAAAAAACTACTGAAACAATGTTGGAAAATTTGAAGAACAGGGTTTAGCCTGTACTTCAAATGAATTTAATTATTTAAAGGAAATGTAACCTTAGTTACATCTCCAACTTCATTTGCAATTGGCTGATAAAATACCCCATTTGGATAGTCCATAATATTTTCAAATTGCGTTAATGTTATTGATAGTTTCGAATTTGAACTTGTAGATTCCAAATTCACTCCTATACCATTTAAACTATTGACTATTTCTAAAGGAATTTCTAGTTTATCAAATGGTATAATAATAGACTCTTTAAATAAAGATTGATACCTAAAGATCAAAGCTGTTCTATTATCTGTACTCGAATAATCAACTATATAAGTTAACTCTGAGAAATCATAATCACCTGTAATTTCTACGGTTGATTCATTTTTAATAACGTTCCAATTTGGAATATCTAAATCATTTAATTCCTTTCGTTCTAAATGAACGCTTTTACCATATGAACTATAACTCAGTGATTTCTGATTATACTGATATTCATTAATAATCGGATAATCTAAAACAAAACCATTTTCTTCTGTGCTACCAGAAAAACTATACAACAGTCTCATTCTAAATTCCTTATAAGCATAATCATCACTAAAACCGAAAAGGGTAAAATTGAAATTTTTAACATCCTCTGAAAAAGTTATTGTTGCAACATTCTCAGGAATCAATTTGGTTAAATCTCCGAAATTCATGGTTTGATCTTCAAAGCTTTCCGTGTACAGGTAACGATAATCATCAAGTAAATTCAAATTATCATTAGTATGATGATAAAGAAAAACATCATTAGCAGATTCATTATCATATCTTATGTTAAAATTATTATTATTGGATTGACCAAAAGAATATTCAAATCCTAATGTATAAAATAAAGAATAGGAAATTGCTTCTTGTATTTCAATATTAAACTCAGAATTTTTATTTACCCTATTTTGATCTAATCCTAACAAATTGAGAACTTCATCACGATTTTTTAAAATAGTAGACGGTTTAACATCGGAATATGATCTAGCAGAAACACTACCATCATCAACATTTACTAAATAATTTGTAATTATCAGATTCTGTTTTTCAAATTCATTATTAGCGTAAAATGCTAAATCCTCATAACCAATTAACTTCCTAAATGCAATAAGCTCTCCTGATGATTCTAAGTTTATAGCTAAATAAGAATCAACCGTATCACTTGAATAGCCTTCATCTCCTTGAAAAAGTAATCTATTTGAGATAAATTGGAATGATTTCACGGTTTCATTCCCATCTTCATCAATTGCTGAAATCACTAAGTTAGTTGCTCCATTTGGAAATTCAAATGGGTCAATATCATATGAAAATTGATTCTGAGTAGTAGTAAAAACATTATTGCCGTTTATGCTAATCGTAGTATTCACATTTTCCGTATTATCAGAAACTGAAATATCAATAGTGGTTAGCACCTCTATAGTTTCTGCAATTTCAGAAACCGAAATAATAGGAGCCGTAGCTTCAATTTCTACAATGGCCTTTGCCGTATCTTCCTTTTCTTCACAACTAAAAAAACAAAGTATTAAAAGAATAACAGTAAAAATTTTAAAACTCTTTAATTTCATAAATCGACTTTTTACTTTAACGTTATTATTTACATGTTGTTGTTTTATTAAATAACGAAGCCTCTTGATTGAAAAGTAAAATCAAGAAGCTTCATATTAAATGATCAGAAATTAATTTATAAACTTCAATCGCTTTTCAATTGCCATGATCATGGCATTGGCGATATCTTTACCTGTAGCATTTTCAATACCTTCTAAACCTGGTGATGAGTTAACTTCCAATAGTAACGGTCCTTTGTTAGATCGTATGATATCTACGCCCGCAACAGCAAGGTTCAATACTTTAGCGGCTTTTAAAGCCAACTTCTTTTCATCAGCTGTAATCTTAACTATTGATGCCTTACCACCTTGGTGAATATTGGCCCTGAACTCCCCCTTTTGGGCTTGGCGCTGCATACTGGCCACTACCCTACCGTTCACTACAAAACAACGGATATCTTGTCCGTTTGCTTCTTTAATGAACTCTTGTACCAATATGTTCGTGTTAACGCTCTTAAAGGCATTGATTACACTTTCAGCGGCCTTATTGGTTTCGGCAAGAACAACACCCTTACCTTGCGTACTTTCCAAAAGTTTAATGATCAATGGTGCACCGTTGACCATTTTGATCAAGTCTTTGGTATCCATAGGTGATTTTGCAAAACCGGTGATAGGAATATGGATATCATAGTTTGAAAACAACTGTGATGCGAACAATTTATCTCTGGATTGTGTAATAGCCTCTGCCGAATTCTGACAGTATACACCTAGATTGTTAAACTGACGGATCAATGCGCAACCGTAAAATGTTACGGATGGCTTTATTCTTGGTATTACCGCATCATAATCTTTAAGAATAATACCACCACGATATCTAATTTCGGGTGAATGGGCATCAAGCTTCATGTAAGCCTGTTCAACATTTAAGAAATGTATTTCATGACCCCTTGCCTCTGCGGCTTCCATGATTCTCTTATTACTGTACAAATTTGGGTTGCTGGCCAAAAGAGCAATCTTTAGTCCTGATTTTTCTTTAAAATAAGGAGCGTAAAACTTATTGACCTCTTGATCTTCAAACGACCCTAATTGATAGTTTACCGCAGGGTTAACAATAAAGCGCTCATTTAAAGCCTCTCTACCTAAAAGCATACGGAACTCCATAGTATCTCTATTGGCCAATGTCAATTCAATATCAAATGTAGCATCACCTAAGGTAACCGGTGTTTTTATCACCAGACGTTCTTCTGATATACCCGATGAACTTTTAACCATACGACGGGCAATCAACCTTGCTTGGCACTCAATGGCAATACTACGGTTTTCTTGAAGCGGACTAACCTCAAATTTTACCCATTCCTGACCTCCTTTTGATACTATTTTTAAATTAGTAGCTTGTATGGAAGATGTTTTTGCCCCAGAGTCTACCCTGGCTTTAATTGCCGGTATACCCAGGTCATTGAACACACACCACTCTTCACTACCTATTATTTTTAAATTATCCAATTCTGTTTGTTTTTGACTCCTTTCTAAAATAGGAGCTTTCTTATTTCTTTTTTAACTCAAATAAATCTGTTCTTCTATCGCGAAGATTACGTACTGCACCAAACTGATTTAGTTCACGTAATAAACTAATATCAACATCGGCAATTAAGATCATTTCGGTATTCGGTGTTGCTTCTGCCTTAATTCCGTTTGTTGGAAAAGAGAAATCGCACGGTGTAAAAACCATAGACTGGGCAAACTGAATATCCATATTCTGAACATTTGGCAAGTTACCTACACTACCTGCAATAGCAACATAACATTCATTTTCAATTGCTCTAGCCTGCGCACAATTACGCACTCTAGAATAACCATTTTGAGTATCTGTCAAGAAAGGAACGAATAAAATATCCATACCTTCATCTGCAAGCAGTCTACTAAGTTCAGGAAACTCAGAATCATAGCACACCAACACCCCAATTTTACCACAATCAGTATCAAAAGCCTTTAATTGATTACCGCCTTGCATTCCCCAAACCTTGGCTTCATCTGGTGTTACGTGAAGTTTTTCATAACGCTCCATACTACCATCCCTTCTACATAAATACCCCACATTGTACAAGCGACCATCAATCATTTCTGGCATACTACCTGTAATGATATTAATGTTGTACGATATGGAAAACTCAGAGAATTTTTGGGCAATTGCCTGTGTATGCTTTGCCAATTCACGAATAGCATCTGGCGTAGACATATGATTGTTAACCGCCATTAAAGGTGCGTTGAAAAACTCAGGAAACAAAGCAAAGTCTGATCGGTAACCAGAAACGGCGTCGATAAAATACTCTGCCTGCTCCAACAATTCATCTAGATCCTTGTACGGTCTCATTTGCCATTGAATCAACCCTAATCTAATTACGGTTTTTTTAGTAGCGGCTTTTTTAGACGGTTTTTGGTAATAGATATTATCCCACTCCATCAAAATAGCAAAATCTTGAGAAGCCTTATCGCCATCTAAATACCCTTTCATTACCTTGGCAGGATGAAAGTCATTACTGATCTGAAAATTCAGTACAGGATCTTGAATCTCTTTTCTACGGACCTTATCAATATATTCTTTGGGTGATAGTTTTGATGCATAGGCATGGTAATTTGGCATTCGACCACCAAAAACGATGCTTTTTAAGTTTAACTTTTCACAAAGCTCTTTTCTATAATCATATAAACGACGCCCTAAACGAAGACCTCTAAAGCTTGGCTTTATAAACACCTCTATACCATAGAGCACATCACCCTCATTATCATGGGTGTCAAAAGAGTATTTGCCCGTAATCTGCTCATAGGTATGGTTGTCATCAAAAGCATCATAATCTACGACAATAGAAAGGGCCACCCCTGCAAGTTGACCATTGATCTTAATAACAACCTGACCCTCAGGAAACTTTTCGATCAACGATTTTATATGTTTCTCTTTCCAATATGAACCCGGCATATTGGTGTAGGCAGAAATCATAGCAGTTTTAAGTTCTTGATAATCATCAAGGTCCAAAAACTTTAATTCAATATTTTCAATTTCATCAATTTTCATATACCTGTTGTAAGCACAACGATATTTAGTTTATAGTTTTATTGGTAATCCATTTTGGGACAGTCCCAAAGGGCAATCGGAAATTGTAATCGTAACATCTCGCATTGCGAGAAAGACCTGGTTTTCCGGTCTACAGAAAATAGACCGGATGTATTATTCTCTAAAGTGCAGGAGCAACTTGGGCGATAGAAAAACTAATCTTCATCATCGCCATCAACCATATCCTCAGGATTTGGTTCTACAACAGCAGTTGGATCATCATCATCAAAATCTTCATAATCATCCTCGTCATAATTTTCCATTGTATACTCAAGCTTAGCACTGATTTTTACTAAATACTTAGTGTCTTCGGTCAACACCTCAACAGCTTCTATACGCTCTCCTTGAGCATTTCTAAAGGAGATAATATTACGGTCATCATACCCATCCGGGTATCTTTCTACCAACAGTTTCAACACTTCTGGTGTCAATTTTTTAAAGTCGACTATGACTCTTTTTAAATGTGCGTTCTTGTCCATAATTACATGTCTAATAGGTAAGCAAAAATTAAGGGCGCAACAATTGTCGCATCACTTTCAATTATATATTTGGGTGTATTGATATCTAATTTCCCCCAGGTAATTTTTTCATTTGGTACAGCACCCGAGTAGGAACCATAGCTTGTTGTACTGTCGCTAATTTGGCAGAAATAGCTCCAGAACGGCGTATCTGTACGTTCCATATCTTGATACAGCATTGGCACAACACAAATAGGAAAATCTCCGGCGATACCACCACCAATTTGGAAGAAACCAATACCGTTTTCAGAATTTGCAGTATACCAGTCTGCCAAGAAGGTCATGTATTCAATACCAGATTTCATGGTACTTGCCTTTAGTTCACCTTTCATTACATATGATGCAAAAATGTTACCCATGGTACTATCTTCCCAACCTGGGCAAATAATAGGCAGGTTCTTTTCTGCAGCAGCGTACATCCAAGAATCTTTAAGGTCTATTTCATAATATTCCTCTAACACTCCGGAAAGTAACATTTTATACATGAACTCATGTGGCAAATAGCGCTCGCCCTTATCATCTGCATCTTTCCATATTTTGAAAATATGCTCTTGCAATCTTCTAAAAGCTTCCTCTTCTGGAATACAGGTATCGGTAACCCTATTCAAGCCTTTTTCCAACAGGTCCCACTCGTCTTGCGGAGTCAGATCTCTATAATTAGGTACACGCTTGTAATGAGAATGCGCCACCAAATTCATAATATCCTCTTCTAAATTGGCACCGGTACAGGAAATGATCTGTACCTTATCTTGGCGTATAACCTCTGCAAAGATCTTACCTAATTCAGCAGTAGACATAGCACCGGCCAAAGAAACCAACATTTTGGCACCGTTGTCCAGCTGTTCTTCATACCCTTTGGCAGCATCTACCAAAGCAGCCGCATTAAAGTGTAAATAATATTTTTCTATGAAATTGGTGATTGCACCTTTAGTCTTCGTCATCTTCGAATCTTGAATTTGTATTTGCTTTATAATCAATATCAAAAGTATTGTCATACTCTTGATCTATGTCTTGCCCCGCAAATTTATAGCTGAGCATTTTGTAATATAATTTAGCCGCCAAAAAGTCTGACGATTTATCATTTTTGTTAGGGCAAAGTTCAACAATGTCAAAACCTACCACGTTCTTATCTTCAAAAACCTGCTTTAAAAACTCCAAGGTCTCGTACCAAAGTAACCCTCCTGGCTCTGGTGTACCGGTAGAAGGCATAATGGACGGATCAAAAGCATCAAGATCCAATGTTATAAAGACATTATCGGTCATTGCTTCTATAACCTTATCTGACCAATATTCATCAGCAACCATATCATGGGCAAAAAAAGTTTTTTCCTCATCCATTACGGTCTTTTCAATCACATCCATAGAACGAATACCTACCTGAACCAAATTGGTAGTCTGGCTAGCTTCGTATACGGCACAGGCATGGTTATACTTTGTGCCTTCATAAGATTCCCTAAGATCAGCATGAGCATCTATCTGCAATACCGTTAAATTATCAAAACACTCGTTAAAGGCTCTAATAGAACCAATAGATATTGAATGTTCACCGCCAAAAAGGGTTACAAACTTGTTACGTTTAATAAAATCTTTGGTAATGTTATGTACCTCATTTACCATTGCCTCTGGAGAACTATTCTCTGTAATTGGCTCGGTTAAATGAATACCCTGCTTGTAAACTTCAGAATCGGTTTCAATATCATACAATTCCATGTTTTCCGAAGCTTCCAAGAAAGCTTCAGGACCTTTGTCCGCTCCTTTACCCCAAGTACTTGTTCCGTCATAAGGAACAGGTATCAAGATAATTTTGGATTTTTCTAGTTGTGCGAATTCATCGGAAATACCGGCATAATTCTTAGATGTACTCATGATATATTAGCTATTGTTAAGTGGTTTTTTAGTAATATTTTCAATTTTATATACGTATTTCTATTTCTATCGGTCTTTGTTACCGGATTATTTTTATTCATTTTCTGACTCTACCTCATACCCCAGAATATTTAGCAGGTCTTCTGCTTTTTGCTGGGACCTAAAGAGTTTGTAAGTGAAGTTACCGTTTTCATCCTTATCAATCAATATATGCTTTGGCTGTGGAATTAAACAGTGCTGTAAACCACCATAACCGCCAATGGTCTCTTGATAGGCTCCAGTATTGAAAAAACCTATATACAACGGTTTTTCCCTTTTATACTTAGGCAAATAAATAGCGTTCATGTTCTGCTCACTGTTATAATAATCATCACTATCACATGTTAGTCCGCCCAACAATACACGCTCATACTCATCATTCCACCTATTGATCGGTAACATGATAAATCTTTTATTGATAGCCCAAGTATCTGGCAATGTGGTTATGAAAGAAGAATCTATCATATTCCACTTTTCGCGATCATTCTGTTGTTTTTGATATAAGATCTCATAAATGGCACCACCACTTTCACCTACAGTAAAGCTACCGAATTCGGTAAAAATATGAGGAACGGGCACATCTGCTTCTGAGCAAGTGATATTGATCTGATTTAAAATTTCATTGATCATGTATTGGTAATCATACTCAAAAGCCAGGGTGTTCTTTATAGGGAAGCCGCCACCAATATTTAAACTGTCCAATGATGGGCAAATTTTCTTTAGACGAACATAAACCTTAAGACATTTTACAAGCTCGTTCCAGTAATAAGCATTGTCACGAATACCGGTATTAATGAAGAAGTGAAGCATTTTAAGCTCTACCTTATCATTATCCTTGATCTGGTTCTCATAGAAAGGAACAATATTCTTATAGCCAATACCCAAACGAGAAGTATAAAATTCGAATTTAGGCTCTTCTTCAGATGCTATACGAATACCCACTTTAAAGGTGTCATTGATAGCATCTGAAAGTAAATCTATTTCTTCATAATTGTCTATAATTGGAATACAATTTTGATGACCATTATTTATTAAGCGAGCAATATTATCAATGTATTTTTCACGCTTAAATCCGTTACAGACAACAAAAGTGTCATTGCTTAATTTACCATCTGCTTTAAGTTTTTCAATGATATTGATATCAAAGGCAGAAGAGGTTTCCATATGAATATTGTTCTTTAAAGCTTCATGCATTATATGCTGAAAATGCGAGCTTTTAGTACAATAACAATAGTGATATTTACCCTTGTAATTATTTTTTTCTATAGCATTTGCAAACCAGTTTTTTGCCCTAAGAATATTCTCTGAAATTTTAGGCAAGTAAGTAAATTTCAAAGGGCTGCCATATTGCTTTACCAGCTCATTTAGAGGTATGCCGTGAAATTGTAGGTGTTCACCATCTAGATTGAACTCCTCTTGGGGGAAATAGTAAGTTTGATCAATTAGATCAATGTATTTGGTATTCATGAAATTGAATTATAATGAAATTTGATATTTGTTAAATATAGTAACTAGCCCAAAGACTTAAAGTTAAGAAAACGTAACCATGTTGAATAGTGTATCACACCAAAATTTGCCTCTGCGTAGTAGGAATAAAGAAGTAATCATGCTGACTTTGCATGATAGTAGAAAATGAATTGGAAGTTTGCTTTACTAATCGGCAACCTATCTTATAAGCCATTTGTGGGAAATACTTCCAATTTCCCTCAAACCCGAACATAGAATAACGATACATAATGTTCAGCTAAAAGCTTGAAATCTCCAACACACAAAGTTGTATATTAGGACATGACAAATGAAATCAAAAAAAATGAAAAAACAAGCGTTTTCATTTTTTTTACGACAATTAACATTTTTTTCAAATTTCATACTAAAAATAATTACCAACTTTACGATAACTACTTAATTTTCAAATTTTTACAAACACCCAACACCAATGGAAAAAATTAATTTAAAACTGATTTCTGCAAGTATTTTACTGCTTTTGGCTTCAAGTTTGGTTGTAAACGGTCAAATTCCGACCGGAATTTACACTGACACCGTACAAAACAACGAATCAAAAACAGTGCATCAAGTAAAAATAAACGGTGACTATTTCATCTATAACCAGTATGAAGTTGACCCTGCAAAATTCATTAAGACTGTAGGGGGATTTTTTAAAATAGAGAACACCTCATCTCAAAATACCTTAGTAGTCCAATTGGAGTTTAACTCCGATTACGAAAAAGATGCCTTGAAACAACTTACCATACCTTTTAAAATGGATGGTGAAAATTTACAACTGCATTGGAGCCAAAAGTTAGTATTAGAGTCCACTTCCCCAGCTGCCCAAGATTTAGATGGCGCTTGGCTCTTTGCCACTAGAGGACCAGATAATGGTCAAGAAAGACGTGGCGAAGAAAATTCTAGAAAAACATTGAAGTTATTAATGGACAATACATTTCAATGGGTAGCGTATGACACTGAATCTTTTAGGTTTTCTGGTACAGGTGGTGGTAGCTACACCTCATTAGATGGTATATACACAGAACATATTGAATTCTTCTCAAAAGATGATACCAGAGTTGGGGCACAATTGAATTTTAATTATAACATAAAAGGAAAAGATTGGCACCACACGGGTAAGAACAGTAAAGGTGAACCTATGTATGAAATATGGAGCAAAAGATAACCAACCAGGATTTTAATCCAAACAAAGCACATTAATTTATTGATAATTAGCACGTTCAATACTTAAAACTTAAAAAAACACTACCGTTTATCGAAAATAACATTAGATGACCATTACCCTTTCTTAGTTTTTATAATTTAGCAGAAAATTCCTACTCATGTCTAACTACATTAACCTTTTCGGATTTTTTGCTATTTGTTTGGTAATTGCCTTTTTATGGGTATTCTTTTTTACCGAAAACAAAAATTGAACCCGAAAGGTTTAATGGTTATGACCAATATTTATGGCATAAAAAAGCCGATTTCAACAATCGGCTTTTTCAAACTAACTCAAACTAAGAACGTATCCCTTTATTAGGGCGCTGCAAAATTAGGGATCATTGTTTTCTACAAGGTCATTTGTACGTAAACATACTGTTATGAAATTGATATGTTCATTTCATAAAACCCTAAACACTTTCGCCTATTCATATTTCCATTATAATCCCGGTCTTTTCTATTATTCTTTGCTATTTTAGTTATAACCAAGAGAATAATAACGGGTATGGGTTTGTCTCCTAAATCAAAGAGAAGATTACAACGTATTTTACCATTTGGTGTAATATGGTGTGTAATTGGTCTTTTTGTTTTATTTATTCAAGAAGCAGCTACCGGCAATAAAAACATAAACCCAAATGCAGCAATTACACTAACCCCTAAGGTATTTGTATTTGCTATGACCTCGGTTACGCTAATTGGTTTGTTGATGGGAACTATAGAAGTACTTTGGTTAGGTAATTTGTTCAACAATAAAAGCTTTTACAAGAAAATACTTTACAAACTAGGTCTGTATTCCTTTCTACTGCTGATTACCATTATAATTGTATATCCAATTGCCGCTTCTATAGAATTGGGCTTACCAGTATTTCATCAATTGGTATTACAAAAGTTATCTAATTTTTTAATAAGCCTAGACTTTTTAAGTACCATGGTTTCCATTGCAGTAAGCCTATTTGCCGGACTCTTCTATTCGGAAATTAGCCAGAATGTGGGTGATGCCGTACTCAAGAACTTTTTTACCGGAAAATACCACAAGCCCATTCAAGAAAAGCGCATATTTCTTTTTTGCGATATGAAGTCGTCTACCACCATTGCAGAACATTTGGGGCATATTGAATATTTTAAAATACTTAAAGCGTACTATGCAGATTTTACCAATGCCATAATCAATCATTCAGGTTCGGTTTATCAATACGTAGGCGATGAAATCATCATCTCCTGGAAGTATGAGGAAGGAATAAAAAACAACAACTGGATCAATTGCTTTTTAGCCATGAAACAAGACCTCCATAATAAAGCGGAATGGTACAAAAACAATTTTGGTTTAGCGCCCACTTTTAAATCTGGCTTTCACGTTGGCGAAGTAACAACCGGCGAAATAGGTACGCTAAAAAAAGAAATTATATTTACCGGTGATGTTTTAAATACAACCGCAAGAATTCAAGGGCTCTGTAACACTTATAACGTTGACATTTTAATCTCTGAAAAGCTCATTAAAGAACTAAAACCAGAGGAAAGCTTGAAAATTATGTCACAAGGTATAGCCGAATTAAAGGGTAAGGAGGAAAAAATGGAACTTTTTACTTTAGTCTAAATTACCTATCTCAATTAAAGAAACATTTTATGAATATCCCTGATAAAAACACCCTATTTCCATTAGAAAACTATAAGAGATTGTGTTTTCTAAAAAACATTATTAAAAACCCGAATATTGTTGTAGGTGATTATACCTATTATGATGATTTTGAAGACGTAGCCAATTTTGAGAAAAATGTAAAATATCTTTTTGATTTTGTGGGCGATAAACTAATCATTGGAAAGTTCTGCATGATTGCTTCAAATGTCACCTTTATTATGAACGGAGCCAATCATTTAAGCAACTCCATTTCAGCTTACCCATTTGCTATTTTCGGAAAAGATTGGCAACATGCCATGGATGGAAAAAACTACCCTACCAAAGGTAATACCGTAATAGGCAATGATGTGTGGATCGGCTACAACGCCACCATTATGCCCGGAGTAACTATTGGTGATGGGGCCATAATTGCAAGTAATGCAACCGTAACAAAAGATGTACTGCCATACTCCATTGTTGGCGGAAATCCCGCCCAGCTTATTAGAAAGCGATTCTCGGACAAAGAAATTGCTAAACTTTTAGAATTGAAATGGTGGAACTGGCCTATAGAGCAGATTACCGCAAATGTGCATCATCTTACAGGTGAAAATTTAGAAGAGCTAAATTAATTACTCGTAAACCTCAACAACCATTTCTATCTCTACAGCCATACCAACAGGTAAAGATACCATACCAACCGCGGCACGCGCATGTTTGCCATTTTCACCAAAAACTTCGACCATTAAATCTGAAAAACCATTGATCACTTTAGAATGATCTGTAAAATCTGGAGAAGCATTCACCATACCGTGTGCACTAACAATTCGTTTTACTTTGTTCAGGTTGCCCAGTTCGGCTTTTAAAACGGAAAGTTGATTAATACCCGCTTCTCTTGCCGCTTGGTAGCCCTGCTCTACGGTTAAACTATCGCCCAATTTACCTATCATGTACTCACCATTAGCTTGTTTTGGTCCTTTACCGGCTAAAAACAATAAATTTCCAGCTCTTACAACGTGTTGGTAGTTTGCAATGGGAACACCCTGATCTCTAAGTTCTATACCTAAACTATCTAACTTGGCTTCTGGGTTATAATTAGAATTTGCCGTTTCTTGAATTAATTCTTCCCGTTGTTGAGTTTCTTTGGTATTATCTGCACAACTGATCAACAAAAAAGTTAGAACGATATATATAAAATGTTTCATTACGGGTCAGTTTATTTGAAATTATTATGGTTACAAGTTACCTAATACTTCATTATCAACATAATACCTTAAAATTCACTTGCCATTGTATTGCATAAAAAACACTAAATATTAAACAAATACTATTTTTTGTGTATTCTGTCGTAGTTAAGGTATCATTTTACTAAAAAAGCATTGATATTATTTCATTTTTATTAGTTTAGCAAATTAACCAAAACAACAACTAAATCAATTTAAATATGGAAAGTTCTACAGCGACTTCTAAGGTAAATGCGAATAGGCTCTTTTATGCCAGTTGCTTTGCCCTAATTACAACGGCATTCTCATTTGCCATAGCAGCAGGTATTTTAGATCAATTAAAAACGGAACTGGCATTAAGTGCAAGTCAAGCCGGTTTGATTACCTCTATGTGGTTCTTAGGTTTCCCCATAGCTATGGTAATCGGTGGTTTGATCTACCATAAAGTAGGGGGTAAAGTAATTATGCAATTTGCCTTTTTTGCGCATTCAATCGGTATTTTACTTTTAATATTCTCTGGCAACTATATAGGTCTTTTGATAGCCAACTTGCTTATAGGTCTTGGTAACGGTTGTACCGAAGCGGCATGTAACCCAATGATTGCAGATGCGTACAAGGGAAACAGAATGAGCACAATGCTCAATCGTTTTCACATGTGGTTTCCTGGTGGAATAGCCGTTGGTAGTTTACTTTCTGGTTTTATGACAGATTTTGGTATTACAGGACAAAGTCAAGTATGGTTATTATTAATACCTGCGATAATTTATGCCTTTTTATTTTACGGACAAACTTGGCCTAAGGCTAAGATAGAGGAAGCGGCAACTATTAGCGGAAACCTGAAAGGCATGTTCACTCCCTTATTTTTATTCATAGGAGTTTGTATGGCATTAACTGCCATATCAGAATTTGGTCCTAACCAATGGGTAGGTCTAATTCTTTCTAAAAGTGGAGCAGAACCAACGCTAATATTAGCATTGACTGCCGGATTGATGGCCGTTGCAAGATTCTTTGGCGGTAGTATGGTTGCTCAGTTCAACCAAACGGGTGTGCTTTTGGGTTCTGCCGTACTTGCTACTTTAGGCATTTATCTTTTTAGTACACAAACTGGAACTATGGCTTACGTAGCCGCTATAATCTTTGCTCTGGGTGTTGCCTATTTCTGGCCTAATATGATTGGCTTAACCGCTACCAAAACTCCAAAAACCGGAGCTTTGGGCATGTCTATTATTGGTGCGATAGGAATGTTCTCTACATCAATTTTTCAACCAATCATTGGTGGTTGGATCGATGCAGATAGAGCTGCTGCCGAAGCCCAAGGGTTTACAGGTGATGAATTAGAATTGGTTTCCGGTCAAGAAACGTTAAGTACCATGGTACTGTTTCCTGCAATTCTAATTGTTTTGTTCACTATTCTCTATTTCTGGTTAAGAAGTAAAGAAAGTAAAGGAGAAATTGCTACGGCATAATTATGCCGATTAAAATAAAGAAAGCCGAGCAAATTTATTGCTCGGCTTTTTTTATTCGATTTTTTAAACTTACTCCAAAAGTAGCTCTAACAATTGAATGGCTGCATCACTAATCTTTGTTCCAGGACCAAATACAGCAGTAGCCCCAGCTTTCGTTAAAAAGTCATAATCTTGTTTTGGCACCACTCCCCCAACAATGACCATAATGTCTTCACGGCCGAAACTTTTTAGTTCCTTAATAACTTCGGGTACTAGTGTTTTATGTCCGCCAGCAAGTGATGAAACTCCTAAAATATGTACATCGTTTTCTACTGCCTGTTTTGCGGTTTCTTTTGGTGTTTGAAAAAGCGGACCTATATCCACATCGAATCCTAGATCGGCATAACCGGTTGCCACTACTTTAGCCCCACGATCATGACCGTCCTGTCCCATTTTAGCAACCATTATACGTGGTCTACGACCATCTTGCTGGGCAAACCGATCGGCTAACTCCTGTGCTTTTTTAAAGCTTTTATCTTCTTTGATTTCTCTTGAATACACCCCTGTAAATGAATTTATAATAGCTTTATGTCTGCCAAAAGCCTCTTCTAAAGCACTACTGATTTCACCTAAAGTTGCTCTTTCCCTTGCAGCAGATACCGCTAAAGCTAGCAAATTTTCTTCCGAATCACTATCATCCAATTTATTCTTTGCAGCAATAGTTAATTCTTTCAGCTTTTTGGCAACCACTGCGGTATTTCTATTTGCCTTAACTTCTTCTAATCGTTGTAACTGCTGTCTTCGTACTTCTTTATTATCGACCTCCAAAATCTGAAGCTCATCTTCTTCTGTCAATTGATACTTATTTACCCCAACGATTACATCTTGTTCGCTATCTATACGCGCTTGTTTTCTTGCTGCGGCTTCTTCAATTCTGGTTTTAGGTATTCCAGTTTCTATAGCTTTGGTCATGCCGCCAAGGTTCTCTACTTCTTGCATCAACTCCCACGCCTTGTGCACCATATCATGTGTTAGTTTCTCCACATAATAACTACCTGCCCAAGGGTCAACGGTTTTGGTCACGTTTGTTTCATGCTGCAAGTATAATTGTGTTTCCCTAGCTATACGTGCAGAGAAATCCGTAGGTAAGGCAATTGCCTCATCCAATGCATTGGTATGTAAACTTTGTGTACCGCCAAAAACGGCAGCCGCTGCCTCTATAGTAGTCCTTGCCACATTATTGAAAGGATCTTGCTCCGTTAAGCTCCAACCACTGGTTTGGCAATGTGTTCTCAACATCAATGATTTTTCGTTCTTTGGATCAAATTCTTTCACCACCTTGGCCCACAACATTCTGGCAGCACGCATTTTGGCTATTTCCATAAAATGGTTCATACCAATTCCCCAGAAAAAAGAAAGTCTAGGCGCAAAATCATCAATCTTCAAACCTGCTTTTAAGCCAGTTCTAATGTACTCCAAACCGTCAGATAGCGTATATGCCAATTCTAAATGGGCAGGTGCACCAGCCTCGTGCATATGGTAACCAGATATACTTATACTATTGAACTTGGGCATATGTTTACTGGTATACTCAAAAATATCAGCAACCAATTGCATAGATGGTTTTGGTGGATAGATATACGTATTACGCACCATAAACTCCTTGAGAATATCATTCTGTATAGTTCCAGATAACTTTTCTAAAGAAACCCCTTGTTCTTCTGCCGCTACAATATAAAACGCCATTATAGGCAGTACGGCACCGTTCATGGTCATGGATACTGACATTTCATTCAAAGGAATACCTTTAAAAAGCACCTTCATGTCCTCAACCGTATCTATGGCAACACCTGCCTTACCTACATCGCCAACAACACGTTCATGATCACTATCATATCCTCTGTGTGTAGGAAGATCAAAGGCGACCGACAAACCTTTTTGACCTGCTTTTAAATTTTTTCTATAGAATTCATTACTCTCCTCTGCAGTGGAAAAACCGGCATATTGCCTTATGGTCCAAGGTCTTTGTACATACATGGTTGCATAAGGCCCTCTAAGAAACGGGGGTAAGCCCGCTGCAAAGTTTAAATGCTCTACCTCCTCTAAATCTTGTTTGGCATATCTTTTTTTCAACGGAATACTTTCGGCCGTAGTAAACAAGGTATCCTTCAAATCTTTACTAATGGCATTTTGTTGCTTACCATTATCAAGAAAAGTGTCTAGTTGTATATGTTGCAAGTCTTTTCTACTCATGTGATAAACGGTTTTGCTCTAATTCCTCTGCCAATCTTTTTTCTATGATAGGTGTAATCAAGGTTTTTCTTGGGTTCTTTTTCACGAACGGATATAATTCTAATGCTTCGCCCATTTTATCCGCTTCGTTTTGAAATACATTGCTACCCACTAATACCACCTTTTTGGCATCAAATTTCTCTTGTTGTTTACGGGCGCTATCGGCAATTTTATTTTGTATGGTATGATTTTTTAATTGCTTTAAGAAACCCCCATCTTTTTCTACCGCCTTAAATAAAAGTAAAGCCTTCTCTGCCAATTGATGCGTAATAGTTTCTATGTAATAGCTACCTTCAGTTGCATTTTCCACCTTATCAAAATAGCTTTCTTCTTTTAATAAAATAAGTTGATTCAAGGCGATACGATTGGCAAAATCATTATCTTTTTTATAAACAGCGTTATAATTCAAATTAAAAACAACATCAGAACCGCCCAATACGGCAGACATACATTCTGTACTAGTTCTTAGCATATTTACATTAAAATCATAAATGGTCTTATTACGTTTTGATGGCTGTGACACTATGGAGCAGGGAATGGTAATACCATAAGCTTTGGACAAAACATTCCATAGGTTTCTTAAGGCTTTTAACTTTGCGATTTCAAAAAAATAATTACCAGCTACCGAAACCTTGAAATCTATACTTTTTAATTGTCCTAAATTTTCACCTTGCTTCAGTACATTCAAATACTCGTTCGCATGAGACATTGCATAAGCCAATTGTTGTACAATGTCTGCACCGGCATTTTCATAAAGCGAAACATCTACACTTAATATAGTTTCGGTATCCAATGTAAATAGTTCCTCGACGAGTGACATATCCGAAGACATATTTTCATACCAATTTCCAGACCTTGCCAAATGACCTATGGGGTCAATCTGCCAATGGATTTTATTTGCATTTGATACTTTATCAAGGATCTGTTTTATATAAGTTTTAGACAAAAATTGCAGTTCGAAGCATACTTTGACCCTACTTAAATCAATATTGTTCAAAATAATAACTGCATCTACGTTCTCCGATGGAACAATAAACTGCAGAGCCTCTGCACCTTTTTCTAGATATCTGAGCGCTTTTTCATTGGCCATTATGGCATTCCCGGCATAAATATTTTGCCCTATTTTCCATGAAGAATTTTGTGTCTGTTGTATAGTAATATGCTCTAAATCTTCTGCATGATAAAATGGTTTTACTTTAATACCTTCAGGTGAATTCCACACTACCTCTTCATTGTAGTCTTTACCTTTTAAATTGTACTGTATCTTTTGTTTCCATTCTTTTTCAGAAATATCCCTGAAACTATCAAATAAGGTTTCACCCTTCATAGCAAGACGTAGTTTAATTAAACAACATATTCCATTAATGCGCCTGTGAATATAAATTCAGCGCATTCTCTCAAAGATACAATAAGTAAATCGTGTTTATATAGAGCTAGGTTAATCTGGCAATTCTGTAGCATTTAGGTTACGCACATCGACAGTCTCTATTCTTGACAACTCTTTTAGTTTGTCTTTCTCAAACAACGCCGGTAAGTCTTTTAATGGCGTGCCAACAGGTGCCTCCCAATTAATATAATCTTGGAATCTAATACCGTCAATGGTCCTAGGGTTATAAGCACTTCTAAAACGCACACCGCCATCATTGACACTGTAGCTGTAAGCCAAGTAATTTATATAATGAGATTTTTTATTTACCCAATACATGAATATATCATCATAATCGGTACCGCCACCATCTTTACCAAAAGTAACGCGTACTACATCATAATCTTCCCCTTTGATTACGGTTTCACCAACGCTTTCCTTATGTACCGCTTTATCATTAAGCTTATGGGGCAAAGTAGCAAAATAGATTACTGAATTCAATGCATTACTATATACGGTACTATCCCTTTCAGATAGATGTACCGGCTCATCATTGACCTTTCTACCAAATGATCCATTTACAATGTTGTCTTCAATTCTATTCCCTAAGCTATCCTTGAAATTTACACGATAAGTATAGCCATTCTTATTATTGAACATGTACATTTTATCCCTAAAAACAAACTCATAATTGGCCGTATCATAAAGTTCTCCACCATGCGCTTTAATAGCATGCTTTATAATGTCTTCAGCACTTTCAACCGTGGTCCTCGAGGTTGCATCTTCTAAAGATCCATTGTTTTTACCTGAGTCATTACCATTTTTGCAACTTAATATGATCAAAAAAATAAGAGTAAATGCTGCTTTAACTGTTTTATTCATATCTATATATTTCATGGAAATCACATTTGTAATATTATTTCTAATGGACCATTAAAACAAAATAGTCGAAAGAGAATGGAACTAATAACGTACCAAAGTTATCATATTAATAAATGGAGATTCTCTTTAGGAATCATAATAAATGTTAACAACACTTTATAAACCTGAATTTCACAAAAAAAACCGAACAACTATCAAGGATTTGATAATTATTCGGCTTTAAATGTCACTGCCAGAACAAAAGTAGGCAAGACATAAAATTCAACTAATTATTGATTTACGATAAAGGCATGTATTACTCCTGGTAACCATGCAAGTAAAGTCAATAAAATACTTATTAATAACGTTGTACCAATGCCGTGTTTCATAAAAACAGCCAATGGTGGTAAAAGTATATTCAATATTATTGTTAGTAAAGACATCTTTTTAGTTTTTAGGTTCCATCAAAACTAAGATTATCATACAGTCTTTATTAACTACATTAGTTTGAATGATGACCTAAAAAACAAAAACTTATTCTTTTCTGTCTGCCAACAAACCTTCAATTATCTTTTTTAACCTACCAAGACCTATTGGTTTTACAATGTAGTCAGATATAGCACTTATTCTTTTAGCCCTTTCTATATCTACGGGATCAAGAGAAGATGACACCATGTAAATTGTGATTTTCTTACCCACCCTTGGTTTAATTTTCACGTATTCTTCCATGAATTGAAAACCATCCATGACAGGCATATCAATATCCAAGAAAATGACATCAGGAAATACAGAATCTTGATCTAAGTTATCCAACATAAAATCAATAGCTTCTTCACCATCGGAAAAGACCATAATTTCTAAAGGCAATTTAGTAGACTCCAAGGTTTTGACCATGGTAAATTGATAAATAGAATCATCATCTACAATACAGGTCTTTAAAATATTATTCATATCAAGCTTAATTAAATTTTATAGTAAATGTAGTTCCTACATTTACTTCGCTAGTAGCGGAAATAGTACCGCCCATTGCTTCTATTTGAGTTTTGGTAAGGTACAAACCTACCCCCTTGGCATCTGGGTGTCTATGAAAAACCTTATTCAACCCAAAAAGTTTAGATCCATGCTTTTTAAGATCAATACCCAAGCCATTATCTTTAAAAGTAATGATATTAATTTCATTTTTCACCTCGGTCTTAATTTCAATATGTGGAGCTCTATCTTCGGCGCTATATTTAATGGCATTACCGATCAAGTTCAAAAATATACTTTCCATATATATTTTATTATAGGATATATGGGTAAGTTGTGAAAAATCGGTATCTATCACTGCATTGGATTTTAAAATAGCTCCGCTTAAAATTTGGGAAGTATCTTTAAACACATCTTTAAAGTAAACTTTTTCTATATTCTCATTAGCATCACCCACCTTAGCTTTAAGCGCCTCTATCAACGTATTGAGCGTAGAGGAAAGGTGGTCTATTACGCTACTGAATTTATTGAATATATCTGTACGCTCCTCATCATTTTCAGCGTAAGAATAAATTTCCAATAAAGAATTAAGATTGGCAACCGGAGCTCTAAGATTATGCGAAGTTATATGGGTAAAATCTGCTAGTTGTTGGTTCTGTAATTTTAATTTTTGAGTAAAGCCCTCTAATTCTTGTTTAGCATTGATCAAACTTTGCTCCGTCATTTTGCTCTCGGTCACATCTTGACAAGTACCAAAGAGTTCTATTGCTTCATCTTTTTCATTGACCAATACATTGGCCAGTAGCTGTATAAATTTTAATTTACCTGAATATGTAATTATACGATGAGTCAATTTTGTAAACACCTTTCTTGCAACAGCTTCTTCAAAATGATGGTTTACAATATCTTTATCCTCTGGGTGAACAATATTTAAATAAGTAGCAAAGTCTATAGTAAAAGGGTCTCCTTTGTATTCTACTATATTAAAAATATTCTCTGACCATTCTCCTTTATCTTCAAGAGGAAACCACTGCCAATGACCTGTTGAACTTATTTCCTCTGCAATGTTCAATAGTTCATTCTTTCTACGTAATTGATCTTTTACCTCCTTAATTTTAGTGATATCGGTAACAACTGCAATAAAACCGTCATTTACACCTGTGCTGCTATTGATCGCTGTAATTGATGTAAGTGTAGAAAACAAAGAACCATCTTTACGTCTAAACGTCCATTGTCTTGTATCATTAATGTTTTCATTACGATAATTATAATTAGGATCATCTATAAAAGATTCGCCTTTAAACGATCTAGTAATATCATTTCTAAATTCTTCAAGCTCCTCTTCCAAAAGGTATACGCTGGGGTGTTTTAAACCCACCAACTCCTCTGCCGAATAACCCAATAATTTCTCTGCCCCCTTGTTAAAACGATTAATTATGCCTTCTGCATTAGTTGAAATAACGGCTACCGCATTTGAATTAAAAATTGCTTCTAATTCTGCATGGGCTACATTTAAAAGCTTTTCCGAGTTTTTTGAAGATGTAATATCTTGAGTTATACCTAATATTTTTGAAGCAATACCATTACTTCTCTCTATTTTTCCAACAACCTTCACCCATCTTTTATTACCTTTTAATGTTGTAAGAAACAAGGTGAGATTAACTGGTGTTCCCATTTCTTGAGCATTTTTTAATGCCAATAAAATACTATTACGGCTATCTTCGTCTTCAAAAAAAGTTAATCCAGAAGCTATAGTTGGCTCATAATCCAATGGGGCTTCATGAATTTCATATACCATATTACTCCAGGTCACTTTATCTTTTATAAGATCAATTTCCCAAGTACCAATTCTAGCGATATCACTAGTATCCCTTAATATGGTGTTATATTTTTTTTCCTTTAATTCTTTCTCTTTCTGCTCAGTTATATCCCCAGTATGCATTAAGAGTCCGCCTATTCTACCATCAGCAAGATACCAAGGTCTAACATCCCAATAAATCCATTGAATAGTACCATCTGACCGATAGAAGGGCGCTTCATCACATATATCTATGGCACCTTGCAAACATTTTTGATGTTTCGCTTTCCAATCATCACCTATTTCTGGGAAAATATCATAATGAGATCTACCTATAATAATTTCTTTTTCTAGTTTAAAATCTCGAATCCATTGTTTGGACGCTGCTAAATAGACCATGTTAGTATCTAACATAGCTATTGCCGTTGGTGTCTGTTCAATAAATATTTGGTGATGCTTTTCCAGGTATTCGATGTTATTTGGATACTGATTCAATTTAATGATTTTAACAAGTATTTATGTTAAAAATAGTAATAATTTACTGATATAAAATAGAATACAATTTTTAGAAGTCAAAAATCAAGAACTTTTGCAGAAAACAACAGGTTGTATATCTGATATCTTTGGTTAGATATTATTGAAATCATCCTTATAACATAATCCCCTTTAAATAAAATAGTTACAACAAATTAAATGTATTCTCAAAAAATGCTTGTTAAATTATTTAAATCTCAAAAACCTATTGCGATTATTTTAATAATCACATTTTGTGATATTTATGTTTTTCTTACCTTGTAGGAATCCAACTAACTAACATGACCAAACAACCAAACAATAACTGTTTGTTATTGACAATTATTAAATCGAAAAAAAAATTTAGTAAGAATCTTTATGACCATATATTCTTTATAATTTTTATTTTTCTATTCCCTCTTACATCAATTTATGCACAAAATAATACGAATATCAGTGGCGAATACTCTTCAATACCCTTAGAAGAAGTCATTAACCATATTGAGAGCCAAACCAATTATAAGTTCTATTTTTTAGAGGAATGGACACAGGGCATTAAAGTGAACAAAACCTTTAGTAATGAGGAATTATCTTCTGTATTGGAAACTATATTAGAAGACACCTCTTTAAATTTTCATATTTTAAATACTACCAATCGTATAATTCTATTAGAAAACGGTTTGGTTTATGATGAATTGCCCAAAGGATTTTTTGGACCCGAAGAAGCATCCGAAGAAAAAAATAATACTCGAATAAAAAACAACAGTCCTCCACCTGTATTTTACAATACCGATAATCAAAGTAAAAAAACCTACCAGGTTACCAAAATAGGAAAAAGTGACCCTGACAACTTGAGAGAAACTTATCTGTTAACGGGAAGAGCAATAAATTCTAGTACCGGAAATCCCATTCAAGATCTAGCAATACGTACTAAAGGGTCAAATCTAATAACCGTAACCGATGCTAATGGTAATTATTCTTTAGAATTACCAGCAGGACATAATGTTTTAAGTATCCGCGCAATGGGCATTGCATCTACTGAACGTGAAATTATAATGTTCAATAACGGCAATTTAGATTTACTCATGGAAGAGGGTCTTCAGCAATTAGATGAAGTAGTTGTAGAAGCAGATGCCTTCAAAAATGTAGAAGAAGCAATTACTGGTAGTGAGCAAATAGATTCAGAAGAATCTAAAAACATACCGTTGGTATTGGGAGAACGCGACATATTATCTGTTGCCAAGGCTTTGCCAGGTATATCCTCTGCAGGTGAAGGTGCCATGGGGCTAAATGTTCGTGGGGGCAAAACGGATCAAAATCTTGTACTGTTAGATGATGCCGTTATATATAACCCACAGCACTTTTTTGGCATTTTCCAGGCACTGAATCCATTTACAACTAAGGGGGTTGACATTTATAAAGGTGCAATACCCGTAGAATTTGGCGGCAGACTCTCTTCGGTTTTTGACATTAGAACAAAAAACGGAAATGAAGAAAAACTGTCAGGTGAAGGATCCGTGGGACCTGTTACCGCAAATTTAGCTCTAGAAATTCCGTTGGAAAAAGAAAAATCATCATTGATCGTTGGTGGAAGAGCAGCTTATGCAGATTGGATTTTAAGATCTTTAGATGAAGAATCTCTGAATAATAGCAATGCGTCCTTTTTTGACGGTATCATTAAATACCATAATAAAGTAAACGAAAAAAATGATGTTAAAGCTACTGCTTATTATAGTAGAGATGCTTTTAGTATTACGTCTGACTCTTTATATAAATATAATAACAGACTATTTTCGCTTCGTTGGAATCATAATATAAATGACAAAACCAATACGGCCCTTATTCTTAACAATAGCAATTACGGATTTGGAATTGATTTTGACGGGGAAACCAATACCGATTTCAACTTAGATTATGGTATAAACGAAACTGAAATAAAATATAAGTTACGCACCTCTTTAAATACTAAAAACACACTAGATTATGGTGCATCTGCCAAATACTATTCTGTAAACCCTGGCAGTATAGAGCCGGATGGTAACGAGTCTGATATTGCACCACGATCCATTGATAATGAGCAAGCTATAGAAGGTGCCCTCTTTATTGGCGATGAACTTACTTTAAATGAAAAACTATCCGTAAATCTAGGTGTACGTTATGCATTTTTTGCCGCTCTAGGTAAAGCCACCCAAAGAACCTATGAAGACGGAATGCCAAAAAATGAATCTACCGTTCAAGATACCATATCATATTCAAGTGGTGAGAATATTAAAACCTATGGTGGACCAGAAGTTAGATTATCCGCCAGATATTTATTTACACCTGATTTTTCTGTAAAAGCCAGTTTAAACAACTCCTATCAATTTCTACACACGTTATCTAATAATACCACGGTATCTCCTATTGATACTTGGAAAATTTCCGATTTAAATATAGCTCCACAAAAAGGCTACCAAGCCTCTCTAGGGTTTTATAAAAACTTTAAAGAAAATGAGTACGAGTTAAGTATTGAAGGATATTACAAAAAAATGGAAGATGTGCTCGATTTTAAAACTGGCGCCAACCTCTTCTTGAACGAAAACGTTGAAACACAAATACTACAGGGAGATGGGAAAGCGTACGGAGTAGAATTTCTTTTGAAAAAGAAGAGCGGTGATTTAAACGGCTGGTTAAGTTACACCTACTCTAGATCTCTGTATCGTTTTGATAGTGAGTTCAGCGAAGAGCGTATAAATAACGGTGATTTCTTTCCTTCTAATTTTGATAAGCCGCACGATGTAAGTGTCATTACCAACTATCGTTTTACCAGACGTTATAGCATTTCTGCAAACTTTGTTTACCAAACCGGCAGACCTATTACGTACCCTATTGGAACATTTAGGTTTAATAACGCAGACTTTGTTGCTTTTAGTGATAGAAATAAATTTAGAATTCCAGATTTCTATCGTCTAGACCTAGGTTTAAATATTGAAGGCAACCATAAGAAAAATAAATTGGCACATAGCTTTGTAACCATTTCAGTTTATAATGTTTTAGGTAGAAACAACCCATATTCGGTATTTTTTGTAACCGATGACGGTGAGGTAAAGGCGCTACAAAGTTCTATTTTCTCTATTCCTATTCCATCGATCACTTATAATTTCAAATTTTAAAAGTGCTCAAAATGAAAAAAGAACTAAAATGGGCAGTTATCTTTTATACATCACTACAAATTAGTGGTTGTATTGAAGAATTTGAACCAGAAAACATCACTGAAATTTTAGATGGAGCATTAGTAGTCGATGCCAGAATAACAGATGAAAACAAACAGCAAACTATTCTTTTGACAAGAACTTTCTCATTTGACGAAACTGACCCAACTCCTGAAATAGGGGCGCAAGTTAGTATTGTAGATGAATTGGGGGGCACCATAGATTTCATAGAAAACAAGCCTGGAAATTACAGCACAATAGAAGCAATTAGTTTGGAACAAGATAGAGCATACACATTACAGATTACAACCACAGATAATGTTATTTATCAGTCGAACAAAACGACTTTACCCTCTAAAATTGAATTAGCGGAACTTAAGACACAACGTAAATTCAATAATTCTGAAAATGACGGAGTTTCAATTATGGTGAGTAATTCAAATAATTCTTCTTCAGCCAATTATTTTAGATATGAATATGAAGAGACCTATAAAGTAATTCCACCAGATTACAATCCGTTCGATTGGGATCAAGTTGATTATGATTTCTTTTGTGAAGATGATGATGGTTGGGAAGTTACGGTAGCCGTACGGGATGAACCAGCCAATATTTGCTTTGCCAGCAATAAATCTAACCATCTTATTCTAGCTTCAACAAGTAATTTAACTACAAATGATTTAGGTGATTATGAAATTAGGTTTGTAAGTAACAAAAATTACGCAATATCACATCGCTATAGTATTTTAGTCAAACAGTATCATCATGATATTAATGCCGCAGCTTTCTTTAATTCGTTAGAAGATTTTTCAAGTTCAGAAAGTATTTTCAGCAATGTGCAGACCGGTATGCTAAAATCAAATGTAAGCGCCAAGAATTCTAAGGATGCAATTGTATTTGGCTACTTTGAACTAAGCTCATATAGTGAAAAAAGAATATTTTTCAACTATGAAGACTTCTATCCTAATGAGCCATCGCCCCCTTATATAATTTCTTGCGATGTTATTCGTGAACCAGCACTCTACCCTGACGGTTTTCACTCAACAGTAATTGATGGAAAAGTTATAGTTGACCGCGGATCAAATTCACCTCTAATAGAGGGAATCATAGCAGGTCAAATAGGATATATTGGCGAGAATGAAAACTTTTTTGAACCTGATGCCAATGGAGAACTATCCCGTGCTCCTTTTATAGTAAAACCATTAGGCTGTGTAGATTGTAGAACATTTGGCAGTAATAAAACACCTAATTTTTGGATAGAATAAGATGAGAAAAATTACTTTAATAATATTACCGCTTCTGTTATTCATCAATTGTATTGAAGAATTTGATTTAGGAATAGAAGCAGATGACGAAGTGCTTAAAATATTGATCGTAGAGGCCACTCTTACCAATGAACTAAAAAACCACACCGTAGCATTGAGCAGAATGGATACGTTGGTAGACCTAGGTATTGATTCCGTATACAACCCTTACACACCAATTAGAGATATTAATAGAGACTTGGTACGTTATGAAACCAATGCTACAGTTTCCATTGAAAACAGTAATGGCATTACATATTCCTTTAATGAATCTAGCCCGGGAATTTATGAATCGGATATTCAATTTGCCGCAGAAATGGGTAGCTCTTATCTGCTGAACATTGTTACGTCAGATGGCAAAAAGTATACTTCTACCGATATGGAAATAGAGGGCTTGGCAAGTATTTCAAATATATATGCCGAAAAAACAACTAGTGAGTCCGGTACCGAGGGCATTGGAATTTTTGTAGATAATACAATTGAAACAGGTAGCGTACAAAACTTACGCTATACTTATGATGAAACATATAAGATCATAGCCCCAAATTGGTCTCCCAACGAATTTAAATTAACCAATTATGATCCTTGTGCATTGCCCGAAGTAACCTATGACCTAGAAATTGTTGAACGGGAAGAGGAGCAACAAGTATGCTATGGCAACAATCTTTCCAATACTATAATTCAAACACAACAGAGCAGTATCAATACCGACGTTCAAAAATTCATGGTCAGGTTTTTAGATGAAGAGAATTTCATAATTAGCCATAGATACAGTATTGAAGTATCTCAGTTAGTTTCTGGTTCTGCATCGTACAGTTTTTATGACCAACTGAACAATTTTAGCCAAACCGGTAATATATTTTCACAAATACAACCTGGTTTTTTAGAAGGTAATTTATCATCGGAAGATGGTAGACAAGGTACTGTCATTGGTTTCTTTGATGTGGTTTCGGTTTCAAAAAGTAGGCTGTTTTTCAATTACACAGATTTTTATCCTAATGAAGAATTACCACCATACCCTTTTAACTGTAATGAACTGACCGCCCCAGAGTCTCACGTATCTTTTTGTTTTAGTGGAATGAGAGGGCCTAACCCGTGCCCACAATCTATAATTCAACAAATAGACCTAGATTTAATAAGTTATGTGAAGCCTAATTTCAATGACGGTCAATGTGACGGTCCCCACATCTTTGTTCCCAAAGTTTGTGGAGATTGTACCGTTTTAGGCAGTAATATACAACCAGATTTTTGGGTAGAATAAACACCGATTATGAAAACAAATCAAATATTTGCCATTATTGCACTCTTGACAACATACATAGGTCACGCCCAATATGTCATCAAGGATGGTTCCGATCTATTGAATCTTAAAAAGGTGCCACAAGAAAAAGCATATGTAGATCATAATGGATCATTATCGTTTTCCGGGGAATACCTGTATTATGCTATACACTGCTTTAATGCACAAACCAATAAACCCACCAATGTGAGTACCATAGGTTATGTAGCATTGGTAAATGAAGCTAAGGAATTCATTTTTGAACATAAGATAAAGTTGGATAAAGGTCATGGTTATGGCGACTTTTTCATTACGACTGATATACCTTCTGGCAGATATAAACTTTTAGGCTATACCCAATGGATGAAAAACTCTGGTCTATCACAAGTTTTTAAAGACGATATCATCATTATCAACCCATATTTAGCTGACCAATCTGCGCTATTGAATTCAACCACGCCGGAAACTTCACCTAATTCCGTGGATAATGTATCGGTTTCAGACTCGTCTATCATTATTATGAAAACCCAAAAAGCTTCTTTTTTACCACGGGAAAAAGTACACCTATCCATTAAAAACTATAAAGGAGTTCTAGGGCATGGTTCATATACCGTAAAAGTGAAAAGGAAAGAAGAAATAGATATGCCATCTACACTAAATTCAGTTATGTATGGAAATGCCTATTTCAATGCCGATAAAGAGATAAAACAATCCATTGGCGATAGTATATTTTTACCTGAACAACGTGGAGAACTTATATACGGAACGGTGAAAAATGCTGAAACGGGAACACCCACAGAAAACCTTCCTGTTGTAATTTCAATACCTGGAAAAGAATCATTATTAAAATTCTCAAAAACCGACCAAAGCGGAAATTTCTATTCTTATATACGCAAGGACCGTAAAGATCCAATGGCAGTAATACAGGTTGAAGACCAAAATGAAATTTATGCCATAGAAAAAGGAACCCCAAGTCATATTGACCTTAGCAACCTGACATTCTCAAATTTCAGTTTATCAAAAGCACAAGCAGAATATATTAAGAATAGAAGTGTTTTGAACCAGATAGAGAATCAATTTTTTAGTTCAAAACCTGATTCCATTATACAGAGCAACCCTATAGATATTTTTAATGGCGGCATACCAGAGGTTATTGTTTTAGATGATTATACACGTTTTAAAACGCTTGAGGAAACTTTGGTAGAAGTTGTAAAGTTTGCAGGATTTAGAAAAGCGAATACTAGTGATGCATATATAAGGATTGGGCAAGATTTTAAGTCTTATGACGAAGAATATAACGACTTCCCAGCTATAGTTTTAATAGATGGTGTATTTATACCTCATCATGAACAAATAAGATCATACGATGCTCGAAATATTGAAAAAATTAGTTTAACAAGGGATCAATTTCGTTTAGGTCAAAAAGAATATCAAGGGATACTTTCCGTAGAAACTTTTGAAGGTGATTTTTTGGAAAATTATAATCCTAAAAATAGTTTAGTTGTACCGTTTGAACAGCCCGTACCAAAAAAGAACTACTTTGTACAATCTTATACTCCTGAAAATAATTCTTTTGAAAGGATTCCAGATTATAGAAGAATGTTATTTTGGAAACCAAATGTAAACATTACCGAATCAGATTATAATTATGAGTTCTATACATCTGATCTTGAAGGCACTTTTGAAATTATCTTAAACGGTTTTACTTCATATGGCAAACCATTACATGTGGTAAAGGAAATAGAAGTTACTACCAAGAATTTAAACTAAGGAACTATTCGATCAATATAAACTCTGAGCGTCTATTTAACTGATGGTCTCTGTCTGAACAAATGATTCCGTTTGCGCATTTGTTTATTAATTGGGTTTCTCCATAACCTTTACCGGATATTCGTTCAGGCTCTATACCTGCGGCTATTATGTACTCCACTGTTCTTTTTGCCCTACGATCAGAAAGCCAAAGATTATAGTTATCCTCTTCCCTACTATCTGTATGTGAACCCACTTCTACCTTGACTTCCGGTCTTTTTTTCATGTATGCAACTACCTTGTCCAAATTAGAAAAAGCATCATCACGTAAATAAGAACTGTTTAAATCAAAATAAATTGGTGCTAGCTTTAACACCTTTACCAAATCTGCCCCAATTACCGCCACTTTGCTACTTTCTTCCAATACCACACGGGCATTTGTTATACTCTTTTCATCTGGTGTAGTAAACATGAACAACGAACCTTCTTCATAGCCTTCTAGATTCGCAATAATGGTATATTGACTTTCTTGGCAAGGTATCTCTAAAGTATATTTACCCTGAGCATTGGTAGTGGCTTCCCCTATATTTCCTCCAAAATTATTTTTTCCGTGTACGGTTGCAAACGGTAATGGTTTGTCTGAGTCTTTATCGACCGCGACACCTGTAATGGTCACCATACAATCAATTGTCTTAAGAGCGTAAATATCATCGGCACCTAATCCACCGTTTCGATCCGATGCAAAAAAACCTGAATTGGTCATTTCATCAAATATCATTGAAAAATCATCATTAGCACTATTAATTGGATTTCCTAAATTCTTGACCGCACCTTGATTTGGTAAATCGATAGAAAAAATATCCAGTCCTCCCAAACCAGGATGGCCGTCAGAAGCAAAATACAAAACGTCCGATGCTGTAATAAACGGAAAAGTCTCTTTGCTCTCGGTATTGATTTTGGAACCTAAATTTACCGGTGTTCCAAAAGTTCCATCAGTATGAATATCCACTACAAAAATGTCCGATGCCCCTAGAGTTCCGGGCATATCAGAGGAAAAATACAATTTATCACCTTTCTTATTCAATGCCGGATGCGCAACAGAATACAAATCACTGTTAAAGGGCAGATCTTCTATATTCCCCCATTTGCCATCCTTGAACGTACTTCTATAAATTTTTAATCTGCTGATCCCTTTTTTGTCTCTATTAAAGGATCCTTTTTTATAATTATTCCTTGTAAAATACATGGTGTTACCATCTTGGGAAAAGCTGGTAGAAGATTCATTAGCTACCGATTTCAACTCATCTGAAAAATGAGTTGCCGTACTATATTCGCCTTGTTCCGGACGTATTGTTTTATATAAATTCAAATAAGGTGTGGCACTACGCGAAGTGGTTTCTAAATCCCTAGCAGTAGAAAACACGATAAAATCTTTATAGAACGAAGGAGCAAAATCTGATTCTTTTGAATTGACCGAGGTCAAATTCTCAATGGTATACTCATTTGAAGCGGTCATTAATTCATCAAAATAGCCTACACCCTTATCATACTTTAAAGCTCTTACATCATTCTTTTTTGCTTTTTTGAACTTTCTCATCCAAACCTCGGAATCTTTGTAATTATTGATCGATTTTAAAGATTGTGCATATCTGTACATGTAATCCGGATCAATTGTTGAGCTATTGATCTCTAACAATTTTGCATACCAATAACTAGCTTCATCATACTTTGCCCTTAAATAAGCTTCATTACCCAAGTTTTTACATATATCTTCATTTGACATGCCTTTTTTACTCAACTCTTCATAGGTAGATTCTTTGCCCATATACCCATAATGCTCAAAATTATCAGTACCTGAACTTTTATTGTCTCGCTGTGCGTAACACAGGCTAGCAATAAAAAGCAACGAAAAGAGAACTATATATGTTTTAACTTTCATTATCGGTTATTTAAAAGAATCTAGGGGTCAAATCAATTTTATCTTTTTTAATGAACTCATATCTAAGAAACACCTCAAAAGAACCATTGTTAAACTTGGTGCCTCCCAGTTCAGATATATCACTATCATAAGCCAGCCCCAGCATAAATTCCGGTGTCATTTGAAATCCGAACAACGCACTCAACGCGGCATCCCATCTATAGGCGGCACCCATTGAAAATTTATCGTTCAACAAAAAATTAGCCGAAATATCCGCTTGTAACGGTGCACCCGATGTTGCCTTCAATAGAAAAGCAGGTTTAAATTTTAAAGCCGATGACATTTCAAAAACATACCCTGATATTAAATACCAGGTCATTCTATCTACAGATACAAGGTTATCATTACCATCAGCGCTATCAAAATGCTCTGTCTGCAAAAAATTAGGTATGGACAAACCTGCATAAAATTGATCGTTATGGTAGTACAGACCTGCTCCAAAATTGGGAGTAAATTTTTTATAAAGATCACTATCGGTAATGGCAGTACCACCGGCACTAAAATTTCTAAGATTGTTAAAATCTAAATTTAATAAGTGCCCGCCAGCCTTTAACCCAAATGACAATTTGTTATTATCAGAGGTCTTCAATGTATACGAAAAAGCAGCGTCAATATATGTATTTTGATTGGTGTTGTTCCCTATTTCATCATGAACAATAGATAGACCAAGCCCCACTTTGTCAGAAGAAGGTCCATGTACACTTAATGTTTGTGTATTAGGAGCACCATCTCTACCTACCCATTGTGACCTGTGCAATGCAGATATACTTAATACCTCTCTAGATCCTGCATACGCCGGGTTAACCGAGAATGTATTGTACATATACTGTGTATACTGGGCATCTTGCTGACCGAACATAAGATATTGACCACCTAAAACCATGGTAAATATCAAAAAGATTATTTGATAGATTTTCTTCATCTTTTATCTAATTACGTACAGATAACCGGTTAATATTTTTTGTTCCCCCCTTGCTGTATAGTATATATCATAATAATAGGTACCAGAAGGTAATTTCTCATTTCTGTTAATAGTGATTCTACCGTCAGACAGACCACTAAAAGCATTGGGACCATTTTCATAACCTTCTACTTCCCATACCAAAACACCGTATCTATTATAGATTTTAACCGAATTTTCTGGAAACCTCTCAATATTAATAATCTCAAAGCTACCATTCATAGTATCTCCCGGTTTTACAAGATCCAGTTCTATATAGATATCACAATTACTTCCAGATGGTGGTGTACCACCTAAAGAATCACAAGGTTCTAAAGGATCGGTACCATCCATAGTTTCTTGCCCATCCATAATACCGTCTCCATCAGTATCCGGATTATTAGGGTCAGTACCTAAAGTCAGTTCTTCATCATTTGATAAACCATCGTTATCAGTATCATTATTAAGTGGTTCATTATCAAAAATGATCAAGACCTCACCTTTACCTATATTTCCTGCTATATCTTCTGCAGTAATCAACAAAGTCAATTCGGGATTGACTATAGGGAAAGTTCCATTTTCTGCTTGATACGTTTCTGTATGAATTTCCCAAATACCATTGATATCAGTATTGATTACATACTGTAACAACAAGCCTGTATCACCAACCTCAACCGTAATATTCAATATCTCATTCGGACTCCCTAAACCAAGTAAAATGGGGTATGTGTCCATTGTTTCAAAACTATCGACCAAAGGTGGATCTATATCAATGGTATACGGATGTTGTACTGACGATGAACCTGTATTGCCATCTAAAGTTATCGTGGTGACCGTACCTAGAATACTTAAATCATTGTCCTCCACTAAATCTGAACCAGCAACCGAGATATTAAAAAACCCGTTTGCATCTACAGGACCAGTATAATTGGTATTATGAATGGTCAAGGTTACTAGATCACCTTCAGAAAAATCACCTGTAACCCTTCCCGTTACATTAATCTGACCTTGAGATTCATTTTCGTTGACAATGTTATCTGAGGTTATGTCATCTATTGTAATTACCGGAAGCACTATAATTGTTTCTTGACAATCTACTACACCATTACCATTGCTATCGGTTTGATCAAATACCACAGTAACCATACTTGTATCGTTAATAGAGCAAGGCAGTATGGAGGCTACGGTATATGTAAATGTGTTGTTACCATTATCGGTCCACGAACCACCAGTATCAGGAGATCCGCTTAATTGAGCAAATAGGGCTGTATTGGTAATCGTATCACCTTCGCAAATATTCAATGTTCCGTCAATGCCTGCATTTGGTTGTGCTTGTTCAGTTACGGTTACAATACTTTCGTCATCGGTTGTACAAGGTGATGTTGCTGCTACGGTATACGTATGGGTACCATCGAGATTGTCGACCCAAGTTCCACCGGCATCAGGTGATCCAGTCAACTGTGCGAACAGATCAGCATTCGTGAATGTTTCGCCTTCACAGATATTCAATGTTCCATCACCTCCGGCATTTGGCTGTGCCTGCTCGGTTACGGTTACGATGCTTTCATCGTCTACAGTACATGGAGCAGTCGCTGACACTGTATACGTATGTGTACCATCCCCATTGTCCGTCCACGTTCCACCGGTATCCGGGGAACCGGTCAGTTGCGCGAACAAGTCTGCATTGGTGAATGTATCACCTTGGCAAATATTCAATGTTCCATCACCCCCGGCATTTGGCTGTGCCTGCTCGGTTACAGTTACGATACTTTCGTCATCCGTTGTACATGGTGCTATTGCAGCAACTGTGTACGTGTGAGTTCCATCACCATTATCAACCCAAGTTCCACCTGTATCTGGAGAACCGGTCAATTGTACGAATAGGTCATCGTTATCAAAGGTAGCTCCGGCACAGATATTTAAAGTTCCGTCAATACCTGCATTTGGTTGTGCTTGTTCGGTTACCGTTACGATGCTTTCGTCATTTACTGTACAAGGTGATGTTGCTGCCACAGTATACGTATGCGTGCCATCACCATTGTCCGTCCACGTTCCACCG
>CERD01021963.1_pt1 | contig 61966 bp, 68 predicted proteins | sample 530931 | NCBI WGS metagenome assembly CERD01 (sample SAMEA2621101, study PRJEB7988) | marine metagenome | isolation source: saline water (ENVO:00002010), including
GATCTGACAAATCTTATGATTCTGATGGATCTGACAAATCTTATGTATCTTATAAATCTTATGTATCTTATAACTATTTTAATTCTAATTATTTTTATGAGAAAGAAAAAATAGAAAAAAAATGGAGTGAATATATGTATGATATATACGATTTTACTTCAAATTATGCACCATCATTTTTATTAGGATTTATAGCAACTGGATTAGTTTTTTATACAACGAGTGAAATTGCAAAAATAGAAGCTGAAAATAAAGTTCGAGAATTATTAAAAATTGAAAAAAATAATTAATTTTATTAAATAAATATTATATCATAATGAAAATAGTTGAAGAAAAAAGAGATATATTTAATATTGATTTTGATAAATATAAAATAGTCCATTGTATTTCTTATGATTGTAAAATGACTTTAGGTATAGCTGTTCCTATAAAAAAGAAATTTAAATTATATAAATTATATGAAAAAGTTGACAAATACCCAACTTGTGTATTTCATAATAATGTTTTAAATTTGATTACAAAAGAAAAATATTGGCATAAACCTACATATAATAATTTTAAAAAAGCATTAGAAGAAATGAAAGAAATTGTTATAAAAGAAGAAATAAAATATATTGTAATGCCAAGAATAGGTTGTGGTCTTGATAAATTAACATGGAAGAAAGTTTATGAAATTATTGAAAATCTTTTTAAAGAGATTGATATCGAGATTTTAGTATGTTATCTTTAATTTATTAATTGTTTATTATAAAATAAATAATTAATAGTAAATAATAAATAAACTTTAAATTGAACCCATAATAAATTGGCTCACTACATCAGGTGCAGCGGTATCGAATCCTACGACATCCATCATACTCTCTGGCATCGTAGGATCTGCAACTGTAGACTTAGAAGCAGTTGTTGCAATTACTACCATCTTTGCATCTAATCCAGTTACTTCACGATACTCTTTGAGAACGTTATTCACATGTCGTCCAGTATTTACATCATTATCGGTGTAAAGCATAAATACTTCTGGAAGAGTATCAATTGAAGTTCCTTCTTTAGCCATCTTTAAAGCACGTTCAACAGGAAGTGCAAGATTAGTACAACCCCAGTTAGCAAGAGAAAGGGTTTTTGTACTTTCTGCTAATGTCATATCTGGAGTTAGATATACACGTTGCATATCAATTCCTGAAAGATAATATTTTCCTCTTGTACTAGAGAAAACATAATAAGTTTGTGTCGCTGGGTCTTCTGTCTTACTGTATGTCATACTCATAATAACCGCGGCTTGAAATGCTGTCATTGAAGGTAATGTAGCAATATGTGATTGCATAGACCCACTAGCATCGATTAAATGCCAAATACGCTTACCTGTTGGTGTAACATTACCAAATGATTTATAAAATGCAGTTTCTAAAGCTTTACCAATAGTTGGATGATAATGAACTGTTTCTGATTGATGTCGATTAAGCCCTCTATAACTTTCATATGGATTATATTGAGAATTAGAATATGCAAAGTAGGCAACCAATAGAGATACAGGATGAATACGACTCTTCTGAATCGCTGTATCATTTGTAATTTGAGAAGCGATTGCATCTACATAAGTTTGAGTATCAAAAATACCTCGTTGAGTCATCACAGTCAAATTACGAATTAATGCATTGAATGGCATCTTAACTTGCTTAGTTGTTTTATCAAACAAAAGAGATTCCCAAATAGATGTTGATCGTAGAGACCATGTAGGTAGAAATTCTCGTGTGAATCGGTGTTTTTGTACTAGATCACAAATCTCAGGAATACGACTTTCATCCTCTGTTGTCATACTCTTAAGAGTTCTAATTGCCGTAAGATATTGATATACATTCTTTAGTTCAGTCGCTTCAGAACTTTCAGTTGTAGTTGGTGCATGATCAAGATTAATCTCGAGTTTTGTTGCTAATGCTTTAGCAAATGTATCAGCACCAATAAATAATTTTATAGTACCATCTTGAATTCGTTTCTCAATATCATCAAATCCTGTTACTAATGAACGGATAACAAGTTGGAATGCTGGACTTGTATCACTTCCCTTAAGATGAACACATCTCATCAGATCTCGGAAGCTCCATCCTTCACGGTTTCCATACTTGAATGCCTGATAAGCAAGTTCACGGGCATCACGTGCCTTAAAAAATTCTGAAAATGCATCCTTGGACATTCGCCCCCATCCCTTACTAGTTCCTGCAGACTGATGCATTTTCTTAAACATATAAGCTTGAGCAATTGTACGGAAATCTTTCTTTAGAATTTCAAATGCACCACGACGGATTTCACGACCTGTATCATTTCCAGATTCATCAAGTTTACCAGAATCGGGAGTACGTGCTAAATATGCTAGAAGCATCATCGTTGGTTGTTGTTTTGGAGCTCGTCCAGTAACAAATACATCTCGAATTGTCTTTAGAACAAGCTTACCATTTCCTTCATCAACATACCTTTTAATATCTTGAAGAGTTTCACTTGTCATTTCTTCTCCACTCTTATAATAATTACTCGATGTACCTAAAATTAGTACACGCAGTACATGGTTAACAATATCAACTGAAAATGTGTAACCATTGTCATAATTCTTAATCATAATTTCTTCCTTACCTTTGATAGGTGCAGAAACTTCTTCAGTAGAAGCCATAGTAGTAGTCGTTGTATCTGTCTTTAGAGCTGTCGAATAGAAATCGGACATTTTGGATAGGTTAAGTATACATTATATATACAAGTAGCTAAAGTTTAATAAATTCAATTTTTTTATGGTTTAAAGAATAATTTAAAATCACTTAAACATAAGAAACATCGTATATATTGTAGAACCGCAATAAATGATTTATCTAAGAATGAATTTACCATCATTTATATGATTTGTTCTATAAACTTTTAATGTTCCGAAATCAGTTAGTTTACCTAATTATCTAATATGTTTTTTTTTACCAACACTAATTGAAAATCCTTGAATATTAATTATGCTCATAATTGAGTATAATTAAATAAAAAAAAAAATATGAATAAATATTATAGATGAAAGAATCAATAATACTTTTTTGTGGAGAATCATTAACATTAAAAAATGAACCAACCCAAATTTTAAAAAATATGGTGGAAGAATGTTATAATTTAAATTTATCTTTAAAAAAGAAAAAAAGAAAAGTAACAATAATAATAACAGGTTCAGATAATGAATTAAATTTTGGTATGGAGCAAATGATAATAAAAAAATTAATGATAGCTGAAGAAATAAAACCCGATAAGTATATAATAGATTATATATCTACATCAATGGACGATCGTTTAATAATCGCTGAAGAACATTTAGAAAAAGAAATATATGTAATAATACCAGATTATAAATTAGGAAGTGTATTTTTACTTTTTGATAAAGAATTAAAATCAAAAAATATTTCAATAATACCTGTAAAATCATATTTATCAAATTCTTTATGGTTAGAAAAAGTAAATATTGATAAAGAAAAAATAAATAAAATTCTTAATAAAGTAAATTAAATTGGTTCATCATGTTTATTGGTAAAAATATTAGTTTCAACATAACCTCTCCATGTATCTTGAAAAAATGATTTCAAAATTTTAATATCATTATTATATTCATTTACTTTGTTCCATGTAAATGCTATAACCATAATAATACCGAAAAATTGTGCAATTGGAAAGAGAATCATATCAATCGTAATATGTGGATTATGAATAGAATCATAATTTTTAATAGATTGAATACCAGCATATAACTGAAAACAAATAACAATTAAAATTACAAAGTCAAAAATACCAACATATGTTTTAAGTTTATTAATTAATTTATTTAATTCAGGATTTTCTGGTGCATCTAAATTTCTTACATATATATTTGTTAAAAAACGAATAACACGTAAAAATAAGTAATTTAATACAAATGTAGATAGAAAAGTTACAACACCAAGAGTGATTAATTTGACACCACGAAATAATTGATGGTTTACATACGCTTGTAAAAAACTAAATATTATTGTTAGAATAAAAGTTACACTTGAACCGATAATTGCAATTAATTTATCTTCACGTTCCATATATGAAATGACTTTTAAAAATTTACCCATAAAAAGAAAAACAATAACCAATCCAATATCAGTTGCAAAATTTGAAAATAATGCTTCTACAATATCAGGTAACATACCATTATATCCATAAGGATCTACACTTTGAATAACTAAACACATTGACATAATTAAACTAAGTGAAAGAATCAATATTTGAAAATCCTTTTGAGAAGTTATAAATTTATATAATCGATATGTTTGTACTGAAGATATTAGAAATGTTACGACACTAATTATTATAAATAGTATATGGTAAACTAAATAAGGTGTTCCTATAAAGTCGGCATATGATTCACAAGTTCCGTTATTCCAAATATATGGGTGTTCACACATTTTTATAATAATTATATAATCTTGTAAGTCTATATAATTATTTTTTCAATTTTATTACTTAATAAGTTTTATCATAATCTTTCATTAATTGGTCAAAACCGGTACTCTTATTACTATTATTAAATGTAAGTTCAATATCAACATGATTTGAATCACAACATTGTTGTTCTTGATTACCTAAATCATTTGTCACTTCTTTAATATTACTTTTTAGTTTAACTTTAACTTCACTAACACTCATTAAAGGATGTTCAACTAAACTAAATTTAGGAACTTTTACGACTTTCTCTCCTATTTTAAAATTTAACATTTTAGGTTTTAGAACAAATTCACCATTAGTACTATCTTCTTCAAAATAAATTCTTAATTGATCTTCTAGTTTTTGTTCTATTGTGTTTTGTACTTGTGTAGTTGCATCATATAATTTTTGGATAACGTTATTATTCATATTTCTTATATGATTAATAAGATATTTTATTCATCGGTAACTGATTCTTGATTTACTGATTCTTTATTTAATTCTGTATTATTAGTAACTTCAATACTTTCACTAACTAAATCAATTAATTTACTTAATCCTCTATTCATTGGTGGTCTTTCAGAGTTCATTTTAATTTTATAATCATATAAATCCGAATTAGTAGTGTTAAAATGTCCTCCTCTATTTTCAACTTTCAATTCTGTCTCAACATTTTTTATCGTGAAATTTGGTATATTAATTAATGATAAATAAGGTATTTTTATTTTGTTTACAGTATTACCTTTATTTACTAAATATTCTTTAAAAAATAATTCGTTATTTGAATTTGCATATTGATCTAAAAATTCTAAAAATTTATCAGTTATTATATGTTGGGCTTCAATTTGAGCATTTACTGACTCACTCATTAAATTACTTAAATTTTCTTTTTGATTTTCCATATATATTATTGTAATTTAAATTTTTCATGTATGAGTGAATCTTTTAAAAACTCATTTAATTTATCTAATCCAATAACATTATTATTTTCATATTCTATTTTCATATTAAAATCTAAACCTTCCTTTTTTTCGTTATAATTAACATTTACATTATTTATTTTTAATGATAAAATATTAATTAGTGTTTCTACAGGAAAAGTAACTTCTTTTTTCTTATATTTAAAATTTACTTTCTTATTTTCACATTCATCTAATAATTTTATTGTTTCAACACCTAATAAATGTTGGGCATCGATAGAATTTTGAATGGGTGTTGCTAATATTTTAATTAATTCTTTTTTTTCTAACATATTTATTTATTATTAGTTAATATTAAATAAAACGAAATGGATGCAATTAATTTATCTATACTTGAGAAACTTCTTCAGTTTGTTCTGTCTCAGTAATACAATTTTGAAGAATATCTAAAAGTTTATTTAATCCTTCAGGTTTTTCATTAGAAGCTCTAATATTGAAATTATAAGTTGCTTTAGTATTCATTTTTGATGTTGACGAATCTTTAGCAGTTAAAGTTGATTTTACTTTATAAGAAGATGAATAACTTGTATTAACTTTAGCTCTACCCCATAACCATCCTGCTCTTGCACTAGCATCAACTGAATAATTATTTTCAAAATCAGATTGTTTAGTTGATTCATTAGAATCAGTTTTAATATCCATCATATCAACTTCACATTCAAAATCAACATTTACATCTTGAACGCTCATACTTGGAATATTTACCATTGATAAAATTGGAGCTGATATTTCAATATCTTTATCTCCTTTCTTTGCTTTAAAATCTACATTTATAGCCTCATAAGTTACTTTATCAGGATTTTCAGGATCAATAACTTCTTTTAAACCTACATCATGAATGAAATTTTTAGTAACTTCTGATAATTGTTTTTGAGCTTCTGCTGATTTAATTAAAGGTGTTGCAATTAATGTGTCTAATGGTAAACTTGATAATACATTTGCTAATTTTTCTCCTTGATTTTCTCCAGCTTGATGTGTCATAATATATTATTAGTATTTATAAAAAAATCATCTATGGGTGCAACTTTCACCCAAAAATAAAATAAATTATGATACTATGATATAACAATGAAAGATGAAATTATTAATAAATTAAATTCATTAGAAAAAAAAATAGATTCAATACAAGAAACTAATAAATTAGAATTACAACAAGCATTAGCAGTACAAGCTAAAGCCTCTCAAGTTTATTTTGATCAATTATTTCAAAAATCACAAGAATCTATTAATAACATTTATAAATTATCTATTGAAAACTTACACAAAGCTAATCAAAATAATAATGAATTGACAAATAATTTAAAAAATGAATTAGAAATAGTAATTTCGAATGTATTCGATAATATGAATGTAGATTTTTCTAAAGCTTTAGAAGAAACTTCCCAAAATATTATTAATAATAGTTTAAAAGGTTTTGAAGATAAATTTGATTCTTCTTTTAAAATTAAAATAAGAGACCATGAAATTACTATGAAAAAATTAGATACTTATCATAGTAATATTAGAAAAAATTTATTAGAAATTGAATATCAAACAAGAACTATTAAAAGATTAAATAAAAAAAATAATTTTTAGGAACTTACTTTTTCAGGATCTAAATATTTAGGCATAACTTATATTAATTAATAAAATGTAATGTAGAAAATATATTATTTATTCAATTTTTAATTTAATTACCTAATGTAGCTCTAGTAACTGGTAATACAGATCCTTGCATTGGGTATTGTTTATAGAACCAATTCCATGGTCTCGATTTATATATTTTAGGTTCATTATTAATTTTTCCTATTTTATGATCTTTCCAAACCCATTTTTCACATTCATCATTAAAATATGGTCCATGTTCATCTCCTGGAATGCATTTTGAAAATCTACCATTAACACATAATCCACAATTACCACAATTCATACATTCACTTGGTTTTTTATAATAACAATCTAAACAACGAGGTTCAGGAACACTTTGTAAACTAAAACCTTCAGTAGAATTATTTGAATTGAATATTAAAAATAAAAATATTAAAACAGCGACAATTAAATAATCAGTCATTATATTATTTTATATATTGAGCGAAGATAAAATTTCTTTTCTAAATTTATAAATGAAATCTTATTTTGGAGTCATTATAATAGTTTTAATAATTTTATTTATATATTCAAATAATAAACGTGAACATTTTAATACTACAAATAGAGTTAGACAAGTTGATGAATTTTCTTGGTTTAATGACCCTATGTTTTTAATATTGAATTATTTTGAAAATGATTCTGGCGGTTTAACTGGTTGGGAAAAATGTAAATTGGTATGTTCTGGTAATTGTGTTGAATATGGTCTTAGTGGACATACATTCTGTTATGATAAAGAAAATGATGATGTTGCGAGATTTCCAAGATTTAGAGATCAAGCTATTAGTGGAGGGTTTCAATCAACACCATCTAAATATAAAATTAATTAAAATATTTTTATTTTGGTACTTCTATACTTAAACCTTTTGGTTTTTTTCTTTTAATTGGACTAATATTATCATTATCTTCGTCATCTACTTCTTCAAAATCAAAAAAATTATCTTTAATAATACTTCTATCACTTTGAGGACGAGCTGGTGTACTCTTAGGCCAAGGTTTCTGAAATACAGATAATTGAACGCCACTTTCTAATGTCATTTCTGTTGGATTATTTTTTTTATTTTTCATTTTAGATGGTTTTTTAGGTGTACGTAAAACAATTACTGTTTCTTCATATCCATCATCACTAATCATACCAGTTAAATCAGAATATCCACTATTAAATGATCCTAAATTCTTGTGTTTATATAAACTTTTCGTGTGTTTTGAACTTTTAGAACGTCCCGAATGGTCTAATCGAACATCATCAAAAATATCTTCAAGACTTGTCCGAGTTTTAGATGAGCCAGAATTACCACATCGTTTTAAAGAACTTTTTATTTTTTTATTACCTGTCGCAGTTGTTATTTTTTCTATATCTGTTAAAATATAATGTTTAATTTTGGTTTTCATAGATACAAATGAAATTGGATAATAACAAATTTGAACTTTCTCTGATGTTGCTAAAATTTCATAAATTGTTTTTAACTTCTCTTTAGTCGGTAAAATCTTTAAAAGGTTTTTATCTGCTCCAATTTCCTTTATATACCGTTCTTTTGAAACTATACTAATTTGTTGATTATCTTTATCTAAGTTATGTTCTTTTTTAAATAAAAATGTGCCTTCATTAAAGATACCTAATAATTGTTGAAAATTATTTACAGTTCCAGGAGAGCAATATACAAATACATTTTTTAATGAATGTATTTTATTTGATGATGCTACACAACCCATTTTATTGATTTAGATTTCAATAATATTCGTAACTAACGAGAAATAGACTCATAATTTAAGTTATATTCAATTTTTTAATTTCTATATAGATTCTATAAATGACTACAAGAATTGAAACATTAAGAGAATATTTTGATGTATTACAAGATACAAAAGCTCGAGGAAGATTAGCAGTTATATACTTTACTGCCGATTGGTGTGGAGCATGTAAAAGAATGAAACATACAATAGATGAATTATCAGAACAATATAAATTACGTGCCGATGTTTTTAAAGTTAATGTTGATGAAAGTGAAGAAATAGCAGATCATTTAACTGATGTAAAAGATAAAAGAATTGAAGCATTACCAACAGTAAAATTTTACATTGAAGGACATATTAAAGATATAGTAGAAGGATACGATGAAAAATTAATAAAAGCTAAATTTTCTGAATGGACACAATATAAATAAAAATATATATTTAATTTATAATGGCGGAGGAAAATAACTTTATAAAATCATTTGCTACACTATTAAGTTCGTACTTATTAAAATATTTTGGAATAGAAACAATTTATTTTCCAGTTTTATTAGAAATAACGAATAACTTAATTAAATCAATCATAAACTTTAAAATAGATCAGTTTAGTTTTGATATAAATACATTATTTAAATACTTAGAATTATTTTACCACTTTTTATTAAATAATTCAATTCATATTTCTATTATTAGTATAAGTTCACTTTTACTATTATACTTTTATAATTATTCTAAAAAAGATAATAAAATAGATGATACATATCAGTTATTAACTTATGACAGAGCTGATTTATCAATAATTTTAAAACATATGGATTTATTTCCAGAAAAATTTTCACCTATTAAAAATTTTGTTAATGGTGATTCTGATGTTACTGTTAATAAACTACAAAAATCAACTGATTTATATTGGTCATATCTTTATGATAAAGATTATCCTGAATCAGGTTCAAAGATTACGATAAATGATGAAGAATTTAATATTAATGGTTATCTTATTTGGGATAAAACTTTAAAAGAAATTACAATGAATTCATCTAAAGATGATGATGAAAAGAAAAAATTAGTTAAAAAAGTTATACCTATTCCTTTTTGTAGATTTATTATTTATTCTAAAAATAAACCATTATTATCTATTAGAGAATATTTTAATAAAATGAAATTATTGAATGATTCTAAATTAAGTGAAAAACAAAGAATTGTATTATATCACCATCCTTTAATGTTCAAGTCTACTGAGAGAGAAGGTTTATATTCAATCTTTTATGATGGACGTAAAATGCCTATTCAAGATAGAAAAAAAAAATATATTGATACTTTCTTTCATGAAAAAAGAGATGAAATATGGGATGTCTTACATAAAATTAATTATCAACCCGATTTCTTTATTAATTTAGGTCAAGTTGCTAGAATGGGTATTATTGCATATGGTCCTCCTGGAACTGGTAAAAGCTCTTTTGCTTATCGTATTGCTATGGCTCTTGAACGTCATATTTTTACTTTGAATTTGAAAAGTATTAAAAATAAAAAAGCTTTATTTAAAATTTTTGAATGTCCTAGAAGTAATACAGGAGTTTCATATCGTCCTGATAAAGTTATATTTGTATTTGATGAATTTGATCATGGTATTAAATTTTTATATAATAGACAAGTTGATAGGAATAGAGAATTAAAAAAATTAGAAATGATGACTGAAATGACATATGGTAATGAACTCAATCAACAAGAAATTAATGAAAAAAAAGAAGAATTTAATGAAAAAAGATTTGATATGATGATGAATGATGAATTATGTTTGAATGATTTACTGGATATATTTCAAGGTGCTGTCCCTATTAATGGTGTTATATGTATCGCTACTACTAATGATTTAGAATCAATTAAAAAATTATCTCCCGCTTTAGTACGTCCTGGAAGATTAACACCTATCTATTTCGGATATCCTAGTAATGATATTCTTAATCAAATTTCTAATCACTATTTTAATAAAGATTTACAACTTGATATTCCTACTAATAATAAATTAAATTATCCAACTTCATTAGTTATTGATATCGCTTTAAAATGTAAAATTAACCCTAACTTTGGTTTTGATAAATTTAAAAAAGAAGTTTTATTACTATTTAATAAATAATTTATACTTTGACATGATTATGCCAATTTATAAGTTTAATCTAAAATATTGTATTTTTCATATTGTTTTATCCATTTACGAATAGTATTATCAGTAACATTATAATCTTTTCCAGTTTGAACATATGTTTGTGTAGTAAGTTTTTCTTTTAATGTTGAATATTTAGGTCTGTTATTTTTATTTTTTAAAAATTCATTTTTATGCCAACATTTACAACATACGCTTGATTTTTTAGTCATTGGTTCATGACACATTGGACATTCTTTTGTTTTCTGTTTAGAAGGAGGTTTTGTATAATTATCATCAACTTTTTCAGTTATTTTTGGTTCATATGTTATTAATTGAAGATCTTTTAAATCTTTCATTGTAGTTTTAAATTCTTCTATTGTCATTTTATGTTGTTTTGATACTTTAATATAATTAGAAGTTGATAACCGTTTTTTAAGAATTTTATATGGAGGTAATTGTTGTGAGTCAATCAAAGCTTTATATTTATTTTTCTTTTCGCAAGTATCACAAAAAACTTTATGTGGATATTTAATTGATTTACATAGAGGACAATGCATTTTTTGCATTAATACATCATCATTTTTTATATTTTCATCAATATCATTTACTTTTTTATCTAAACATTGTTTTTCTTTATTAATTGCTTCTTTTACAATGTCAAATATATATTTTTTCAAATCTTCTTTATTTTCTGTTTGTATTGCTTTTTTTCCATATTTTTCTTGAAACTCTTTTATTTTATTAATAATTAATTCAATTGTTATATTTTCATTAGGTGTAAATATTTCAACTTGCTTTTTATGTTTTTTAGCTATTTTATTTGCTTGACAAAACCATTTAATTTTTCTTTCTATTTCGTCTGCATAAGAACGATTATCACATTCATATACTCCAATTACTTTCATTTTTGGATATGTTCTCCTATGTCTTTTTAATCTTTGTGTTAAATTTGAAGATACTCCATATTTATAATATGAACAATCATTATATAAATCAAATAAATAAACATATGCCTCGCCAGAATTTACATTTTTTATTAATAGTTCTGGTACTTTATCTTCTGGTTTATCAATTATATTATATGAACCTGTTTTTCTAATTGATGGTAAAACTTCTTTATACACCCATTTTTTAAATTCTTTTGCTTTTTTCATTTTTGAATTCATAATTAATGAATATATTCCATATTCATTAATAAAAATAGATTCGGAATAATTTTTATTATCCTTTTTAGGGGGAACGTTTTGTTCCCCCCCTGTTGGATTTTGAATTTTATCTTCTTTATCAACATGATCTCTAATTGCCTTACGTGTATTTTCATATTCAAGTATAGTAGCAATTTCTTTACCTTTTACCCAAATATCATCGTTATATTTAATAAACTTTAGCTTTTCATCACCAAATTTAAAAGTTAAATTATCTTTTTCCTCTTCTTCTGGCATATCAGAAGGTTCATTAATAATATTTAAAATAGTTGCTTTTACATCTTTAATGTGATTTTTCCTTGAATTAAGTATAATATTGATACCTTCTTCATTTTTAATCGCATATTCATTTTCAATTTTAGTTTTATTCGTATAATAATGACGAAACTTTAAAATAGATTTACTTTTGATTGCATTAGTACCAATATCATCTAATGATAAATAATCTTCATTAATTCTACGAATTTTTAGCTCATTTTTTAAATAATTTAGTACTTTTTGGATATTACGCATTATAATTTATATTAATAATATCCTTTTAAGTAAAAAAAATTATATATAATCTTTTATATTTTTTAAATAATTTACTATTATCTGGATATTATTCATTATAATTTATATTTTAATAATCCTTTTAAGTAAAATAATTCAATTTTATCCATAATCAATTCTTATTTAAATCCTTATATATAAAGAAAATATAATAAATCCTTTATAAATAAAAAAAAGTTGATTTTTAAACATATTGAATACAGCTCCTTAATCACAAGAAAAACAGAGCTTAAACAGCTCTAAATATCGAGACCCGAATATAATTGATTATCTAAAGAAAATAAACTCAATTATAATCACTTGGTTTCGATATAGGACAATCCCTATCTTACGCTTCTGTAAGGTAATGGTTATCCGCTCATTCTTATAAAATGAGTATCCGAGTTCAATTCTCGGCAGAAGCACTATATATAATTAAAAAACTTATTATAAAATTGGGACAATCCCTATCTTACGCTCATGTAAGGTAATGGTTATCCGCTCGTTCTTATACAACGAGTATCTGTGTTCGATTCACAGCATGAGCAAAATTTGTAATTAATAGATTATTATATTTAGGACAATCCCTACTTTACGCTCCTGTAAGGTAATGGTTATCCGCTCGTTCTTATACAACGAGTATCTGCGTTCAATTCGCAGCGGGAGCATATTTTTTGATTAAATAAATTATTATAAATAGGACAACTCCTACTTTACGCTTCTGTAAGGTAATGGTTATCCGCTCGTTCTTATACAACGAGTATCTGTGTTCGATTCACAGCAGAAGCATAATTTTTAATTGTTAAATTATTATTTACTAAGATCCGATTCTAATTGTTCATCTATTATTAACCACAATTAGAAGAACTTGATCTTACCCCCTAAGCCCGAAAACAGTTGTTCATCTATCAAAAAACAATAAACAACTGTTATCAACTTGGCTTCCCTATAACTTTTTAAGGTCCGTAATTCAATGTTTACCTAAAACTATTTTCTTTATCTTAATACATTGGATACAATTTGACTTTTATTTATTTTTTATTATTAAAAAATAAATGTTTAATTTAAAATTTACCAACCATATTATAATTTATTATTAATCATAATATTATATAATAAATGGGTTGTTTTTTTTCAAGAGAAGTCAATGAAGATATTAAAATAGAAATAAAAAAGATACCATTAACAAAACCTTTAACAGAAACACAAGAATTGAATATTGAAAATATAATAGAAGCACGTGAAAATATGAATTATGAAAATTTAGTATTAGAAGGTGGTGGTATAAAAGGTATAGCTTATTGCGGTGCTTTTCAAGTTTTAACAGAAAATGGAGTATATGATAAGATAAAAAACGTCGCAGGAAGTAGTGCAGGAGCTTTAGTAGGAACATTAGTAGCGGTTGGTTATTCTGGTGAGGAGATTACAGAATTTATGAATAATTTTGATTTTGATTCTTTAGTTGATGATAAAGTAGGTATAATTCGTGATGGAATAAATATAATAAAAGATTATGGATTTGCAGAAGGGAAAGTTGTTTTAGAAGAAATGGGTAAATTAATTGAAGCTAAAACAGGTGATCCAGATTATACATTTAAACAACTATATGAAGAGAAGGGTAAAAGATTAGTTTTAGTGGGTTGTGATTTAGAAGCTCAAAAAGCTATATACTTTTGGGATGGTTCAACACCTGATTTACCAATTAGACTCGCTGCGAGAATATCTATGAGTTATCCATTTGTATTTGAACCTGTAAAATATAATGGTAGTTATTTAATTGATGGAGGTTTTGTTGATATCTTTCCAATTCATGCATTTGATGGGGAATATCCAGGAGATTTAAATGCAATTCGTAATCTTTCAACACCAAATCCCAAAACTTTAGGATTAAAGCTTATGACTGATGATAGAATAGTAAATAAAGAAGAATCAAATATCGAAGTTAATAAAGATATAAATAATTTAATGGACTTTGGTTCAGCTATTGTTGATACATTTTTTAGTGTAAGTGAACGAAGACATATGAGTCATGGTTATTGGGAAAGAGCTGTACCTATTTATGTACCTAATATACCAGCAACACAATTTAAAATATCAAAGGATACAAAAACTGAATTATTTAAAAGAGGAGTGAATGCTATGAAATTATTCTTTAAGAAATAAATTTGATAATAAAAATGTATTATTAATTATATAATTGATAATATATGGGAAATTTTAAATCAAAACCAATAAAAGAGTACGAAATCAAAGAATCAAAAGAAGATGTGATGATTTCACCTCAAGACTCAAAATATGTAGAAGAAATTTTAAAACATAAAAAAGAAAAGGATTATGAAAATTTAGTATTAGAAGGTGGTGGTGTAAAAGGTGTAGCTTATTGTGGTGCTTTAGAAGTTTTAGATGAAAAGGGTATATTAAAAAAAATTAAAAATTATGCGGGAACTAGTGTAGGTGCGATTATTACAACTTTATTAGCAGTAGGATATGATATTGATGAATTGAAAGATGAAATAATGGATTTAGACTTTGGATCATTTTTAGATGATAAAATAGGAATAATAAGAGATTGTTATCATTTATTACATGATTATGGTGTTTGTTCAGGTAAAGTATTTTTTGATAAAATAGGTGAACTAATAGAAAAAAAAACAGGAGATAAAAATTTTACATTTTGGCAATTAAAATGTAAATATAATAAAAAATTAGTATTAGTAGGAACAGATTGTGAAAATTCAAAACCAGTTTATTTTTGGTTTGGTGCAACTCCAACAATGCCTATAAGAGATGCAGTGAGAATATCTATGTCAATACCATATATATTTCAGCCTATACATCATAAAAATAAAGATACTGATATGATATTTGTAGATGGCGGTTTAAGTGATAATTATCCAATAGAAGTATTTGATGGTGATTATCCGGAAGATCCATATGCACGAACTAATTTAGCACCAGAAAATTCAAAAACAATAGGATTAAAATTAATAACTAATAATTTGAAACCTATAGAATTTGGAGAAAGATGTTTAAATAAAATAGATAGTTTTATGAGTTTTAATACTGCATTATTAGAAACAATGATGTCTGTTAATGAAAGATCACATATTCATCCAGGTTATTGGGAACGTAGTGTTAAAATAGAAGTTCCAATTATACCAATTACAAAGTTTCATATTTCTGATAAATTAAAAGAAGAATTAATAAAATGTGGAAGAATTGGAGCATATCGTTTTTTTGAAACTTAATAATAAATTAAATTATTTCAAGAAGTTCAGATTTGAAACTTTCAAAATTAGAATTTTGTAATGCGATTTCTATAATTGAGCTAGTTGGTTGAGAAATTCTTCCTTCAATATCTAAATCTAAAGATTGTGAATAATAAAACATCGAAATTTCATTTAATATTTCCTTAGTTGGATTCCCAAAGTAAACTGGTGTTAAACGTCCTGGTCTTACAATTGCAGGATTCATTTCTTTAATAGCATCAAGATCATTTGTAGTGGCTATTACAATCATCCCTTCAATTGGAACAGGACCTTGTAAAATTTCTAATATATCATGTATACTTATTTCAGTTGATTCTGATTCTGTTTTTTGTTCTTTGGAAGAACTAACTGTATCTATTTTACTATCAGTTTGTTGATGAAATAAAATAGATTGTCTACGTTTTTCTTTATCAACTAATTTTTTAAGAACTAAATCAAATTCATCAAATATAAATACAACTTCTTTAGTTTCTTTAGAAAGACTATCTATTACTGGGTTTTTTATAATTTGAAATAAATCATAACGTGTTTTGATAGAATTAATATCAACTGATACGATATGTCTATTTAAGCTTCTTGCGATACGATAAGCAAATGAACTTTTTCCAGTTCCAGGAGGACCATAAGCAATGATGCCACAACGAGGAACTTGACCACGATCAATAAATTTTTCAGGTTCGAAATGAATACCTTTAATAAAGTTCCATAGTTGTGATTTTTTTTCATGAAAGAAAGTGTTAATAAATTTTTTTTCTAATTCATCAAAATTTGGGTGTTTACCATCATAAATAGTTTGGATACTATTTTTAATTCCACCTTTTTCATCTGCTAATATTTTTACATAATATTTTGTAACATAATAAGTATCTTTATTTATATAGTCTTTAATATATTTAATATAATCCAAAATATTTTGTGAACTTTTACAATCCATAACTATACAACAATAGGGGATATTAACATTATCTACATATTTAGTTCCTTCAAATTCTCTATTAACTTGTGTTATATTTTCTTTCCAATAAATTTTTCCTTTACATTTGAAATTATTATCATTAAAATCAATAATAACTCCATCTGGTGGTAATTTACAGTTTTTTATACTTTCTAAAAAATAAGAAGTATTGTTTTTATCTTTTATAATAGTGGAAAGAATAGCTGATAAATTTCCTATATTAAGTTCTTTCATATTTGCAAAAAAATTAGGATGTTTGATAATATATTCATAAATAACTCCTAAATCATCAATATCATAAATATTAACTTTTGACTTATTCATAGTTTCATATTTAGTTATATATGTTTTGAAATATGTATAAGCCACATAAAAACTAAAAATTGTAAAAATAGAAATAATTAGTAGAATTATATTGATTTCTGAAAATAATGATGAAACATATTCTAAATCAAGTAATTTCAATAATTCTTGACAAGTCTCATTAATAATACCATAATAAAAGGTATCTAATCCATATCTCTTTACAATTTGTGTTGATAATAGAAGAGATAAGCCACGAAATAAATTATTTGTTGTCATATTTACAAACTTAATAGAAATATCTTACATATCTTAAATGTTATGATAATTGTAGTTAGAGAAAAATTAAATATAAATTTATTTATCGGGACGATAGCATATTATATTTTCAATTTTTTTTATTTAGATAAATTAAATAATCATTTCTTCTTTTCTTAAAAGTTTAAGAATTTCAGATTTGAAACTTTCAAAATTAGGATTTTGTAATGCGATTTCTATAATTGAAGTTGTTGATTCAATAATTCTGCCATCAAACTTTAAGTTTAATGGTTGTGAATAATAGAATCTTGATATTTCATCTAATATATCATATGTTGGATTTCCAAAATATACAGGAGTTAATCGACCATTTCTTACTATAGCAGGATTCATTTTTTTAATAGCATCAAGATCATTTGTAGTAGCAATTGCAATCATCCCTTCAATTGGTACAGGACCTTGTAAAATCTCTAATATGTCTTGTATAGTAATATCTTGTGGAGAAGTATCTTTATGCATCACTTGATAATCTTTATGTTCATTAGAATCAGAACTCGACTCAGAACTCAAATCAGAAAACTCACAATCTTTAAATCCTTCATATTGACGTAGTTCTTCTATTGATTTTTTTTTTGATTTTTTTTTAGATTTCTTTTTTTTTTGATTAATAGTTTGTGGATATGGAATATTTTTTTGTTTATCTACTAATTTTTTTAGTACTAAATCAAATTCATCAAATATAAATACAACTTCTTTTGACATTTTTCTACTTCCATCAATTACAGGATTTTTAATAATTTGATATAAATCGATACGAGTCTTAATAGAATTAATATCAATTGATACGATATGTCTATTCAAGCTTCTTGCGATACGATATGCGAATGAACTTTTACCAGTTCCAGGAGGACCATATGCAATAATGCCACAACGTGGAGATTGTCCCCGACTTAAAAATTTTTTTGGTTCAAAGTGAATACCTTTTATAAAGTTCCATAGTTGTGATTTTTTTTCATGAAAGAAAGTATCGATAAATGTTTTTTCTAACTCTTCATAATTTGGTGGTTTTCCTTCATAAATAGTTTGAGTGCTATTAATTAAGTTACCTTCACTATCAGCTAATATTTTTATATAATATCGTTCAATAACAGTTTTATCTTTTTGTATTTCACTTTTAATAAAATTAATATAATTCAAAATCTTTTGTGAACTTTCAAAATTCATAATAATACGACAATATGGTACTATAATATATTCAGTATATTTTGATCCATTGATTTCTTTATTAACTTCTGTTTCATCTTCTTTCCAATAAATTTTTCCCGTACAATTATATTTTTTATCATTAATTTCAGTTATTTCGCCATTTGGTGGTAGTTGTTTCTTTTTAATTGATTCAAGTATATATGAATCGGTATCTTTATCTTTAATCATTGTAGATCTATTAACTGATAAACTACCAATCTTAAGTTTTTTGATATGAGAAAAAAATGTAGGATTCAACATAATATATTCATAAATAAGTTCAAGTTTATCTATATCATAAATATCAATAAATGGATTCGTAATTACTTTTGGTTTTGGCTTTAATGACTTGTAGTAAATATAAATTGTGTAAAACATAAAAATAGCGAAAATCGGAATAATTAATAGTTTAATATCGATTACTGAAAACATTGATGAAAATGTATCTAAATCAAGTAATCCTAATAACTCTTGACAAGTCTCATTTATAATACCATAATAAAATGTATCTAGACTATATTTCTTAACAATTTGTGTTGTTAATAGAAGAGATATCCCACGAAATAAATTAGTAGATACCATTAAATCAAAATATTTGATTATTATATAATTTAATAACTATGAATTTCTAATTAATATAATTTCAATTTTTTTATTTTAATATAAATTAATATTTCACATAAAATTAATAATCTTATCTTCTTTTCTTAAGAGTTTAATAATTTCAGTTTTAAAAATTTCAAAATTAGAATTTTGTAATGTAAGTTCTATAATTGATGTTGTTGATTCAGAAATTCTACCATCAAATTCAAAGTTCAATGATTTAGAATAATAAAACATAGAAATTTCATTTAATATATCACATGTTGGATTACCAAAATAAACTGGTGTTAATCGACCATTTCTTACAATAGCTGGATTTAATTCTTTAATTGCTTCAAGATTATTTGTAGTAGCGATTGCAATCATCCCTTCAATAGGAACAGGACCTTGTAATATTTCTAATATATCTTGTATAGTAATTTCTTCTGAGTTAGAAGTATCATAACTAGAAATTTGTGAAATTTGATTACTTTGATTACTTTGATTATCTTTAGAACCATTTTCATTATTAGAATTAAATTCATCAACACTATTTGTAAATAAATCAGTTTTCTCAGTTTTCTCAGTTTTATAATCAGTTATAATAGGATAGGTTGAATTATTTTGTTTATTTACTAATTTTTTAAGAACTAAATCAAATTCATCAAATATAAATACAACTTCTTTTGACGTTTTTTCACAACCATTAATGATTGGATTTTTAATAATTTCATATAAATTGATACGAGACTTAATAGAATTAATATCAATTGATACGATATGTCTATTTAGACTTTTTGCTATACGATAGGCAAATGAACTTTTACCAGTTCCAGGGGGGCCATAAGCAATGATACCGCATCGTGGAGATTGTCCTCGAATAAAAAATTTCTCTGGTTCAAAGTGAATACCTCTAATAAATTCCCATAGTTGGGTTTTTTTTTCATGAAAAAAAGTATCGATATATGTTTTTTTCAAGTTTTCATAGTTTGGTATATTTCCTTTATAGATACATTGAGTATTATTAATTAAATCACCTCGAGAATTTGCTAATATTTTTACATAATACCGTTCAATCAAAATTTTATCTTTTTGTATTTCACTTTTAATAAAATTAATATATTTTAAAATTTCTTGTGAACTTTTACAATCCATATCTATAGTACAATATGGTACTACTATATAATCTGTATATTTTGTTCCATTAAAATCTTTATTAATTTTTGTTATATCCTCCTTCCAATAAATTTTTCCAGAACATTTGTATTTATCATCATTAAATTCAATTATTTCACCATTTGGAGGTAATTGTTTATTTTTTATTGAAAAAAGTAATTGTGAGTATACATCTCTATCTTTAATCATTGTAGATCTATTAATTGATAAACTACCAATATTAAGTTTTTTAATGTGAGAAAAAAATAGAGGATTCGATAAAATATATTCATAAATTATTTCAAGTTTATTAATATCAAAAATATTAACTGATGGTTTCTTATCTTTTGATTTTAATTTTAATGAATTATAATAGGAATTTCTAATATGTAACATATTGATTACATAAATAGAAATACCAATAATTATAATCGATATAATTAATAGTCTAATATCGATTACTGAAAACAGTGACGAAATGTATTCTAAATCAAGTAATCCAAATAATTCTTGACATGCTTCATTTAAAATACCATAATAAAAGGTATCTAAACTATATTTTTTTACTATTTGAGTAGTTATTAAAAGAGATAATCCACGAAATAAATTAGTATATCGCATATAATTTTTATTATGAAAACTTAATCAAGATTATAAATATTATTTTTTCAACTTTTTAGATCTATTAATTTATAATATCTTTCACATTTTTCATTATCATGTAATGGAATAAGAGTAAATAATAAAGAATTAGTAATTAATTTAATATTTTTTAATGTATTTTTATCAAACTTATTAATAATATAATTTTCAAAATATTCTATTAAAGTATTTCTAGTTTCGCTAGTTATAAATTTATTTTCATGTATCTCATCATATCCTAATAATGATTGATATAATTTTCCATAATCATAGAATTTATCGCCATATAAAGTACATTTATCTCCTTGTGTTCCTCGCATATCTATAAATTTAATATTATTTCTATTATCAATAAATATATTAGTAAAAACAGGATCTCCATGAATCATTGAATATTGTCCTTGTTTTTTATTTTGATATTCTTGTAATTCTTCTTTTAATTTTTTGTAAGTTTCATAATGTTTAGAATATTTTGAATAATCATAATTTTTATATCTCGAATTAAGTTTAGGAATATAATTTTGGTATATATCGATATCTTCTAATTTTTCATCAATTATCGTTTCATGAATTCTATTTAGAGAATTTAATATTTTATTTAAAATATCAATACCTAATTCTTCACTTAGATGTAAAGTTGTTATTTCAATACCATTAATTTTTTCTATTTCATACATAGTTTCATTTTCATTTGCACCAAAAAAGTTAGGAAACATATCTCTAATGGAAGGAGGTATATTACGATAATAATAAATTTCACCTTTTAAATTATGTCCTTTTTTAATAAACATTTCTTTTAATACAACATTAACTTCATTAAAATTTCTTGGTTGGATTTGTGTTTTATAAAATCCAAACTCTTTTTCTAAATTACTATAGGCATTAACTCCAAGATCATCTATATAATAGTCTGCATACGGTTTACCAAATACCACTTCATCATATGGTATATCAAATTTATCTAAAGTTTCAAAAGTTATTTGAGCAATATCCGCGATAACTTTACCTAAATTTCCATTATGAGTTTTCATACGTCTCGCTGTATAAATAATAATTGTATTACCCATTGATTTTAAATATTTAACAAAATTAATCATCGATTCAATTGGTTCAACTGTTGAATAATCATTTATTTTTTTAGGATATGTTACTAAAGTATTATCCAAATCAAAACAATATCTCTTTTTCGTTATTAATTTATTATTAGCAATATTATTTAATCTTAAAAAGTTATTACTGAATAATCGTAATTGATTTGGAGTACCTAGACATATATAATTATCACGATTAACTAATTTCAAAATAAAATGATGATTATCATTAATCATTGTTTTTATTACCGCCGAAACATAATATTCATTTTTTTGTTTTATTTTTTTATCCATTACAAAGTTACAATATTTTAATAATTGTTTATATGAACTAAAACCATATGCTCCAGTAGATGCATAATCTGATATTTTTTCTTTTTCTACTATATCAGTAATTGCATTATTTTGAACTTTTAAATATGAAAATACAGGATCGTTACCTTCATCTTTAAATGAATATACACAATTATCACCATTCCATGTTGTAATAATATCAGTTGTATAAAAGTTATCTCCATCTGCACATAAAATTGGTTGGTCTTTGAAATTATCTTTTATTAATTGATCTAATGCTATTTTAATTGTATGTGCAGCCCCTTCAGTATTTTTATCTAATGTGATAAATAAAAAATTAATATTAGGATAATGTTTACGTAATGAAGTTTCAAAATTAAATTTTTTGATTATTTTATTATAAGGTATTACAATCGTAGTTACTTTACTAAGATTTAAATTATCAAGTAACCAATGGATTATAGGTTTACCCATTGCATTAATTAATGGTTTTGGTTTTTGATAATGTTTGTCACTAAATCTTTTACCTATACCTCCAAGTGGAATTAAAATTATCATATTTGCTATTTATGAATATAATAATTTGTTTATGTAAACTTGATTATTATTTTTTTATTAATTATTTATATTGAATGTCGAGTAACTTATATATTGATGAAATTTATATTGATAAAAATGTTCAAACTACAGGTTTTAATTATTTATCTATTGGTACACCACAAGATACTCGAATTGGTGGTACTACTAATGGTATTAGAGCAGGTAAACCTGATGTTACATTAACTAATACTAATGATGCTAATATTGGTGGTTATAGATGGGCTGTAGAAATACATAATCAAACAGGTTCAATACAAAATTTAAGTACTGGAACCATTGGAAATTATAGATTAGTAATACAAACAAGTGCTTTTGAAGATTTTACTATTTTTATTTTTTCAGGTAGAATACCATTTAATGAAACTGTAATTATTAATTTATGGGATTCATCATTTTCAACTACAAATGGAGTAGGTGATTTATCTGCTAATGGTGATGTATCATTATCAGGTGGAAATACAATTTTAGCAAATGATGGTTTTATAAGAATTGGTTATGATAATGCTAGTGGAGTAAATGCTATAATAAATCCTTTTAATTTGACTCAACAATCACCACCAGCTTTAACTGATAAAGTATTATTATTTGCCGATCATTATAGACAAGATTCTACAACAACACCAGATAGAGTTTTTTGTACTACAGTATTAAGTCTACAAGAATGGAATGGAACAGATTGGACAACTATTGATATATTTGGGGAAAATGTTGATGTAGATGGCGGTTTTTTTGATTTAACTCGTGCATATAGATATTCTCCAATTCAAGAATCGATAAGAATTGTCGGAACTGGAATATCAACATCAGATAGTGTTGGTATAACTAGACAATTAGCTTCAACAAAACCATCAGCTACATTTTCAACATTTGATATGGATGGTGTTCCAACAGGTACTGCTGGAGAAACTGGTGATTGGGTTTATTTTGATAATGGTAAAATAGGAGCTATTGGAGATCCTCACATAATACCATTAAATGGAAAAACCTATGATTTTGATAAGAGTGGAATTTTTAAATTTTTCGATAATAATAGTAAATCTTATAGAACTTATATAAATTGCTCAATTGATTATATTAGTTATAAAAGATGGCGTAATAAAAAGTATTTTAGACATATATATATAAATTGTGGCGATGCACAACTATTAATTTATTTAGGATTTAGAGGTTCTCGAGTTGAAATTTTATATAACGATAGTTTTGAAATTTATGAAACGTCACAAAATATAAATAAAAATGCATTAAACCATTGTTTACGATGTGGTTTTTCAAGTTCATCAAACATAGATATAAAAAAACATAGTATTATAAAAAGACATAGATTTGTTCGAATACTTAGTAATAGAATGATTATAAAGTTTAGTGACGAAACTCAAAATTATGAATTGAAAGTAAATAATGTAAACAAATATAATTATGAACCCTGTGATATTGAATTTAAATTAGAAAATTTAAATTATTCTATTATAAAAGAATATTCAGGTTTGATTATAGATGAAAAATATTGTGATAATTCTGTAATTGATAATCTTATTTTTTAATTAATATAAATAATAATATATAGAATGGCAACAGATCTATATATTGACGAATTATATTTACAAAAAACTTTTATTAGTGTTAATGATCCTTCAACATTAGCAAATTATATTGATCAGACAAATCCATCTAATTTAGATACTAGAATTCCAAATGGAGTTCCAGGTCCTGCTTTAAGAGTAGGTAAACCTGCAAATGAAACAGTAAATGATCCTCAATTGGTTAGAACGGGTGGTTATAAATGGATAATTGAGATATTTAACGAAACAGGATCAAATGTAGAATTAGTTGATTCATCTAATAATGGATTATATAGATTAAATGTTAGAAATACTGGATTTGAAGTTAATTCAACTAATAACACAGTTCAAAATAATAATCTTGGACGAAATATCAAAATATGGGAAACTACAAGAAATACAGCAAATAATGCTTCTGGAGATTTAGTTGTTGGAGGTGATGTTATTATTGGAACTTCTGGAAGACCTGAAGTTATTAATAATGGTATTATTAGAATAGGTTGGAATGATATAGATGGTATTGGTTCTAATTTTGTTCATATTGATCAAGATATTGGTCAAGATTTAGTTTTAAGTGGTGATGCAGCAACTAATAATGTTTTAGAGACTCCTGGAGAACCCTTTTCATGTTATATTCATTCTAGATTTAGACTACAAAAATTCAATGGAAATAATTTTCAAGGTATAGATAATCTTGGTGAAACAAATAATGTTGGTGGTGTGAATGATCAAGGACGATATAAAAGATATTCACCTATAATTCAATGTATTCTAACAACAGGTACTGGAGCGAATTCATCAGATGTTGCTGGAATGACACGTCAATTAGCAGCTACAAAACCTCAACAAAATTTTCAAGAATGGGATATGCTTGGAGTACCTACAGGAACTTCTGGTGAAACTGGTGATTGGGTTTATTTTGAAGGTGGTAAATTAGGTGCTAAAGGTGACCCACATATTTATACAATGAATCATGAGTTATACGATCATGACAAAATTGGTTTCTTTAGATTTTTAGATAATTGTGATATGAATAATAGAGTAATAATAAATGCAAGTATTAATAATATGAATTATAATAGATGGTGTAACAAAAAATATTTTAGAGAATTTTACATTAATAATAATAATAAAAAACTATTAATTCATCTTGGGTTTAGGGGATCAAAAGTTGAGATATTATATAATGATAATTTTGAAATTGAAGAAACAATAGAACCATTTAATAATCTGGCTCAAAATTATTGTACTAGATGTTCATTTAGTTCTAATGATGAAAAAAAAATAAGAGAACATTCAAAATTAAAAAGACATAGATTTTTACCATTAGTTAAAAACTCTATCAAAATATCTTTTTCAGATCCAAAACAAAATTACACTATAATACTTGAAAATGTAAATAACTTTAATTTACAACCATCGAGAATAACCTTAAAACTTTCTAATAATGAAAAATCTGTTACATCACATTATCGTGGATTAGTATGTGATAGGAAATTTTCTTTAACTTCTGATTTAAAATCACTAGATTGTGATAAATTAATATCAATACCTCAAAATTTAGAAAATATACCTAAATTAATTAAAAAATTTACTAAAAAACTTATTAATAATTCATAAAAATTTGAATATTAAATATAATATAAGTTATTCCATCTTTAGTAAGAAAAAGGAAAATGCTTAAAACTATTCCAGAAAATAAAAGTATCGATACTATAGAACTTAGGACTTTTAATTCATTTTCAAATGAAACTAAAAATTTAGTTCATGACCGAGGAGACGATAATTATGAATTTAAATTTACCCCTTTATATTTTCTTAATCTTTTACAAAGACATTTTCTACCTTTTATTGCTATTGTTTTGTTTAATCATTTTATTCGTGAAGAGACTCGATGGGCAGTTAGTATAGTTTCGAGTATTATATATTCTATCGTAAGTTTAGTAATTTGGAATAAATGTTTTCGAAATTACCAAAATAAACAAACTAATGATATTTTCAGAAAATTTAGAGTTACATATTCATTATCTCATCTTTTTTTTTCTTCATTATATTATATTTGTTTGTTTCTTGATATTTTACCATATAGTTCACTAGTATCATATTTAATATTTGTATTTGTACCATGTTTCTTGATAGGTGAGATTCGTATTAATTATTTAATGCGTGAACTTGATGATTATCATTCATCATTATTTACAGTTACAAATTATATGATTCCCTTAACAACTGCTATTATTGGTGGTTTAGAAATCGCACATCGTATTAATTCTAATGAAACTAATAAAGATCTACATCAATATATAGCTTTATTTGTTGTATTCAAAATTGTAGAATTAGTTTTACATCATATTTCATCTTATCATATTCGTTGGAAAATGCTTTTGTGTAATATTATTGCATCTGCTATTAGTTATATTGCAATTTCACAATTTAAATTAAATGGAGTTCCAGATATTATGAAATATATGCTTTTTTATCTTAATTCATACTCTATTTTATGTACTACTGGACTTTATACAGTTAAATATAAAAAAGAAGCGATAAAATTACTTATTAAAATTTTCATATTAAATGGTTTTGTTAATTATTTCTTAACTGGTATTTATTATTCAACTTCATTTGATTCCTTAGAAGGTATTTATACGGCTGTTGGGTGGTATTTTGTATTTTCTTTAATATTGCCAGTAATTCTAAAAAAGATTACATCAATTTCACATGGTTCGGTAAAGTATTATTATAAAAATCTTTCACCTTTAGGAGTACCTATTGTACATTCTATATATGTAATATTATTAATTATTGGTATTATCCCTACAAGTTCAAAACCATTATTACAACTATTTATATTTAATATTTCAAATGTTGTATTCTTTAATTTTCTGCCTATGATTTTTAATCTTTGTTTTTAATAATTTAATTTTTTATTAGGTAAATTACGTCCATTATAAAGTATTAACTTAATATCATCTTTCAATTTTTCATTTACTTTATTATTACTATTATGTTCATTTAAGAATCGACCAAATTTTCTTTTAGCTGAATCTTTTAAATTATCTTGTAACTCTTCGAATTTATCAGTCAAAAACCCTAATTTATCATTTATAAGTTGTTCAATAACTTCATTTTTGTTTTTTGTTTTCCATTTATCATTATCAAAAAATACTATTACATTTTGTCTAAGATTTGGTAAATAAATATTATGAAATTGTGGGTATTTTTTATTAAAATGTACATATTCTATTAAATGTGGAACACTTTTAAACCCTCTATCTAAAAACCATTCACATACTTTATCTGATATAAATGATAGATCTTCTTCGCCAAATGCAACTAGATTAATATTTTGTTGGTTATTTGTAATATTCTGAGTTTCTATATTAGTAGTATTATTATTTATTATTCCATTATTAAAATTCATATTATTTGATATCATATTTATTAACTTTTCAATTAATTTATCTTTACTACTTTCTTTCATACAAACACTATCAATATGACGTTTTAAATTGTATTCTGTAGTAAAATTAACTCCACAAACATCACATTTTATTTTTTTATCAGTAACTATTTTTTTACATGGATTTTTTCTATTAAGATGTTTTGTATAATTATACTTCTTTTTAAAAACCTTATCGCATCTCTCACAACAATATTCAACCATACTCTTCTATATTTTAACTATTATAATTAAAAATTTTATTTTTTTATTTTGTGGAATTAATTCTGCTTTTTTGTGGCATTTTTGTGGCATTTTATAGCTTACCTTATACCCTAAGAGTGAAAAATCATTTTTGTGGCATTTTTTGTATAGATACTAACAAACATAGGTCACTCCTTAGAAAGAGGAAATTCTGCTTTTTAAAATGCCACAAAAATTCAATTTTGCCAATTTTGAAATAGTTATCTTCTTACTTTCATATATATAAAATGCCACTTATAAATAGTAATCTTTATTACTTTTTATTAGATTTCCTCCGAACAAAGAGGAATTTTGTGGCATTTGAAATAGTTATATGATATACTTTATATGAATAAAAATGCCACAAAATTCCTCTTTAAAAATTGGGTAAAAACGATTCGAAACTTATGTATTGTTACTTTTATTTTTGTGGCCACAATTTAGAGAGAGAGAGACCGATATAAAAAAAATTTGGTTTTAAACTTCTAATTTTTATTTTTAATTATGATTTAATAAAAATATAGATTAAATATATAATACATATGCAGTTTAATAAAAATACAATATCAATGGTTTTACTTTCGATAGTTATTCTTTATGTTATGAAATTTATAATGAGAAAACCACCAGTTCAAGTTACTGTTATAGCAGAGGAAACTGAAGAAACGATACCTGAATTAAGAGACGAAGTTACTGTCAATTCAATGAAACCTCGATTTAAAGGTTATATGCCTTTTTATAATATGAGACATCATAGATCTAGATATCCACTATTAAAAAGGAATTAATAAAGCTAATTTTAATTAATAGAGATTAATTATAATTATTATTTAATTTGAGTTTTTTTGATTAATGAATGGGGTACATTAATACCATATATATCTTTACTTTTAATCATCATAGCTTTTACTAATCTATGTAATCCATCGATCATTTGAAATTCACCTTTTTTATTAATTGTAAATAATATAGGGGTATCAAGATCAGCTAAAGTAATTCTCATCATATGATCATCATCCATTTGTAAATCATTTATCTTAACACCCCCCCATAGTTTTGTATTTTTAATTTTATTAATATTTGATGTACCAAATATAGCTTTTGATACATCACGTGATTTTAATTTAACATGTTTTTCATCTTTTGTAACATACCATAATTTATAAACATCAATTGTTCTTTCTTTACCACCTAATTGAAATTTAGCAGTATGTGAACTTTGTGTATTTAAAAAAGAATCGATATCATTAATTAAATCATTTTCATTAGCATCAATATAATTAAGCGAATCATACATTTTTTTAGTTTTTTTTGATATTTTTTTATTAGGAATAATAAATTTTGAGAATCTAGGTATTGGAAGTTTCAAATCTTTAGTATCACCAAGAAGAATAATATTTCTATTTTTATTATTTTTATCAAATATAAATTTACCTATTTTTTCATATGAATTATCTAAATTTGAAACATGTTGAACTAGTATATTTTTATCTTTATTTACTAGTTTTAATAATGTTTCGACAATATTTTTAGAATAAAATGGTAAGTGTAACTTGACATTTGACATGTTATATATATTATTATATAATAATATAAATAATCTATTAACGATTTTCATTAAAATGATCGATTGCTTCACCAAATATAGCATTTTGCCAAAGATAATCTTTTATTTTTATATCCCCCTTTTTTTTACATAACCATAAACATGTATCAAATTCCTCAGGATTTAAACTTTTACAATATTTTATACATTGATTTTCTTTTTGTATTACACATTTAATATTGTCACATCTTAAAATATTATTACGATATTTTTGATATTCAAAATTGGTTTGAAATCTTTCTAAATTAGTTTTTCTAACTTGCATTATCAATATAATTATACTTAATATTATAAATATTATATACCGATTCATTTATATCTGTTTTATAAATTTAAATTATAAATTAAATATTTGTCGATATGTTTCGACTCCTAGGAATACACAACCATGTCTTGGTAATGCTTGGAATAGACCCATTCCAAACCCACGATAAAATCCTCTAATTCCATATTTTGAATAAATTTTTTTTGAAGCTTCAATTAAAGATGTATTTTCATATTGCATCATAGTTTTAATTGGATCACTTGGATAGATGAATAACCAACTTACACCTCCAGCACATGCACCATATGTTGCAGTATGAAATGGTGTCATTATTTGTGTATTCTTTTTTAGATATTCATATGTCATAAAATATATTCCATAACCTGGAGTATCACGAAATAGTGTCGCAGACCAACCCCTATATAAGTTAAAAATACCTTCTCGACGGATAATATTAGCAATATTACTTTCCCCTCCTTTTTGTTTTCTAATTTTAATTTTTTCAACAGGAATAACTACAGTAGTACAAAATAGTCCAGCGATAACACCTCCAAAAAAAATATTTCCATAATCATTTTTAAATATATTCATATTTCGAGCATTTGAATATGTGCCAAATACAATTGCTTTTTCAATACCGATACCAAATAAAGGTGATACCATTCCACGATAAAATCCTCGAAATCCATTTTTATTATAAATACTCTTTATTGTATTCACTAATGTTGATGAACTATCTTGATGAATTACTTTTATAGTATCAATAGGATGAGAACCAAGAATACCAGTAACTCCTCCAACTAAACCAGCTACATATGAATGGATATCCATAATAATATATTTTTAGTTATATTAATTAATATTATTATAAAAAGATGGTGAGCAGATTAATTAATCAATTTTTTATTTGGATTAGATGGTTTAACTGGTTTTTTTCGTGATGAAGATTCGGAGATAATATTTTTAAGCATATTTGAGAACTTTTTTCAAGATTAAATTAGATATAGTTAAATTCAAATTTTTTTTTATAAAGTTATAATGTGAAGGGCATGGAAAATATAGAAAAATCAAAAAATAATAAAAATATGTTCATGATTATAATAATAAAGCCCAAATATAATTAATAAGCGTAAAATATACCTATAATTTATATAAAATGAAAATATACAAATGGATAAATTTATTGAAAATAGTTTACAAAGTGCAAAAGAAGAAACTAATTTTTTAAAATATATAAAAAAGTTAAACTTGATAGGACTAAAAATAAATGATAATTACTTAGAAATTGATTCAGCATACGACAATTCATACCAAACGATAGTTTTTACAGTTGATAGAGAAAGTTACGAAACAAAAAAATTATTAATAGCAATAAAAACAGTACAATATCTAGAGATACCACATGATAAAATATTTATATATTTCAATGATACAATACATTATATAAAATCAGATATCACTTTAGTAATAGATCGGAACATACCAAAAGATGTTGCGATAACATCATCTAAAAGTGAAATAAAATTCAATTTCAATAAAAATATAAAAATTGGCCATTTTTTAAATTTATTTGAAGATCTTAAAAAAGATATATTAAAAAATTATAATGAAGATATTCCAAAAAACCATTATGAATTAATGATGCTATATTACCAAAATGAAACAAAATTTAATGAATTAAAAACATCATGTTTCGAAAGCGAAATAGAAATAACTAATTTAGAATACAAAAATGAAAATACAAAAGGAGAGATAATAATAAGAACTGGACCACATGTATCTACAAAAAATATTAATACAATTTTAAATAAACTAGAACCTATAAATTTAGAAATTAAAGATGGATTTTACGTAAAAAATTTAGAAACAAAACTTTCAAAAATACTAAATACTTATTTAAATTTCAAACCATATGATAATAACATAAGAAACTTTAAAAATCTTCCAAATAATCAAACTTTCATAATAAGTGATAATATAAAGAATATTATAAAGCTTTTTGATAAATTACAATTTTAAATAAAAAATTACAATTTTAAATAAAAAATTACAATTTTAAACAAAAATTACAATTTTAAATAAAAAATTAACCATTAACAAAATCAAATTAATTTTTTAATTTGATTTTACATTAAAAAAGTTGATATTTATACAATTAAACCATATAAACATCTAATCTATCTTAAATTTTAATATAATGGTAAATGATAGCTGCGTATGTATATTAGACCTTTTAAAGTCTTTAGTTTTTAGAATTTTTCTATTAGGAATCTATAGTATTGGTTTATATGTTGGAATATATGTTAGTTTTCTAAATGTAGAATGTAATTTTTATGATATTGCATGTTTACTAATAGATCTATTAAAAATTTCATGGATAACAACTTTACCATATCTATTTTTAACACATCTCGGATTATTTTTATTTCCTCCTATTTATAAAAAACCATATGAAACTATTGAATCATACGCTTCAAAACTAAATGATGGTTTGATTTTCCGTTTTGTAACTCGTGGTACAAACCCACATCTTGTTCGTGATAATGTTGCATATGCTTTAAAAATTTTACGTAAGACATTTTTATCAATTCCTAATTTCAAATGGAATATTGAAGTAGTGACAGATACATATATTGATTTAGAATTTGATTTTGATGATACTCAGTCAGAATCCGGAACTCCTGTATCACAAACTTCTAACGTATCACATCGTTCTCAAAATCTTGATAATGTACATTCTATCACCCAAATTGTTGTACCTCAAAATTATAATCCTCCAAATGGTGTAAAGTATAAGGGTCGTGCTTTAGAATATGCTTGTCGAAAATCTCATGCTAATGATAATGATTGGATTATTCATCTTGACGAAGAGACTCGATTTGATGAAAGAACTATTCAAGGTATTATGTTACATGCTCTGAAATATCAAGAGAATCCACGTATTGGTCAAGGACCTATGATTTATGGACCCGATCGTATCAATACAAATTTCTCTTCATTAAGTGATACATGGACAACTATTCAACATTGGTTTACAACATTAGCAGATTCTTTACGTGTAGTTGATGATTTTGGCCGTTTCCGTCTACAATTTGAATATGGTACATCTTGGTTTGGTATCAAAGGTTCTTATATTGTATGTCGTTCTTCTGTTGAAAAACGTATTGGTTTTGATCATGGACCATCATCTTCAATTACCGAAGATGCATTCTTTGCTTTACATGCAGTAGATCTCGGTATTAAGTTTGCATATATTGATGCATTTATGTATGAAAGCTCACCATTTTCAATTATAGATTTCCTAAAACAACGTCGTCGTTGGATTACTGGATTATGGAAAGTATGTACAACTCCTCAAATTAATTTCACCACTAGATCACCTCTAATTTTGATGATGGTATTTTGGTCAATTAGTTTTGTAAGTTGGATTACATTTTTAGTATCTGCTATATTTTCAACAGATATTGCAACAGGATATTCGGCAATTTTAGGATTTATCTTAGCATTAACATTTGGTATATACATCTGTGGATTTCTATTTTCACGACCAATTTATTGGATCAAAACATATGGGTTTCACCATTGGTTAATTGCATTTATCCTACAAATTTTAGGAGTTCCATTTTTCTCAATGTTAGAAGGTTTATCAGTACTTTTTTGGATTATATATCCTGCGAGTGATAAATTTGATATAGTTAAAAAAGAAAATGAAACAATTATTGCTAATTCAATGAGTATGAGTCAAAATCAATCTAGATCTATCGCAGGTTCTGTAGATAGTTCTATTGAAATATCTGATTCAAAATCAATCGGAACTACTCAAGAACAATCATTTAGACAAATAACTCAAAATGTAAGTGAAAAAGCTTCCAAAACAATTTCACAAATGAGTATGAAAACATCTAGCGAATCTGAAATAGGTGAAGCTAAATAAATATTATATTTTTTTTAATCAAATAATTTATATAAATTATTAAATTAACTTTTTTTATTATCTAAATTTGAAGATTCTAATCCATTCATATTCATCATACCCATCATACTATTATTCATAACAGGTAATTGTAATTCATTCATATTTATCATACTATGCATTTTATTAAAATTCCTATTATCTAAACTAGGCAACCATAATTTACTTTTATCTATTATATCTCCACTTAATTTATTAATCTCATTTTCATTTTTTTTAATATTATCCATTAATTCCGACTCATTTTTACTAGAATCCATTACATATTCATATTTATCTTGATATCTATAATAGTGTTCATCACGAATTTTTTCATATTCATTTTTATCATATAAATAACCATTAGTACCAATGATAAGATCTTTTAATGGTGTTCCATTTAATTCCTCATAATCAATACTTTTTAATCCAAATATACCATCACTTATATCACTTAATCCACCACCTTCATTATTTGTAGGAAATGGTACTACCTTTTGTTTATTAAAAATATATTTATAAATATCATTTAAACTTATGTATTTCAATTTATTCATATCATAGTTTTTTAATTTTTTTATTGTTTTATTGATTTTATCTATTAATACTCTTACTATTTTAAAAATAAAATAAGATAATATTAAATAATTCATCCATAATACTATTTTATCTAAAATTGGACTTAATATATCCAAATACATTAATACGTATAATAAATATATTTATAAAAATATGTATATTTAAACGCGAAAAAAAAAATAAAAAGATTAGGTTGGTCTAGGTTTTGATTCATACATATAATTTCCCATAACTTCTACAAACTCAGCCTTTCTTTGAAGTTCTAAAATATTCATAGCTCCACCATAAGTTAGACCACTTTTAACACCACCACTAAATTGATTTAATACATCTTGAACTCGTTTATTAATCTCATTTGTAAAAGAAATACCTTCTGGTACAGTTCCCTTTTTAACAGTACCATAGAAATCATTTTGAAAATCCTTCGAAGCTTGTCCACGATATTTTGAAAGAACTTTTACTTTATAACCTAATGCATCTAATTGCTCAAGTTTTGATGATACATCACCTTTTATCTCCAAAGTTTCACAATTATCATTTTGATTAATTAATAAAGTCTTATCACTTGCACTTTCAAATGTTTTTGAAAAGATACCACCCATCATAACTGTACATGCTCCCGCTGCTAAAGCTAATACCGCATCACGAGTTTCAACAATACCACCGTCAGCAATAATAGGTACACGAAGCTTTTTAGCAATTTGAGCTACATCATATACAGCAGAAAACTGAGGAATTCCAAATCCAGTAACAATACGAGTTGTACAAGCACTATTATGTACTACACAATTATTAGCAATAAAACTATGTGAAGGATCGTCAACTTCAATATCGTATACATTTACTCTTCCATAATATTCCGTTTTTACAAATTCATATAAAGTAGAATCATCACCAACTAACTTACATTTTTTAAAATCAATTTCACTTAATGGTACAAAATCATAAAACCCATGAGCAAAATTATAAATATAAAAACGGTGATTTCCTGTACATATTACTTTATCATATACACAACCATTTTTAAAAACTAATTTAACCACTCTTTGAGAACCCATACATTGCTTATTTAAAACCTTCGCATACTGTTGGTTTTTCGTTCGTACTTCATCACCAATTTCAATTTCATTAATATTTTTAAAACTATTTCTCATAGTAACTCTTGTATTTTTAGCAAAACAACCTCCACCAACTCCAACTTTAACAGCATCTGCTCCAGCATTTACTAAATCTTGATATCCCATCTGGGTACAAACATTTCCAGCTATAATTTCCATATCAGGTCTCGCTTTTCTAAATTCTTTTATTAAATGTTGCATCGTTTCACAATGACCATGTGCTACATCTATACATACTCCTCTAGCACCATTATCAACAAGTTCAATACCTTTTTCAAAATCTTTAAAACCAACCGAAACATAACAACTATTTTTAAATTCTTTTACCCATTCCATTTGTTTTTCAAATGTTGTAAAACGATGAAAAATTGGATAGCTACCATTATTAATTATAATACGAGCCATTGAACTATTTATCACTGTATCCATATTTGCAGGAATAAAAGGACAATTTACTTCTGTTTTACGTGTTAACCATGTTTTTAAATTTGGTTTTAATCTCGAATCAATATTATTATATTGAGGAACTAAAGCAACATCTTGATAAGTATAGGTCTTAGTAAACATAATTACTTTTTAAAACTACTAATTTGTTAAGTGGTTTTATAAAAATTTGAATTATTAAATTCATCTAGCTATATTATTGATATAATTAATAATAATGTTTCATTCTAGGGGTGTAAAACGTATTCGTGTAGATTCCGACTCTAGTGATGAAGTTCTAGAACCTGTTATATATGATATTAAAAAAGGTAAACAATATGATAAATTGATGAAACCTAATTTAAAACGTTCTCTACGTATGGAAAATCGTATTCTAGCAGGGTTAACAGACCAACCAATTGCAGGAGGTATAATTACATATGTAAAAGGTGAAGTTGAATTTACATCTCAGACAAATGATTTATATACTGTAAAAATGGGTTATAATCAACAAGAACAAAAGATAGTATTCATTTGTAATTGTCAAAAACAAGGAACCGCAAGTTGTAAACATGTAGCGGGAGTATTAGCTAAACTTTGTCGTGACCAATGTAATGAAGCTAAAAAACTAACATATGGTGAATCATTTGATGAATTAATTATTGATATAGGTAATTTTAATTTAAATAATTAGGAATGATATTAACCAACCACTACGAATTTTTATTTATTATTTAATATTATTACGAATGGGATTTTTATTTAGTAAACAAAAAGAAAAGAAAGAAACAAAAGAAATAATAAAACCAAAAGAATTAAAAAGAAGAGCATTATTAATAGGAATAAATTACGAGAATACAGAAAATGAATTATATGGGTGTATTAATGATACTACAAACTTAGAATCATTTTTAATATCTAAAAAAGAGTTTGAAAAAAAAGATATTATACGAATAACTGATCACACAGAAACAAAACCTCTTTGTAGTAATTTATTAAAAGAATTTGATTCATTAGTAACTTTTGCAAATGATAATAAAGATCATAATGTTAAATTATTTATATCTTTCTCTGGTCACGGTTCTTTTAGAAAAGATTCTAATTATGATGAAGATGACGGATATGATGAAGTTATATGTGGAACTGATGGTGTTATAACAGATGATTTGATAAAAGCACGTTTAATAGATAGATTAGACAATAATGTAGAATTAACTATTTTAATTGATTGTTGTCACTCAGGTACAATGTGTGATTTAAAATATAAATATGAAAAAAATACATTTTTAGGAGATAAATTGAAAAATGATACTAAATGTAATGTTAAAATGATCTCTGGATGTAGAGATAACCAAGAAAGTGCTGATGCATTTTTATATTTTGAATATCAAGGTGCGATGACATCATCATTTTTAAAATGTTATGATAAAAATAAACATTTGACAACATTATTAAAAGATATGAGGGATTATTTAAAAAAAAATAACTTTGAACAAGTTCCACAATTGACTTGTGGTAAATTATTATCTGATGATGCTACGTTTTTTTAATTAAAACTAAATATTTTTATAAATTAATAATGAGTACTATTGAAGAGATGGAAAGATTTTTGATTTTTCAAGAAATTGATTTACCAAAAAAACCAAATTTAAATAATATTAATATATCTGTTGATATGTTTTCTTCAGAATATTATGATGAATTAAGAAAAAGTTATGAAATTAAAATTCAAAAATTATTTTATTCAAATATAAAAAAAATCTAATTTAAACATATATTAAATATGGCTGATGTTAACACAGTAATAGTTTTATCCATTTTATTTTTGTTTGTTATGGCTACAATGTCACATAAAACTGAAGGATTCCATATTGGTGAACCTAGATATGGATTACGAGGAGATTTACTAAAAACTTCTGATATAAGATATAAATATATTTACCCAGAAAACCATTTTAGAATTGATAAGTCTCCAGGAATTATGTATGAAAGTAGGAATCCACCTCATTTAAATGAAGGTAATTGTAAACCAGTTTCTTGTCCCCATATATTCGGCCGCAGTGATGGCGTTTGTTGGGATTGTGATGGACATACATATACAAGACCTCCTCAAGATAAAAAATGTAAACAACACATGAGATATGAATATTTATATCCAAGCTAAAAAAATTGATTTTAATATTTATTAATTGCTTAATTAGTAATATTAAAAAAAATAAAACATGCGTGTATTACTATTTATAATTGCATTAATATTTAGCAGTGTCAAAGGAAAACCTTTAAAACAGAATTTGAAATATGTACAAAAATTAGAATTTTATAAAGATAAATTAACAACTTCGGATGGATTTAAACAACGCGAACAATTAAATTGTATCGGAGGTTCAGGATATAATTATAGAAATAGTGTTGAAAATATTATTTGTGAAAATATAGGGGTTAATATGTTAAATAAAACATTATGGAAATGTGATGCGAAATATTTAAATAATGTAAAATTAGGAGATTATCAAATATTATGTGAAGAATATCCTGATAAACCAAAATATATTATTAAAAATTCATGTTCAATTGATTTTAAATTAGAGAATTCTTTCAAAAAAGAAAATGAATTGAATTTATATTTTCTTAAAGGTGTTTACACATCAAATGATATTTATCATTTGAATTGTATTGGAGGTGATGCATATGAACAACATCATAAAATTAACCGAATTAGTTGTAAATGTAATTCGATAAGTTGTAAATGTGAAAATGATAATAAAAAAGATTATAAAATGCGAGATGTACATATTTTATGTAGAGATCATACAAATGAATTTATTCATTTAAAAAATTCCAATCAATATTTTCAACAAGATTCATGTTACGTTGAATTTAAACTAGATCATAATAAAAAATCAGAAATTGAAGAATCTATGGAGGTAATCTTTTCAATGTTATTATTGGTGTTCATGACGTTTTTATTTTTTAAAAAATATTGTTGTTAAGAAAATTTAATTCATATATTATAATATTTTATTAATTATTAAATATAATGAATAAAATAGCGAATTATAAATGGAAAAAAAGAGTTATTTATATTGAATCAGATTCAAAAGATAACTTATATTTTAAAAATTTACAACTTGAGAGAAAAAAAGCTTCGGTTATTGCAGGATTAAAAGAAAGAAAAGTGAAAGTAATACAAAGGATTATTAAAACCGATAAACCATTTTTTTTATTACATTTATATGGTCTTGATGGTGAAATTAAACATATTATGAAAAAATTCTCATCATTTGAATCTATCTTTAAAAAAATAGATTCAATGCCTATGAGAAAAACTGAATTGAAAGATCCTAATTATAAACCAATCGATAAACAAAAATATACATTATATTCTGATGATAATCCAAATGATACTATTAAAAATACTGGGTTCAAAAATTCTACTGTTGCACGTAAAACAATTTATATTGTTAATAATTTAAAAGATAAAAGAAGAGCTAAACAAATTATTAATACTATGATTTACAGAGCTAAGTTTCATCCTTATCAAACAAAAGATATGAGAGAAGCTATTAAAATATTTAAAAAGTGGATGGATAAAAATTAACCATTTATTTATCATTTTGGTTTTTTTTATATTTTTTATAACCTAAATATGATACAAAACTTATTGCAAGAAATAAGGTAACCAAAAATAATACTATTTTAATATCCATTATATTATAATCTATATTAAATTTTTCCTATTTTAAGTTTAACCAAATGATTATTATCCTTTATATTTATAAATTTTCCGATTAATGAGTTTTCACCTCTAAGTTTTTTATTTAATAAAATATTAGAATTTTCCGTATTTATTATCTCTCCATCTATATCTATATTTTTATGTTTTGTATTGAAAGTTACTAAAACTTTATTATTAGATTCTGTGAATATTGCAGAAAAATCTTTACCTATACATATACCTATAACTGGTTTTCTTATTATACGATATAATTGTATTAGTATTATTAAAAAAATAATTGTTATTAAAATAATTATCATAAAAAATTGATTTATATAATATTTAGACATATAATCCTTACAAAATATTATATTGAAATGACCACTCCTAAATATACTTTACTAATTAAATCTTCTAATGAGACTGTAGAAGCTTTTTACAAAGATCATTCAACTTATCATACAGGTGATTCTGGTCTTGATCTATTTACAATCGGTGATAAAAAAACAGAAGTTGGTGAAACATATTTCCTAAATCTAGGTATCGAATGTGAAATGATTGAGAATTCAACTGGTCGTAATGTAAGCTATTATCTATATCCTCGATCTTCTTTATCTAAAACACCACTTCGATTAGCAAATAGTGTAGGTATTATTGATGCTGGGTATCGTGGTAGTATTATCGCAGCGGTAGACCATATTAACCGTGATTATACAAATGAAGAGACATATACCATTAAAAATGGAACTCGTCTTGTTCAAATTTGTTCTCCTAATTTAGAACCATTTGATTTTAAGTTAGTAAGTGAACTATCAAAAACTAAAAGAGGAGCTGGTGGTTTTGGTTCTACTAATCAAAAAGTAGAAACTAAATAAAAATCTAATTTTAATTTATAAATGGTGAAAGAAACACCTATAACAGAAAATTTTTTTGATTTATTTTTTCCTAAAGATAATAATGTAAGTTATAAAGATGTACGTATTACTGATGTTGGTTTATATTCTATAACTGATTATAAAACTGCAAATGCTATATCTGAACTAATTAAAGATAGAGTTGGAAATAATATAACTATAACCGATGCCACTGCAAATGTAGGAGGAAATACTATAAGTTTTGCTAAATATTTTAATAAAGTAAATTCTGTTGAACTAGAAAATTTACATTGTGATATACTAAAACATAATTTAAAAGCATATGAACTTGAAAATAAAGTTAATATTTTTTGTGATGATTATTTAAAAACATACCCTTCATTAACTCAAGATGTGATATTTATTGATGCTCCTTGGGGTGGAGTTAATTATAAGAAAAAAGAAGTAGTTGATTTATATTTGGGAGACTATGTTTTAGGTAAATTAGTTACAAAAATAGCATCATCTACAAAATATATTGTTTTAAAAGTACCAAAAAACTTTAATTTTAATCGATTTAACCATAATATAATTGAAATTATTGAAGATTATGAAGTTATTATTTATAAGAAACCACCTTATAAACATTTTAAAACAAGTGTTAAGTTTTTGTTAATTATTATCAAAATTAAAAGTTGAAATTAATAGACCTTTCTTACCCAACTCTAAATTTAAAAATATAACGATGGATAATAAACAACCCAAACTTTCAATAATTACTCCTGTTGAATCAATTGAATACAATGATAAAACACCTAAATTAAATTATCCTATAGAATCAATTGAAACTTTAAATATTCAATTAATGAATTATGTTGATTTAAGTATAGATAAAAGTTCACAATATAAAATACCAGTATCACCAATAATAGTTTCAAAATTACAAAAATAACTAATAAATTATTATACTATCTTATTATAGAATAAATGAATAAGATAGTACTATTAGTATTTCTTAGTATAATAATTTATTTATTACTAATAAGAAATCAATATGAAGGTTTTGATTTAAAAATATCATTAGAAGGAGATAAAAAGATTTTATCAATCGCTGAAATAAAAGTTTATGATACATCGAATAATGAATTAATATTAAAAGAACCTATTCAATCATCGACTGATTTTGGGGGTATTGTATCTCGTGCTATAGATAATGATAATAGTGGTAATTATTATGATTGGACGGTGACACATACAAAAAAATCTTCAAACCCATATTTAAAAGTTAAATTACCAAATAGTATAAAATTAAATCATATAGGAAAAATAATTATAATGAACAGAACGGATGTACATACATCGAGACTTGATGATGCAAAAGTTCAAATAATTGATGATAAAAATAATATATTATTAGATTTAGGTTCTACTGGAAAATGGGATTCAATATTTTCAAAAGTTTGGACAAGAGAAAAAAATAAATGGGAAATTTTAGATAGAGAAATTATTAATATTAATTTAGGAGCTTTTAAATTTAGTCCACGAGATTACAAATTATAAAAAAAATTGATTTATTTTAACTAACTCAATAAAAGTTAAAAATAGTTAAAATAAACTTTAAATGCAAATTTCACAAGATAGATATCTATTTGCAAAAAATAAAGTCAGTTCATTTAATGCGACTCAAGACGAATTAATAGAATGTATTAAAATTTTTTTAAAAAATAATAATCAAAAATATTGTGATACGTATCTTAATCTAGCAATTCACTATTTAGAAGTAAATAGAGTAAATATGTTTTTTTTGTTAAATAATTCAAATAATAAAATAGTTATTGATAGTATTCGTAAAAAATTTCAAAATAAATTAATAAGAGATCAACTTCTACAATTAGATTTACTTGATATTACTTTAGAATTAATTAATAATAAAATAATAGATGTTCCAAACTTTTATAGAGAACTAATAATATCTTATTTAAAAGATAAATCAAATGCGATATCTGAAATAAGTAATATAACTACATATATTACAAATAATATTCTTAAATTTCAATCTTAATTTTGTTTTTAAAATTATTAATAGGTAATTCACATATTAATTTATAAAAACTATTATAAACTTCGATATCTAGTAAATTCCCTTTATTTGTTATATTATTAAAATTAAAAAATGAAGGTGATGTTAAAGATTTTAATGGAGTTAATCCTAATAAGATATCCGATTCATAATTAAAATTATAATTATTTATTAACTTTTTATAAGTGTATTCAGCATTTCTTGTTTGTATATCTTCTAATAATCGCATTCTTGTTTTATTTATAAAATTAAATCGCAAAGATTTTTTATTAGTTCTTATAACTTTTATTGGTATTGTTTTTATAAAATGAGATAATTCTTGATTTTTAAAATGTGCATATATAAATGTAAATGATTTTGCATTTTCGTCTATTACTGATAATTCAGCAAAATTATAAATCTTAATATATTCGTCATCTTTTAATGAAATATATTTTGCTGGGCGATATATATATTTATTAAATTTAGGATAATAATGTTGTAGAATTTTATTTTCATCTTTATTAATTATAAATATATCTCCTGTCCATTCTTCTATATTTTTATCCGATATTATTGTATGAACATTACCCTCATTAAAATCTTCGATAGTATATTTTTCAGTACAATATACTGATATTATATTTTTATCTTCCTTAGCACAATATATATGATTTGAAAATACCATATTAGAACATAAAATTGTTATCTTTTTATTTATTTCCCAACCAAATTTATTATTTTTATTAATAAAAAATGTAAAATTACTATAATTATAAGTACTCTTATTATCCATATTCTAACATTAGTAATATAATTAATTAAAATTATTAACACACAAAAATTATATATTGTACTTATTTATAATGCAACATATAATTATAATATTGATTCTTTTGATTTTAGTTTATACAATAACAAATAATTCGCGAAATAGTATTGAAGGTTACGACTCAACTAGACTAAATAGTAAAAATCAAACTTTATATTCTCAAGAAAATTATTATTATTGGACACCATATTATGGTTACAAACCTAATTTGTCTTATACAAATGTTTGGAGACATCCTTGGTATCCTCATTTTTATCCATACCGATATATCCCTGATGTACATTATGTAACTTATCCACATAATACTTTATAAAATGAATATTTAAAATTTTAAAATATTAAAATATTAAAAAAAAAGAATATATATTAACTAATTCAAGTTATTTAAAGGTAAATAACAATATATAAAATATAAAATATGACAGGAACAATATTTGGTATAATTGAATATAATTCAAAAACTGAGTTAATAGATCTAAAAGTTCGTAATATAAATGGAGATATTGAAATAAATAATGAAATAGATAATGTATTATTATATTTAAAAAAATTAGACTATCTTCAAGAATACTTTAATTGGGATTCTATGGATTTTACTATTGATATTGAAGATAATAATTCTACTTACCAATTTTTTCCACGAATCAATTATGATACAAAATTAAATTCAATACTTAAAAAATATGGTTTTAAAATTAAACAAAAATATGATACTATTTTAGGTAAAATTATTAATGACCATTATTTTAGAATTTATAAGTTTGTCCACTAATTTGTAATATTTAATTTATTAATTAATATTATATTTATGGAGGTGCTTTATATTAATCTCGATCGGTGTGTAGATAGAAAAGAAAGGCTTGAAAAAGAACTTTTAAAACATAATATAAAATTTAATAGAATAAAAGGTATTGATGGGACAAATAAAGATGATATATTATCTATTTTTGATTTAACTAATAATTTTTATAAAAAAAAACACACAAGACAATTAGGATGTTTAGGTTCTCATTTAAAAGCTATTAATTATTTTATAAAAAATTCAAAACATGAATATGCTTTAATATTAGAAGATGATACAACTTTAAAAATATTCGATGATTACGATCTTGATTTAAAATTTGTATTAAATAAAATCGTTGATATTGTTCCTAGTAATTTTGGTATTATACAATTATCTTATATATGGGGGTCAATAGAACCATTTGTTAAGAATAAAAATAGATTATATAAAAAATGGAATAAATATTATGCTGCGAATGCATATATTATTTCTAAAAAAGGAGGAAACGAATTAATAAATAAGTTAATGAAAAATAATAAAATACCTTTGGATTTAATAAATAATTCAATGAAAAATTATGTTGCTGATTATATCCTTTATAAGAAAACTAAAAGTTATACATTTAAAATTCCTTTATTTTTTCAGAATTCTGATTTAGTATCAATAATAGGTTCTAATTCAAATACACATAGAAAAGCGGTAGATGTTATGAAACGTGTTTTAAAAGAATATGATTCAATTATACGTCAAAAATTTCAAAATTAAATTATATCACAAAAAAAATTGATTTATAGTCCATAATTATTAACTAAATATTTATATAATAATAATGTTTGTCTATGTGTATAATAAAAAAATAAATGTTAATCAAAATACAACTATTAAGGAAATTAAAGATTCATTAGGAATAGATATTACTTTTTGGTTAAGATTAACACGAGATTGTAATAAATATTTAAAAGAAGAATTAACAATAAAAGATTATAATATTAGAAATACTGATAAATTAATTGTTGTATTTGAAGCATTAAAAATTGATAAAAAGATTAATTATGATCTAGATTTATCTCAAAATAAACCATGTCAGAAACTACCATTAGTGAAAGATCAAACGCGTCAACATATAAAAATCTTTGTGTAATTTGTGGTGAAGATATGGGACCTACTAATCCACGACAATTATGTTGTAAAAGTTGGTGTCCAAAACAATTTGAATATAATGAACCTAAAATATCTAATAAAAAAGTAAAAAGTAAACATTGGATAGAAGATTCGATGATAATTAAAGATGATGTTGATATTGAGATTTTGAGAGGTTTATTAAATAAAATTAAAGATGGAAAAATTTACTTTGAAATTGAAGAAGATAACTAAATATTTTTTTATATTTTTACATAATTAAAAATTGAAATAGATTTATTATGCGAATACTTTTATAAATGATAAATAAGTTTTCTATGTTAATATAGAATCTTTGATATTTATACTTTAAATAAAATGTGTTGTATAAACCCTGAAAATCATAAGAATATATATTATTTCGTCACTACAAATATTTTAAGTATATTTTTATCATTTATAATTCCGATGTATAATATTCATATTTATTTTCAAAATGAATTTTATATAAGTTATACTGGAACTATATTAGGAATTATATTTTTATATATTAATATCTTTATTTCGATAATTTACAATGTAATAACATTAATTTTTCTTCTCGAGGATTACGGAAATAATTATAATTATAATTACTATCATAAAAAATTACTTATTATTTATCCTTGGATTTCATTTTTTGGTTTTAATTTAGGGTTATTATTACTACCAAATTATATAATAGTTATATTGATCAGTATTTATAATATTATAAATTTTAGAATTAGTATTTTTTACCATCAATATTTTAAAGAAACAAATGTAGCATCTAGAGTTAGGAATCGTAGAAACATTAATACTAGAAATAGAATAGTTTCACCACAAATATCAACTCAAAATGTACAAAATAGATCTTATGTTAGATATGGTCATGTTATTCCTAGAAATAATATACAAGTTATGATTGCACCTGAAATAATACCTATCGCTCATCCAATAATAAGCTCGACCAATGTATAACTTTTTTTATTAAAAAAATTGAAATAAATTTAATTAGTGACTTCTAGTTTTTTTATGTCAATATTTCTCTATTAAATACAATATAGAGATTTTTTAGCATCTCTTGAGAATTTTGGCTAACGATGTGTTGTTTTAATATAGATACTAGTAATTATGATAAAATATATTATTTTATCGGTGGAAATATTCTAAGTATAATTTTCTCATTTTTTATTTCTATTTTCCATTTGGTGATGTACTTTAGAGATGAATTTGATATAGATAATGGTATAATTTTAACTGGAACAATATTTCTGTATATTTCTGTTTTTAGTTCACTAATTTATAATATCTCAACAATAATTTTTGTAATTAATGAAATTTACGGTATTAAGCAATCAGAATTACAAGAAGGTTACCACAATACTATATTAATATCTCATATTTTGATTTCATATATAGGTATTGGTAGTTGCTTATTTTTTGTACATCGTTATAATACAATTCTAGGTCTAATGTTGGTTTTTAATATTATAAATTCTGTAATTGGTAGAATTTACTATCAATATTTTGACTCAAGTAATGTAAGAAAAAGATTTTTGTACCGTGAAAAAATTGCTCATAGTGTATATAAACTAAATATAGTTATTGTACCCCTAATGTTTGTTCCAGATATTAAAAAAAATCCAAAGATTGGATATGGTATACCACTCGGTCGTACAAAACCGTATTTAATGAATGTAGATGATTACAGATATATGATTTCATTTCAAAGATTCCAACTATCTCAATCACCACCAACATCATTATTATCCCGAATAACTCCAAAACGTCATACATATCTACCTAATCAAATATCTCAAAAAATTCGTATATACCAATAATTATATAATAAAAGTTAAAATAATTCTAATAAAATATTATGATACTTTTCATTATCCTTATTTTTTTTATATTCTTTACCACATGATTTAGATTTTACATTATAATTTACAAATATTATATTTTGTCTTTTCAAAATTAAGGTATGTTCAAAACGTGTATGTATTCCATTCATAAATATTATTTTATAATTTGAAGTATACATTTTTAAAATTGTATCTAATTTACATATTCTATTTTTAATATTAGCATTAGTCTTTTTCTTTTGGTTTATTTGTGTAATTATAAATATTTTTTTTTTATCAGATTTTAACATATTTCTAAATCTTGTAACACAACGTTTAAAATATTCATAATCTTCCTTATTAGTAGGATCATGATGCATAAACATAATTGGGTGGTATTTTTTATGTTTACATACTTTAGTTAATGTTCCATAAGGTTCAATCGATTCATAATTATCTTTATTAAGAAATTCTAAAAAGTCATTTTGTAAACAATCAATTATTATTTCTGGATTACTAAATATCCAATCGAAAGGATATGACTCTTTTTTTAAACCATATTTTTTTAAATGATATGATGTATGACATGAAAAACCTAAACTTACAAAATACATTTCATATTGCATATTATTTTATATAAATTATATAATGTTAAAAAAAATAACTAAATTTTGAAGTTGAGATAACATAGGAATACGGATTTAAACATTTTTTTGGTTTTCATAATAAAGAAATTTACCTAATTAGATAAATTCTTTTTTTAGAGAACATCATCAGTAAAAATAAAAAATGGAAAAAATTGAATTTATAATTATTAATACTATCTATAAATTAAATAAATACTAATTTATTATTTATCTTGTTTTTGAATAAATATACAACTTAAAATGAACACTACTAAAACTATATCAGTTATGTATAATAACTTGCTTAAACGATTTATACATAAACCAACTCAACTTGGGCGATGGACTCCTAAATGGAATGATAATAGTAAAATGAATAAAACAATTGATTGGTCAAATATTGATAATTGTGGTACTTGTTATTATGAATCACCAAAATTAGAAGAAAAAGAAACAAAAGATATTACAAGTAAATAAAATGTCAAATAATATTATAAATGGTTAATATATTTTTTTTATCAAAAGATCCTAAAAAATGTGCATCCTATTACTGCGATAAACATGTTAGTAAAATCGCTATTGAAATTGCTCAAATATTATGTAATATACATCAAAATCTTGGTTATGATGCACCTTATAAAAAATGTAAAGCTATTAAACAAACTCAAGGGGTTTATAAATGGATTTTAGAAAGTGTAGCAAATTATAAATATAGTGCAAAATTAGGATTAGCTTTAATAGATGAATATTTTTATAGATATGATAAGAATGAACATCGTACTAAACCTGTTTTAGAATGGTGTTTAAAAAATATACCAAAAGAAATTCCTGAAAAAAAAATGACCAAATTTAAACTTTCACATCGTATTGAAGCATTTGATAAAATTTCAACAGATCCTGTATTAAATAGTAAATTTCTATATGTTGAACTAAAATGTAATGGTGATAAATGGTCAAAAAGAAAAGTTCCTGAATGGTTCAATATATTAAATGAATACAATGAAAAACATAAAATGAAATTACGAAATAAATTAGAAAAATTAGTTGGTGAAACTTTACCTAAACTTTCAAAAACTCAAGTTTATAGAAATCATAGTTTTAGAAGAGTTATTTATGATACATTATTAAGAGGTGTATGGAATATAAAAGCTAAATCATTCGCATCATATGATAAAGATAAATCATTAGTTTCATATCTTACGCTACCGAACTTATATTGTGCTTTAGAAATAGGTTCTTTATTAAAAAATCAGAAAACATTAAAAGAACTAAATAACTTAAGTTTGTTTTATAGAAAGAAAATGAAAAATTATATTGAAAATTATGATCAAAAAATTAAAATACCAACTTGTTCAAATATGCAACTTAACAAAAAATTGAAATAAAAATACTTATACTATTTTTAATAATAATTTAATGTAAAAAATATGACAGTCGAAAGTTCTACTATTACACCATGGAAAGTAGAAGGAAAAATAGAATATAATAAATTAGTCGATAATTTTGGAACTAGTTTAATAACTCCAGAATTGATATACCGTTGGGAGAAATTGACAAAAACAAAAATACATTACTTAATTCGACGTGGTATTGTATTTTCTCATCAGGATTTAACTAAAATTCTTGATAATGTGGAAAAAGGGATTCCTAATTACATTTATACAGGTCGGGGACCATCTTCAGAATCAATGCATTTAGGTCATCTTGTACCATTCATGTTAACAAAATATCTTCAAGATGCTTTAAATTGTATAGTAATAATTCAAATGTCAGATGATGAAAAATTTTTATTTAAGTCTGGTTCTACGCGTTCTGATTTAGAATATTACCATCAACTTTCAAGAAAAAATGCGAAGGATATTATAGCTGTTGGATTTGATCCTGATAAAACATTTATATTTTCGAATATGGAGTTTAATACTGGTGATTTATATGCTACAAATATGATTATCGCTGCAAATACTAATATGAATCAAATTAAAGGAATTTACGGTTTAGGAGAAGCTAAAGATTCTCATATTGAAACTATTTTAAAATCAGTTGATTCAGATTGTGAGAGTACTATAAGATATTTAAAAAGTCCTGAAAGTGCATCTAGTGTAGGTCAATGTATATGGCCAACTTTTCAATGTGGTCCCGCTTTTTGTGTATCATTTCGTAAAATCTTTTCAAAGGCTATCAACACCAAAATTAATGAATTAAAAGTATTAGAACGAGATACAACAATTTTAAAAAGAATTTTAGATCAACTTTCAAGTTTTGATAAAAAGAATGAAATGTTATGTATTGTTCCTATGGCAATTGATCAAGCACCATATTTCCGTATGGCACGAGATGTTGCGTATAAATTAGATTGTGAAAAACCAACTGTTATCTACTCGCGTTTCTTACCACCTATAACTGGATTAAATGGTAAGATGAGTTCTTCGTCTGGTGTTTCATCAACTATATTTTTAGATATGGATCCAACAAAAATTTCAAAAATTATTAAAAAATATGCTTATAGTGGTGGTTGTGCTACAAAAGAGGAACATATGGAAAAAGGTGGAAATATACGTGTAGATATGGCATACCAATATTTGACATTTTTTATGGATGATGACGATAAGTTAAAAAAAATAGCAGAAGATTATTCAAATGGTACATTACTTTCGGGAGATCTTAAAAAAATTTGTGCAGAAATTATTTCAAATATTCTTATTAAACATCAAACAATTAAAACATCTATATCCGATTCAATTATCGATAAATTTTTTGATTGTCAAAAAACTATGGATATTGGTACTGTTTTTGACGATAAACCGGAATTAGAAGAATTTACTACAAATTGTGGTATTTCATTTGACTTGACATTTGGTATGATACCAAAATCTGAAAGAAAAATTGAAATGTAAATAACTAACAAGATATAATTAATACTAATAATAAATATTAATAGTGTTTAATTTCATCATTAATATGCCAAAATGCTTAACCGTAACGTTTTATATCTTTACATGTTTGGAAATTTATTAGGAATAACAAATTCTATTATTCTTTTAATGTACATATTTAATTTAGAATTAAGTGAATTTCCAATTTTTGCATCAATAATATCGTTAATTTTTCATTGTTCAATATTTGTACAATCTTATTTTATGGCTAAAAATGTAGGACGGCCATACTATTTGGAAAATAACTATACATGTTTTTATCATTTGTGTCCTACTTTATCAGGAATATATATTTTTTTCATGTTCGTAGGTTCTTGTATAAGTTTATTAAATTATTATTTTTCTAATTTTGAATTAGAATTATTTGTATTCCTAGCGGTTTATTATTCTTTTAATTTCATAATAGGTTATTGTTATCTTTATTATATAATAAATTATAGATTTGGTCACCCTAGAATTTTACCAAAATGTAATTGTAGAAAATCTAGAACTTTACCAATTATTGAACCGATACCTAGCGAAAATTTCGTATTTTTAAATGATTTATCAGATACACATAGAGAACAAATTGCTATTATGATAGCACCTCAATCAGTACCAATCACTGTTAATTTTGATTAATTTTTTTATTAAAACATTATTTTTTTAATTTTATCATATTTAAATTTATATTTCATCGCTTTGTAACGGTAATCACATTTTATTAAATTCATTAAAATTTTCTCAACTTTAGAATAAGGTAAAAAATCTTTATAACTCATATTAAATTCAAATTTACTATTAGTGATTCTTTTAATATTTTCAATATCATTAAAATGAATAAAATCTCTTAAGAAAAATAATCCACGATCACTACTAATAATTTGGTCATTTGGTTTTAATCTATCAAATAGAGAAGTTTTATAACAACCATTAATTTTAATTTTTTTATATCGGAGTTTAGCTAAATCTGTTACTAATAAAAATTTAGAAAGGATATTAGCAGTTTTTAAAGTTTCGTCTAATCTATTCTTAATCAAAAAACAATAATGAAAATATCTATTCGCAACTTTAATATTTTCTCTATTATCATCAAAAAATAAAACCTTATTATGATCTTCTAATTCATCTTCACATATTTTTAATAAAATTGCTACTTTACGTAAAGCCCATAAATAAGTTGGAGAACCATCATATTCAGAATCTAAATATAATAATGTTTTTTCTTTTTCACTTAAATTAGGTTTTATTGATTCATCTCTAGATTTAGAACCTATCACAGCATCTACTTTTATATTATATTTATTAAGATATTCTCTAACTTGTTTTTCTAAACCTCTTGTTACGATAATTATTTTATGATTATTGGTTTTTAATTTGAAAAAAAGAGCATTTATTCTATCTATATTAGTTTGATCTACAAATAAATTATAATCAACTTCCATAGGTACTCCACCAGAATTACTTTTTGTTAGTGTTAAATCAAAATCAAAAGCATATATCATTTTAACTATTTATACTATCTTATTATAAAAAAATTGATTTTTATAAAAAATTGATTTTTAAATTATATACTGATTAATCATAATTTTATAATAAACAGCGATGATTCAACAAAGTTCTTCTTTTAATCTATTTACATACGTATTTGACTTTTTTAACTATATGTATGGATTTTTTATTGATATTTATCAATACATATTTAGTTCTGAAACTTTAATTGAGACAACTTATGATTCATATACAAAAGAAGATTTATTTAATGTAATTAAAGATAAAAAGTATTCTACACATGAAATTGATGATAATTTTGCAAAGTTTACTAAAGATGTTCAAGTTGAATCTACTACACTTCCTGGAATGATGATCGAATTTATTGATAGTATTCGGGAAGTAGTTCCAATTCTACAACCATCAACTGATAAACCACAAGGAATTACTAAAAAACAAAGATATGTAGCACCTAAGTTTACTTTACAAGATGTACAAAATAAAAAGAGTTCAATGGTAAATGTAGAAGAACATGAACTTGTAGATTATCCTATTGCTGATTCAGATACTGACTTTAAAACTCGCGATATTTCAATTGATGAATTTAATAAGGCTCTTGATGATCCAAGTTCTAATAAAGATATGTTTGGATTTTCTAAACTTATGTTACGGTCTCTACCCACATATTATAAAAATTACTTTGTAGCATCTTATAATAAATACTGGCGTGGTGAAGTTGATACAAGAATGAATATTGGAAAAGCTACATATATTTACAAAGATGCTAAAAAAGGAGCATATGAAGATGTCAATTCTTTTCGTGAATTAATTGTTTTACCTAATGGTATTAAACATTTTCATAAAATTCTCGCTGTACGTCTTAATAACTATATTGAAATGAATAAATATATTGATAAAACAATTCAAAAAGGTGGTGTTAGAGATGTTAGTCATGGTGTATTTGAACATGTTTTTAAAGTTAAAGAAGTTATTAAAGATGCTAATAAAACTGGAAAACCTCTAAGTATTATGTTTTTAGATATTAAAAATGCTTTTGGTAATATTAATATTGATCGACTTATTATTATTATGAAAAAATATCAACTACCTGAACAATTATGCAATTATGTTAAAAATTTTTATGGTTCTCTTGATTATTATATGAAGAATGGTAAAAAAACAAGCGAACTTATGAAATGGAAAGAAGGAATTATTCAAGGTTGTCCTATGAGTCCTACTCTATTTAATCTTATAATGGCGTATATTATTAATCATATTAATCGAAAACATCTAAATGATTGTGGTTATGCTTTAAATTCTCATAAAGTTATGTTTACTGCTTTTGTTGATGATCTATGTTTGATGTGTAATGATACAGAATGTCTTAAACGTGTATTCACTGATTTAAATAAACAATTAAAAGCGGTTGGTATGCCTTTATCAATTGATAAAACAGCATATATGCAAATTAACCAAGAACAAGAATATGATGTATTTGGAGTATCACGTGTTGATGTTCATAAATATCTTGGTGAAATTATTAATTGTGATGGAAGTGCTAAAAACTCTTATGATGAATTCCTTAAAAATTTGTCTTCAAAATTTAATACTATTGAACTTCTAAATGATTCTAATGAGACTCGGATTTATTGTTTTAAGAAATCTTTAATGAGATGGGTTAACTTTAAGACTAAAACAATGTATGATTTAGATACTAAAGAAAAAGAAAATATTCAAGGTATTGTTGATAAATATATTGCTAAATGGGGATGTCAAGAAAAACAAGTAGTATTTGATATTACAACTCCACTTTTAATTGAAAGTAATGATGAGGTTATTAAAACTATGGATATCGAAAATATGATGAAAGATTATGATAAATATGAAAAGACAGTAGATGTAAATCAATCATATAGCAAAAAGAAATTTAATATGGATTATGATACTATTCAAGATGGTCCTAAACTATAAACTATAATTTATTTATAAAAATTAGAAAAACTATAAATTTATATAACTATTTATCTACTAAAAAAAATTGTTTTTTAAATAATATCACATGATAGGATAATATATAGGTATAGAATCACTAAGAAACTTATAAGATTCTGCTTTATTGTATCTTAAGAAAAAAATTTATCTCTACGTAATTCTGATAACAACCTTAGATACAGAAAACAAATAAGAAGAAAAAGAAATAATCACATAGCACTATAAAATTTTATTAATAAAATAATATTATAATTTTGATCCATATCTTCTGTAATACATATCTATAGAATCTTAAGAAAAATCAAATATAGATTCTGCTTCTCATATTGTATTTTAAGAAACTTTTTAAGTTATTTACCGAATTAAATTTCATAAAATTATCAATAAAAAATACAGCTAATATAATAGATGACTTAAGAATAAAAATTAAAATTATGTTTTCCATATAATATTAATATTATTCAAATTATTTTGATACATGTCATCTGATTTTAATACTTCAATTTATAAAAATTGTAGAATTAAAAAAGTTGAATTAAAAATTATTACCTGTAAATTAATTTATATAATCATAATCAAATGTTTAAAAATAATAACGCCCAAACATTAGCATTAAATATTAGAAATAATTTTGAAAAATCTAAATATCCTACTAAACCATCGTATGTATACCAAAATATAATTACTCTATTTAAAATAGATGAATCCTTAGCAATGGAATTTATAAATAATATGTATAAATTTGGTTATTGGAAGGATTATTTATATTTGTTATGTGCTACAAAAAAATGTAATGAAAAACGTTTAGCTATGATAATTTATGATTTATTAGCAAAACAACTTTTAAGAGATTATAAAAATTCTAGTAATAAAAACTATCGTATTTCATTACTTGCTAAATGGATACCTAGAGAAAAAGGCTCTTATAATAAAAAATTAAACTTCATTCATACTATTAAACCCTTTTTACTTCCTGACATTGAAGATATGAAAAGCTATAAAAGACAATATCGAATTATGGTTGCTTCCCTTAATAAAAAGTTAGATACTACTGAAATTAAATTAAGTGCTAAACAACTTGATAAAATTAATTTTGATAATGTTCATTCAACATGTTTAAAGAAAAATATGAATACTTTCAAAAATAATGAAGATTCAAAAATAGCATTGTCTAACTTCTTATTTAAAAAATTTGTATCATATGATTATAACCGATTCTTTAAAAATATTTTAAATACTAATCTTAATGATTTAGAAAAATTAGCTTATACTAATGCATTTTATTTAAATCGAAATGATTTTTGTAAGAAGATATATAATATATCAAAAGTAAGTTTAAAAAGTGCCGATTTATTTTTGGATATTAATAAAAAAAAATATGATACGAAACTTTCAGAAATTCTTTCATTAGTTATTTTAGTTTCAAGTTATGGAGGAAAAGTAATTATTAATTCTAATATCCCCTTTGTATTAAATCAAGATGAAAAAAATATATTTGAATTAAGAGATAAATTATGTGGAAGTTTCATATATTCTAAAAATATTGATTCTGATAAAGTGATTAAATTATCTAAAAAGAAAAAATTAATCGTTATATCTGATAGATGGAATGATTCTACAAAAAATTATATTAATTGGGATTTTGATATTCCAACAAAAAAGAATTTTACATCTAGACGTGAAATAAATAATAAAATTTTAAATAAAATTGTTGTTGAACCTAAATGTTATTCTGAATATTGGTATACAATACCTACTATTATATATGGGGTGATGACTTATTTATTATAAAATATAAATTTATTGAGACTTAACAGAGTATCTTTTCGCATATTTTATTATATTTTTGAGACTTTTTTTTATTTCAGATTTTTTTGAAACAAATAATTCAGATAATTGTACCATCCAATCTTTTAATTTGATGTTTTTTTCTTTTAATTTTTTAAATACATGATTAGAATTACAATTACTTGAAATATATGATACAATCGAATTCTCAGCTTTCATATCATAAGGTGTAAATATTATTTTCAAATGGTTTTTTGTTACATGAAACTTTTTAAGTTCAAAATTTGTCTCTTTATTTAATTTATATTCAATTATAGGTTCGATACTATCAACTTCATTATTTAATAATTCTAATGTTTCAATCATAGTATTTACATTTATTGTTTTTCCATTTAATATTAGACAAATACTTACATTGATATCATTTAATGTCCATTTTAAATTTTTATCTGTAATAATTAAAGTGTATATACCATTGAATTTTTTTAATTCTAAATTATGATCTTTTAATACACTTTCTAGATTTGATAATAACTTAATATCCATTAATTACTATTATTAATTTAGTTTTAAATGAATTTATAAAAAATTGATAGATATAACTTAATATCATTATACTATTAATTTGTATTAAATGAATTTATAAAAAAAATTGAAAGTTTTAAATTTTACTATCCAGTATTAGTAAATAAATCTTAAAATCAATCAATATGGTTTATGCATACGTAACATATCTTAATATTAATAAACATACAAGTGATAATTATTGCACAATATTTTTTAACATTTTTGATAGCAATAATGATCATATGGAATTAATTTCAACGAAATTTCAATATGAATCAACTAATCGTGAATCAATATTTATTGAGGAAATTATAAAGTGTTTTACAAAATGTGAATATACGTTATCACATATATTTATTGAGATTGTAAAGAAACAATATGAAGATAATAGATTTCTACGTGACGTATTGGAAGAAAAAATAGAAACTCCAATTATTTTAGTTGGTAATAAAAAATTATTTAATAAATATTTTGATATTGATAAATATTGTGAGAATATGAGGATTAAGAAATTTACTAATTTTTATAATGAATCATTAGATGTAATTTTTATTAATATTGGTTCAAGAAGAGAATATTTTTGGAAAATGCTTTGTCCATCAAAATCAATTTCTCATTCTAAACTAATTGAATTATTCACAGATATCGTAGAATATAAAGAAATTATACCAAGAAAAATTAAAAGTTCATTGAAGGAAGAATTAAAACAAATCTCTAATCCGTAATAACAATTCATCATCTGATAATTGAGAATATTTATTTATGTATGATATAAGTTTCGTAATAACTTTTGCAGGACTTAATATTTCTTCTTCAAAAAATTCAAACTTCATTTCATCAATATTTCTATCAAAAAACTTATTAACAATATTCTTAAATTGATTTCTATCACAATTAGTTAATTCAAGTGATAAGTCAATTCTTCCAGGACGTATTAAAGCTGGATCTAATTTTTCAGGATGGTTTGTTGTCATTATTACAACACGTTCATTATATTCGGCGGCACCATCTAAATAATTTAAAAAACAACTCAATGTAAAATTTTTTTCTTCATTAATTTTATTTTCTTTAATATTTTCAATAGCTCTAGTACCCATACAATCTATATCTTCAAATACAATAACATTATGTGAAGGATTAATCTTTTCAACAATATCAATAAATGTTTCATTTGAATCGATCAATTTTAAATCAATCATATAAATATTACGTTTCAAATAATTACTAATAGCTTTAACTAAAGATGTTTTACCTGTTCCAGGAGGTCCCATTAATAAAAAACCTTTATTATGTGGTATTCCATTTTCTAAATATACATTCTTTTCATTTATAAATGAATTTAATTCAGTTTCAAGTTCTAGATTTTGAGCATTTTTTAAATAAACATTATTTAATTTTTTATTACAAGTTCCCGCTTTATAAAATATTAATTCCCGATTTTCATAATTTATTTTATTTTCTTTCTTATTATTCTTATTATCTTTATCTTCATTATCTTCATTTTCTTTATCATATTTTATTTTATATATTTGATTTTTATTATATCTTAACTTATATACAAAAGTATCGGTATAATTTTCTTTTGAATATTTATTATACGTCATTTGTATTTCCTTTAAAAATCTTTTAAGAACTTGTAAAATTTCAGAGGACTTTTTAGTTTTTGAATATCCAGTTAATGAAAATTCATATTTAGAAATACATATATTACCCTTTAAATTATCTTTATTAGTTACTCCTAATGTAATATAAATATCTTCAAAAGTATCATTTATATCTTCATTTTTCTCAATAACATATTTTCGCAAATCATCAAAATTCGATAAATCAAGTCCAGGACGTAAATAACGATATGACCTTTCTATTATTTTATTTTTAAAATGATATAAAAGTGGATCCATCATTTCATTAGATATCCATACACTGAAAAAATTATCTTTCTGTTTTAAATTGTCTTTCATAAACTCTTTTAATTTTTCCTCTGTTAATTGTGAATAAAATATAGACCCTTTTAATTTTAAATTTGTTTGTTCTAAATTAATTAATTTACTTTCTTTATTACCAAATGATAAAATACACCAAATATCTTTAATTTTTATCCATTGATCAATATTTTTAAATAAGAATTTATTAAACTCTTTTGAATTAATCATCTCCTTTTGGGTAACATATTGTAATTTGAATTCATCACGATTCTTTATTATATATTCTCGTAATGTTTGATGATATTTGTTATTTAATGTTCCATTTTTAGTTTCTATTACAAATTCACTTAAATTTAAAAATTCCTCTAATGGAACTTTTACTAATTTTTGTAACTTATTCTTCTCTTGAGATATACGATGAAATAATCCACTTACTAATAATGAAAATAAAAATGATAAAAGAATATCAATAAACCAATTTCCTGTTTTAATTTCCGATAAAACTTTACCATATAGTTGGTTTTCAATAGTTGTTATAGGAAAGTTTGAGTATTGTAATAACGTAGAGTTCATTATAATTTTAATATATTTTAATTTTATAATAAAAATGCTATGTGGTTCAACTAGAACTCTTAAAAAACAAATGTTTAAAAATGATTGTTTGGAATATCTTGTTCTAATTTCAGATGAAGAATTAGAAATGAAACCCTATTTATGTAGTTCTACTTATCGAAATCGGATTAAAGCAACTGAAAAAAATCTACATGGAATTATTAATATCGTACCATTAAGTGAAGTTAATAATTATCGTATACAAGGAATTATAAAAACTAATACATTATATGTTAAATTACCAAAAGAAAATATCTATTTATCTCCTTCCAAATTTGAACATGAATATATGAAATCTCAAATATTAGAACTTATCTATATATTTAGATTAACTGGTGCTATTGAACTTGAAATTAATTATATAAATGATATATCTAATAGTTTTACAATAGGAGGGGGGGCTAATGTTAATATTGGCCAAATTCAAGCTGAATTATCTTCCGAAGTTAGTAAACTTGCAACAAAATCTAATAATCTCGCTACTAAACTCGAATTTGATAAAAATATAAATATTGTAAAAAGTATAGATGAACTTCATAAAGATAAAAAAATTCATTATTTACCAAAAAAATATGATTGGGAAGCTTTTTTATGGCAGAGATTAGAAGGTAACGCTAATCAAATCCATTTCAAATTTGATCATGAGATTGTATTATCAACATCTGTAAAAGCTAAAACAAAGTTATCTCAATTAGGTATTGATTTTAATTATTCTAATTCTACAACTAATGGAATGAGTGTTGAATTTAAAGCGATTTATCCTGAACAAGAATAAAAATTGATTTACTTATTTACTAATAATATATAAATCAATTATTAAATTTATGGATAAATATACTAAGTTAATTCAAGAAGGTTCATGGTTCGTCAGATCACGGATTGATTTAAATACTAAAAAACAAATTTACGTATGTTCAAGTTACAAAATTTATAATTTAACAGTACCATTTGATAAAAATATTACTGAAGAAGATTATCAGAAAATTGTTAAAAATTATGAGGTTAAACTTCCACAAAATTTAAATAGTGCGATTGAAAAAATATTAAATAAAATTATGCCTAAAGTATATCAAATTGTAGCTCCTCTAAATACTAATATTAATATTAATTTTAAACAATTAGATAATGGACATTTTGATATATTTTTATGTCTTTTTTTTACTAATCTAACTAATAAGAACGTAAGTTACAATACTATTAAGGATATTTTAAAACTGAAACGGTTTGAAGAGATTAAAGATGATACTACTTTTTATGATGAATTAAATATAAAATTTGGTATGAGAAGAAATTTTAATTCTGCAAAAATTTTACAAAAGTAATTTAATTTATATATATGAAAAAAAATTGAAAATGTAAATTACTGTGTAACCCTTTATAATTAAAACCATCTACCGCACATCTCTAATTTTCTGATATGTGCTTTGAGTTTCTTCGCAATTGCATCTGCATTCGCATTTGAATCTCTACCCAACCATCGTTTTCTTCTCTTCTTGGCTATATCTAATATGGCTGACTCCACTGACTTCCTTGCGGGTATCCCAATCCCTGCAGGTGCTATCCCCACACCAAGGGAATCTAAGCTGTTTCGGATTCATGTAGCACCCATGCCCAAGCATGTCACCCGTGAGTATCCTCTGCCCGATTTTCTCACACGTACTGCTCCCGTGTCCGGAAGTTCTAGTCTAGATAGACTGGTACCCCGTCGCATCGCACCTGTTTCTGAGAAGAACCCCCGACGTGGTCCTTCTAAGGCTGATTTGGCATCCATCCGTGATTCTTTGCTTTCAATTTTCCAACAGTTGGGTGCAGAGGATGCTCGAGAGGGACGATCCCGTCCTTCTTCCATGTCTGACATCTTCAAGCGTCACAAGTCTCATTTGGAAGCAGACAAGGAGTATATGGGTCATTTTATTGACTCATTCGACGACTTTGCTGATGCTTACATGAAGGAGTACGATGCACATTTGTCTTCACGCCGCGGTTCTGGTGGATCTTCACTTCGCAGTGATGGCTCTGCTCTTGGTGGACCTTCTCCTCCTATTGGTGGCTCTGCTTTTGGTGGAACTCCTCCTTCTAGTGGTGGTTCTGCTTTTGGTGGTTCTGGACGTCGTTGGACTGCCCCTCCTGCCCACGGGTATCGAATCCCTCCAATTTCATCTCTGTCATCTTCCTTTCAGATACTTGTCGCCAAGATCTTCTCCGCTGTTCACAGTCTTGAGCAGTTCGGCACGAAGAAGGAAAAGTTTGGCATCTACTATCATGAGGTAAACACTAAGATAGCACAGGATGAGTTTGATTTCGCTACGAAGAGTCTGATAGAAATGTTTTTATTGCTCAAGGAGATTGAGGATAGATATCCTAGCAAGACTGACTTAGTGCGAAAGGAGGCTACTCAAGCATTCACTGTTTGTGAGAAGATTCTTCGACAGTGGAGATCCCCCATGGATGCTCTGAAGGATGATCTTTGAAGTCTCCAACCCCATCGGATGCTTCCACAGCTCCACCCCATCGGATGCTCATACAGCTCCACCCCATCGGATGCTTCCACAGCTCCACCCCATCGG
>CERD01075345.1_pt1 | contig 61636 bp, 55 predicted proteins | sample 530931 | NCBI WGS metagenome assembly CERD01 (sample SAMEA2621101, study PRJEB7988) | marine metagenome | isolation source: saline water (ENVO:00002010), including
ATTAAAGTGGTACGCGAGCTGGGTTCAGAACGTCGTGAGACAGTTTGGTCCTTATCTTCTGTGGGCGTAAGAAATTTGTGGAGAGCTGACCTTAGTACGAGAGGACCGGGTTGGACGAATCTCTGGTGTTTCAGTTGTCGCGCCAGCGGCATTGCTGAGTAGCTATATTCGGAACGGATAACCGCTGAAAGCATCTAAGCGGGAAGCCAACTCCAAGATTAGATTTCTCTGGGGCTTCGGCCCCCTGTAGACTCCATCGAGACTAGGTGGTTGATAGGCTGCAAGTGTAAGTCTGGTAACAGATTCAGCTGAGCAGTACTAATTGGTCGTGAGACTTTTTTAACTCTTACTATTTTCATTTTTTATCTCGCTAGGAATCAATAAGTCGTTTTTATTCGAATTTCAAAGATTATACAGTTTGCTGGTATTTTCAGCGGCGGAGGTACACCTGTTCCCATCCCGAACACAGAAGTTAAGCCCGCCAGCGGCAATGGTACTGCAGGGTAACCCCTGTGGGAGAGTAGCACGATGCCAGCTCTTTTTTTTCGAAGCCCAAGCTTTTTAGCTTGGGCTTTTTTTTTGGTCTTTTTTCGAACTTTGGTGTGGATAAAATTAATACCCATTCAGTAGCCGATATAAAAAGAGTAGGACCGTGATTAAGTTACTTAGTTTTGGTATTCCATTAAAAGAGCCGGTATATATTCTTTAGGAATCTATCTGTATTAATGTTTGAGAGTTGCATTTGAATCATTCTAGTTGGAAGTTGATTGTATTTATTAAAAGAAATACTATCTGGCGATTAATTTTATTTGATAGTGTTATTTAGTTTTAAAGGAAACTCATGTTTGAAAAGGATTTCTTTGTAGGTTTTGTCTTTTAGATCATAAGTTTTTTAGGAACTCTTTTGGGGAAGTAGATTTGCTTTTTAGTAGTTCGGTTTTTTTGTTTCAATTTTTACCCCTAGTCTTGTTTTTATTTTATATAATAAAAACCTATCGACTTCGTTTAGGGCTTTTACTTTTATCAAGCTTGGTTTTTTATGCCTATTGGAACTATAAGTATTTAGGTCTTTTGTTTCTGTCTATATTGATTGATTATTATGTTGGAATCTGGATAGACGAATCAAAAGTTCAATCCAAGAGAAAGAGGCTTTTGATTCTGTCGTTAGTTTCCAATTTGGGAATTCTTTTTGTTTTTAAGTATTTTAATTTCTTTATCGATTCCGTTAACTCTCTGAGTAATTATCTGGGAGTAGGTGTAGGTAGTTCTTTAACTTTGAGTTTAGTATTGCCGGTAGGGATAAGCTTTTATACTTTTCAAAGTATGAGCTACACCATCGATGTTTATCGCAGAAAGACTAATGCTCATCGGGACTTTTTAGCTTTTTTTACTTACGTTAGTTTTTTTCCACAGTTAATTGCCGGGCCTATAATTCGCTATTCAGATCTTTTGCCTCAGTTAGAATCCAATACCAATATAAGTCGTTTTGAATGGAAATTCATTAATCAGGGTATTTATTTTTTCGTTGTGGGTTTAGCCAAAAAAATATTAATTGCTGATCGCGTGGGTGTAGCGATCGATCCTTTGATAGCAGATCTAACGAACGTATCAAGCCTTGAGGCTTGGATAGCTATGTTTGGGTATGCCGTGCAATTGTATTTTGATTTTTCAGGTTATTCGGACATGGCTGTTGGCTTGGGTAAGTTTTTTCACTTAGATTTTCCGCAGAATTTTGCTTCCCCTTATAAGTCAAAGAACATCACAGAGTTTTGGCGTCGATGGCATTTGAGCTTATCTAGTTGGTTACGTGATTATTTGTACATAAGCCTCGGAGGAAATAGAAAGGGGCCTAGTCGTACTTACTTTAATTTATTAACAACTATGCTATTGGGTGGTTTATGGCATGGAGCTGGCTGGAATTTTGTGATTTGGGGGGCTATGCACGGTGGAGCCCTAGCTTTTGAAAGAAAGCTTAAGGGCTTAAGTTTTTCTATAGCAGTGCCAGATTTTATTCGTACTGGTATATGTTTTTTCTATGTTTGTTTGGCCTGGGTATTTTTTCGGGCAGAAAGCTTTGATAAGGCAATTATGTGGTTTGAGAGGATGTTTGCATTTGATTCTCATACTACTTTAAATATTTTAGGAAGACACGAATCCCGCATGATAGTTGCTATGATTGTTGGTTTGGGAATTGCTTTTAAGGCCAAGAATACTTTTGAAAAGTTTGATTCTTACTCTAAATTGAGATTTGTCGGGATGGCTGTTTTGTTTGTTTTTAGTCTTATGTATTTGCGTGCAGAAAGCGTATTTCTCTATTTTCAGTTTTAGGGGGTTTTAATGGAAAATGCATATAAAAAGAATGTATTACTATTTGTATCCACCTGCTGTTTATTGATTGCTATAGTATTGGGGCATAGTTTCTGGATTGATAGTTTTGATTATTGGGGCAAGCTCCGAGATAGACCCGCAGTTAATAATCCTCATAAATTAAAACTTGATTTTATCAGAGCTGAAAAATTTGACTGTATCATTCTAGGTTCTAGTAGGGCAGAAAGTTTCTCAGCCTATCAATTGTCAGATTTAACTGGTAGGGACTGTGTAAATCTAGCTGTTGGTGGCGCCAGTACGGCCTTAAAATTACTTTTTCTAGAAGAGAGTTTGAAAAAGCAAGATTTGAAGTATGTTTTTTATGTATCCGATTTTTATGAGTTTTTTCAGTCCAATCAGCCAGAAGAGGTTTTATACCATCCTCAGTTAGGCAAAATGGTCAATGAAATTGATAAAGAAGTTCAGCTTCCAAATTTATTGGATAAGTTTTTATTACTAATGGACTCGGTGAGGTTTAATAGAGATACAGGTGCTTACTCCAAAGATTTGAAGATTTCTGATTTAATAGGGGAGCGAGCTGGAAAAAAAGGCTTGCGCTTGGAAAGTTTTGTAGAAGATTCTAATTATATATTGAGACAAACGGCTGAGCTAGAAAGAGATTGGAAGAGAAATTTTGAAGCCTATAAAAATGGTGTTTGGCTGGGAGATTTTCAGAAAGAGAAACAGAGTACTTTGATCAATCAACTTAACAAATTATCTGATAAATCTGTGACAGTGAATGTATTACTTAGTCCTTATTTCTCAAAGTTTAACTCATCATTCGAAAACAAAGTGGATCTAAAGTTGAAAGAGTCTTTTAAATTATGGAAGACTACTTGGCTTCAAGAAAGTGATTTTTGTGTTCTCGATTTCTCCGGTGATATTTCTCCTACATTGTCACAAGGCGTGGAGCATTGGGACGATGGAGTGCATTTGAATAAGTTTGGGGCAGCGAAGCTTTTGGTTGGGATTGAAGGATGTGAGTAAAAAATTCGAGACTATATCTATTCAATTAAAAAATAAAATGGTGTCGTTAAATAATAAAATAATATAAAGCAGATTTTGATAAAGATATTACTTTCGACTTTTTCCACCATTTTCATGTTTTTCTTTTGTTTTTCATAAGTTAAAAAGTTATCCAAGCAGCTAATCTCTTCTTCCAACCAAGAATTAGTGTCTAGATTTGGAATGCTTTTTTTCTTGGATTTACTTATAACAGAGGCCTCGCTTAGGATATTTTCCAGAGAAAGTAATTCGGTAAAGGCCTGCTTATAAAGATCGGGCATATCCATAGAGGGGCTCGAAGTTTCAAACATCTGTAAATCTGGTATGAAATTTCCTTTTAATTGGCATCCATGAACTAGTGCCCTAGCTTCGACTCCAGGGAACTCAGTTGTCGCAATAATTTCCTTTGAGTTAGTGAACAGTAAATCTAGGTCTTTGATGGGGACTTCGTCATCAATGTTTACAAGGTTTCTTTCCTCGCTTGAGATTTTTTCTCCCGCATGAATGACTATTTGTCGGTTGTTTTGAGAGATCGGTTCAAAGCTTTGGGTGTACTTGCCGAGATGGCACAAGACGTTTTGAGTTTGTATAAGATCTGCATTTGACTTTGGGTCGGTAGACCAAGTCACAGGATTTTCAATTTTTTCAAGGATTATGGACGGAGTCTTAATTGGTATTATGGTAGTTACGCTAGGGATACATGCCATACGGAGGGCTTCGGAAATATCTTCTGTAACAATATTGTCAAAATAGTTATCTATCTTAGGACTTAGAATGACTTGGTTTTCTTTGTTGTTTTGTAAGTGTGCAGCTAAACTAGCTAGAAGTTGTTGTTCTCGTTGGGAACAGTATTTCGAATCTGCTATGAATAAAAAAGTCATCTTTATGTCCTATTTTCTACCTATAAATTTATACATAATCTTTTTCATAAAAGAGATTTTTTTTAATGCGAAGGCGAAAAGAAAAGAGATTTCAATTATGTTAGGGTACTTGCCTTGAAGGTTTTTAGCCAGTGTAAAGCTCGTACTGAAATATAATTCTTGGAATTCTTTAATTTTTTGATTTCTAGTTTCTAGTAAATCGGTCGGTAGGGATGCTATATAGGAATCAATTTTTTCATCGTCCCATTCCTGTGTGGATTTCACGAAATATTCAATTTCGTTCCCAAAGTTTGCTTTTATTTGATCGTATTTTGGTTTTAAGTTTTTTATACTTTCAACCGCCGAAGGTAATTCTTCAGGACCCCAAGCGATCCCGTTCATTCCTAATTCAAGTTTTTCATAATCTTCCCTGGTTTGTGTACCGTCAGGAATGATGATAGTTGGGCAACCGCACATTGCTGCCTCATAGCAAATTATAGAGCTATTATCGAAGCAATAAAAAACAGATGCTTGCCTGAAGATAGGTCCTAAGGAACTTTTTTCAGGGAATGTTCTAGTGATTTCGAGAGCTTTATTTTTTTCAAAGTAGCCTGGCTTAAAAGTAGATTTACCAACATAAAATACTGTGAGATTTCTTTCTGATGCTTTTACGTCATTGTTGTGAAAAATATCTTCTTCAACAGTAGGAAGATATAACTTTCCTTCAGTTTTATTACAAATATATGGTTTAAAAACTTCTGAATAATAAAAAACCTTTTCATTTGGATTATATATTCTGGTGCCTCCAAGTAAGCCTGGTATATTTAAAACCCATCTAACCACATATTTGGCATCTAAAGGGTTACCGGGAACTGTTTCTGGATATACGACAATTTTTTTTCCGGATTTAGCCAGAGAAGAAGCTTTTTTTAAACTCATTAATGGCGCTGAAAGATTCGCGGGTGTTTTACTACTGAATACTACGTGAGAGTCATAGCCCATGGAGTTTAGTTGGTCACAGAGAATATATAGTGCTCGAATTCCAGCGGAACTTTTCACGAAGTCTGGTGCCCAAATGCAATAACCAATTTTATTCATTTTGTCCTTTTTCTTTTTATAGGTAGTAAACTACATTTTTTCTCAAGCGCTTATAAACAATGTAGCTCAGAAAACTAATCAACATTGATAGCCCTAAAGCATTCCCATAGCTCTCGATAGAGGGCAAACCTTGTGAATAAACAACATCAAAAATAGGCCTTAAAATAATGTAAATTGGATTTAGATTGAAAATTATGTGATATTTTTCAGGCATGTCACCAATTTGATATAAAATTGGTGTTGCGTAGAAGCCTACCATTAATCCCACATTAATAAATTCATTAATGTCTCTAAAGTATGGAGCTAAAAATGAAAGCATCACTGCCATCGAAAATGTGGCTATTAATAAAGGAATGAGTGCAAGAGGGAATAAGAAAATACTAAAACTGAAATCTACGAAGAATACTAACGATACTAGATAAAGGGTGCCAAAGGATATCAGAAATACGTGTAAATTTCTAAGAACATCACTTGCGGCAAAAGTAGTTTTCGGAATCATACATCGTTTCAGTGCATCTCCTCTGGCAAGAAGAGCATTGGAGGCGCTCATGAGGGAATTTGACAAAAAAGTCCAAGGCAATAGACCTGTTAATATATAGAGAGCCTGGGCCTTGTGGGGTACCTTGAGAAGGGAGCCAAAAATAAAGGTGTACACTGCAATTTGTACAGTTGGCATTAGTAAAGTCCATACCCACCCTAGGAATGAGTATCGGTATTGTTTGGACATATTGAAGCTTGTTAAGGTAAAGACGCTTTCAAAATACTTTGAATGATAAATGCTTTTTAGTTCGGTAATCATCTTTGCTCCAGAGATTTTTCATATACATTCATTATATCAGCAGGCGAGCCAGACATAACTATTTCGCCTCTTTCCATTAGATAGCACTTGTTGCAAAGTTCAAGAACTAGGTCTCTACTGTGATTGACCATTATTGCGATTGGAACATGTTCTAGTTTATTTAACATGAACTGTTTTGATTTTTCTAAAAAGCCTGAGTCACCAACGGCAAAAACCTCATCCAAAAGTAGTACATCAGGTTTTTGGAAAACTGCTGTGGAGAAAGCCAATCTAGCACACATTCCAGAGCTATAGTTTTTGAAGGGTAAATCGATATTGTCACCAAGCTCAGAAAAGTCGATAATTTTTTCTTCTAATTCGAGCGAGTATTCATGAATCCGCCCACTATAAATTAAGCCTAGTTTGATATTTTGACGACCTGTTAGCTCTGGGTCAAAACCTAAGCCCATTTCGATCAAAGGGGCTATGCTTCCCTTAACTTCTAAACTCCCAGCCTCAGGAGGGTAGATACCAGCAATGGCCTTTAGAAGCGAGCTTTTGCCGCAGCCATTTTTTCCGACTAGGCCTATTCTATCACCTGGTTGAGCTTCAAAATTTATTTTTTTTAAAATTGGTATACGGTCATCTCCGCCTTGCTTACCTTTTCCTAGCAAAAAAGATCTTAAAGAGAGTGCTCTTTTAGATATATCAATACCAGTTACGTCAAGGTTTTTGACTTTTATATGTGCCATTATGAGTTTCTCCGAGATTGAAATGGGCCGAGTTTTCCAAGGATTCCATGGCTGTAGCCTAGGAAGATATGTTTTAATTTATCAATGCGTTTTTCTTCAAAGAAAATTACTCTGTAAAAAGTTAGTAGTTGGTTTAAAGACTCAAACATAGCCCATGAGGGGTATTTGAATGCGTATTTCTTTAGAGTAAATACCGAGTTTCTCGCTATATAGTAACGACGTAGGCTGTTGTGATTGGTTGGGGTGCCTGAGATTAAAACTTTATTTTTTTTAGATCTTTGTCCTAAGCAGTGTTGCATTTCAATTTCATTCACAGCCGCAACGTCAAAGCCACGAGACTTGAGGCGAAGGCAGAACTCTATATCTACATAATCTATAAACAAGTCTTCTCTAAATTCGCCCACGTTTTTCCATGCCTGGAGATTTGTTAAAGCCCCTGATGTGATAATTGCCAAGAGATTGGATGAAGACTCCTTAGTGATATCAATCCTGTCTAGTTTGAACTTGTTTTTTGAACTCAGGTACTTACACTTTTTGTCGGGAATATTTATGTCAACGATTTGGGGCCCCACAATAGCGATGTTTTTATTGTTGGACTTTTCGAGATAGGACCGAAGAGCTTTTACTAGGTTATCGGGAGGCAGAGAGTCTTGATCTAAAGTTAGTGCCCAATCCATTTTTAGGCTTAATAGGTGGTTTAATCCAATGTTTAGTGCCTTAGCTTGTCCTAGGTTACTTTCTAGTTCAATCAGTGAAAAATTAGGGGAGTTGATTTTTTTTACATTCTCTATAAAAGCAGAGTTTGATGGAGAGTTGTCGACCACTACAAGATGGTCTACTTGATTAAGAATATTTTCGATTTGTAGCGGTTCTTCTGGTAAGTAAGATACTATTACCGCTCCAATTTTTTCTTGCATGAAATCGTCTCCAGGAGTGCCAAGACAATATCAAAAAAAAATGATCTATTCACCTGAAAAACTAGGTATTTAGACGAAAAAAAAGCCTCTTTTTTAGAGAGGCTTTTTCAAAATTAGTTTGCAGCAGCAAGTCTTTTTCTAAGCATTTCGATGCGGCTTGTATCTTCAGATTTTACGCGAGAGTAATATCTTTCTTTACTTTCCAACCAGCCTAATTCGAATTCAATTGCTTTTAGAATCGCTTTTTCCCCATACTTAACGGCATCGGCATGGAATACAACTTTACGAGTTTCAAATTTATCAATTAAGTTTTTCTCATTTAAGCTAGAGATGAAGTTTAGAGTATTCGTTGAAATACCTCCGCCTAAACCAGTGCTCAAACCAGCTTCTCTGGCTTTTGCAAAAGCAGTGTGACAAATATCTAATACATGATCAGAGTCAATCTCGCTACGCTCTAGAGCCATTGAACCAATTAAGTCAACTCGACCGATAGTCATACCTTGAAGAAGGTTGATCTTTGGAAGTTTAAGCATTTCATCTAAGTGTTGGAAAGCTGTAATTGTTTCTAGGTTAAAAGCAAACTCGATGTCTTCACGGTTATCTTCAGGGATGAAATTATCGATTACGTTAAGGAATTTAGAAAGCGCAAAAGGAGTTTCAGCCATAGGAGCGATGATTCCTTTGGTTCCTAATGCCATTGCGTTATAAACATCAGTTACAGCTTCAACACCACCAGTTTTTAGAATGATAGGTAGACCAACTGCCGAAGTGAGATCTTTCAATCTCATAAGTTCTTCCATACGGCTGCCTTCAGCCTCGAACTCACATTTGATTTCATATACACCAAACTCATTTTTTAGTGTCTTTAATACATCGATCATTTTTCTTTCAAGTACGTTCATAATTCCTCACTTTTTAGTTCCACGAGACTATACTAGTTTAGTTGTAGGCTGTCTAGCTCTGAGGAGACTGGCCTTGGCTAAAATAGTAGTCTATATGGGAATTTGTTAACTTTTCTGTATTGTGCGGAGCGGAATTTTGCTCTTTAAACCATTTTAAAGTCATTTCAATTGCTTCTTTTCCGCTCCATTTGGGTTTCCAATTTAATTGGGACACAGCCTTTGCGCTATCCAGGCTTAATAAGCCGGCTTCATGTAAATCTGAATTTTCATGAACTTCGAACTGGAAATCTTCCCCTAAAAACTCTTTGGTTAAATTTAAAATATCGATAACTCTAATTTGTTCGTTATCTGTAGGGCCAAAATTGTAGCCTCCATTAAACTCTCTAGTAGAATAAATTTTTTCTGCAAGAAGCATATAGCCATAGATAGGTTCTAAGACATGTTGCCATGGTCTGATTGCATTGGGACTTCTTACGCTTACTGACTCATTGGCAAAATAAGATCGCACAATATCTGGTAAAAGACGATCTTCAGACCAATCCCCTCCGCCAATTACATTACCAGCTCTGGCACTAGCGAGCCCCACTTCTTTGTCATAGAAAAATGACTTTGAATAAGCGTCGATAACTAATTCACAGCAAGCTTTTGAGTTAGAATAGGGGTCATGACCTCCCAAACGATCCGTTTCACGATAAGGCCAAATCCATTCTTTGTTTTCGTAACACTTGTCTGTTGTGATAGCGACAATAGATTTAATACTCTCTATTTCTCGGCAGGCATTGAGTAGGTTTGCTGTACCCATGACGTTTACTTCGTAGGTTTCTAGGGGGTTGTGGTAGGAGTATCTAACTAAAGGCTGAGCGGCCAAGTGAAAAACAACATCAGGTTGATAACTTTGGATTGAAGCTTTTAGTTTTTGATAATCTCTCAAGTCGGCAATGTCTTCTTGAATTTTACTACCAAGAGAGATTGAGTGATAATGGTTTTTTTCTGTGCTTGGTGCCAATGCATAGCCTTTAACATCTGCTCCTAAATTTAATAGTACTTGAGTCATCCAGGAACCTTTGAAGCCGGTGTGACCAGTTAGAAAGACCTTTTTGTTTTTCCAAAAATTCAACATGCTGAACCTCTTGATTTTTTAAATGCACTAGAACGTATGGAGCTTATCTGATTTGGAAATACATTTAAACTAAAACTTCATTAAATCTGCTTTTTTCTGCTTTTTAAGCGCTTTTGCGGTTTTTGTTGGCGAAATAAAAAATATTCGTCTTCATTAGGTCTTATAGCTGTAAACTTGCTTTTATCTTGAGTATAGTTGTTTTGAAAAGCATATAATTATTGGGTGAGTAGAGGTGAATACGAGATGGAATCAGGCAAAGAGAGCTTATTAATTACTGGTGCGAGCGGTTTTATTGGGAGAAATTTGCGAGAATCATTCTTGAGAGATGAATATGAGTTGCTTTGCCCTAGTTCAAAAGACTTAAATTTAATAGATGAGACATCAGTAGCTAAGTATTTCTCAGAGCATCGCGTTGACTATGTAGTTCATTCAGCTTGTATGCCTGGGCATAGGGCTGCTGGAAATGAAGGCAAGGTGTTCTATGCAAACACAAGGATGTTTTTCAATTTGGAGCGTCAAAAACACAATTATAAGAGGATGCTAGTCATCGGCAGTGGGGCAATTTACGATAATAGAAATTATCGCCCTAAAATGAAAGAAGAGGAGTACGAAGAATTTTTGCCCGTTGATGAGCACGGTTTTTCAAAATATGTTTGTGAGAAAGCTATAGAAAATTCTGATAATATAATAGATCTAAGAGTCTTTGGAATTTTTGGAAAGTACGAGGAGTTTCGTATTCGTTTTATTTCAAATCTGATTTGTAAGGCTCTACATTCGATGCCACTTACGATGAATCAAAATAGGAAGTTTGATTTTCTATGGATTGATGACTTGATACCTGTGATCTCAAAACTTTTGAAGAAGGACTCTTTAAAATATAAGGCCTACAATGTAACCCCAGACTCGTCTGAGTCGTTATTAAATATAGCTGAGTATATTCAAAGTAAAATTAATCCTCGTTTAGAGATTCAAGTGAAGCAAGAAGGTTTTGGGTTGGAATATTCTGGTTTAAACCATCGCCTCAAGTCTGAATTACCAGATTGGAAGCCTACTGACCTACATCTTGCAATAAATCTACTAATTGAATGGTACGAAAAAGGTTTGGAGCAATTTCCTAGAGAGGCTCTAACCTCAATAGATGGTTAAGTGTGAATGCTTGAAAGAAGTGCATTAACGTATTTTGAATTTTTTCCGATTCGAAATTGAAATTCGTTGGTGCACTTACTTAAAAGTTCTTGGTCTTTTTCTGCTGCTTTTATTTCTACGATAGTATCATCTTCAATTAGGCAATGATTTATGTTTGGCATAGAATGTAAATACTGATCATAATAACTCACTTGCTTATCAACAGTGAGTCGAATTTTTTGGTCTTGGCTCTTATAGTATTCTCTTTTGTAAGAAATTATGGAACTTACAACAGGGTAAAAACTAAAAAAATCTGCAAACTTATCTTGTGGCAGTTGTTTTTCGACCTCATTAAATAGAGTGGCCCAGCTAATAGTCCTTAGGTCGAAACTTCCTTTGATTTGGTAATTGTTTTTCCAGCCATATGAATTTTTTTTGATTTTAAATTCTAATGTAGGCTCATGAATGTTTTTTATATCACTCCCGTACCATCGGAGTCTTACTTTTATTCTTGCGTTGATCCCGGCTAAGTTATCAGCAAAATTGCTTAGTGAATTATCGTCAAAATATATGCTGTTAACCTGTCTTTCCGGATACTCTTCAAAAAATAAAAAACTAGAATTTTGGATTTGAGCATAAACATTGTCGAGAAACTGAGGTTCAATTCTCGCTTTTAACTCGTGCCTTGGTTGTTGGATCTGTAGTTTGTCTTCCCAGTTTTTCAATACAGTTGCTCCTTGATGTTGGCCTTATTAACAGGCTGAGCAACATTATCTAAAACGATAGTAGCGTTTTTTTCCAGCCAATAAAGCTGGCTAACATTTTCCCAAATAATGTTTTTAAGGTTACCTGTACCGCCACGAGGAAACTCTGGTTTTTTTCTGAAAGCAGTAGATCCAATATTAGCATTTTGAACCTTTGAGTCTTTAATGTTCAAGGTAGAATTGTCTTTGATGGCGAAACCAATATTAACAGAATTAGAGTTAACATTTTTGGCATCAACATTGCTCTCTTCACCTACGCTTAAAACTTTATCAGCAACGTTTAAAGCAGTTACATTTGAGACTTCAACTTGGCTACCGGAAAAGTCAATTGCATCGGCGGTGATTTGATCAAATTTTAGTTCATTCATCGTGCCATGGCTAAAGTCAATGTCGATTGCATCTGAAGCAGAGCCTTCTATTCGTAGATGCTCAAGTTTAAAATGGGTATTGAAGACGTTTAGAGTGTCTTCGGCAAAGCTTCCGTTGAAGAAAGAATGAGAAATTTGTACAGGGCTCTTAACGAATGAACATCCTCCTGGTAATGACCAGCCGGGGCGCTCAATTCCTCTAGTTTGTTTGATTTCAAAGTATGCTAAATTTGACATTTCTCTTTTGACATTTAAAACTACCAGGCCAGGCCATGACTCTTCAAGAGCTTGAAATACCACAGGTTCTTCTTTTGTACCCATAACTTGAATTGGTGAATAACTTAATAAAAAGGCTTCGTTAGCAAATGAGAATGTGCTGCCAGCGGTGAAATGGACCTGGTAGTTTTTAGGAATTACAAAATCTTTTTTAAATTGATAGTTACCTTTAGGGATGTGAAGAATGTTAGAACTTTGAATTAACTTTATATAGGGATAGGCGGCTAGAAATTTATTAATGTCAATATTTGGACTTGGTGGGTTTAAGTTATTTGATGTTGGAAGATCCATAAGTCTTCTGTATTTTAAATTCTTTCTGCCAAGCTCCCGGTAGGTGATACGTACGCGCGAAAGATTAAGGCTTTGGGATAAATTAGCGTTTAGTTTGACTTTAAAATTTTGAAAAATACTTTCTGCGTTGTCCCCATGAATTACGTAACTTTTATTTTTCTGAAAATAACTAGCTTCGCTCTCCAAAACATTTAATTTTTGAATATACTTTGGAAAAATATAGTCAATTGCAAGGACTTCTAAAGGCATTCGACCTTGATTGGAGATTTGAATGTTTAAAGTGTTTTCTAACTGATTGTGTTCTGCTTTGCTCGATTTAGCTAATAAAAGACTGTCGTCACTCAGTTTGATCCAATAGGACTGAATTCGGGCAGCGCTTTTTTCAAAGATACTCCAATCAAATTGAAATTCAGGCCACTCTTTTTTGAAAATCGTCACATAGCTGGCAACTAATCCAAAATATTTATTTTTTAAGGATTTAAAATTCTCTGGTTTTGTTATTTTATCTAGCTCAATCAAATATGCTTCGTAGAATTCGTTATCGGAAAAGATTTGTTCATAAAATTGGTAGTCTTCTACAAAGTTACCATGCTTTCCTTTGAGTAGGCCCATGATATAGCCGCGCTCTTGGAAACCGGCGTTTCCATCGAAATGAACAGGCTCTAATAATCCTGTGGCTGGGTTGTAGTAGAAACGCATATTGTTCCAGACAGCCGCTCCATGGTGAGCTACAAAAAGATCAGAATAAGCAAAATATTTTGCTAGAAGGTCAGTCTCGAAAGTTTCGTCAAGCCTTCGTTTGCCAGCTCTGAACTCTTCCAGCTTTGTTCTTGCCCCCATATACAGGTTTTTAAGGTGCGGGCTGGCATTTACTTTTTCTTCGTCGAAGGTGTTAATTGGACTCTTTTTGTAGACCTCTTCATCGTTTAAATAGCTAAGGCTTTGGTCTGTTAAAAAAGTTTCCCACATAGCAGATTCATCAAACTTTATAAAAACACTTTCTCTTCTTCGAGCTTGTTCAGCTGTTTCTTTACTGAAGTGTCCTTCGATATTGTAAATTCCGCGGTGTTTTTCATTGATTATGAGATTAACAAATTCATATTTAGGAGAAAGGATGTCTTCTTCTCTTAAAACTCGGATCATTAGCCATTCATACAACCAGTTTCTTCGGGCTGGGTGCTGGAGAGAAAAATTCCGAAGACCATAAACGGATTTTCCACTTTTTACTTTTACTCTATAGGATGGTTTGAAAAGGTCTTCGAGGTGATCGGGGTTGTCTCCCTTTAGACGAACTTTTACTTTGTATTTAGTGTCTTTAAAATCGATGCTCGCTGGCAGATACTCTTTGGCCTGAATAACCCGGGAGTTTTTAGCTTTTATTGCCCATTGATTGATTTTTAAATAATTTTTTTGCTTAAAATCAAGTTCGAGAGTAGGCAATTCGCTAGCGCCAGCTAGCGGGCGCTCTTCGATCTTTGTTTTCTTCTTTTCGTAGTTTTCAAAAATAGTTTTTGATGCAAGACTTACAAGAATCACCAAAAACACACACAGAAGGCTAATTGAAACCCGTTTGGTTTTTTGGACAAAGCTTTTGAATTGTTTCTTTTTGTTTTGCTCCGAAGATTTAACTATTTTCATGGAAATTGAACCTTATTGTACAGGGCTAATTGTATTTATAAACGAGATGCTTGCTGTAGAAGATTTTTCACGTAGTTCATTTTTAAGCTTAACAAGCGTGTTTGACTCATCAATGTTTACTAAAAATGTGTAGTTAACAGTCTCTTGATTTTCGTCTACCTTTTTGATCTTTGCATTTTTACAGTGTTTCTCTAGGACAGAAAAAATTTCTTGTGTTTCATATTTCACATTTTCTCTTTGATCACGAAACATCAAAAAGACAGATTCTTCGGTGGAGCTTTTTGAGAATACTCTATATTTTAGGTAATAAATGGGAAGAGTTATCGCTAAAGTCACAACCGTTGCGCTACCTTGGCCGGCTCCAAATCCTAAACCAATTGCGATACAGAAAAACAAAAAGACCAATTCTTCGGGTTCTTTGATGGCGGCACGAAAACGTACGATGGAAAGGGCACCAACTAGTCCCAAAGAAAGAGCGATTGAAGACTTAATCAAGAAAATAATTAAAGTAATCGCCGCGCCTAACATAATAAAATTGTTAGCCATTGCTTTTCGATTGGTATAGGCCTGGCCAAACTTGATGTAGAACCATCGTAGAACGATATTACAGGCAATGCTGCCGATTACACCGATTAATAATTCTCCAAATCCTAAAGCTTCAAATTGGCTGCTTAGGCTTTGTAACATGTTTAGCTCCTTTTTCTCTATGTTTTAATGTACCGAAGGCATTTCACCAAGCGTTCTCGACGGTAGGTGTTATAGTGCATTCTAAGGTTATTCAGTTGACTGCGGATAATCATTTATAGGTATTTATATGTCAATGTAAAGAAATTAAGGGAGAAACCCATGCGCAAATTAGAAGCATTATTTATTCTGGCTTCATTATTCTTTTTATCCTCATGTGGAGTTTTTAATTCAAATGATTCAGAGACTTACAAGGCCGATCAACAAATTAAAAAAATGGAGAGGCATTCAAAAGAATCCTTGGCGTTTTTTGTGGCGGGTCATGTTTATGGTAGCCCTGGTCAGAATCCAGATGGACTCTATTCGGTATTCAGGAGTTTCTTAAAGAAGCAGACTGGTATTGTTGAGGCGTGGGATTTTGGTTTTTTAACTGGCGATATAGTAGTAGATGGAAAGCAGCAAGAGCAATGGGAAATGGTGGAAAGGGATTTGAATCGTCACTTTGGAAAACCAGCGTTTTTCGTAGCAGGGAATCATGATGTTAATGTAGGAGTTGAAAGTCGGCAAACTTTTGAAAAGAGATACGGTAAAACATATTATAGTTTTCAGCTTGGAGACGCAGTTTTTATTGTTTTAGATGCTAATCTAGAAAATTGGAATATTAAGGGAGCTCAATTAGACTTGGTCGATAGAGCTTTGGCTGGTTTGAAAACAAAAGATCAACCTGTTTTTGTGTTTACTCATCAGGTTATTTGGTGGAAAGACGATAAGCCCTTTAATAGCATTAAGCCTAATAATTTTTCACATTGGCTGGGGAGTACCAATTTTTTTGATGATTTACTTCCTCGTTTTAAAGCTGTTTCCAATCCAATCTATATTTTTTCTGGAGATGTGGGAGCTGAATCAGATAAGAAAAGTGAGTTTTCTTATATTGAGTTAGAAAACCTTCATCTATTCACTAGTGGGATGGGAGGGCGCGTTAGGGATAATGTTCTTTCTGTTAAATACACTCGGGGAGAGAAGGTGCAGATTGATTTGATTTCCCTCTCGAACGAACCTCATAGTTTGGGAAATCTTAAGCCTATGCCTGTAAAACAGTCGTTTTAAGTAAAATGGCAATTCTTGACTTCTATGCCTTCAAATAATAGTTTCCCATAGTTAATTGACGAGATTTTGGAAGTTTAAATTGAAAGAGGGTTCAATGCTTACACTCGATACTATGAAAAAAGATACGCCAATTTTTATCTTGGCAGGGGGATTCGGTACGAGAATCTCTGAGGAAACTCATTTGAAACCAAAGCCGATGATTGAGATTGGTGGCAATCCAATTTTGCTTCATATCATGAAATACTACTATTCATTCGGATTTAACGATTTCGTTATTTGTGCCGGATATAAGGCTTGGGAAATCAAAGACTATTTTTTAAACTATCCAAGAAAAACTCGACATGTAGAAATAGACTATCGCGAAGGGCAAAAAGTCACTCGGTCTTTTGGCTGTGAAAAAGAAGTGGAAAAGTGGCGCGTTCGCGTCGTGGACACTGGTCTTGAAACCATGACAGGTGCAAGGATTAAAAAAGCCATAGATGTAATCTCCGAAGATACAGAGTTTGAAAACTTTGCGGTAACTTACGGCGATGGTCTTTGTGATGTAAATTTAGATGATGAATTTCAGTTCCACCTGGAACACCAAAAAGTTGGAACAGTTTTAGGGACATCGCCAGCAAATCGTTTTGGGGTTTTAGACATTAATGATATTGGTTCGGTAAGTAGTTTTATGGAGAAACCAAAGTCTGAAGAACATACTGATCTAATTAATGGAGGATTTTTCTTCTTTAAAAGAAAGTTCCATGAGTATTTATCTGATGATTTGAACTGTGTGTTAGAGAGAAAACCTTTGGAATCCTTAGCAAGAGACGGACAGTTAATTGCCTATACAAAGCATAAGGGTTTTTGGCAGTGTATGGATACCTTGAGGGATAAAAATCACTTGCAAAAACTGTGGGACGAAGGAAATGCTCCTTGGGTGCAGAAACGTTTTTAGTAACGTAAATTAGCATTTGATTGAAATTGTTATTATAAAATTCCAAAGCTTAAAAGAAGGAAAAAATGAATATCGAATTATCCTCTGACCTTAGAAGAGAAGTGGTTGCTCTGGCTGCCAAATGTTTTAACGAAGAAAATCCAAAAAAGGAATTTGTAGCAGGGGACAGTTATATTCCTGTTACAATTAAGTCAGTGTGTGAGCAAGACCTAGCATATTTGATCGATGCAAGCCTAGATATGTGGTTAACTGCAGGAAGATACGGAAGAGAGTTTGAGAAAGAAATTTCTTCTTACTTCGGAAAAAAATTGAAGGGTCTTCTAGTTAATTCTGGTTCTAGTGCTAATTTGGTTGCGACATCAGCTCTTGGTTCTCCAATGTTGAATGGAACCTCAAAAGAACCAATGAAACCTGGAGACGAGGTTTTAACTGTAGCAGCTGGATTTCCTACTACTGTGAATCCCATCATACAAAACAATTGGAAACCTGTTTTTGTCGATGTTGATTTAGACACCTTTAATGTAACCCTGGATCGTTTGCAGGAAGCAAAAACCGCTAAAACCAAAGCGGTGATTGTTGCTCATACTCTTGGAAACCCTTTTCGAGCTGATCTTATCTCAGAATGGTGTAAAGAGAACGGAATGTATTTAATTGAAGACTCATGTGATGCCTTTGGTGCTGAAATCGCAGGAGAAAAGGCGGGAAGTTTTGGTGACTTTGCTACGACTTCTTTTTATCCAGCTCATCACATTACTATGGGTGAAGGTGGAGCTGTGATGGCTAAATCTGGCCCATTAAGAAGAGCTGCCGAGTCCATTCGTGATTGGGGTAGGGACTGTTGGTGTGAACCAGGAGTAGATAATTCTTGTAAGAAAAGATTTGATTGGAAACTAGGTGAGCTCCCAGAGGGCTATGATCATAAATATGTATATTCGCAGCTAGGCTACAACTTGAAAGTTACTGATATGCAAGCTGCGGTTGGAATTAGTCAGCTGAAAAAATCTGGTGCTTTTGTTGCTGCAAGAAGAAAGAATTACGACTATTTATATCAGGGTATTAAGAACAGCCCTATTTTGAGTGACAAAGTTGGAGTGATGGAAGCAACTGAAAATACCAATCCTAGTTGGTTTGGATTCCCAATTCGTCTACAAGAAGGAATTAATCGAATGAGAGTGCAGTCTGCAATGGAAGAAAGCCGAATTGGTACTCGTTTGATGTTCGCAGGTAACCTTACCAAGCAGCCAGCTTACCAAGGGCACGATTTCCGTATTCATGGAGAAATGAAAAACACTGATGCTATCATGAACCAGGTGTTCTGGATGGGGGTTCATCCACTGCTTACGCCTAAAATGATGGACTATATGTTAGAAACTTTAGAAAGAATTCTTAAAGAACAGTAATTATGAGAGTAGCTGACTACGTTGTTAAGAAGTTAGAAGAGTTTGGCGTTGAAGATGCATTTTTAATCACCGGTGGTGGGGCAATGCATTTAAACGATGCCTTCCGCAACAGTAAAAAAATCAAAGTGTTTACCCCTCACCATGAGCAAGCGGTTGCGATGGCCGCGGAGGGATACTCGCGAGCCTCAGGTAAAATTGGTGTGAGTGTAGTTACCTCTGGACCGGGGGGGACAAATACCATTACTGGCGTATATGGTCAGTACACTGATTCTGTTCCTGCGATCTATATATCTGGTCAAGTTAAGTGGGAAACTCATAAATCGGCATATCCAGAATTGGCATTGCGACAACTAGGAGACCAAGAGTTAGATATAGTTTCCATAGTTAAGTCTATCACTAAGTTTTCTACCGTTTTAACTGACCCCAATGATGTTGACAAAGTTTTGACTAAGGCGCTTTTTGAAGCGACCTCTGGTAGACCTGGACCTGTCTGGGTGGATATTCCTCTGAATGTTCAAGGGGCTAAAATCGATTTGCAAAAGCTTCCAATGGCTAAGGAAAATGATCAATCAACATTTGAATTTGATGATGTAGAGTTGAAAGCTAAGGAACTTTTGGAAGAAATTAAAAAAGCGAAAAGACCTGTTTTAGTGGCAGGGCATGGAGTTCGAATCTCAGGAAAAACCAGTGAGTTCAATCGACTGGTGAAAAAACTTGGGGTTCCAGTTGTTACTACTTTTAATGGTACTGACAATATTGATAGTGATAGCCCTTATTATGCTGGGCGCATTGGGACTTTAGGAAATCGCAGTGGTAATTTCACGATTCAAAACTCAGATTTATATGTTTCTTTAGGCTCTAGAAATAACATTCGTCAGGTCAGCTATTTTTGGCAAGCCTATGCCCGAGAAGCAAGAATTGCTCTAGTAGATATAGACAAAGCCGAGTTAAGCAAACCGACACTTAAAGCTGATCTTGCTATCCATGCTGACGTTGGCTCTGTGATAGAAGCGATGTTAAAGCTGCTTGGTGACACTGACCTGGTAAATGAAAATGAGGAATGGAATCAGTGGTGTCAGAAGAGAAAAGAAAAATATGACTCAGTTCTTCCTGAATACTACAATGACGAAAAAGGTATACACCCTTACGCTTTTATGCGCGAGCTGACAAAGTCCGCTCCTGAGGATGCTTGTTTTGTTGCGGCTAATGGCTCAGCCTGTGTTTCTTTGTTTCAAAGCTCTCATGTAAAACTGGGGCAGAGACATATTTGGAATTCCGGTTGTGCCACTATGGGCTACGAACTTCCTGCATCAATAGGAGCTGCAGTGGCCACCAAGAAAAATGTAATTTGCGTGGCGGGTGACGGTAGTATAATGATGAACCTCCAGGAATTAGTTAGCATTGCTAACTCAGGATTACCGATAAAGGTAGTGGTCTTGGAAAACAATGGATATCAATCAATTCGGCAGACACAAAGAAACTTTTTTGGCTTACCATATATTGGCTGTGGACCTGAGAGTGGTGTTGGATTTCCAGAATTTGCTAAACTAGGGGAAGCCTTAGGTATACCTTCTATTAAAGTTGAAAGCATGGAAGATGCGAAAAAGCATTTTAAAGCGATTTTTGAAGAGCAAGGACCAATGCTTATCGAAGTAAAACTGGATCGTGACTATATTTTTGCACCAAAACTTTCCTCTAAAAAATTAGAAGACGGCCGAATGGTCTCTCAACCTTTGGAGAATATGTTTCCATTTTTACCTGAAGATGAATTTAAAGAAAACATGATCATTGATACCTTGCCGGAGGGCTAAGTGAAAAGAGTTCTTGTTACAGGTGGTAGTCGTGGAATCGGGGCTGCTATTGTAGATAAATTAAAAACTTTAGAGTATGAAGTGGTTTGTCCTAGTCGTCAGGAGTTAAATTTGTCAGACGCGGCTTCAGTCAAATCCTTCATAGAGAATGACAATTCATTTGATATTTTAATTAATAATGCAGGAATTAATCCAATTAACGCCTTGGAAAATATTCCTGAATCTGATTGGGATGAGACTAATGTAGTAAATCTCAAGTCTCCATTTTTACTTGCCCAAGGCTTTGCTCCTCATATGAAAAAGAATCAGTGGGGAAGAATCATAAATATTAGTTCGATTTTTGGAATTGCCAGCAGGGCAGAACGTTCGGTTTATACCTCTACAAAAGCTGGAGTAAATGGTTTAACAACAAGTCTTGCTGTTGAGCTTGGAGAATATAATATTTTAGTAAATTCGATTTGTCCTGGCTACATTTTGACAGATCTTACAAAGCAAAATAATTCTGAGGAACAAATTGCTGCTATTTCACAAACAATACCTACGCGTCGATTGGGTAAACCAGAAGAAATTGCTGAGGTAGTGGCTTTTTTAATTTCAGGAAACAACACCTATATTACAGGTCAACATATAGCAGTTGATGGGGGATTTTTATGTCAGTAAATGAAAAAATTAATATTCGCTCCGGTCAGGGGAGTTATGATGTTTGTTTCTATAATCAACTTTCTGGGCTTTTAAAAGAGGCTATTTTTGATAAAGCAGATATTCGTGTTGTTATAGATCGCAATGTCTACGATTTGTATAAAAGTCAATTTGATGAAAGATTGGATAATTCTTCGATTTATCTATTAGACGCTAACGAAGAAGAAAAAAGTCTTCAGGGTGCGGAGAAACTTTTAACTTGGTTCCAGGAAACTAAATCTACAAAGGCTACCGAGGTAATTGCCATTGGGGGAGGAATCACCCAAGACATCGTCACTTTTAGCTCAAGTATTTATTACCGAGGTATTAAATGGCATCTAGTGCCGACCACACTTTTAAGTATGGCAGACTCTTGTATTGGTGCAAAGTCTGGCCTTAATTTAAACCAATATAAAAATCAAATTGGCAACTTTTATTCTCCAAGTAGCATTCATATCAGCTCAGAGTTTTGTTCCACTTTAACGAAAGAAGATTTGCTATCAGGACACGGTGAAATTCTCAAGTTGGCTATTATTAATTCTGTTGAGCAGTATGAAAAATATCGAAAAGATTTTGAATCAGGTGATATGTCTACTCAAGTGATTAATTACTGGATTAAAGAAAGCTTGGAGACTAAGAAAAAAATCATTGAAGAAGATGAATATGAGTCTGATTTAAGGCGTGTTTTGAACTATGGCCATAGTTTCGGCCATGCGATTGAAAGCGTAAAAAAGAATACCGTTCCACATGGCATTGCTGTAGCTGTGGGTATTGATATTGTGAATTATATTTCAATGAAAAAAGGTTTTCTTGCTGAAAACACCTACGAAAATATCCGTAACTTCATTTTGGATCAATATCCTAATGTGACCGCTGGATTGAAAGTCCAAGATTTAATAGCTGCAGCGAAAACGGATAAAAAAGTAGTTAACAACCGAATCAATCTCTCTCTTTTGGGAGACGAAAAGGGTATGTTTATCTGCGGACAAGATTTTGACCAAGAGTTGGAGTCTTTATTAAACCAATACTTGGGGAATTAGAATAGGTGAGCTCTCAAAAAGATTTTCTTGGAACTGTCTTGACGGTCTTGGGAGCTTTTCTCGCGGCATTTCTTTGTATTTATTCAGGGAAAATTGGACTTTACCTTTTCGACTCATCGATTGTTTATAGTTATTCCTATCAGTTATACAAGGGCTACAGTCTTTTTGACGAAATTTACACTCCATTAATGCCTATATCGGGATGGTTGGGAGTACTTTCGTTTAAGGTCTTTGGATTTAGTTATTTGAGTACCGTTTACACCAACAGTCTTCTGGTTCTTGGTGGTTATATATATATTTACATTTTGTGTTCTCGTTATTTAGAAGTGGGGCGCGTGCAATCTAATCTTGTCGCTTTTGTTCTACCCAGCTTGAGTCTATCGCTGATGGGAAGTCTTTATTATAATTACTTGGAGTCATTCTTTCTTAGTTTAGTCTACCTCAGTTTATACACCCTATTGACTGTCGATGAGTCTAAAGGTTTGAAAAAGATATTGTTTTCTACTTTAAGTTTTACTGTTTTATTACTTTTAAATAAAACACATACTGGCTTAATGGCTTTGGTGTTATGTGCATTTGTGATTTTTGTAATGACTTATGAAGTAAAGAGTTTAACGAAAAAAAGGCAATATTGGACTATGGCCTTCTCTAGTCTTTTGTTTTTAGCTGTTATTTATTCTTTGGCAATTCAGTTTCAATATTCAGCCCTCTTTAAAGTTCTCTCTAGTCTTCCGAAGCCTGGTATACTGTTCCATCGACTGTTTTCATTCAGTTCAGGGGGTGCAAGATACATTGACTCTTTACCAAGTATAGACTTTATTTTTCTAATTCTCTTTGCCTGTGTGATTCTTAAATCTAAGATTTATAATAGCTTCAAGGAGCGAGCTAGGGATCAATCCTATATAGCGAGACTTTTATTTTTTCTGCTTTTTGTTGGTGGTGTGGCGCTATTAAGATTAGTTAGTGAGGGGGCAAATGTTAGTTACTTGATATATGCATTTGTACTTATATTCTCACTATGTCATTTTTTTAGGTCGAAAAATTCTCAGGACTTGTTTTACGGAGTTGCGGTAGTGCTCCTCGTGTTCTCATTAATTTATATATCAAATGGTTCACGTAAAGCTTGGGATGAGGAGCTTGGTTTTCCTTATTCTGGTGTAAATTTTGACCGTAAGCTAGAGGCTGGATTTTTTAAGGGGCTAAAAGTTTCAAGAAAACAAATGGATTTAATTCTGAAGCCGTTAGGGATAATGATTTCTGAAAAAGCAGATAAGTCTTTCTTTTTTGGCCCTGGACTAGAGATGCTCTATTTGCCTTGGAGTCTATTGCCTCCCAAAGAGTGGCCATTGTGGACACATCTCGGGTTAAATATTAAGAAAAGTGAACTTGAGTCTAAGGCAAGAAAATTACTGGGAACTCAAGACTATTTGGTTTTTTCAAAAATTCGAGCTCATCAAAATGATGTAATATTAAATCAGCTGCAAGATAAGTATGTTTTGTCGGAAAAATGGTCAAATTCTATTCTTAGCATTTATGAAAAACGCTAAGAAAGCTTTTAATTAATTATAGATTCGATGATATTTTGACCTACAAACTTATCGTTGATAGTGTTTTTACTAGTCAGTAAGGAAGCACATGTTGAACCAACTACCAAGTTTATTTTTCATCCCAGTATTCATGTGCTTTTTATTAATGTTTTTTTCCATACCAGGATCAATTGCTGGCTTGGAAATGTCTAGTTTTCTACTTTTTTGTCTACTGGTACTTAGGGAATTGTATTTAAAGTTGAACCGACAAAAAAGTGTTTTTGTCGCTTCTGGTTTCCATAGATATTTTCTTTTGCTCTGGTTATGGATTATTATTTCTAGTTATTTGGCAGGCTTGAGCTCTAGTGTTGTTTATGACTCATTTGTGTCTGGGCGTTTCGCATTAGTTTTTATCGTGGTTTATACAGCCATCTATATGTTCCCCGATAAAATTAGAAGTTTATCTCCTCTTTTTCACATTCATTTTGCTTGGATCGCTGTTTATGGAACAATACAAGCATTCAGAGCTTGGGAGTTTCCTCTTGGGCAAGGTGCACTCCCTGAAATTATTCGTGTCCAAGGCTTCTTTAGTAACACGATGACTTATAGTTATGTGTTTGGAATGTGGTTTTGTTTTTTTATGGCGAATTTAATAACAAGTCGCCAAAAGAATTGGAAAAGCATTTTACTCTGGCTTTGTTGTATTCTCATGGGAATTAGTCTCATATTTACTTTAACACGTGGTATGTGGATTGCTGTTCTAATATCATGTGGAATCATTGCTTTGCTATCAAAGGGCTTTAAGAAAAAGTTAATGTTAGCTGGTTTAGGACTCGCTATGCTTGTTATGTTGGCTACGCCCAGTATTCGATCTAGGGTTCTTTCTAGCTGGGACCTTAACAATACCTCTAATAGTATGAGGATGGAAATTTGGAAGGCTCACTTAAGCGTAGGTCTTGATCATTTTTGGACTGGAACCGGAACGGGGGGAAAGGCAGAAAAACTGAAAAAATACTACGAAAAGAATCCTGGCCAATACAATATTATATCTCATGCCCATAATAACTATATTGAAGTGTTCTCTTCCAATGGAATAATCGGTCTAATTTTATATGTTGGACTATTTCTGTGTTTAACTATTAAGAGTCTACAGATCTATTTAGCAGCTCAAAACAATGAGTTGAAGAAGCTTGCCTTGGGGGCATTTGCTGCTCAGCTGGTATTTCATATCGGTGGCTTAACCGAATGTACCTTTTTTGACTATGAAGTAGTCTATTCACTGATTATTATCTGTGCAGTTTTAATTGGTGTATATCGTTCCAAATATTTACCCAAAGCATATTGATCAAATGTCGAGTCAGTTATCGAATTAAATCACATATAAAATAGGCCATACTTGTATTTTTTCGATCTTTTTGGCAAAACTAAGCTCTAAATAAATAGGAGCGGAAATGAAACTACAGAAGTCTCTACGTGAAGATTCTTTAACTCATAATATCGAAAAAATCGAAAACCTAGCTTTGACGGAGTATCCACACTTTGCTTTAGCTAATAGCGAAGAAAATTGGCAGCGCAGCTTGAATTTTGCCAATGACATCAGGAAAGATTTCGATTGTATGGTAATCGTCGGAATTGGTGGTAGCTGTCTTGGCGGGAAAACTCTTTGCCATTATTTTTCGCCCTATAATACAAAAGTAGATTTCTGGGATAGTGCTGATTTAGATTTTCTAGAGGCGCGCTGGAGTCTTTTAAAGTCTCCCGAAAAAACTCATTTTATTGTAGTAAGTAAAAGTGGTTCAACTTTAGAAACTTTTGCTGGGCGAGACTTTGTACTAGCGAAGCTTGAAGCATTGGGACTAGATTTTAGCAAGCAAATGAGTGTAATTACCGAAGAGAAGCCTTCAAAGCTATTCGATTGGCATAAAGCGAATGATTTAAAGTTTTTAGCTCATCCATTGGATATCGGTGGAAGGTTTTCAGCTTTGACTGTAGTTGGGCTAACTCCAGTGGCCTTTTTGTTGGGTGACAAATTTATGGATGAGTTTAAAAAAGCTGATGCTTGGCAGGTAACTAGAGATCTGGATGAAGCCTGTGAAGAGTTTATGGCTAGTTGGCAAAGAGGTGAATGGCAAAGTATATTTTGGCCCTACGAAGAAAAATTAAGATACGTTGGACCGTGGATTCAGCAGTTATGGGCTGAGTCTCTAGGGAAAAAGAAGGACCTTAATGGTAAAAATGCACCAAGGGTTAGTAGTCCGGTGTCTTTGCATGGAAGTAAAGATCAACATAGTGTTTTACAACAAATTGCAGAGGCTTATCCTGATAAGCTCGTTTGTTTTTTCAACGATAAATCCATTCAGAAGGAAGACAAGGATCTCGTAGAGATAATGAAGTCCCAAACTCCAATTTCATTAAATGGAATTGTGAATCAGTTAAAGCTAGATTTTGATCATATTTGGGATTTATTTTTAAGTTTTGAATACTTTATTATCCAATTGGGAAGGCTATTGAACATAGACCCTTTTGATCAACCAGGAGTTGAAGCAAGTAAGGTATTGTTTAAGAAACGAATTTCCGAGTTAGAGGGAGTATTGAAATAAGTGACTTATCAAAAGGTCAGTTTTCATTTTATTAAACGCTTTCTGCTGTTTTTAGATCTATTGTTTTTGTTCGTTTGTATCAAATTTGCTTATTGGTATCGAATCGGGGAACATCCAAGTCTTATAGAAGAGTATGGACTCTTTGCCATGCTTGGTTTTAGCTTAGTATCTTTGTATTACCTTTTTGGTAGCTACAACTACAATGTATCAAAGTATAATTTACGGGATATGTTGAAGCAATTGCTCGCAGTTATAATAGTTTTAGTAATAATGGTTTTTTACGTTTATATGACAAGAGCAAGCATTGAAGGGATGTTTGGGCGGGGAGTTCTCCTTGGAGGTTTCTCGCTTTTTTATCTAAGCTCAAGCTTTTATCGCTGGTTGATTCATTTATGGGTTGATGAAACTGTCTCAAAGCAACGCTGGTTGGTGGTTTTGAGTAATGAGTATTTGCCAGCGTTTTTGGAGGAATTAGCAAATTATAAACCTAAGGAGAGTTACTTTTATTTAACTTCTGAGGATTGTGATTTTGAAGTGGTAAAATCATTAGGTAAAAGACATATCGGTAGCTTTTCCGAGTTAGGTAGTGTGACTGAGAATGGAAATTGGAGTGGGGTTTTGGTTGGGGTAACAGATAAAGACCTAGGAGCTATCAATCAAAACTTGATGAGAATTCGTTTCGAAGGCGGGCAAGTTTTAAGTCTGACTGACTTTTATGAACTAAAGTGGAAAAAGATACCCGTTTATTTTCTTTCTAAAACTTGGTTTGTGTTTTCTTCTGGTTTTACTTTGGTGAATGATCCAATTGGTTTAAGGCTAAAACGATTTTGTGACATTATCGGTGCCAGTCTACTCGGCGTCTGTAGCTTGCCATTGTTGTTGGTCAGTGCATTGGCTATAAAAATCGAAGATGGTGGACCTATTTTTTATAAGCAGGTGAGAGTGGGGAGAAACTCAAAACCTTTCTCTATTTACAAGCTTCGTAGTATGAGGGTTGATGCAGAAAAAAATGGAGCACAATGGGCAGAGCAAAATGATTCTCGAATTACTTTTGTGGGTAAAATACTACGATTGACTCGAATTGATGAAATTCCTCAGGTAATCAATGTATTTCTGGGGGACATGAGTTTCGTGGGGCCAAGACCTGAAAGGCCCGAGTTTGTGGAAATGCTTGAAAAGGAAATTGATCATTATAGTTTAAGAAGTTTAATTAAGCCGGGGATAACTGGTTTAGCTCAGGTTGAATATAGATATGGAGCTAGTACTAATGATACGAAAGAAAAGCTCCAGTATGATCTGTACTATGTGAAAAACCATAGCATGTTGCTAGACATGCGTATTGTGTTTAGAACTTTCAAGACGGTTTTGAAGGCCATGGGTAGATGATTTGCATAAATTGAGTATTTCCCTGGTAGTGCATAGTCCTGATGAGAAGCTTTTATCGAAGGCCTTACTTTGTCTTAATAATTCTGTTGCTTTGGATTGGAAGCTATTTCTTATTGAAAACTCTGAAGACCCAGGCAAAAAGCTTTTACTGCATAGAATTTTAGAAAACTGTGAAATCAATGAATCAAGGCTGGAAGTTGTTAGTATGAAAAACTTAGGCTTCGGGGCTGGTCACAATTTTGTATTAGATAAGTTGGATTCAGAATATCACTTAGTTCTAAATCCCGATATAGAGTTTGAAGAAGATCTCTTGAATAGAATCATTGAGTTTATGGAACGAAACCAAGATTTTGGTTTGCTTAGTCCAGCTGTTTTTGGGCCAAATTCTGAGCGCCATTTTCTTTGTAAGACGAACCCAAGTCTTTTCCTGATGTTTTTAAGAAGCTTTGCTCCTTCTGTAATTAAGAAGAAGTTTTCCAGGCTCATGAGAAGGCATGAAATGTTGGATCGAAATTATGAACTTCCTATGATTAATGTTCCTTATTTGACGGGTTGTTTTATGCTTTTTAGAACTACAGTTTTTAAAAAGCTAAATGGCTTTGACGATAATTTTTTCCTCTATTATGAGGATGCTGATATAAGTAGAAGGACTTTAAGATACGCTAAAAGTATTTATAACCCCCAATTTAAAGTCATTCATCATTGGCAAAGGGGAGCGCATAAAAGCAAAAAACTAAGGTTCCATGCCGTGGCTTCAGGGATTCGATATTCTCTAAAGTGGCTTTTTAAAAGAAGTTAAATTAGCTTTCGGTTTTTAACCTCTTTTAACAATTGGTTTGCTCTGGCTAGGTCAGTATGGTGTTTTTTAAGGTGCTCATGACCTTTTAGAGCAATTTCTTTACGAAGCTCCGGTCGTTTGAGGTAATACTCACACAGGTCAACAAGATCGGATAGATCATCTTTACAGTGAATCAAATGCTCTTGATCCAAAAATGGCTCAGGAATATGTATCTGTGGTTCTTGGCTTATCATAAAACCGCCTAGGCCAAATACCTCCCAATATCGAAGTGTATCCCATCCAGCGCCTCTAAAGTTAAGACTAACTTTGCATCTTGATAGTTCTTGTAAATAAAATGCGCCCTTTCGCTTGTACTTACTCATGATCTGTGAGCCATGGGTACCATTCTCGTCACAATCAAATTTTCCTTTTAAAAGTTTAAATACCTGGCTTCGAATTGGGTGTGATTCAACAGCCCAAAAGCCGACATCGTATTTTTCTTCTTTGGGGAGTTTCGGCAATACATTCATGTCGAATGACATCGGGAATGGAACCACATTTTCAGGGTGGTTTTCAGACTTTAGATATTCTCTTTTTAAAATTAAATCAAAAGGACGTTTTTTTACTAGGCGATTGTAAATTTCTTTACCGCCAAGGCGATCTAAATCCCCAGCGATTTCAGGCCAGTCACCTGCATCTATAAATACTACAGGAACATCTTTTGGAATACTGTCAAAGACCTCGTCATAGGTCTTTAATGTTTCTGGATGAGCTGAAGCGATTAAAACCAAATCATACTTTTCATTTCTATTCGTTATGGAGGCCCATAAATTTCCCGCTCCCATACCTATATTTTTGGGATAAGGGCGAAAGTTGAAATGGTATCGATTGTTCCAAGGTAATTCGATAATGTTTTGGGCACCAATGCTTTTGCATAGACCTGTATATGTGAAATTTTGAACATAGTCTGATTTTGGTCGATTGATAAAAAGTACTTTCATAGCGAGCAGAGTATTAGATTCAGTTTGTGAAAGCAAGAAGATCTAAGGCTTTTGAAATCAGTATTTAGGGGATTTTTCCCATTGAAAAGCGCTTTTGCAAATCTCATCTAAATCATTAAACATTGGGCTCCAATTTAAAGACTTTTGCAATAATGTAGTGTCTGAGCAACTTGATACAATGTCACCTGCACGTCGGTCTGAGTGAAATACTTTAAAATCTATTCCACTGACCGTTTTCATACTTGAAACCACTTCTTTGACGGTAAAAGAACGTCCATAGCCACAGTTTAAAAGTATTGATTGTTTTTTAGTTTTTAAAAACTCTAGGCACTGAATGTGAATGTCAGCTAAGTCCATAACGTGAATAAAGTCTCTTTCACAAGTACCATCTTTTGTAGGGTAATCAGTGCCAAAGATGTGAAGGGAATCTAGTTTGCCAGCAGCAGTAAGAGCACAGGCTTTTACTAGACTAGTTTCCCCTTTGGTAGATTGTCCAATGCTGCCATCAGGATGAGCTCCTGCGACATTAAAGTAGCGTAATATTCCAATATTAAATTGTTCATCACTGATTTTTTGCAAATGCTTTTCAGCTTCTAATTTAGATTTTCCATAGGGAGATTGAGGTTTTGTTGGTGAATTTTCCTGAACTTTTTCAGTCTCTAAGTCTCCATATACAGCTGCGGTAGAGGAAAAAATAAAATTACTCACCCCATGCTCTTTACAATATTCACTGAAGGACACAAGCTTTAGATAGTTTGTTTCATGGTATAATTTCGGTTTCTCTATGGATTCTGCCACAGAAATTTTAGCTGCAAAGTGCATTACCGACTGGATGTTGTTTTCTTGAAAAATTTTATTTAGTATTGATAGATCAGATATATCACCTCGATATATCTTTGTTTTTAAAGGGAGAGCTTGTTCAAATCCTGTACTGAAGTTGTCCAAAACAACGTACTCAATCTTGGAATCGTCTAAAATTCTACACAAGTGACTACCAATGTAACCAGCTCCGCCTGTGACTAAAATTTTAGGACATTTTTCTATCAAGTCTTATTCCTTTTGTTTTCTAGCGTATTTGTATTGGAAAAAATGCTTTAGCTATTCTTCTTCAGAAATTTCGTTATTCTCTTTAAATACCCAAAACTTCTGACCTAAAAAGTTTAATACAGTACTTACTCCTGTAGCAACTAAGAAAGCGAATAGAGTGTGTTGAAAGGCTTTTAGGACCAGCGCATTCGTCAAATTGTTAAAGAATAAGCTGCTTATATAAAGTAAGCTGAATTTTATGGCTTGTGGTTTTACGGAAGACTTATTTTCAAATGTCCAAGTTTTGTTGAGAATAAATGCAATGAAGCTACCAGCCAAAAAGGACAGCATTTTAGATAGGTTGGTCTCTATAATGCGAATTAATATAAAATAGCTTAATGCATCTGTTAAAACAGCAGATACACCCACCACTATAAATCGAGAAAGTTCTTTTGTATTTATTGGGTTTCTAGGTTTACTCAAAGTTTCTATCCCAATAAATATTTCCGCTTAAACTGCAGTAATTCCCCATTTTAGCTAATTTGACTGAATCAAATTGCCACAAATAAGAAGCTTCTTCAGGGGTAATGGTTTCGGCTAAATCTAGTTTTGAGAATCCAAGTGTTATATGCGGAGAAAACTTGTTTAAAGAAGCATTTAAAGAAAATTTTTGAACCCAGGAAACAGCCTCTGGGATACAGTCTCCACAAAAACCTTTAATACCAGCTTCTGTTGTAGGTTGTTTAGAATATTTTTGCAAAAGTTGGTGGTACTGCTGCTGAAGTGAACTTAGTGAATCTGTATTTTCAAAATTTAACATACAAATTTTAAAATCATCTTTAAAGGGAATGGAAATAAGTTCACTTGATTTCAGTTCACGAATGGCCTCGGGAAGTGAAACTCTGTCAATATCACTCAGGAGCTTAGGGAGATCATCGGCAAGAATAAAGTTTTGGAATAGAGTTAGGTGAGGCAGGTGGTTTTTGCTGAATAAATACCCAGTATCACCGTTTTGATAGAGCTTTTTGTTCCACTTTTCCAGAGTGGCATAATGCTTCTCTGAGGGGATTAGAGCAATATCCAAAGCAATAAAGTTGGCCATAAGATTTCCTTTTTATGCATTGCTAACGCGAAGCATTTAATGCCTATTAAACTCTCTTATAGCCGTGAAATAACCTTAAGTAAAACAATGTTTTATGTTAAAAATCATGCTTATAAATTGAGTGTTTACTATATTTAATAACGGCCTCTAAATTAGGGTGAAATGTGCAATACATCAAACATAGAATAAATAGCCTTGTGGAATTAGAAAAGCTACCTGAAGGACTTGGTGCTGAACTAGATTTACGAGCAAAAAGTGACTCGATTTATATCCACCATGATCCCTTTCAATCAGGGGATGATTTCGAAGATTATTTAAAATTGTGGGTGTCTCGGAAGCGTGGAACATTAATATTAAACACTAAAGAAGATGGTCTTGAAGAAGAAGTTTTAAATTTATTGGGTAAGTATTCAGTGAAAGACTTTTTCTTTTTAGACACAGCCTTTCCTACTTTGGTAAAGTGGAGTTTAAGGAAAGCTGAGAAACGTTTTGCAGTTCGAATTTCAGAGTATGAAGACATTCAGGTGTTAAATCATTTTAGAGCTAAACTTGATTGGGTTTGGCTCGACTCGTTTTCAGGGCTGCCTGCGAGTCCAGAAATTTTAAAACAATTGAATGGATTTAAAGTGTGCTTGGTTTCCCCAGAACTGCAGTCCTACGCGCCTGAAAAAATTCAAGAGTTTAAAGAGCAGCTCGGAGGCTATTTAGATGCTGTGTGTACGAAACTTCCTGAGGAGTGGGGATGGCAGAAGTAAAAACTCTGATCTTTGATCTTGATGATACACTATATGTTTCAAAAGATGTTTATGCATTGGGATTGAAACTTGCCTTTAGTAAATCGGAATCTTTAGGAATGGGATTAAGTTTTACTGAATTTAATGAATTATACAAACGAGCAAGAAAAGAAGTGAAAGAAATGGGAGTAAGGGGTGGTGCCAGTCATAGTCGTTTGCTCTACTTTAAGCGAATGACTGAAATTCGTTTTTCTTACACAAATCCAGCGATTAGCTTGGCTTTAGATGATGCTTATAATCAGGCTTACGAAGGTATCGACTTTTCAGAAAGTGTTTCTTGTCTTAAAAAGCTAAAAGCAAAATATCAGTTGGTTATTTTAACCAATCATATTTGTCGAACCCAGCTTTTAAAATTAAAAGCCTTAGATCCCGACGGGGAGTTATTTGACCGTCTCTTTAGCTCTGAAGAGTTAGGAGCTGAAAAACCAGCTAAGAGTTGTTTTGAAAATTTATTAATTCAAATCGATCGACGCCCTGAAGAATGCATTATGATAGGTGATTCCAGAGAAGCAGATATACAAGGGGCTATTAACATTAATATGCCTTACATTTGGTTAAATCCTTCGGCAAAGGAAAGTACCGAAAATTGCATTTTAAGCCTAGCAGAGTTAAGTGAGATACTATGAAAGAAGATATCAAGAAACTAATTGAAAAAAGCAACTTTTGGGGACGACAGTGGCAACATATACAAGGCCCGGGCGGTAATTTTTCTGTGAAAAATGATACAGAAATGTGGATTAAGTCATCTGGGGTTTTATTGAAAGAGGTTTCCGAATCTTACGGGATCACTAAATGTAAGCTAAAACCAGCTTTTGATTTTAAATTTAATTCTGTGGTAGGAATACCGAGCAGTCGTGAAGAAATGGAGTACGTTGATCTTATTACGGAAATGATGTGTGATGGAGAAAAATTACGCCCTTCGATGGAAAGCGCCTTCCATGCAATTTTGCCAGAAAAATGGGTGTTCCATACGCATAGTGCTGGCTTTAGTGTGTTGGCCGCTTTTGGTGAAGAAAAGCTAAGTGAATTGGCTTTGGAGTTTTCTCAGGTTGACTTTGTATTTATTGATCAGTGTTTACCTGGCTATGATTTAGCTAGACGAATTCAAATTGAAATGCAGAAATTTACTACGAAAAGCGTAAAGTGCATTGCCCTACAAAACCATGGAGTGATTTGGGCATCAAACGATTTACAGGACTTAGATCAAAAAATGAAAACAGTGGAAGATAGTCTAAGTCAGCGATTTTCATTGGCCAAGTTTTGTTTGCCTGCTGAGATTGAAGGTGGGCTGGATTTCTCGGCTTGGGAAAGCTTTCATTTTTCCAAAGAAGCGATTTTCCCTGACTATGCTTTGTTTTTTGGGCTAATGAATGAAAACCATTCTGAAGGCAAAAAAGTTATCTATCATAAGTCCGTTAGGGCTGATAAGAGTCAAGACGCGAAAGAAATTTGTAGTCTTCAGGCTCTTTTATGTACATTAATGCAGGAGGAGTTTGGTGAAATAAAATCCATGGCTCCTGAGTTACAACAAAAAGTTGCTGATATGGAAATTGAAAAATTAAGAATGCAGCAAATTGGTGGGATTTAATATGAAGTTAGTAATACCAATGTCAGGTCAAGGCTCACGTTTTAAGGCAGTAGGTTTTACCGAGCCAAAGCCTTTAATTCCTGCGGGTGGAAAACCAATCATTCAGCATTTCTTGGAGCAAATTCCTGTAGATTGGGAGAAAGTTTATATCTGCAATGAGCTTCATCTAGCGGAGACGGATCTAAAAGAAAAAGTTTTAAAAATGACTCCGGAAGCGAAAGTTGTATCTGTTCCCGTTGCAAAGAAAGGGCCGGTTTGGGCTACATTAAAGGCCTTAGAAGAAAATCCTAGTCTTATTAAAGCTGAAGATAATGTCCTCTTGAGCTATTGTGACTACTCTATGTCATGGGATGCTAGGCGTTTTGAACGCTTCGTAAAAGACACTAATTGTGATGGGGCAATTGTTTGTTATACAGGCTTCCATCCAGAGTACATTCGACCACAAATGTATGCCTACGTAAGAGAGGTAGAGGGGCGTATTTTTGATATCCAAGAAAAAGCCTGTTATACAAAGGATCGAACTAGAGAGTACGCATCCTGTGGAGCATATTATTTTAAGTCAGGTGATATTGTAAAAAAATATTTTAGTAAACTAATGAATGAAGGACCTTTGATTAACGAAGAAGGATACGCCAGTTTAGTCTATAAACATATGCTTGCTGATGGCTTAGATATTCGCGTATTTGAAATTCCTTACTTTATGCAATGGGGAACTCCAGCAGATTTGCAAGATTATGAATACTGGCAAAATAGCTTCTCCAGTTTTCATAAAAGCCAAGAAACACTTAAATTAGAAAATGTAAACTTATTAATGCCCATGGCCGGGAAAGGTTCTCGCTTTGGAGATAGGCTACCAAAGCCGATGATTCCTGTGATGGGTGAAAAAATGTTTTTATCCGCTCAAAAATCTTTTCCTGAATGTCAAAAAAACTTTTATGTTGTTAGAGATGACTTTAAAGCAGAAGTTAAAGATTGTGTTAGAACTAATGATGAAATTGTTAGTCTTAATGAAATCACTGAAGGCCAGGCTATTACATGTAAACTTGGCGCACAATCAATGCCAAGAGATGAAGCATTAATAGTTACTAGTTGTGATCATGGTATTGTTTATGATTCAGATTCCTTTGCTTCTTTATTAAAGGAGGAGCCAGATCTAGTAGTATTTGGACAAACGAATTATAGCATGGCTGATATTACTCCAAAATCCTTCGCTTATATTGCAGCAGATAAAAAATCTAATATTAAAAAGGTAGCTGTAAAGGAAACTATCTCGGACACTCCTCGAAAAGATCACATTCTGATTGGTAGTTTTTATTTTAAAAATTGTCAGTTGATGTTGGATTTAATTGATGAGTTGGTTGAAAAAAACATTAAAGTGAATGGGGAATACTATTTAGACTCTGTAGTTAATCTAGCGATTGAGCGCCAATTGAAGGTTAAGCTATTTGAGACCTCTGCTTATTTGTGTTGGGGAACTCCTGATTCTTTGAATGAGTTCAATTACTGGTACACCTATTTTAATGGTTTAGAGAGACTACCTATGTGGAGAAAGTTGGATGAGTAGTATTAGTTTGATTTTACCTTGTTATAACGAGTCCAAAAGTTTGAAAGATTTAGTGACTAAGGCTGTATCAGCAGCTCAACGCAGGAATATTGGTCCTGATGGCTTTCGCTTGATTTTGGTAGAAAACGGTTCCAGTGACAACAGTCTCGAAATAATGAACCAATTGAAAGGCACGGAAGAGCTAGGTAAATATTTAGAAATCGTTCCAGTGAATCCCAATGAAGGTTATGGTCACGGTATTTATCAGGGCTTAAAAAAGGTTCAAACGGAATTTGCTTCTTGGTCTCATGCCGATTCTCAGTGTGATCCGGAAGATGTTTTTAAAGCTCTGGAAATTCAAAAGCAAGCGAACACAGAAAAATTAATTGTTAAAGGAAATCGTTTTGGAAGAGGGCTTGGTGAAAAAATAATTTCTTGGGGATTTGAGTTTTTAGCGAGCCTTATCTTTTTTAAGAATTTTCATGAAATTAATGCTCAACCTAAAGTGTTTCAATCAAAACTGTTAAAAGAAATTACCAATCCTCCCAAGGACTTTGCATTTGATTTGTATGTACTTATCAGAGCTAAAGAATTGGGATACGAGATTAAAGAAATTTCTGTAGATTTCCCACCAAGAATTTACGGGGTTTCAAATTGGGCAAATTCTTTTCCATCGAAATTTCGAACGATTCGAAAAATGCTGGTATATATGGTGAAATATCGCTTGGGATTGGTGAGTAAATAGTGAGTAATTTGTTTCATCGGATTTTCAAGCAGTTTGACTACATAAAACAGTCACCTTTATTTTGGGTGGTTTTATTTGTCAAAATTATTCTTGGTAGTTTTGTAGCATCAAGTTATTTAAGAGATCTATTTTTACCATTTCTAAATGATTTTATAGCAAATTCATGGCAAAACCCCTGGGATTTAGCATTACAAAATAAAGTAGAAGGTGAGTTTCCCTATTCGGGCATGATGTTAATCATCATGTCTAGTCTGCTAAGTATTGGTCATATTTTACTTCCTGTCGGTTTTTTTCAACTTGAAGCAGTTCAAATGCTGCTAGCTCGTTTCCCTTTATTAATCGCAGACACAACAATTTTATTGATTTTGTTACATTGGTTTAATGAAGATCGCAAAAAAGTGATGTGGTTTTACTGGGCTTCTCCTATTTTAATTTATATAAGTTATGTGCATGGTCAGTTAGACGTTTTACCTACTGCCTTTTTGTTTTTGTCATTATTTGCAATTTTTCGTGGGAAGTACTTTTGGACAGGGCTGTTTTTAGGTGCGGGAGTAGCTTGCAAGTTTCATTTACTAATCGCTTTACCATTTATTTTAGCTTTTATTGTTAAAAATGTTATTCGACAGACTTCCATTAACAAGAAAATGTTTCGATTTTTCTCAGGCTTTACTCTCCCTTTGCTGTTGTTTGTGTTGCCTTTTTTGAATAGTGTTGGTTACCAAGAACTTGTGATTGGCACTGGGGAGACTCGTAAACTTTTTCATTTGAGTTTTCCATTCGCCAAAGATTTAAATTTTATTCTTGCGCCTGCAGCTCTATTTGTATTGTTTTTGAGGTTTGTATCTAGCTATCGAGTTAATAAAAACCTACTCTTGCTTAGTTTGACCTTAGTTTATAGCTCATTGGTTGTGTTAGTTCCGCCAATGCCTGGTTGGTATTATTGGTCGATCCCATTGTTGATTTATTTTTTCGTGATTCAAGATGAAATCCGTAGCGGTATTTATTGGTGCTTGAGCGCTCTATTTGTTTTGTATTATTTCGGCGTAGATTTTTTTCCTGAGACTTTGGGTTTGAAAGTTTTTGATTCGGTGGAACTAAAAAGTCTTTTGTTTACCGTGCTACAATCTACTTTTGTCATTATAATTTATTGGCTCTATAAATTGGGGGTTAAGAAAAATAGCTTCTTTAGCCACCGTAGAAATCCTCTGTTGATTGGTGTTGGCGGTGATTCAGGAGCTGGTAAGGATACTTTTGTTGAAAATTTAACGAGTGTTTTAGGACAAAATAATTGGGTTCAAAATAATGGTGATGACTATCATCGTTGGGAACGTGGACACCTTGAGTGGAGTAAAAAGACCCACCTGGACCCTCAGGCTAATCATATGTACCTGCCACTTCTTCACATTGAGAAATTAAAGAAGGGCCAAAAGATTAAAAAAACCACATATGATCACGGAACTGGTAAATTTACTGATCCTATCTCTTTGAGTCCTAAACCATTTATTTTGTTTGTAGGTCTGCATCCTTTTTATTTACGTAGACTCAGACAGTTAATCGATTTGAAGATCTATATTGATCCTGAAGAAAATTTACGGAAGTTTTGGAAAATTCAAAGAGATAGACAAAAAAGAGGTTACTCCAAGGAACAGGTTTTAGAGCAAATTCAAAGTAGAAAAAAAGACTCTGAAAATTACATATGGCCTCAGCGAAATTTTGCTGATTGGATTGTGACTTATTCTGCTTTAAATTTTATTGCTGAAGATTTTGAAATAAAAGGTGATCTCGAGCTTAAGGTTTCTCACGTCTTGAGTAATGATGTGCATGTAGAGGATCTGATTTCGGCTCTAAGGCCATACAAGACAATGAATGTTGAATGGAGTTTTTCAGAAGACCTTGCTTCGCAGAATGTTAGTTTTTGGGGAACTTTAAAGAAAGAGGATATTTTAATTATTGCTGAAAGTATTTATAAAGATATTTATCAGTATATTGGACATGATGAAATTGACTTTAAAGATGACCTTGAGGGAGTGAATCAGTTACTGTTTTTAGCGATTTTAAAGTCAAAATTGAGTGAATTGAATGGAGAATAAAATGTCAAAATTTTTAGTTACCGGGGGAATCGGTTTTCTAGGCACAAACTTATGTTTTCGCCTAATGCAGGAAGGTCATAAAGTGATCGCCATGGACAATTTTTTCACTGGTATGCATCAGAATTTGGAGACATTGCAAAAAGAAGAAAGTTTCGAGTTTATAGAACATGATATCACAGAAAAACTTCCGTTAGAGAAACTCAAGGATGTTGATGGTATTTTTAACCTGGCTTGCCCCGCGAGCCCTCCTCATTATCAAAAAGATCCATTGTATACGACAAAAGTTTCGGTCTATGGTATTTTTAATGTTTTAGAGTTGGCCAATCAAAATCAAATCCCGATATTTCATACGAGTACTAGTGAAGTTTACGGAGACCCACTAGAGCACCCTCAACAAGAAGCTTATCGAGGAAACGTCAATCCTATAGGGATTCGGGCCTGTTATGATGAAGGTAAAAGAATGGCCGAGAGCATTCTATTTGATCACCATAGACAAACTGGATTAGGTATTCGTGTGGTTCGAATTTTTAATACTTACGGGCCATTTATGGATCCTAAAGATGGGCGTGTGGTTTCAAATTTTATAGTCCAGGCTATTAATAACCAAGATATGACAATCTATGGTGATGGCTCTCAAACAAGATCATTTTGTTACGTAGATGATTTGATTGAGGGCTTTGTGCGCTTTTACTTTTCTGACCCTAAAATTACAGGACCTGTTAATATGGGGAACCCTTCAGAATTTACAGTGAAGGAGCTTGCAGAGAAAGTTACGGAGATAACTTCCTACGAGGCTAAGCTGACTTATATGGATTTACCGAAGGACGATCCTGTTAAGAGAAGGCCTAATATTTCATTGGCTAAAGAATTGTTTGATTGGGAGCCAAAAGTGGCTCTTGAGGAAGGCCTGAAAAAGTGTATTCCTTATTTTGAAAGTTTTAAAAAATAGTTTTATCTAAAAAAGAAAAGATAGGTGTTATATGAAAGTATGTGTAATTGGAACAGGTTATGTTGGTTTGGTTTCTGGTACAGGTTTCGCAGAGATGGGTAACGATGTTATCTGTGTGGATGTAGACCAAAAGAAAATCAGTAATTTAAAAGAAGGAATTTTACCGATTTATGAACCTGGATTAGAAGAGTTGGTCGTCAGAAACCATAAAGCTGGTCGATTAAATTTTACCACTGACTTTGCCGATGCGGTAAAGGCTTCCGAAATACTATTTATTGCCGTTGGGACTCCTAGTGACGAAGATGGAAGAGCGGATTTAAAGTACGTGGAAAAAGTTGCGGAAGATATCGGGAAGAACATTAATGGCTATAAAATTGTAATCACGAAATCAACCGTTCCAGTGGGAACGGGTGAAATTGTTCGTAAGAAAGTACAAGAGCAATTGAGCGAAAGGTCTGAAAATATAGAATTTGACGTTGTATCAAACCCTGAGTTTTTGAAAGAAGGGGCAGCGGTTGAAGACTTCATGCGACCAGACCGCATAGTTGTTGGTGTAGAAAGTGAAAAGGCAGAAGAAAAGATGAAGCAGCTTTATGCTCCTTTTGTTCGTAATGGCCATCCAATTTATTTTATGGATATTCATTCGTCTGAAATGACGAAATATGCGGCCAATGCAATGCTTGCCACAAAGATTTCATTCATGAACGAACTTTCCCAGCTTTGTGAAAAAGTTGGTGCTGATGTAGAAAAGGTTCGTAAAGGTATGGGTTCTGACCCTCGAATTGGTTTTCATTTTATTTATCCTGGTTTAGGCTATGGAGGAAGTTGTTTTCCTAAAGATGTAAAAGCCATTGTTCGCACCGGTAGAGAAAACGACATACCAATGAAGATTTTGAATGCAGTGGAAGATGTAAATCAAGATCAGCGTGTGTGGTTTACTGAGAAAATTTTGAATCATTTTGGGAAAGACTTATCCGGTAAAACTTTTGCGATGTGGGGCTTGGCGTTTAAGCCTGGAACAGATGATATGCGTGAGGCTCCTAGCTCTTATATCATCAAGGAGCTTTGTAGTCGTGGAGCGAAAGTAGTGGCTTACGATCCTGTTGCCACGGAGACGGCTAAAATTGAAAATGAAGGCGTTCAAGGAATTAGCTATAAAGATAAATCTTTTGATGTATTGGAAAATGCAGATGCTTTGATTTTAGTAACTGAGTGGCGAGAATTTAGAGAGCCCGATTTTGATAAGATGGCTTCAATGATGAATTCAAAATTGATCTTCGACGGTAGAAATCAGTATGATCCAAAGACTATGAAGGATTTAGGCTTTGAATACTTCAGTGTTGGAAGATAAGTTCGAACAAAAACTATTTAAACTAAAGGAAGCTTCGAGCTTCCTTTTTTTATGTGTGGCTACAAAAGCTATATTACTTAGATTTTTTTGCCTCTTAAGCCATCTACAATTATCAGTTTTTTTTCAGTGTTTCATAATGAAATATTAGTAATTTCGACGGTTTATGCTTTAATTTCCACTTGAAAAATGGAATGAGCTTTGCAATTTAAAGACTGAGGGAGAGAATATGAGTAATTTATTTTTTAAATTAATAATGTATGGGGTGTTTTTATTTTCCAGTTTAGGACAAGCCGGAGAAATTGCCAGACGTTACATCGACAATGGTGAATACGGAAAAATGAAAGTGGATGTAAGCTTTTGTAAGCGTAACGCAGGGGATGTAACTTTAGCTAATTATATGAAAGGAATTAAAGAACTGGAGCAGGAGTCTAAGCTTTCTGACTACGGGATAAAAGAGCATTTGTTTTTCAAAGCAAATCCCAAGGAAGAAGTTTTAACTCATTTTTCAGATTGTCTACAAAGAAAAACTCAAGGAGTACAGAGCTTAGAAAAGGTAAAAGAAAAATTACTGGAAAATAATGGGAAACTTTTGAAGCAATTGGCTTCTTTACAGCAAGAAGTGGCTGAAAGTGATCGTGCTGGATCCTACCTTTGGTGGAAAATAGAAATCTTGAAATGATCAAAGCGATTGATAAAGCGAACTCTGAGAAGAGCTATCGTACTCTTTTGCTAACCGATCGTAATGAAAAAGGGGAAACCTTCGTTCGCTTATGTGTAAATGCAATTAGCTATCTAGGGCAATATTCAAAGACAGATCGAAAGTGTTCCCAGCCAATCACTGATGCAAAAGAAGCGCAAGATGCCAAAGAACTAAATGCCCTCTCTAATTACGTGCCTTTAAATTACAGGGAAATGCCTGATGTAGATTCTGCAGACTTATTGGCTGAAATTAAAAGAAGTCGTCTGTCTTATCTGTGTTCCGGTCGTCAATTGCAAGAAAGTAAAAGTGAAGCCATGAGTGCTGGAAATGAAAAAATATTAAAATTGTTGGACAATATTAGTATTTGTCCAAGCCTAAAAACGAATCGAAGAAATTCTGAAGCTGCAAATTAGGAATTAACCAAATTATTCAAAACTACATCCAAAGAGTCTTTCCAATGGGGGAGACTCTTTTTTAGTTGAGACTCTGCTTTCGATAGGTCAAATACATTAGCAAGGGGTCTTCGGGCTGGAGTTGGGTATTCTGAGCTTGGAATGCCATGAATTGGAATGTTTTTACAAAGGCCTAATTCTGATCCTCTGGTGATAATTGCTTCGGCAAATTCAGCCCAGTTACATGGGCCATTGTTACTAAGATTGTAGGTCCCGTAATCGCTTTCTTTGTTACTAAATATTTCGAAGGAGTATTGCGCTAAGTCTCCTGCGAAAGTGGGTAATCCTGTTTGATCGTTAACTATATTTAGACTTTCTCTTTCGTTGGCGAGTCGAAGCATGGTTTTTACAAAATTATTTCCATACTCTGAAAATACCCAACTGGTTCTGAAAATGAAGTAATGGCTATTAATTTTTTGAATGTTTAATTCGCCTTCAAGTTTTGACTTACCGTAATAGTTTACTGGTTTACAAGGATGGTTTTCTTTAATTCTTAAATGAATGTCAGTTTCATCGCAAACGTAGTCAGTAGAGTAGTGAATTAGCTTTGCAGATTTTTCTTTTGCAATCATAGCAAGTTTTAGTGGAAGTTCTGCATTAAGCAAATCAGCTGACCGAGTATCAGACTCTGCCTTGTCTACAGCTGTGAAAGCCATGCAGTTGATAATTACATCGAAATCTAGACTCTTTAATTGGGATTCCCAATTTGTAGATTCAATGTTTATGTCTTCTTTGCCAATGGCTAAAAAGTCTATTTCTTGTTTTTGGAAAAAGTCCCTAAAAGATGAAGCCAGTTGTCCAGATTTTCCCAAAACTAAGTATTTCATTTTAAGCCTTTAATTTTTCAATTCCATTTAAGCAAATGTATTGCTCTTTATTTTGTTTTTCCCTCATCATTGCACGGTTGGTTAAAACGCTTTCCGAATCTTTTTCGTATATGTGTTTTCCAAGGTGGAATGTGATAGCAGCATTTCTAGCGCTCTTTATAGTTATACCAAAATTCTTTAGGCGCCAAGTAAGATCGTTGTCTTCACCGATGGTTGGTAAAACGTAGTCTTCGTCAAAACCATTGATTTTCAAAAGATCCTCTTTAAAAATTGAAAAGTTACAGCCAATAATATCGCGCATTTTGCGTGGAGGCATTAGTTTTCCCAAGACTCCCTCTGGATCAATAAAAATTCCTTCCTCATAGTAATCTGTCTTAGCCTTTTGCAGGTGCGTGAGAATTTGTCTCAAATAACTGTTTTCAATTTCCTTTATGCTTATTTTTTGTTGGATTAGTGGCTCGATGAAATAGTCACCTAACATAACTCTGCGACCACATAGAACTCTATTTTTCTCAGAAAGCTTGGCATGCATTTCTACAAAGCGTGAGTGGGGAAGACAGTCTCCATCATTAAAAATAAATACATCTCCTGTACCGTGTTTCACTGCGTTATTTAAGCACATGCATTTACGAAACCCCTTATCCTCGTTTTGAAGAAGAATGATATTGAAATCAGTGGAGTATTTATCTACCAGCTCATTTAGTTCAGGTTCAATATTGTCATTGGTAATAATTATTTCATGAGGTTTCAGGCTCTGGTTTCTAAGGTTATTCAAACAAGCATCAATAATTTTGTATTGTTTGTAAGTTGATAAAACCAGACTCATTTTAGGAAGATTTTCTTTTTTCATAAGCTGTTTATAGAAAGCTTTTAGGAAGGTGACAAGGCATTCAAAATGCTCTCTGAAAAAATAAATAAAATGATTAAACTTCTTGCAGAAAACATCTGAAACAGGTCTCTAATCCATTGAAATTACTAGAATGAAAGGGTGTCCTATGCTAGATTTTTGAGGCTTTTAAAAAGAGGTTTTCATGAAAGGTATAATTCTAGCTGGAGGAAGCGGTACAAGGCTATTTCCTAGCACAAAAGTGATATCAAAGCAGATTCTTCCTGTTTACGATAAACCAATGATTTACTACCCATTGTCTACATTGATGCTGGCTGGAATCAGAGAAATTTTAATCATTTCAACTCCAAGAGACATTGTTTTTTTTAAAGACATGTTTGGAACGGGAGAGCAGTTAGGTATTGAGCTTAGTTACGAAGTGCAAGAAAGCCCAGATGGTATTGCGCAGGCCTTTTTAATTGGCGAAGACTTCATTGGTGATGATTCTGTTGCTTTGGTTTTGGGTGATAATTTATTTTATGGGATGGGGCTTACAGGACTTCTTAAAGAACAAATAAAGTTAGAAGAGGGTGCAACTGTTTTCGGTTACTACGTTGATGATCCTGAACGTTATGGAGTTGCAGAGGTCGATACCGAAGGAAAAGTGCTTAGCATCGAAGAAAAGCCTACTATCCCTAAGTCAAACTACGCAGTTACTGGAATGTATTTCTATGACAATAGCGTTGTTGAAATTGCCAAAACTCTAAAGCCATCGGCACGTGGTGAACTAGAGATCACTGCCGTTAATAACGCCTATTTGGAAAAAGGCCAATTGAATATGGTGCAATTAGGTAGGGGCTTTGCTTGGTTAGACACCGGTACTCACGATGCTTTAAATGAGGCTGCATCCTTTATTAAAACCATAGAAAAGCGTCAAGGCTTAAAGGTTGCTTGTATCGAAGAAATTGCCCTTAAGAATCAATGGATAAATCAAGATCAAGTTTCCAAGTTGGCAGATGCTTACGGAAAATCTACCTACGCAATGTATTTAAAGAAAATGGTTAAGCAATTATGAATTTTATAGACACAGGAATTAGCGGTTTAATCGTAGCGGAACCAAAAGTATTCAAAGATGAAAGAGGCTACTTTCTTGAGTCTTTCAACAGAAGAACCTGGGGAGATAGAATTCCTTCCCATGAATTTGTACAAGACAATCAGTCTTATTCCTCTTATGGCACTCTTAGAGGATTTCATATTCAACTTGGAGAGGCAAGTCAGGCTAAACTTGTTAGCGTAATTGAAGGCGAGGTTCTTGATGTAGCTGTTGACCTTCGAGACGGTTCACCTAGTTTTGGAGAGACTTATCAGATAGTTTTGAGTGGTGAAAATAAAAAACAAATGTACATTCCTAGAGGATTTGGACATGCATTTTTAGTGTTAAGTGATAAAGCTCTTTTCACTTACAAATGTGATAATTACTACGCTCCAGATAAAGACTCAGGCATTCATTTTCTAGATCCAGATCTGAATATTGAATGGCCTGTCGCTGAAGACAAGATTATTTTATCAGACAAAGACAAGCAACTAGGTAGCCTAAAAGGCTTTAAAAGCGGAGTAAAGTATGAATAAAACAATTCTAGTCACCGGTGGGGCAGGATTTATTGGTGCAAATTTTTTAGTGCATATGGTGAACAAACATCCTGAAACTCATTTTGTAAATTTAGACAAACTGACTTACGCTGGAAATTTAGAGTCTTTAGAAGAAATTAAAGATAAAGAGAACTATAGTTTTGAAAAAGGCGATATAGCTGATCGTGAATTTGTTGATTCTCTTTTTGAAAAATATAAATTTCAGGGTGTTTATAATTTTGCAGCAGAATCACATGTAGACAATAGCATTGAAGGTCCCGAAGAGTTCATTCGTACAAATGTTTTCGGAAGTTTTACTCTTCTTGATTGTAGTAAGAAGCTTTGGTTAGACAGTGAGTTTAATTACAAACCTGAGTTTAAAGGGGCTAGATTCCTTCATGTTTCCACAGATGAAGTTTATGGTACATTGGGAGAAGAAGGTCTTTTTAAAGAAACAACTGCCTATGCTCCAAACTCTCCTTACAGCGCTTCAAAAGCCAGCTCTGATCACATTGTAAGGGCTTACCATCACACCTATGGTTTGGACGTGGTAACTACCAATTGTTCCAATAACTATGGACCAAAACAACATGATGAAAAACTAATTCCAACCATCATCCGTAAGGCTTTGGCTGGTGAAGCAATTCCTGTTTACGGCAATGGAAAGAACATTCGTGATTGGTTGTACGTATTAGATCATTGTAAGGGGATTGAGCTTGCTTTTGCTACCGGTAAGAGTGGTGAAACCTATAATATTGGTGGACGTAATGAAAGACAAAATATCGATGTTGTTAATGTAATCTGTAAAATTTTAGATGAGTTAAGACCACAAAAGCAATCTTATACAGATTTAATCACTTTTGTAAAAGATCGTGCAGGACATGACCAACGTTATGCCATTGATGCTACAAAAATTGAAAATGAGCTAGGTTGGAAAGCGGATGAAAACTTTGATAGTGGTATTCTAAAAACGGTTCAATGGTATTTAAATCAATACTCATAAAGACCAAATAATACAAAATTATTAGGCCTTTATGCATTTGTAGAAAAGGCTTAGTGCTTTGTTACTATGTTTAATTGGCAGGTAGGGTGTAGTTCCATTTTTCGCAGTTGTTTATGAGTTCCTGTTCGATTCCTAAGTAGTCCTTTTGTTTGTTAGCTGTTTTTCTGATTTCATTGTTTGGCTTGGCAAAATAAGCCCCTGAAGAATCAGCCGTTAGAAAAACAAAAGGATACTCTTCACTTTTATTCCATCTTAGAAAATAGCAGTTCAAGGCACTGTCCTCTCGATGACCAATGTATGGAATTATCTTTAGAGCGATAAAGTCTGAATCATTGAAAGATTCATCCAATAAAGGAATCAGGTCTTTAGAAAAATTCACACCAATATGCACCCAATTAAAGGAAGGGATTGGTAATTGTGACTGACTCAATACTGGAAGTGGGTTGTAAAAGCCCAACATTTGAGTTCTTTCTTCTTTAGAGACTAAATATTTATCCATTATTTTCACTGTTTTTTGCAGTTGTACAAAAACATCCGCATTGGAAAGTCTTGGTAGATTTGCTGTATAAACATCAATTTTACTAGCCAACTTAAGGAAATTAAGTTCGCTATTCGGTAAACTCTCAATGTCTAAAAGTTTCATCAATTCTTGATAGCCGGGCCTTTTTTCAAAGCTATAATAGAAGCTATTCCATTTTTCAGTATTTTCAAAATCAAAAGATTTATTGTGATGAGAGTTTTCTGGATTAGATTTAAATTGAGCAACTCGTCCAAGGCTTAAGGTATTTACGATTACAAAGTAAACTAAAAACAAAACGGGTATGTACTTTAAACGGCTTGAGATTTTTTGGAAATCTATTCTTAGGAAGAGGTAAAGCATAAGAAATAGATGAAAGATAAAAGTCATTCTCCCACTAGTTCCAGCGGTTGCTACTAATATTGCAAGGCAGAGAAAGCTGTCTTGAACGGCTAGGGATAGGAAAGGTTTTTTGATAAAGTTAGAAAATTTAAGAGGGATTTTAGCGACAAAATATTGTTCAAAAAGATTTGAGAGTATTACAAACACTAGGCCTGCTTGTATTAAGTCTTTGTAACTTCCCCAATGACTTTGAGTGGCACTTGCCTTTCCCTTTCCCGCAAGTAAAACCGCTTGAACGTAATCTACAATAGAGCTGTCCCAGATGAAATTTGGAATTTGAAATAGTCCTGAAGCAAAGACTAGGCTCAGGATTAAGCTTTTGATTTTTACTGAATTATCGAAGAACAGCCAAAATCCAAATGCCATAAAAGAGCAACTTGCAAAAAAGTTGATTTTATAATTAAAACTCACAAACAAGCAGATGGCCTGGATAAAGCTTATGGCGAGAATTTTTAGATTAGTCTTTTCTTTGAGTCTTTGAAAGCCAATCAAGGATAGGAACTGCAGAACCAGCAAAGCATACATATGGTGATTGTAATTTTCCCAGATAATAACTTTGTGGTCGAAACTGTCGATTCGATGCATACTTAGGGCAAGCGTTAAAGCTAAGAAAGCAATGAAAATTGCCTTAGTGTTTCTAAGTGGTTTTAAAAAGAGTATTTGTAAGAAAAATAGGCCTAAGAGTCCAAGGCTAAAAAGACTGGACTCTATGTGGATCAAATCACTTAAGTAAAAATCATTGTTCTTAGACTTTATGATGTCAAAGGCGTACTGATTTAATTTTCCAAAAAGCATTCCAAAGGAAGTATTGAACTCAGAATATATTTTTTTTCCAGTATCGAGGGCGTAAGCAAAGTTGAGTGGAATGTAAAAATCAGTCTGAATGTCACTGTAATAGTAATATTTTCCCTGAAAACTCAGGTACCATAAATAAAAATAAATCAGGCTGATTGCAGCAAGGCCAAGTTTGCTTGCATAAGCTTTCAAGAACTTCATTTACTCTCCGTTTAGCACAGATACTAGACATTCCTGTTTTAAAAGTCTATTCATTTAGGCTGGCGATAGGACATAGTTTCTTGTCAGCTTAAAGTCTCAGCAACTGCAAAAATCTTTTTGCAAACTCGATACAAAATGATGATTTTACGGTAGATCTTAGCTAGGAGAATTATTGATGAAACCCACTGTGCTACATGTTTGTATTTCACCAGGTCTTGGTGGTTTGGAGTTGTACTCTCTTCAGCTACATAAAAAGTTTAAATCGGAAGGCTATCCTTCTTTGCATTTCTGTTTGGAAGAAAGTCCTTTTGAAGAAAAGTTGCAGGCTGAAAACCTGGAAGCCATTTCCTTTAAGAAAGCAAAATATTTCTCTCCAAGCATTAGTCGTAAAATGCGAAAAATAATCATTGAGCGTAAAATTGAAAAAATATTTATTCATCATTTAAAAGATCTTTGGTTTCTGGTTCCAGCATTGCGTGGGCTGGATAAGGTAGAGTTAGTTGGTTTTGCTCAGATGTTTATTAAAGACATTTCTAAAAAAGATTTTCTTCATAGTTGGTTGTATAACCGAATGAAAAACTTGATTACATTAACGGATATTCAAAAGGAACAGTTAAAGAAATGTCTCCCGTTGAAAGAAAATCGTTATATTACTATTCCGAATTCCATCGAACTTGCAAAAACAGAAAACTTACAGGCGGCTCGAGAGAAAATTAGAGAAGACTTATCTTATAATCCTGAAAATAAGGTTATAGGTATAGTAGGTAGGCTAGACCCTTGGAAGGGACAATTGGAGCTTCTTCAAGCCTTTGTTAATATCCAAGAAAGATTTCCTGAAGCGAGGCTTTTGATCGTTGGCAGTGAAACTCCTGGTGAAGAAGGCTATCGACAAAAACTATTAGACACTATCTCGAATCACAATGTTTCTAACAAAGTTCAGATGATTGGTTTTCAAAAAAATGTACCAGAGTGGATGTCTGCTATGGATATTTTTGTAATGCCAAGTTACGAAGAGGCCTTTGGTATCGTATTGGCAGAGGCAATGTGCGTGGGACTTCCAGTGATAAGTACGGAAGCAGGGGGAGTGCCTGATATTCTTGTTTCTAAGGATTTAGGACAAATGGTGGAACCTAGATCGAGTAAAGCGATCGAAAAGGGGTTAATCAAATATTTGCAAGACGATGAGTATCGTCAAAATACTGCCAAAGCGGGGCAATCTTATGCTAGAGATGCATTTGATTTTGAAAAAGCATATTTAAAAATTAAGGGATTGATGGATTTGACCTAGAGTTAATAAACTAAATTCTTGTAATTCGAAAAAAAATTAAAGAAATTTTTGATAAAATGTTTAAAAGATCGAGAAGCTCAAACGCAATTAAATTCCGTTTGGGCTTCTGTTGTTTTAGGGCCTGTTTAAAGCGTTTGTAGTTATCTACACATATAGCTTAGAAATAGAATTGTTCTATTTCTTTATAGCTTTCACTTATTTTACCTCTGCCTACTATTATTTTACTCTAGCAACATTCAAGGAGTAAAAATGAGATCTTGGGAAAATTATAAGAGTACCTTTAAAAAAGAATCACTTGGAGACTTAGCAAGAAAAGGGGATGTTTCTTCTCTTTTGGAATATGCGAAGTCGAGAGAATTTAATCCGGTGGAGATAAATTTAAAAAATAGCCAAGGCTATAGTCCTCTAATGCTTGCTGTTTACAACGATCAAATTGCTTTTGCAGAAGCACTTTTGATTTTAGGAGCTGAGGTTAATTCTGCGGATTACTCGGGAAACACGGTCTTAATGGCCGCAGCTTTTAAGGGGAACTTACAAGCTTTAGAATTACTTATAAAGCATGGAGCTGATTCTAAACTAGAAAACCATTCAGGAATGACAGCAATGAGTTGGGCAAAGTCTTTTGGTAGAAAATCCGCAGTTAAGTATTTAAAGAAAAATACAGTTTTATGCGAAGAATCTTATTTTAGTTCCTATCTTGGCTTTGCAAAAATGCTGTGGAGAAAAATTATAGAAAAAACCGAAATCAATAACATCAAGGAGAATAGAGTATGAGCGATAAAAAAATGACTACTGCATCTGGTATTCCGGTTGCAAGTAACCAACATAGCCGAACAGCAGGTGCAAGAGGACCTGTGCTTCTAGAGGATTTAGCCCTTATTGAGAAGCTAGCTCACTTTAATCGTGAAAGGGTACCAGAGCGCGTAGTGCATGCTAAAGGTTGGGGAGCCTTTGGAACTTTTAAGGTGACAGAGGATATTACTAACTACTCTTGTGCAAAAATCTTTTCTAAAGTGGGAAAAGAGACGCCCATGTTTTTACGTTTTTCGACGGTAGCTGGAGAAAGAGGATTTTCTGATACGGTCAGAGACCCTAGGGGATTTGCTTTAAAATTTTATACTGAAGATGGAGTTTGGGACTTGGTAGGTAACAACACCCCAGTGTTTTTTGAAAGAGACCCCATCAAATTTCCTGATTTCATTCATACACAAAAACGTCACCCTCAAACGGGAAGAAAAGATCCTGTTAGACAGTGGGATTATTGGTCCAAGTCTCCTGAAAATATGCATCAGATAACAATTCTCTTTAGTGACCGAGGTTTACCTGATGGTTTTCGTCATATGAATGGTTATGGTTCACATACATTTAGTTTATGGAACGAGAAAGGAGAAAGGCATTGGGTAAAGTTTCATATGAAAACGGCCCAAGGAATAAAAAATTTAGAAAATGAAAAAGCGGCAAAACTAGCTGCCGATGACCCAGACTATGCTGGTAGAGATTTGTTTGAGGCAATTGAAAACAAAGACTTTCCACGCTGGAATATGAAAATTCAGATTATGAAAGAAGAGGATGCTGAAAAACAAAACTTTAACCCCTTTGATCTAACCAAAGTTTGGCCGCATGGTGATTTTCCATTGATCGATGTAGGTTATATTGAATTAAATAAAAACCCAGAGAATTACCATGCGGAAGTAGAGCAAGTGGCTTTTTCGCCGGCGAATATGCCTCCTGGAATTGGAGCAAGCCCAGACAAAATGTTACAAGGACGTTTGTTTGCTTATGCCGATGCTCATCGTTATCGAATCGGGACGAACTATCAAATGCTTCCTGTGAACCGATCTCACAGTGATATAAGTAATAACCAAAGAGATGGTAGTATGCGTTTTGATGGCAACTTTGGAGCTAAAGACAATTATGAGCCTTCACACTTTACTGATCTTTCTGAAACTCCTAGTGTGGCAGAGCCGCCTTTGAAAATTTCCGGAGATGCCGATCGATACAATTCTCACGACGGGAATGACGATTACACCCAAGCTGGGGATTTATTCCGTTTGATGAATAAGGATCAGAAAAATCTCTTATGCATGAATATTGCCGAAAATATGGAAACGGTGCCGGGTGATATAGTTGAGAAGATGCTAAAGCATTTTGAAAAGTGTGATCCGAAGTACGCAGAAGGAATTCGTGATCACTTAAATAAAAATCGATAATAAGAATAAAAAAACCAAGCTTGGAGCTTGGTTTTTTTTAATAAAATTGTGTTCAATAAAAATTAATGGGAATTTAACCATTGTCTCGCGGCCTCTTCTTTCTCTGGAGAGAAGCTTTTGATATCAATTTCTACGATAGGATTGATAACCGAAGCAAAGCTTTGGATCCACTTTTGGTCAGCTACTACTGCCGCTTTCTTAACTTTTTGATTGAGTTCTGGAACGCTCAAAATACTTTCTTTTATATCTTCAAATAGAGCGGATGCGTCTATGCCCTCGAATCCAGTAACTAGCTCAAGTACATTAACGTATTCAGCCTCTTGAAGATCTTCTCTGAATTGGTCCATGACCTTTTCGTAATCTTCTTTATTAACTTTTTCTCCGATCATAAATTCCATTAAGTTTTTTGATTTGTCATATTTATAAGTAAGCATAAATCTCCCTTCTTAGATTGTTCTATGTAATTTTAGAAGATTTCTAAGAGAGATAGTTCCTTAAATTGTTTTTGATTTGTGTAGATTCTTACTAATATTCAACTGTGCGGCTCATTTTTTTCATTTTGAGAAAAATAGAGTGTTTGAATATCAATAAAAAAGGCCTTTCTGGGAAAAGGCCTCTGAGAGAAATGTAGTTTATGGTGTGAAATATGTCGGTGTTCCTGGGCCTACCGGCATTCCAAAAACGAAAACCCATAGGTAAAAAAGAATCGTCCATCCGATCATGAAAAATATGGAGTAGGGTAACATGGTACTAATGATGGTTCCGATCCCTATTTTTCTATTAAATCTCGCTGCAAAGGCTAGAATTAGTCCAAAGTAACTCATCATAGGAGTGATGATATTGGTTGTTGAATCACCGATTCGGTAGGCGGCTTGGATTACTTCAGGGCTGTAGCCAACTAACATAAGCATTGGTACAAAAATAGGGGCTGTTACCGCCCATTGCGCCGAGGCACTGCCTAGCATTAGGTTTACGAAACCACACATTAAAATAAATGGAACAAAAATTTCAGGACCGGTTAAGTTGATGGCCTTTAAGAAATCTGCACCCAATACAGCAAAAATAGCTCCTAAATTTGTCCATTTAAAGTAGGCTACAAACTGAGCCGCAAAAAATACCAATACAATATAAAGGGCGAGTGTCGCCATGGCATCACTCATGCCATCAATAACGTCTTTATCTGTTTTTATACTTCCCACTATTTTTCCATATACGATGGAAGGAATTAAAAAGAAGAAAAAGATGAATGCAACAATCCCTTTTAGGAAAGGTGACTTTAAGATACTACCGGTTACTGGGTCTCTTAAAACCCCATTTTCTGGAACCACCAAGAAGGCCACGATTAAAATCATAATGGCTGTGGTAAGTGCTGCGTAAATTAAACCTTTTTTCTCAAGAGAACTTAGGGGGTCAATTTTATTGGACTCTTGCACCACTTTTTCTGCTTGAGAAATGTCATATTCACCTAGGTTTGGCTCTACAAAACGATGAGTAACCCATGTACCAACAAATGCAATTAAGCCGGTTGAGATCATCATAAAGTACCAGTTAACGGCAGGATGAACTACATAGTCTGGAGCAATCAATCTGGCTGCTTCTTGAGAGATTCCAGAAAGTAATGGGTCAACTGTACCAATTAAAAGATTGGCTGAATACCCACCAGACACACCAGCAAAGGCAGCTGCCATACCGGCCAGAGGATGCCTTCCAACGCTTAAAAAGATGTAACCGCCAAGTGGCACTAAAACAACATATCCCATTTCTGATGCGGTATTTGATAGAACTCCAGCAATAACCACAGCAAAAGTCAGGAATCGTGCTGGTGCTTTTAAAACGATACTTCGAATCATGGCTGTTAAAAGACCGGACTTTTCCGCAACTCCAACACCTAGCATAGATACTAAGACAGTTCCTAGTGGTACAAAATCCGTGAAGTTTTTAACCATCTTAGTGAGCATTTGGCGAAGGCCTTCGGCGTTCATCAAACTAACTGCTCGAATGATACCATCAGCCGCTCTGCCTTTGGCTCCTTCTGGTCTTGGATCTATAACCTCTAGATTTAGCCAACCTGCAATACCACTACCAATGATTACTAGGCCTACAAAAATTGCGAACAAAGTAACTGGGTGTGGTAATAGGTTTCCGAGATATTCTACCGATTTTAAAAACTTCTGAAAGCGGCTACTTTCTATTTTTTCCTGACTCAAATTGCCCTCCAATCAATTTCATGAAAGGCTATCTTTACCATATTTTGGAAAAAAGAAAAGTATCTTAGTATATTTCTTCTTAGGAAAAAGCTTTGAGTAAAGTCGATACACTGAGAAAAACACCAAAACTGAGGCGTTTTTAAATCTTGTGTTACTAATGTTTTCGAATACTTAAGTCTTAAATTGTTTTTTCCATATTCAAACACCGAAAAACTTCTTCCGTATCGGCAAGGCTTTGGTGTGCTAAGCCACAAGCGGCGCTGATGAATTGGGTAGAGTTTTTACTAAGCGCTATGTTTTTTAGGATTGAAGTAAGTTTTGGATCGTATTTGCTTTTATGTTGGTGATCTGTGGGAATGATTCCAAATGACAAATTTGAGTACTTGCAAAAGTAAGTTAATTCCTCTTTCAGATCTAGTAAGGAGTGTAAGCTGGCGTTTACATCAAAAGACAAATAGTTAAAAAGTTGCGGATAGGCTAAAACCTGTTCCCACAAAATATTAGCACAGCAATGAAGTCCAACCTGGATGTTTTTTTCTTGTAAGTATCTGGCGGCTTTTAATATTCTTTCAAAAAGTCGATATTGTAAACCTTGGTAGCTCGAGTAAATGACTAGAGCTGGTTCATCGAAGAAAAATACAATTCTCGAATCTAGTGTTGAAAATTTTTGTATCAAAGCTTTAATGCTTAATTCTATATGTAGTAAAATATCATTAACCAAATCAGGAATATCTTTTACCGGACTGTGATCTAAAAGCTTCAGAGATTGCACGGCCGTAAAAGGACCACACATTTGAAGCTTGATGAGTTTCGGGTTTTTGTTTTCAGCTTCAAAATAAAAAGCTTGAAGCGCGCTATAGACATCTTTATCAGGTAAAAAGCTAGAGTAGTCAGAGTTTGTTTTTGCTTTTTTCGCTCGTTTTAAAAAGTTTTGTCTGTCTTTAGCCCAAGCTTTTAAGTCGATCAGGCTTATGCCATTTTCAGGTTTTTGAATTCCTGGCAAGTGCGATAAAGCCTGATAGATCATGTATTCATTTTTATTGTATATGGGTAGTTGAGGAAGGAAGGGGACGTCATGACGAAAGCTGTAAGCTAGCGCGCTATCAATATTGATATGCGGTAAACTTCCAATGCCGGTCGTCATGATGTTCATATCACACTCCTCCAACAGAGTAGTAAGTTGCTTCAGGATGATGAAACACAATGGCTGAGACACTAGCTTCTGGGTCCATCATGAAACCTTCTGTTAGCTCGACACCAATATCCGGGGTGGGATTCAGTAGATCAAATAAAACACTTTGGTCTTCTAGGGAAGGGCATGCTGGGTAGCCAAAGGAATATCTTTTTCCTCGGTAATTAGCGCGGAATCGATCCATCATTGTCATATCAATTGAGTCTTCAAAGCCCCAAAGAGCTCGAATTTTTTGATGCAAATACTCTGCGTAAGCTTCGGCACTTTCTAATGCTAGAGCCGCAACGATATGCGAGTGGAGGTAGTTTCCTTCGTTTTTTAATTTTTCGGCAAGCTCTCTAATGCCATTTCCAAAGGTCACAGAAAAGAAACAAATGTTATCAGATGCTTTTTCACGATTTAAGTAATCACTCAAACACAAACCATCTTCTTTATTTTGACGAGGGAAGGTGATTTCATGACTAGAGCTTTCGTCAGTATTATTTTTGAAGATTTTAACTGTATTGCCTTCGCCATTGGCTTTGAAAAATTGGTATACGGCTCCAGCGCTAAAGTGTGTGTCGCGGTAAAGTTTTTTAACCTTTTCTACTTCTTCGTAAAGTTCTATGGCCTTTTGTCCGCCATCCATATTTTTAAGTTCTTTAAAGTTTCCTTCACCAATAAATTTAGCCAGTTTTCCATTTAAACCTAGGTGTCGACCATAGAGCATAATTGGGTTAATGAATTTCCAGATAAGATCTAGGGGAGTATTTTTAATCACGTGCTTTTGATAGTCACTAGGCTCTGGAATATTATCGACAAAAGATAGTTTAGAGGACCTAGTGAGAACTTCTTTGCGCTCTTCTTTTTTTGCTTCGTTTAGGTCGGAGAGTTCAGCAATCTCTGAAGCAATACTAGCTTTTAATTGTTCGAAACTTTCTGGTTGAATGATTTTATTGGCAATCGAAAGGCCATCCATCGCATCTTTCGCATAGACAACGGTTCCTTCATAGGCCGCAGCGATTTTTCGGTTTACGAAATTTCTGGTCAAGGCGGCTCCACCAACTAAGATTGGTAGGTCAATTCCTGATTTTGCTAAATCGTCAGCAGTAATAATCATTTGTTGGGCTGATTTTACCAAAAGACCACTTAGGCCAATCATGTCTGGGCCGTGTTCTTTTACTGCCGCCAAAATTTGATCGGATGTAATTTTAATTACTAGGTTTATAACATCGTAGCCATTATTAGATAAGATTATATCAACCAAGTTTTTACCAATATCATGAACATCACCTTTTACTGTAGCAAGTAATATTTTTGCTTTGGTTTGGGTGTCATTTTTTTCCATGAATTGTTCTAGGTGAGCAACGGCGGCTTTCATAGCCTCTGCCGATTGTAGTACTTCGGCTACGATCAATTTGTTTTCGTTGAAGAGTTTTCCAACGATATCCATTCCTGCCATAAGTGGACCATTGATGATTTCTAGTGGCTTCATGCTTTGCATGGCTTCATCTAAGTCTTCTCGTAAACCATCTTTGGAACCTTCTAAGATATATTGTGGCAATCTCTCCATAAGTGGTAGGGTGGACTTATCTGTTTTGGTAACGGTTTTGTCTCTGTAGAAATCAGCAAAGGCGGCCACAGGGTCTTCTCCGCGGTTCCATAGTAAATTATTGCATAGCTCAATTTCTTCTTCGCTAATGGCGCTAAAACGTTTGAATAGCTCTGTGTTTACAATGGCCAAATCAAGACCTGATTGGGTACAGTGGTAAGTAAAAACGGAGTTTAGTACCTCGCGACCGGCGGGAGGTAAGCCAAAGCTGATATTCGAGATACCGAGAACACTTTTTGTCATCGGGTATTTCTCTTTGATTAAGCGAATGCCTTCAATAGTCTCAACGGCTGAACCAACATAGTTTTCATCTCCCGTAGCGCAAGGAAATACCAAAGGGTCCCAATAAATGTCTTCCTCAGGAAAACCGTACTTTTTAGTTAATAAGTCGTAAGACCTAGTTGCAACCTCAAGTTTTCTTTCTCTGCTAACTGCCATTCCTTGTTTTGGATCGTCATCAATGGTTCCTACTACAAGAGCCGCTCCATATTTTTTCGCCAATGGTACAACCGCTTCAAAGCGTTCTTCACCATCTTCGAGATTGATTGAATTGATGATAGCCTTTCCTTGCGAGTAGGTTAGGGCCACATCGATTACTTTTTCATCGGTACTATCGATCATTAAGGGTACTTTGATTTTTTTGATCACTTGGTCTAAAAACTTTGTAACATCTGATAGCTCATCGCGATCGGGGTTTGCTAAACATACGTCGATAATGTGAGCGCCTTTTTTTACTTGTGCTTTAGCGATCTCAGAGGCTTCATCAAACTTTTCTTCAACGATCAGACGTTTAAATTTTCTTGAGCCAATTACGTTAGTTCTTTCTCCGACAAGGTAAGGACGTCCGTCATTTTCAATGGCTAAATATTCAATCCCTGAAAGGTCAGAAACTTGATCGGCATTTGGTATTCTCGCTTTGTTTCTTTTTGCAATTTCACGAAAGGCAGTAATGTGACCATAGGTCGTTCCACAACAACCACCAACAAAATTTATCCACCCCTCTTTCATAAAGCGCTCTAAAACTTTGCTCATCATTGCTGGGGTTTCTAAGTAGTTACCATCTTCATCAGGAAGGCCAGCATTTGGAACGCAAGCAACAGCACAATCTGCCATTTCAGCCATAGTTCGAACGTGGTCCGTCATAAAGTCAGGTCCGGTGGCGCAATTTAAGCCAAGGTAAAACAAGTTGATATGCTTCAAGGAGGCGACTAAAGCGTCTACTGCTTGACCACCAAGCATGCTACCCATTGGTTCGATCGTACCACTGACTGCTACGGGAAGAGGGTTTTCAATTTCTGCGTTAAGCTGATTGATTGCGATCAATCCAGCTTTAATGTTTCTTGTGTCTTGCGAGGTTTCTAATAAAAAGTAATCGGCTCCACCTTGATAAAGGTATTTTGCTTGTTCGTAGAAGTTCTCGATTAGTTCTTCAAAAGTAATTCCACCAGTTACAGAAATTGCTTTGGTGGTGGGCCCCATGCTACCGGCAACAAAACGCCTTTCTCCTGGGTTTTCTGCTTCAAATCGATCTCTTGCTTTAACGGCAAGTTGAGTGGCTATGCTATTGATTTCTTTGTATTGATCTTGAAGGTCGTACTCTGCCAAAACCACAGGTGTTCCACCAAAGGTGTTTGTCTCAATAATATCAGCCCCAGCCTGTAGGTACTTATAGTGGATGTCTTCAATGACATCAGGGCGAGTGATTACAAGGTTTTCGTTACATCCATCTAATTCTTCTCCGCCAAAGTCTTCAGCAGTTAGATTTAGGTTTTGTAAGCAGGTACCCATGGCACCGTCGATAACTAAGATTTCTGATTTAGATTTTTCTAACAATAGGTTGATGCGTTCTGATCGATTCAAAAGAAAAAGCTCCTAGGTTGTATTAGGAGCTTTTTATATACTTTTTCATCAATTTGATCACTGTCTAAGAGAAGAATAATTGCGTGCGTTATGCATCACGTGCTAGGAGAGCTCCTCTCTACAACATGACAAGTGTTTACAATTGGATGTCATCCAAAATGTTTCTATCTTCTCCACCTTCAAGAGTTTTTGCTTCTAGCTCCTCTAGGGTGTCATCAAATTGGATTGAGTTTCTATCCAATTCTACTTTTTTCTCTTCAACCAAAGAGTTGAAGTCCGCAGAAATTACATCAATAGGAAGTTTCTGTTTCTCTACTTTTACAACCTCATTAATTGTTTGAAGATCTACATTTTTAGGTAGATTTGTAGACTGTCCTGCGAAAGCGCCTACGCTGAAAGCTAATCCTACTAAATTTACAAATAAAACTTTTGTTAAATGAGCCATATGCCCTCCTATGCCCTATACATATACAAATGCTGTGCCAGGTCAAACCCCAATAGAATTGCTGCCTTAGAGCCTCTAGTGTAAAAATATTTGACAATAATTAGAGCTAAAAGTGCTTGTATCATTCTGATACAATACTTGCGATACTAGCTTTATTTATACTTTCAGATCCGATTCTAAGGGAGTTCAGGTGCAAATCAATTTTATCGATTTAAAGAAACAATATTCACAACTTAAAGAACAAATCGACGCGGGGATATTTAAAGTCCTTGAGCACGGCCAATACATTCTGGGGCCAGAAGTTGTCGAGGCTGAACAAAAATTGGCCGAGTTCACAGGGACAAAAAATGCGCTTACTTGCGGTAATGGTACAGATGCTTTGATGTTGGCCTTAATGGCTTTAGATATCGGCCCAGGCGACGAAGTGATTGTTCCTGGCTTCTCATTCTTTGCCACCGCTGAGGTAGTTAGCTTTTTTGGCGCTACTCCAATTTTTGTCGATGTTGAGTTAGAGACTGCTTTAATAGATGTTACAAAAATTGAAGCGGCAATTACTGACAAAACTAAGGCGATAATTCCAGTAGGTCTTTATGGTCAAATGGCAGATATGAATGAAATCGTTGCGATCGCAGAAAAACATAAATTAGGTGTGATTGAGGATGCCGCTCAAAGCTTTGGAGCTAGTTATAATGGGAAGCGAAGCTGTGGTGTTGCCTTGATTGGTTGTACAAGCTTCTTTCCAGCAAAGCCTTTAGGTGTGTATGGCGATGGTGGAGCAGTGTTTACCAATGACGCTGACCTTCACGAAAAGATGCGTCGCTTAAGAATGCATGGTGAAGCTAGTCGTTATAATCATGAACATATTGGTATGAATGCGCGATTTGATAGTATTCAGGCGGCAGTTTTGTTACCAAAGCTAGCGGCTTATCCGCAAGAGATCGAAGCAAGAAAGAGAATTGGGGCCAGGTATGATGAGCTGTTTTCAGAGCTTTCTGATTTTGTAACTCCAACCAAGGTTAAAGCAGATCGTGATTCTGTTTTTGCTCAATACACTTTACAGGTAAAAGATCGTGAGGCTTTACAGGCACACTTGAAAGATAAGAATGTTCCTACAGCGGTTCATTATCCGAAGCCAATGTATCGTCAGCCAGTTTATGAAAAAATGTTTGGTAACATCTCTTTAGAGAACAGTGAAAAACTGGCAGGGATGGTTATGAGTTTACCGATGCATCCTTATTTGGATGAGGAGACTCAAGATTATATTTTTAATGCAGTTAAAAGTTTTTACGTTAAGTAGGTAATATGATTCCAGTGATTATGTCTGGGGGCAGTGGTACAAGATTGTGGCCCCTTTCTCGTGAAAAGTATCCGAAGCAGTTTTGTGATTTGATGGAAGAGTCTTTGATGACAAAGACCCTTCTACGTTTGCAGAAGTTGGGGGAGACTCGGGTAATCACCACAGAGAGATTACGTGTTTTAACAGAGCAGTCTCTTTTAGATTTAAATTTAAAAAATGAACATACTCTCTATGAGCCAAGTCCAAGAAACACAGCACCGGCAGTGGCTTTAGTTTGTCGTCAACTGCAACTCGAGGGAAAAATGGATGAGATCGTTGGTATATTTCCAGCGGATCATATCATTGAAAACGAAACAGAGTTTTTAAAGGCCATTGAGCTTGCACAAAAAGTGGCTGAGACAAAAAAAATTGTAACTTTGGGAATTAAACCAAAGTTCCCAGCAACTGGTTTTGGATATATAGAAACAAATGACACTGAGCTAGATCGTTTGGAGTATTTAAAGGCTTACGCTAGTTTAGGTTTTAGAGAAAAACCTGCGGAAGAAACTGCTAGTGAGTATTTACGGCAAGGAAACTTTTTTTGGAACGCAGGTATTTTTGTGTTTCAAGTTAGTCATATGATTTCTATGTTTGAAGAACACGCCAATGACATTTGGCAAAAGATGTTAGCTTTAAAGTCTGACTTTTCAAACCTAGAAGAAGTGTATTCTGAAGTTCGCTCTGAGTCTGTTGATTATGCCATTATGGAAAACACGAAAGACATTGCTTGTGTACCTTGTGATATTGGTTGGTCTGATTTAGGCTCGTGGGATGAAGTGGCAACTCATTTTGACCGCAAGCTAGGCTCTGGTGGAGTGGACATGAGTTTGCAAGCCGAGAACAACTTTGTTTTTTCAAACACATCGAAAGCGGTAGCTTTGGTAGGTGTTAGTGATTTGATTGTTGTGGATACTGGGGACACCTTACTGGTTTGTAAAAAAGGGGAGAGCCAAAAGGTAAAACAAGTGGTTCAGCAATTAAAAGATAAGCATTACTCAATCAGAGAGCATCTTTTTGAACATCGCCCCTGGGGAAAGTATACGGTTCTACAGGATGAACCTGAGTTTAAGGTAAAACGAATCGTAATTAACCCGAAACAGCGTTTAAGCTACCAAAGTCATGAGAAACGCAGTGAACACTGGGTTTTAATTAGTGGCCGTGCTAAAGTGATTTTAAACGATGAAGAACATATTTTAGAGGTAGGGGATTCCATCGAGATCCCTCGAAATGCGAAACACCGTATGGAAAATCCTGAGTCAGAAGCTCTCGAATTTGTGGAGATACAAACGGGAGAGTATTTTGGTGAGGATGATATCGTTAGATACTCTGATGATTATGGTAGAAAATAGCCACTTTATTGAGCCGGCTTCTCTTTCTTGATTTTTAGAGAGAGAAGTGCTTTCTATATTTATTTTAACACGAAAAGGCTAAACACATTTTATCTCCAAGGCGGCTAAGTATCTGAAAGCACATAAAAATTAGAAAAAAATCCATAAAGTGATTTAACTACAGCCTTGTCTTTAACCAATTCACAAAAAGATCTTGCCTGAAAACCAATCTATCAATACTATGGCTTTTCCAAAAGCGCGGTCCGGTAGCTCAGCTGGATAGAGCAACAGCCTTCTAAGCTGTGGGTCGCAGGTTCGAATCCTGCCCGGATCGCCAGATTTCTAAAAAAGAATCAAACACCAGAAAAAGAAAAAACGGGCTCTACGGCTCTACGGCTCTACGGCTCTACTCGATTCGAGGGGTAGTGCG
>CERD01112796.1_pt1 | contig 60196 bp, 58 predicted proteins | sample 530931 | NCBI WGS metagenome assembly CERD01 (sample SAMEA2621101, study PRJEB7988) | marine metagenome | isolation source: saline water (ENVO:00002010), including
TGGGCGCGCTCTGATTACAGATTCGCAGGGTGGATGGCCACCCCGTGGAAAACGCCGAAGGCTTTTCCACCACCCAGATTGCTGGTGGACAAGCTTCGCGTTGTCCACCCTACGGACAGGATGAGATTCAATGAAGATTTCCCGCCAAGCCTACGCCGACATGTTCGGCCCCACCGTCGGCGACAAGGTGCGCCTGGCCGACACCGACCTGTGGATCGAGGTCGAGAAGGATTTCACCACCTACGGCGAAGAGGTGAAGTTCGGCGGCGGCAAGGTGATCCGTGACGGCATGGGACAGGGCCAGCTGTGCGCTGCGGATGTCGTCGATACGCTGATCACCAATGCGCTGATCCTCGACCACTGGGGCATCGTCAAGGCGGATGTGGGCTTGAAGGACGGCCGTATCGCCTCCATCGGCAAGGCGGGCAACCCGGACATTCAGCCCGACGTGACCATCGCCATCGGCGCGGCGACGGAAGTCATCGCCGGCGAAGGCATGATCCTCACCGCGGGCGGCATCGACTCGCACATCCATTTCATCTGCCCGCAGCAGATCGAAGAAGCATTGATGAGCGGCGTCACCACCATGATCGGCGGTGGCACCGGCCCGGCGACCGGCACCAATGCCACCACGGTCACGCCAGGCCCCTGGCACATGGCGATGATGCTGAAGGCCGCTGACGCCTTTCCGATGAACATCGGCTTCACCGGCAAGGGCAACGCCTCACTGCCCGAACCGCTGATCGAGCAGGTCAAGGCAGGCGCCATCGGCTTGAAACTGCACGAAGACTGGGGCACCACGCCAGCGGCCATCGACAACTGCCTGAACGTGGCCGATCAATACGACGTACAGGTGGCGATCCACACCGATACGTTGAACGAATCCGGCTTTGTCGAGACGACACTGGGCGCATTCAAGGGCCGCACCATCCACACTTACCACACCGAGGGTGCCGGTGGCGGTCATGCGCCGGACATCATCAAGGCCTGCGGCTTGCCCAACGTGCTGCCCAGCTCGACCAACCCGACCCGGCCGTTCACCAAGAACACCATCGATGAGCACCTGGACATGCTCATGGTCTGCCACCACCTGGACCCGAGCATCGCCGAAGACGTGGCCTTTGCCGAATCCCGCATTCGCCGCGAGACCATCGCCGCCGAAGACATCCTCCACGACTTGGGTGCGTTCAGCATGATCAGCTCCGACAGTCAGGCCATGGGCCGCGTCGGCGAGGTGATCACCCGCACCTGGCAGACCGCCGACAAGATGAAAAAGCAGCGCGGCGCCCTGCCCGGCGACGGCGCGGGCAACGACAATTTCCGCGCCAAGCGCTACATCGCCAAGTACACCATCAACCCGGCGATCACCCATGGCGTCAGCCATGAAGTGGGTTCTATCGAGGTAGGCAAGTGGGCGGATCTGGTCCTGTGGCGCCCGGCCTTCTTTGGCGTCAAGCCGACGCTGATCCTCAAGGGCGGCGCCATCGCCGCGAGCCTGATGGGCGACGCAAACGCATCGATCCCGACGCCACAACCGGTGCACTACCGTCCCATGTTCGCCAGCTATGGCGGTTCGCTGCATGCGTCGAGTTTCACCTTTATCAGCCAGGCCGCTTTCGAGGCTGGCGTGCCTGAGCAACTGGGGTTGAAGAAGAAGATCGGCGTGGTGAAAGGCTGCCGCTCGGTGCAGAAGAAGGACCTGATCCACAACGACTACACACCGGATATCCAGGTCGACCCGCAGAACTACCAGGTTCGCGCCGACGGTCAGCTACTCTGGTGCGAACCGGCCGAGGTGCTGCCAATGGCGCAGCGGTACTTTCTGTTCTGACCGCGTTGGTAACCCGGCGCGACTCAGTCATCTTTCACCCCGCCGCATGTGCGGGGTCGATATCCTCCGCTGTACCGGATTGAAGCGGAGCGCCACCCCGCCATCCTTGATAAAAAAGCTGCGCGATTCGAGCTCCGCTGATCGGAGCCCGAACCTCCCCGAGTCGATTCAAACGCCCCCTCAAAAAGCGAAAGAATATTCAGGCCAACTGCTTGCGACTTGCTCTGCCTGTTGATTGATGCACGAAATTCAACCGTACGGTTGATTAGGCAAACAAGGCAGTGAACTACCTTCTCGACTACCCAAGCGCAACACCCGCCCCAAGGACGCAAGGATGCGAAGCGCCGCCGGCTACCAAGGCTCAAGGTAGGCATTGCTGGCAACGCTTCAGGAAACGTTGTGCGCTGCGGGTAACAGCGTCGGCCAAAAACAACAACAGGCTGCGCGACCGATAAATCCAGGGAGAAACAACCAATGTTCAAATTCAACGCGCTGTTCGCTGCCGTCCTAGCGGTATCCGCCAGCCAGGCGTTCGCCGCCAGCAGTGAAGCGACTATCGAGCAAACCGGTAAGAATCAGCTCGCCAACGTCTATCAGGAAGGCGTCGGCCAGACTTCCGAGGTATACCAGACCGGCTTTTTCTATCGGAACACCGCTACCACCCAGCAATCAGGTCAGGACAACTTTTCCCAGGTGACCCAAGACGGCGCTTGGCACGACGCAACCGTTATCCAAACCGGCACGGAAGGCCAGGTCACCATTACCCAGAACAACTGGAACAACGACACCACCGTCACTCAGGCTGGCTCCCTGAACATCGCTGATGTAACCCAGACCGGTTGGAACAATGACGTCGAGCTCAACCAGGAAGGCGCATACAACGACACCACCGTTGATCAAGCCGGCGAAAGCAACGACGCTTTCATCGATCAAACCGGCCAAGAGAGCTCTATCCTGGTAAGCCAAACCGGCAACAAAAACGTCGCTGACATAGATCAAACAGGTCTTGGTAGCACTGTTGACCTGATGCAGCTGGGCAGCGAAAACTTCGCCATGGTCGACCAGAGCAGTGAATCGAGCAGGGTCAGCGTGTTGCAGGACGGCGCACTTAATATCGCCACCGTGGATCAGGCAGGATTTGCCAATACCGCTAACGTCAGCCAAATGGGCAACGGCAACAGGGCAACCGTCACGCAGCGCTAATCACGCCGCGTCGGCACGCTTCGGCTAACGACTAAAACCCCGGGCCTCCACGATGGGCCTGGGGTTTTTGTTTGCAGGTACTGAGCCGCGGCACCTCGCAGGATGCAGGGCCAGCACCAATGCTCTGGCAGGACTGCACCACTGCCGCTCTAGAGCAAACGAGCGTCTGTCTCGCGTTGCTTCGAAAGTCTCCAAACACACACTGCCACGGCTTCCTGGCCGCTCATCACTACACGCTTTCCTTGCCAACGCCTGGCATCGCCTGCAAAGCACGGAATTGGTGCATCGAAGAGGGTTGTGTGAGCCATCGATGCACTTTCGAACCAGAAGCAAATGTCTTTTCAGGTAAACCGCACCCGCGCTTGTATACAGATCACCAACAGAACAAGCCGGGACGTCTACGCTTCCGGCAGCGAGGCTGCGCTGCGCCCAATAACCAACCTCGTGATCTCGCGAACCCCTGCCTTACGCGGAACAAGAACTGCATACAAAAACCAACAATAGTCATGCACAGAGCACCCACCTATGAATCACGACGATTTCCGGATCAAGCAGATCGACCCCACTCTGTATAACGAGGACCTCGCCCCGCTCGCCCCTGCCAAGCGCAAGTGGGGCTGGTTCGAGATCTTCAACGTCTGGTCCAACGATATCCAGAGCCTGTTCGGCTATACCCTGGCCGCGACGCTGTTCATCAGTTATGGCCTGAATGGCTGGGCAGTACTGGCCGGGATCGTGCTGGCAGGTTTCATCGTCATGGGGCTGGTGCAGCTGACCGGCAAACCGAGTGTGAAGTACGGCATCCCCTTCCCGGTCATGGCGCGTGCCAGCATGGGCGTACGCGGGGCGAACTTCCCGGCCGTGGTGCGAGGCATCGTGGCGATCTTCTGGTACGGCGTGCAGACCTACTTCGCTTCGACCGCGGTGGCGCTGCTGATCCGCACCTTGTTCGGTCAAGGCTCTGAAGCGTCTTTGCTGGGGCTGACTACCATCGACTGGATCGCCTACGTGATCGTCTGCGTATTCCAGGTTGCATTGTTCGTGAGAGGCGTGGACTGGGTGACGCGCTTTCTGAACTGGGCCGGGCCGCTGGTCTATGTAGTGATGATCGCGATGATGATCGCCATCTGCTACAAGGCCGGCCCCAGCCTCGCGGGCGCGCTGGGTACAATTTTCAGTGGCACTGGCAGCTATGCCGGCGGGCCGATTACTGCCTTCGCTGCGGTGGTCGGCACCATGGTCGCCTACTTCGCGGCGGTGGTAATCAACTACGGTGACTTTGCCCGCTTCGTGAAGAACGAGCGGCAGATGCGTATCGGCAACTTTCTCGGCCTACCGGTGAGCCTGGCGATCTTCTCGCTGATCGCCCTGGTGATCACCGCCGGAACCGTGGTGGTGTTTGGCGAAACCTTGACCAACCCCACCGATATCGTGGCGCGCATCGACAATGTCGGCCTGACGCTGATCGCCGCAGTCACTTTCTTCGCCGCCACAGTGGGCATCAACCTGGTCGCTAACTTCATCCCACCGGCCTATGACATCGCCAACCTGGCACCTGCACGCATCAGTGCGCGCACCGGTGGCTACATTACCGCTGCGATCGCCTTCTTCATCGGTGCGCTTTGGGTGTCGTTCATCAGTGCAGTGGGCATCGCCGCCTTCGTAGACACCCTGGGCGCGGTACTGGCGCCGCTGTACGGCATCATCGTGGCCGACTACTACCTGGTGCGCCGCCAGCGGCTGGATGTGCAGCAGCTGTTCTCGGCAGCGCCCAACTCGACCTACTACTTCAACGCCGGCTGGAACCGCAAGGCCATCATCGCCTTCGGTATCAGCTCTGTGTTCTCGGTGGCTTCGGTCTGGATGCCGGGGCTGGAAAGCCTGTCCGGCTTCGCCTGGCTGCTGGGCGCACTGTTCGGCGCCGTGGTGCACTACCTGCTGATGCGCAAACACATCGTACCGGTTGGCGAGACATCTCCGCTGACATCCCAGGTGTAAGCCGCCTATCCGAGTCGAGCCGGCTGACTGTCGGCTCGACTCAGCGCAACGAACGACCCGTGATAAAGTGCTCGGCCATCCTCACGCGCCGCCATTACACCCGCATGAACCGATCGATAACCGACGACATTTCGGCGATCAGCCGCATCAACGCCGTGCCGGCGATTCTCCAGGTGATATCCGAAACCACGGGTTTACGGTTTGCAGCCGTTGCGCGTGTTACTGAAGATTCCTGGACAGCCTGCGCCGTGCTCGACCGGATCAATTTCGGTTTGCAGGTCGGCGGCGAGCTGGATGTCACCACCACCCTGTGCCACGAGATTCACACGTCTCACGAAACCATCATCATCAGCAAGGCAAGTGAGGACCGGCGCTACTGCGACCATCACACGCCAAAGATGTACGGTTTCGAAAGTTATATCTCGACTCCGGTGTTTCGCACCGATGGCAGTTTTTTCGGCACCGTCTGTGCGCTCGACCCGCAACCGGCGGATCTGTCGGAGATGCCGATCCTGGCGATGATGGAGTCCTTCGCCAAGCTGCTGGCCATCCAGCTGGAAGCCGAAGAGCAATTCGAGGCAACCGAGGCGGCGCTACTGGACGCTCAGCAAACAGCCGAACTGCGCGAGCAATTCATCGCCCTGCTTGGGCACGACCTGCGCAACCCGCTCTCGTCGATCCTGTCCGGCGCGCAGCTGCTGATCAGGCGTTCGAGGGATGCCTCGATCGCCGGCATTGCCGAACACATGCTCACGGCGACCCGCCGCGCGTCACGTCTGGTGGACGACGTGCTGGACTTTGCCCGCGGCCGCCTGGGCAATGGAATTCCGTTGCAGCGTGATGAATGCCACGACCTGCACATCACCCTGACGCATATTGTCTCGGAGATGCAAAGTGCCCATCCGCAGCGAGCAATCGAAGCTGATATCGCCCCGCTGGGAGGGATCCGTTGCGATGCGGACCGCCTCGCACAGTTGCTTTCCAACTTGCTTGCCAATGCGCTGGTCCACGGGTCGGCGGCCGGACGCGTGTTCGTCCGCGCGGTCATCGAAAATGGGCGGCTGTTGCTGTCGGTGAACAATCAGGGTGAACCGATAGCACCCGATCGCCTGGCGCAGTTGTTCAAGCCCTACTGGCGAGAGGCATCGAACACGCAGTCTGGACTTGGACTCGGCCTCTACATTGCCAATGAGATTGCCGCGTCGCATGGGGGCAGCATGCAGGTGACGTCTACCGCCGAGGCGGGCACCACCTTTACCTTCAGCATGCCGACCGGTGCCGCGCTCGTTTAAGCGTGCTCGGCTTTCATCACGTCGTAGGCGCCAAGGTACGCCCCGGCCAGCTGGCTCTTCTGCTGATCACTGAGCAGCTTGCCGGCCATCTGGAAGAATTTGTGCTCCTCTTCCTGCAGATGGTGGTGAACCTTGTCCGACAGCTTGCGGGCCTGCACCAGCCAGCTCGGGCTGCTGGGATCCGTCTCTTCCAGTGCCTCGACCATCTCGTCCATTTCATGGTGCTCGGCGATGGCATGACGGGACAGGTCGACACCGCTGTCATCGCGCATCAGCGGGATGTAGAAGTGGCGCTCCTCCGCGACCGAGTGCACCCAGAGCTCATGTTTGAGTTGGGCAAACAGCTCCTGGCGTTCTGCGGAGTCGCCGCTTGTCTGCGTCAGGCGTTCGGACAGGTCGCGCTGGATGTCGTGACTCAGCCGCAGGGCTTCGAAAATCGTCATGGGGTGTTCCTCTTCCATGAAAGGGTGGGTGTCCCGCTGTGTGACCCATGCCCGCGCGGCGAGTGCGATCCGGCGACGTGATTTATTGTCTCAGCGCAGCTGGCTGTCCTTGCTGCCCCGACGGTTGTAGCCGCTGAACTTGGCTTCTTGCTTGTCGAGCTCAGTCTGGCACTTCACGCACAGGCGCACGCCCGGCACAGCCTGGCGCCTTGCCTCGGGAATCTTGACGTCGCATTCCTCGCAACGCTCCAGGCTTTCGCCTCGCCCGAGGCGGCTGCGGGCCCGCTGCACCGCGTCTTCAATGGTGCTGTCGATCTGTTCCTGAACCGCACCTTCATTCGCCCAACCCGTAGCCATTGCGACCTCCCAGCATCAGGACTTGCCCGTGTTTCTGTTTGGAACATCTGCCACGAGCACCGTTCAGTCGCGCAAAGGGCGCGGCACGCCTTTGGCATCGTCAACACCACAGCGCCACCCGTCGATTCGCTGAAGCCGGATCGACGAACGGACCTCGGCGGCCTAATGCAGTGTCTATCCTTCCAGCCGATTGAGCGGCAAGCCCAATCCAGACGCTCTGCGTCGCGGCTTTGTCTGATTGAGGTCGCCTCGCGACTGTCTGAAGATACTCCCAGGGAAGTGGTGATGCACACGAAGATCCTGACGGCGCTGATCATTGGTTTGAGCGGATGCGCCAGTCAATCTGAAGTCGTCGAGCGCGAGGTGGGCCAATTCGACCTGCGACTCGGCACGGCTCCTACCCGCAGCATGGCCCAAGGACTGGTCAACCCAGCAACCGCCAGCACCTTTCGCGGCGGCCTGGACCTCACCCACGAGAGTGGTTGGTACGTTGGCCAATGGGCACCCAGCATGGGCATCCTCGAGGGCAACCAGCTGGAGCTGGACAGCTATATCGGTTACGTCCAGCACCGCTTCGACCAGGCGCCAGGCTACGAACTGGGCGTGATCCGCTACAGCTTCCCGGAACTGGAAGGTGCCGATCGCCACGAATACTACGCAGGCTTCAACCTGGCTGGCAGTCGGCTGGGTGGCGCACTCAGCAGCCGCCCGGGGCGCACCGACAGCACCCTGCTCCTGGAGCTTGGTGGGCTCAGTCCATTGGAGCTGGACCTGCGCCTGAAATACGCCAGCCACTCGATGGACAGCCCGATGTATCACCCAGGCGGCAGTGTTGAAGTCTTCAATGACTGGTCGCTGAACCTGTCTCGCCCCTGGCTCGGCGTACGCCTGGATCTCTCCTACACCGACTCGAGCCTTCGCGGCCGCGAGTGCGGCGTCTACTCGGGCCAGAACACCTATTGCGAGAGCTACTTCATGTTCAAAGCCGAGCGCTCGCTATTCTAATCGACGGTCATGAGCCTTGATTGAAGCGCATCCGCGCATGCCAGACAGCGACGAGGAAGGCAGTAGCGGCAAAGCCATAGAGCAGGCCAAGATTGCCGTCGTGATACAGCCAGGAGCCGAGCACCGGCCCGGTGGCCATGCCCATGAAACGAAAGAAGTTGTAGCTGCCAACAGCGGTGGCACGGTTGTGCGGGTACAGGTCCATCAGCAGGCTGGTCTGTACCGGCAGCGAAAGACCGAGAAACAGCCCAAACGCGCTGACCGCCACCACCAGCGCCGCCAGCGACCACTGCGCAACCGCGAGAAACAGCAGCAGGCTGACGGCATTGAGCGCCGCCGTCGTCACCAGCACCGGGCGGGGCCGCCAGCGCGCCAATAGCCGTCCACCCGCAAAACTGCCGACCACCACGGCAATCGACAGCGGCAGAAACACCAGGCCCTTTTCGCTGGCACTCAGGCCGTAAGTGGCGTCGAGCACGCGCGGCATGAACACTAGGTAATTGTAGAAGGCGTAGTACTGCACAAAGCTCAGCAGCATGATCGCCAGCCCCTGACGATTGCGCACCACCTCCAGGTACTCCCTGGGGTGGAAGGCGCGCGGCGCGCTCCCAGCCGGACGGGTTTCCTGCAGCCAGATCGCATTGCTCAACAACGCAACAGCACCGACCACGGCGAGCAGCAGAAACACGTAATGGAAATCGAGGTGCTCGCCAATGAAGCCGCCCACTACCGGACCGACCACCGGCCCCAGCGCGACCATCATCTGGAACGAGCCCATCGCCCGGCCACGCTCGACACCTTCGAACCGATCCCCGATCACGGTCACCGCCACCACGGCACCGGCTGCGATACCTACCGCCTGCAGGGCGCGGAACAGCAGCAGTGTCTCGATGTTGGGCGAGAGAAAACAACCGATGGACGCGCCGATGTAGCAAGCCAGACCGAGCAACAGGGTGCGCCTGCGGCCGCTTCGATCCACCAGCGGCCCGTAGACGATCTGCATGAACGCCAGGACAAAGGTGAAGATCGAGATGCTGAGGTTGATCAGCAGCGGCGTGGTCTGCAGCGCCTCGCCCAGCTCCGGCAGGATTGGCGCGTAGACCGTCTGGGTGAAGGGCCCCAGAAAGGCAGCGAATGCCACCATGAAGGTCAGCAGGCGTGGGCTCATCGGTTCTCCGCTAGTTCACAGACAGATGCCTGGCGGCGCATGCCGCCGGGCGCAACCGGTCACTCCTTGACCTGCATGTATTCCTCGGCCCAGACCATGTACTCCTCGGCAGTCGAGTACTTCACCGACAGCTGCGAGGCATTGAGGTCGGAGGCATCGATCTGGCGCTGCTCGCGCAGGCAGTCATAGGTCGCCTTGATCGCCGCGAAATAGGCCGCGTGGCCATTGACCACGATGCGTACGCCGAGCGCGGCCAGGCGGCTGTTATCGCGCAGCTTCGGATTGCCATAGGTCACCAGCATCAGCGGCACGCTGAGTTTCTCGGCGACCTGCTCCAGCTGTTCGAAATCCTCGATGCCGACCAGGCAGATCGCATCGGCGCCTGCTGCCTCGTAGGCCTGCACGCGCGCGATGACCTCTTCCAGGCCGATCACACCGGCGTTGGTCCGCGCGATGATCGCGAGTTCTGGATCGATGCGCGCTTCAAGCGCTGCACGGATCTTGCCGACCGCTTCGAACATGCCGATCAGGTCGGTGGACTTGCGGCCGAATTTGGCAGGCAACAGCGTGTCTTCGATGGTCAGCGCGGCGATCCCGGCGCGCTCCAGCTCAACCACGGTGCGCATCACGTTGAGCGCGTTGCCGTAGCCATGGTCGGCATCTGCGATGATCGGCAGGCGCGATACGCGGCCGATGCGGGTCGCCTGCTCGACGAACTCACTCAGGGTGATCAGCGCAAAGTCAGGGGCAGCCAGAACCTGAAGCGAGGCGACCGAGCCGCCGAGAATGCCGACTTCGAATTCAAGATCGGCGGCGATACGCGCCGACATCGGGTCGAACACCGAAGCGGTGTGGTAGCAGCGGCCGGAGGCCAGCAGCCGACGGAATTCGCTGCGCAGGGTGTGATGAGAGATACGTTGCATGTGGTTTCCTGATGAATCGCACGCAAGGGTCGAGTCGCCCTTGTCTGTTCAGTGTTGGTAACGGTACGGACGGCCACCGGCACGTCGTGGTGTTTCAGAGTGGCGGGCGCGGTCGCCGCCCTTGCACATACGCCATGACCAGCCCGCTGGCGATGATGATGGCCATGCCGACGATGGCGCCGAGATCCGGCGTGTGTCCAAAGGCAACCAGCCCCACCACCCCAGCAAAGATGATCTGCGAATAGGTGAACGGTGCCAGCGCCGCGGCGCTGGCGAATCGAAACGCATTGGTCAGCAGCAGATGACCGCTCATGGCCATGGCGCCGAGTCCCGCCATCATCAGCGCGTCATGCAGCGTCGGCGTCTGCCAATTGAAGACGACCAGCACGCTCATCACCAGGCTGCCGACCAGGCTGGTGATGAAGTTGCTGGTCACGGGATGATCCGTCCCGCTGAGTCGGCGGGTAATCAACTGATAGAGGGTAAAGCTCAGGGCAGCGCCGAGCGGCAGCAGGATCGCCGGCGTGAACAAGGCACCACCCGGCCGCACGATGATCATCACCCCGATCAGCCCGCAGCCGACCGCCAGCCACTGGGCGCGGCTGACCTGCTCACCGAGCAAGGCGGAGGCGATGGTAACGAGCAACGGGGTCAGGAAGATCACCGCGGTCGCTTCGGCCAGCGGAATGTAACTGAGGCCGCTGATGAACAGCATGCTGACGCTGACCAGACTCAGGCCACGGCAGATCTGCAGCTTCGGCCGCAGGGTACGAAACACGCGCCGCCCCATGCGCGGCGTGAAAAGGGCAAGCATCAGAGTCGTCTGCGCCATATAGCGTGCCCAGATGACCAGGAACACGGGGTAGAGCTGTGTCAGGTACTTGGACAGCCCGTCGTGGCTGGCGAGCGTCAGGCAAGAAACCAAGATCAGCGACACGCCAAGCAGGGGCCGGTGAGAGTTATTCAATGGGAGAAACCGCGACAATAGGTAGCAACCTAAGAATTATGCCTGCAAATCGGCATTTCGTCAGCGATGGCATTGGCCGACCCGACCAGACGAAGCCGATAAAGGGGCAGTACGCCGGCTTACCTCGTAGCGCTTGCATGCCTCTGCAGAAGCTCAATACGCCACCTGATCCAGTCACGGCCACCCTTATGGCTGGTTTGCGCTACGTCTGTCGGCACCCGCTCCGCTCGCGCGGCAATCGCGTATGATCGCCGCCCCCAGGCGAGCCTCATGGCTGGCCGCCTCCGTCCGAGTGTTGTTTTGATGTTCCAGTTACGAGCGATGCAGGTGCGCGATATACCTGCGGTGATGTCGATTCAGGAAGAATCCTATTCCGCCGAACTGCTCGAGAGCGAAGCGGTGATCTGCAACCGTCTCGCCGCCAGCCCACAGCTTGCCTGGGTGGCCGAGGATGACGAGGGCATCTGTGCCTATCTGTTCGCCTACCGCTCGCGCGTCGGCAAAGTGACCCCGCTGGACGGCGAATTCCAACCGCACGCCGAAGCTGACTGCCTGTATTTGCACGACCTTGCCGTTTCCCGACGCGCCAGCGGTCGCGGCATAGGCCCGGCTTTGGTGCGCAAGAACCTGGAACAGGCGCGCGCGCATCAGTTGCGCTATTCGGCGCTGGTATCGGTGCAGGAGTCCGAAGCCTTCTGGTCGCGTCTTGGCTATGCCGCGCAGACCGAGTTGGAACCGCCGCAAGCCAGCAACCTGGCCAGTTACCAAATACCAGCCGTCTACATGGTCCGCGCACTGCATTAGCGCGCTAATTTGGTGCGCCACCGATTTGCACGCACCGAAACGGAACAACCTCAAGCCCCATTTTCAAGCACGAACCCGCCACAGCCAGCGGACCGCGTCTGTTGCGCCGCGTTGGCAAGGGCCTTGCTCTGGTGTGCGTCATTGCACAACCGGAACTGTTCGCCATGCTGGTCATCCACCACCGCATCTCCCCGCAGGCCAACGCCGACGCCGAGCTGGCGCTGACCTTCGAGGCCCGCAGCAAGTCGCGTCTGCGTTGCTTCACCACTACCGGCGAAGACGTCGGCATGTTCCTCGAGCGCGGTCAGCAACCCCTGCATGACGGCGAATGCCTGCGTGCCGAGGATGGCCGCATTGTCCGCGTGCGGGCCCGCGCCGAGCAGCTTCTTCATGTGACCTGCAGCAGTGCATTCGAGCTGACACGTGCCGCCTATCACCTCGGCAACCGTCATGTGGCGTTGCAGGTAGGCGACGGCTGGCTGCGCCTGCTGGATGATTACGTCTTGAAAGACATGCTGCTGCAGCTGGGCGCCAGCGTTGAAGCCATCGAGGCACCCTTCCAGCCCGAGCACGGCGCCTACGGTGGCGGCCATCACCACTCCCACGCAGGTGAAGCCGAGTTCAGCTACGCGCCACGCTTGCATCAATTTGGCGCCCGCAAGTGAACCCGGCTGCCTTCGCGCTGCTGCGGCTTGCCAGCCCGCAGTTGCCGATTGGTGGCTACAGCTATTCGCAGGGCCTGGAAATGGCGGTCGAACAGCAACGCGTGCATGACGAAAGCAGCGCCAGCCGCTGGCTGGGCGACCAGCTGCTGCTCAATCTGGCGCGCTTCGAAGCGCCTTTACTGCTCGCACATTGTCAGGCCGCCGCGGCTGAAGAATGGGACGAACTGGAGTGGCTCGCCGCGTGCCATCGCGCCAGCCGCGAAACCCGCGAGCTGCGGCTGGAAAGCCGGCAGATGGGCTATTCGCTGAAGCAGCTGCTGGGCAATCTGCCCGAACTCGACGCCCCAGCCCACGCCCTGTTTCAACGCATCGACGAACCCGGTCTTGCCCTGGGTTGGGCCCTGGCCGCGCGTGCCTGGGGCATCAGCCCCGAAGATGCATTGACCGCCTGGCTCTGGGGCTGGCTGGAAAACCAATTGGCCGTCCTGATGAAAACCCTGCCGCTAGGCCAGCAGGCGGCTCAACGCCTGACTTCCCAACTGCTGCCGACACTGCAACAGGCCCAGCGCGACGCAACCGTTATCGAGCCTGAACATTGGGGCAGCGCCGCCTTCGGCCTGGCCCTGGCGAGCATGGCGCACGAGCGCCAGTACAGCCGCCTGTTCCGCTCATGAGCCCAGATTTCACAAGAGGAAACAGACCATGAACACCCAACCCCTGCGCATTGGCATCGGTGGCCCGGTGGGCTCCGGCAAGACCGCATTGACCCTCGCGCTCTGCCTGGCCCTTCGCGAGCGCTACAACCTGGCCGTGGTGACCAACGACATCTACACCCAGGAAGACGCGCAATTCCTCGTGCGGAACGAGGCCTTGGCGCCCGAGCGCATCATCGGTGTCGAGACCGGCGGCTGTCCGCACACGGCAATCCGCGAGGATGCTTCGATCAACCTCGAGGCGGTCGAACAACTCAACCGCCGTTTCCCTGGGCTCGACCTGATCATTGTCGAGTCCGGTGGCGACAACCTGTCTGCCACCTTCAGCCCGGAGCTTTCAGACCTGACCATTTACGTGATCGACGTATCGGCTGGCGACAAGCTGCCGCGCAAGGGCGGACCGGGCATCTGCAAGTCGGATTTGCTGGTGATCAACAAGGTCGACCTGGCGCCCATGGTCGGCGCGTCGCTGGAGGTCATGGACCGCGACACTCGCAAGATGCGTGGCGACAAGCCGTTCGTGTTCAGCAACCAGAAGGTGGGCCAGGGCCTCGACGAAATCATCGCTTTCATCGAACAACAGGGAATGCTCAGCGCTGCCTGACCACCTCATTCGCCATTCAAAGGAGTCACTGATGAACCTGCGCAAATCGATGTTCACTGCAGCCCTGCTACTCAGCCCGGCATTGGCTGTCGCACACCCCGGCCATGATCACGCCGGCATCATGTCCGGTATCGCACACCCGATCTTTGGCCTTGATCACCTGCTGGCAATGGTCGCCGTTGGCCTCTGGGCGGCGCAGCAAACCGGCAAGGCACGCTGGGCTTTACCCCTGGACTTCGTTGCCACGATGCTGCTGGGCGGCCTGCTCGGTTTTGCCGGCCTCGAAATACCGTTGATGGAAACCGGCATCGCCGGATCGGTGCTGGCCCTTGGACTGTTGGTGGCATTGGCGGTGCGCCCGCCGCTAGCCCTCGCGGCGGGGCTAACCGCCCTGTTTGCGCTTAGCCATGGCGTGGCTCATGGACTGGAGCTGCCCATGCTGTCGAGCCCCTGGGGTTACGCAGCCGGCTTCGCCGTCGCCACCGCTGCACTGCACGGTATCGGCTACGCGATAGCACGCAACCTGCCACAGGTGGCTGCCCCACTGGTGCGCATCGCCGGTGCCGCGTCGGCGCTGACCGGTGCCTGGTTGCTCGCTGCCTGATCGGACACAAATCGAAACAATCACGGAACCTGAGCGCTCCCTGAGACCCAAATGCTGAGCACATTCGCCGGTTCGCTACCGGCGATGCCTCAGCCATCGGTCATACAGAGGAAGCGCAACGTGTCCAACCCCCCTCACGCCCACGGTTTCGCCTACTGGGCGCTCAAAGTCTTCGCCGCCATCGTCGCCCTGTTTGGTCTCGCCCTCGCCGCTGGCGGCGTCTGGCTGATCACGCTTGGCGGCTCCTGGTACTACCTCATCGCTGGCGCCGGCATGCTGATTGCCGGCGTGCTGCTGTTCATGCAGCGCATCAGCGGCGTCTGGCTTTACTGGGCAGTATTCCTAGCGACTGTTGTCTGGGCTATCTGGGAGGTCGGCCTTGACCCCTGGGAGCTGATACCACGCCTGGTGGCGCTGGCTGTGATCGCCCTTCTTACCCTCGCTTTTATTCCGGTGCTGCGGCGCCCCACTCGCAAAGAGGCGCACGCATGAAGCACCTGATTCGATTGTTTGGCTTGATGACACTCATCTGGCTGCCACTCAGCCATGCCCAACCGACCGCCTATGACCCTACGCTGGAACCGGCCACGACCGTAGCAACTACGGTCGCCGGCGACCCCGAGCCAGCCGACTGGACCGCCTATGGCCGAAACAATGCGGCTACCCGTTATTCGCCGCTCGATCAGATCGATCGCGACAATGTCTCCGAGCTCAAGCCAGTCTGGGGCTATCGCACCGGCAACCTGCCCGCTCAATCAGTGGTGGACAAGAAGTGGGCGCCGGAAACCACACCGCTCAAGGTCGGCGACAACCTCTACCTGTGCGATGCGCTGAACGTGCTGATTTCGCTCGATGCCAGCAGCGGTCGTGAACGCTGGCGCTATGACCCGAAGGTTTCCACCGACCATATTCCCTACTCGGCCACCTGCCGCGGCGTGAGCTATTACGAGGTGCCGGATGTACCCGATGGCACCGCCTGCAAGCGCCGCATCATCGAGGGCACGCTTGACGCCGAATTGGTCGCGGTCGATGCCGATACGGGCGTGCCCTGCGCCGATTTCGGCCACGCCGGGCACGTCGATCTGATGGAAGGCATGGGCGACTCTGTACCGGGGTACGTCGCGGTGACGTCACCGCCGACCATCGTTCGCGGGGTCGCGGTGGTCGGGCACCAGGTGCTCGACGGCCAGAAGGAAGACGCGCCATCCGGCGTGATCCGCGGATACGACGCGGCCACCGGCGAGCTGGCCTGGGCCTGGGACATGGGGCGCCCTGGCGAGACCGGGCTGCCAGAAGGGGATGATGTCTACACCCGAGGCACGCCCAACGCCTGGACGATCTTCTCCGGCGACGAAGCCCTCGGCCTGGTCTACGTGCCGATGGGCAACTCGTCGGTCGACTACTGGAGCGGCAACCGCCGCGAGTTCGAGAAACCCTACTCGACCGCGCTGGTGGCCTTGGACGTGACCAATGGGACAGTGCGCTGGGTCTTTCAGACCGTGCATAACGATGTCTGGGACTATGACCTCGGCTCCCAGGGCAGCCTGATCGACTTTCCAGTCGGCGACGGCCGCACTGTTCCAGCGGTCGTGCTACCCACCAAGATGGGCGACATCTACGTGCTCGACCGCCGCACTGGCGAGCCGTTGACGCCTGTCGAGGAGCGCCCGGTGCCCGCAAGCCCTTTGCCTGACGAAACGCTGTCGCCGACGCAACCCTTCTCTGTCGGTATGCCGTCCACGCCACGCGAGCAGCTGACTGAGACCGACGCTTGGGGGGTGACACCGCTGGACCAGCTGTGGTGCCGCATCCAGTTCAAGCGTGCCAGTTATGAAGGCATGTACACGCCGCCGAGCGTGGACAGGCCATTCCTGCAGTGGCCGAGCTACAACGGCGGTAACGACTGGGGCAGCGCGGCGGTGAACACCGACCGCAACATCCTGGTGTTGAACTACAACCACATCGCCATGTATGACCAGCTCATCCCACGCGACGAGGCCAACGAGCGCGGCATGGTTCCACTCGGGGTACCAGGCGGCAGCACCTCGTCTGGCGGCTCAGTGCCGCAGGCGGGCTCGCCCTATGCCGTGTCCATCGAGGCCTGGCGCAACGGCTTCACAGGCGTACCCTGCAGTCGCCCACCCTTCGGCGGCATCATGGCTATCGACCTCAACACCCGCAAAGTGCTGTGGAACGAGCCATTGGGCACCGCTCGCCACAACGGGCCATTCGGTATCTCGTCACACCTTCCAGTGAAAGTCGGCACGCCGAACAACGGCGGCCCTGTCATCACCGCAGGCGGTTTGATCTTCATCGCCGCAGCAACCGACAACCTGATCCGCGCGATCGACATTGATACCGGCGAGGTGCTGTGGCAGGACGTACTGCCCGCCGGTGGACAGGCGACGCCGATGACCTACGAGGCCAACGGTCGCCAGTACCTGGTGATCGTCGCGGGCGGCCATCACTTCATGGAGACGCCGCCGGGCGACTATGTGGTTGCCTACAGCCTGCCGGCCAAAGGCGACCCCATATTGCCGGAGTTCCTGAAGGACTAAGCGTTCGACGAGCCGCCATCCGTTAGCGGAACGGTGGCTCGTCGAAGCTGCGCAGCTTGCGCGAGTGCAACGAGTTGAGCTGGTTGCGCAGCAGGTCCAGCGCAGCGATGCCGATCTTCAGGTGCTGGGTCACGGCGCGCTCATAGAAAGCGTTGGCCGAACCCGGCAGCTTGATCTCGCTGTGCAGCGGCTTGTCCGATACGCAGAGCAGCGTCCCGTAGGGCACCCGCAGGCGATAGCCCTGGGCAGCAATGGTGCCGCTCTCCATGTCCACCGCCACGGCTCGTGAGAGATTGATCAGCGGCCGCTCCTGCGCCCAGCGCAACTCCCAGTTGCGGTCGTCATAAGTCAGCACGGTGCCGGTGCGCAGACGCCGCTTGAGCGCTTCGCCTTTCTCCCCGGTGACTTGCGCCGCCGCTTCCTGCAGCGCCTGCTGCACTTCGGCCAGCGCCGGCAGCGGAATGTGCGGCGGCAGCACCCGGTCGAGAATCCCGTCGCGGCGCATGTAGGCATGAGCCAACACGTAATCGCCGATGGACTGCGACTGCCGCAGCCCGCCGCAGTGGCCAATCATCAGCCAGCAATGCGGGCGCAGCACGGCCAGGTGATCGGTGATGTTCTTGGCGTTCGAGGGCCCGACACCAATGTTGACCAGGGTAACGCCGTCGCCATCTTTGGCCTGCAGGTGATAAGCCGGCATCTGGTAGCGGTGCCAGAGCACGCCGCCGATGATGGACTGCGCCTCACCCTCGTCCATGCCGCGCTCGATGATGATGTTGCCCGGAAGCACCATGCGCACGAAACGGGTGTCGTCGCGCAACATGTCGAGGCCGTGACGAATGAACTGGTCGACGTAGCGGTGGTAGTTGGTCAGCAGGATCCAGGGCTGTACATGACGCCAGTCGCTACCGGTGTAATGCACTAGGCGGCGCAGCGAGAAATCCACCCGCGCACCATCGAAGAGCGCCAGCGGATAAGGGTCGGCATGCTCCCAGTCATAGAGACCGTCGGCGATGTCATCGGTGGCGGCGGACAGGTCGGTGCTGGGGAACACACGAGCCAGCTCGGCTGCGGTCACGCCGGTTCCCGCCAGTTCGTCGCCTTGCTCGATCACGTAGGGGTAAGGAATGTAGCGCTCGCTGATGCCCACCTCGACCGTTACACCGAAATCCTTGATCAAGGGTCGCAACTGGTCGAGCAGGTAGCTGCGAAATGCCGCCGGATGGGTCACGGTCACGCTGTAGACACCCGGCGACTGCACCTTGGCATAAGCGCGGGTGGAAGCCGGCACCTCGCCGTGGCATTCGTAGGTCAGGCGTAGTTCGGGATAGCGGAACAGCGCACGCTCGGCCGCGTCGGGCTCTTCGCGCGTGGTGACATAACGTTTGAGCGCCTGGTTCAGTGCGCGGGTAGCCTGCTGATGCAGCTCGGCAAGTTGGTCCACCGCCGCTTCAGCGCTGGTGGCAATGCGAAAAGTCTCGCCTGCTGGGTTCATGGTGGGTTTCCTTGTCTATTCGTTGAAAACATCTTGCCTGCTGTTCGATGACAGCGGTAGCACCGGAGCGCTGCGATCATGGATCAGCCGCCGCCAGCCGCAGCGCCAGCGCCTCCAGCCGCGCCTTCAGAACCGCCAGGCTGGGCGCTGCGGTCAAACTCAGACGCAGCGCGTTGGGCGCGCCATGGCCAACGGCGAACACGTCCGCGGTGGCCGCCTCGATCCCCAGTTCGCGGCAAAGCATTGGCAGATCTCTACCCTTCGCCAGTTCAAGCCACAGATGCGGCGAGGCATTTGACGAAGCAGACCCAAGCAGTTTCTGCGCCAGCCGCCAGCGACGGGTTACCTGCTCACGTTGCCAGGCCAGCCGGCGAGCCGCAGTGCCGTCTTCAAGCCACTCGCAACCGATCCGCAGGCATAGCGTCGACAAGGCCCAGCTGGTCGCCTGTCTTTCGGTGTCGATACGCGACAGCCACTCGTCCGGCCCGGCGATAAAGCCCAAGCGCAAACCGGGTGCGACCGTCTTCGACAAGCTGCTGATCAGCAGTGTGCGATCGGGCAGTGCCGCAGCGAGCGGCGGCTCGTCGCCCAGTGCGCCGTAGATGTCGTCCTCAATAATCAGCAAGCCGCGCCGCCGCGCCACGGCAGCAATGGCTTCGCGGCGCCACGCATCCATGCTGACGGCGGTCGGGTTCTGCATACAGGGTGTCAGGACAGCCACGCGCGCCGAGGTGGCTCGGGCCAGGCGGTCCAGGTCGTCCGGCAGGATGCCGAATTCGTCCATCGCCACGCCGTGCAACGGCAGGCGCAACTGGCGCCCGGCAGCCTTGATACCTGGCGAGGTCAGGGCTTCGACCAGCACCGGCTCGCCCGGCTCGCATAAGCCGATCAGCGCGGCGAACACGCCTTGCTGCGCCCCAGCGCAGAGCAATACCTGCTGCGGCGGGATCTCGAGCGCTCGAGCACGCAACCAGCCACTCACCGCCAACTGACCACGTTGCAGGCTGCGCGCCGAAGGATATCCCTGCAGGTTCGCCAGTTCTCCCGTCGCGCACAGCGCCGCCATGCTGCGCTGCATATCTTCATCGGCTGGGTCGAGGACCGGCAGGTTGGCCGACAGATCGACCAATTCAGGGTGAGCGTCTGGCGTTTTCAGCCGGAATAGACTGGCCTCGCGGCTGCTGGCCAGCACATAGGTGCCACGCCCAACTTCGCCACCGACCAGGTGCCGACGCGCGGCTTCTCGATAAGCCTGCATCGTCGTACTCGGATTGAGGTCAAGCGCCCAGGCGAGGCGTCGCTGCGGTGGCAGGCGATCCCCAGCCTTGAGCTCGCCAGTTGCAATGGCGGCTGCGATGGCGTCGACCAGTGCCAAGTAGCGTGGCTGACTATCAGATTCGAGTTTGGGTAACCACATTGCTTGCCATGCAATATAACGATTTACCCATACAATGCCCGCCACCTAGGATCGACGTCAAACCCGCTGAGGAGCTTTCGATGTTCGATCTTCACCAACTGCGCCAAGCAGCCGAATTGATCCACCAGAGCGTACCGCCGACTCCGCAATACGCATGGCCGCTGTTGGCCAAGCGGCTTGGCTGCGAGGTTTGGGTCAAACACGAAAACCACACTCCAGCCGGCGCCTTCAAGGTGCGTGGCGGCCTGCTCTACGTGAACGAGTTGATCAAGCGGGAGCCGCACCTACCTGGCCTCATCACCGCGACTCGTGGCAATCACGGCATCAGCCTGGCGATGGCCGCACGCAAGGCCGGCTTGCCACTGCAGATTCTGGTGCCCGAAGGCAACTCCATGGAAAAGAACGCCGCCATGCGCGCCTGCGGAGCCGAGGTCATCGAATACGGCCGCGACTTCGATACCGCTCGTTTGCGGGCAGCCGAATTGGCCCAGGCCAACGGCTGGCATTTTGTCCCGTCCCTGCATCCAGACCTGATCAGGGGCGTCGCGACCTATGCGCTGGAACTGCTCGAAGCAGTGCCGAACCTGCGCCGCGTCTATGTGCCCATCGGGCTTGGCTCAGGCATTTGCGGGATGATCCGCACCCGCGACCTGCTGGGTCTGGATACCGAGATCATCGGGGTGGTGTCCAGCGCGGCCGACGCCTATGCGCAGAGTGTTGAGCAAGGACGCATTGTCACCACCGACACGGCGATCACCTTTGCTGACGGCATGGCCTGCCGCATGCCTGCGCTCGAAGCGCTCGAGATCATCCGTGAAGGTGCCGCGCGCATCGTGCGTGTGAACGATGCCGAGATCCGCCAGGCGATCTGCGCATTGCACGAGGACACCCATAATCTCGCCGAAGGTGCTGGTGCCGCCGCGCTGGCTGCGGCGATCCAGGAGCGCGAGCACAACCGAGGCGAACGGATTGCCGTGGTGCTCAGCGGGGGCAATATTGATCGGCCGCTGTTGGCCGGCATTCTCGCCGAACTCAACGGAGCGGCCTCAACCGCCAACTAGTCGAGAAAGGGTGCGCTGCGCGCCAGCAGCGCACTGATGTCGAGACCACGCGGCAGCGTGCCGAAGACCCGGCCGCAGCCCTCCAGGCGGCTGGCGATAAAGGCATCCGACACGGCATCGTTACCGGCTTCGAGCAGCAGCTTGGCCTGCAGCGCGACGGCGACGTCTTCGGTCAGTTGGCGCGCGCGGTACTGGATGTCGTCTTTATCGGCAAAAGCGCTTTGCAGCCTGTTGATCTGATGCTTCAAGCGCGCATCGCCGTGACCGTCTCCCAGCTCGGCGAACAACACCTCGAGCACACCGGCTTCCTTTGACAGCGCACGCAGCACGTCAAGGCATTGCACATTGCCCGAGCCTTCCCAGATGGAGTTCACCGGCGCCTCGCGGTACAGCCGCGGCATGATGGTGTCCTCGACGTAACCGGCACCACCCAGGCATTCGCTGGCCTCGGCGATCATTTCCGGGGCGCGTTTGCAGATCCAGTATTTGCCGATCGCCGTCACCAACCGAGCGAACTTTTCTTCCTGCTCATCGAACGGGTGGTCGAGCGCGCGCCCCATACGCATGGTGAGCGCCAACGCCGCCTCACTCTCCAGCGCGAGGTCGGCCAGCACGTTCTGCATCAGTGGCTGCTCAATCAGTGCACGGCCACCAACCTGCCGATGTGCGCAGTGATGCATGGCCTGCGTCAGCGCCTGGCGCATCAGGGAACTGGACCCAACCATGCAATCGAAGCGGGTCGAGGACACCATTTCGATGATGGTCGGCACGCCGCGGCCTTCCTCTCCGATCATCCAGGCCAGGGCCCCGCGGTACTCCACTTCGCTGGAAGCGTTGGACCAATTGCCCAGCTTGTTCTTCAGCCGCTGGATATAGAACCCGTTGCGGCTACCATCCGGCTGGTGTCGTGGCAGAAGAAAGCAGCTCAGTCCCTTATCGGTTTGCGCCAGGGTCAGAAACGCATCGCACATCGGCGCAGAGCAGAACCATTTATGCCCGACCAACTCGTAGGGCTGACCGGGGCCGCCAGCGCCGACCGCATACGCTCGGGTGGTATTGGCGCGCACGTCGGTACCGCCCTGTTTTTCAGTCATGGCCATGCCGATGGTGACGCCGCTTTTCTGCTCCATCGGCAGGTTGCGCGGGTCATAGCCCCGGCTGAGAATCTTCGGCAGCCAGACGTCGGCGATGCCCGGCTGCTGTCGTAGCGCCGGGACGCTGGCGTAGGTCATGGTCAGCGGGCAGCTGCTGCCGCACTCGGCCTGATTGTGCAGATACATCAACCCGGCACGCGCCACCTGAGCGCCGGCCTGCGGATCGGTCCAGGGCAACGACGGGATGCCATGAGCAATCGCGGCGCCCATCAACTCATGGTAAGCAGGATGAAACTCCACCAGGTCGATACGGTGGCCGTAGCGGTCGTGGCTCTTGAAAACAGGCTTGTTTTCGTTGGCCAGAAATCCGGCGGCCATCAACGGGCCGCCAGCCAATGCACCGTAGTTATCCAGGCGCGACTCGGCCCAGCCGCCGCGGTATCGCCGCACCCAATCCTGCAGCGGCAGGTCGAGGCGGTACAGGTTGGCACCGTCCAGCGGCGGCACCTGATTCAGCACCTCATGGGTTTCGGCGTATTGCTGCAGGCTCATCTCGGGTCTCCTCGGCAGAAGCGGCAAGGGGCCCGACGGCATGCAACCATGGGTTAGCGATACTCACCGCTGTCATGGGAATAGATCACCGGGCCGATGCGGGCATCGTCTGGGGGCACCCGCCAGAGAAGTGAAGCACGCAGCTATGCAGGGCAAAAGTGAGGTTTCGGCCAAAGTCTGCGCGATGCAACGGCCAGAACTGACCGAACGCCTGAGGCTAGACGCTTGGTCTTGCGCACTCAGCTCACTTCGACGGGCACGAGCACCTGAAAACGACTGCCGCGGCCCGGCTCGGATTGGCAGGAAACCGTTCCGCCCTGCAATGCCACCAGCTGCTTGCACAGGGACAGGCCGATACCCAGCCCACCGTACTGGCGAGTCATGCTGCCATCGAGTTGGCGGAAGTACTGGAACAGTGAGTCATCCACAGGCGCGTCGAACCCGACGCCTGTATCGATCACCGTCACATCGAGCATGTAACCGGGGGTGCTCTCATAACCCTTGACCGCCAGCGTGACACCCCCGCGCAAGGTGAACTTGATGGCGTTGTCGAGCAGGTAGCCTAGGCTCTGTTTCAGCTTTCCGACGTCACCGACCAGTATCTCCGGTAGCTCGCCATTGAGCTCGAGATCAAAGCTCAAACCCCGCATTGCGGCACGCGCGCCATACTCGGCATAAAGCTCATCGGCCAACATCCGCACGCTGAACGGCTCGTTGCGCACCCGCAACTTGCCCGCCTGCAGTTCAGTCAAGGCGAGGATGTCATTGACCAGCTGCATCATGTCGCGCGCCGATCCGGTGGCGATGCGCTGGTACTGCTCCAGCTCGCCGCTCAGGTCCAGGGTGCGCATCAGGTCGAGACTGCCGATCACACCGTGCATGGGGGTGCGCAGCTCGTGGGTGACGTTGGCGAGGAACTGATCCTTGAGGCGATTGCTCTCGGCCAGTTCGCGGTTCATGGTTTCGAGTTTGCGCCCAGTCTCTTCCAGCACCTGAGCCCGCTCTTCCTTCATCATGTTGATCCGGTCGGCCAGGGCCAGCGACAGCAGCGCCACCTCGAGCGCCGAACCGATCTGTCCGGCGTACATGGTAATGAACATGTGCGGCAGGTAGCCCAGCACCATCAGCGTGTTGATCTGTCCGCCAATGAGAAAGGCCGACCAGGCGATGAGGAAATAGCGCGCCACCCGCATCCCCCGACGCCAGGCCACAATGGCGGCGACGAAGATCACCAGAATGAACCAGAGCGCAAGGAAGGTCGCCATGCGCAGCGCCAATGCGTAGCTGGAGGTCAGCGATACAACCATCGTCACCGCTCCCAACGCCATCAGCAGCATCAAGGTGCGGTCGATCCAGGGACTGTGCTCAGCGGTATGCAGAAAGCTGCGCGCGAATTGGCAACCAAACAGTCCAGCCGCGCCTATCAGAAATGGCGTCGAGGCATTCGCCCACCACGGCCAGTTAGGCCACAGGTACTGCACGCCCAGGCCGTTGACCGAGACCTGATACAGGCCGAACGAGGCGATGTAGAGGATGTAATAGAGATAGCTGCGATCACGCACGCTGAGGTAGATAAACAGGTTGTAGAACAGCATCACCAGCAGCACGCCATAGATGATCGCCAGCACGTAGACATGCCCGGACTGCTCTTCCAGGTAAGCCACCGGTGCCCACAGCGCCAGCGGAACCTGAATCGAGCCCTGACTCTCCAGACGCAGGTAGATCCGCTGTGGCTGGTCAGGCGTCAACTGCAGCTCGAAAAGATGGTTGCGCTGCTTGATCTGCCGCTCGTGGAAAGGCAGCGCGTCGCCGCTCTGCTGGGCAAGGCGATAGCCGCCGCGGCCATCTGGCAGATAGAGATCGAGATGGTCGAGCGGGGGATACGCCAGCTCCAACCACCAGCGGCTGCGCGCGGCCGGCGGCTCGGCACGGTAGTCCAGATCGACGCGCAACCAGAACGCCGAGCGTGAATAGCCGGCATTGAGGACATCCTCACGGTTCTCGACGAAGCGACCAGCCGCATCGAGTGCGACCACCTCCTCAATCGTGGCGTCACGGCTTGGGTCCTCCAGCACTGCCATGACGTGGCCCAACGGAAGACGCTGAGTGTCGCTGCTGAACTCGACGGCACCCGCCATGGCTGGAAGCAAGGCGAGCAGAAAAATGAGGATATGGTGCATGAAGAAGACAATCCGTCGAGCTGCGCCAGAAGAACCCCCGTTCTTCCGAATGCACACAGCCGAAGCTAAGTGCTGGCACTTTAACATGGTTCTGGCGCCATAGAATCGACGACATCCGGGCAGCAGACGAACGTATACGTCGGCAGTAGCGAGCCGTGCCGGCATGAGCTGCCTAGCAGGATTGGTGATAAGCTCGCACGCCATGAAATCCGGCTGCGCCTAGCCCCGGCCGAATCCACCACACCATGACTCGGGGAACCCATCGATGTCCGGCCACTGCTCCCGCCCTGTCGTTCTTTGCCTTTCCGGCCACGACCCGAGCGGCGGTGCCGGGCTACAGGCGGACATCGAAGCGCTGATTGCCCAAGGTTGTCACGCCGCGCCGGCGGTGACCGCACTCACTGTTCAGGACACCGTCAATGTCACTGACTTTCGCGTGCTCGATCGGGAGTGGGTGCTGGCTCAGGCCCACACGGTGATAGCCGACCTGCCAGTGGCCGCCGTCAAGCTGGGCATGCTCGGCTCGGTGGAGATGGTCGAGACGGTACTGCAAATCATGCAGAAGCTGCCGGGCGTCCCGCTGGTCTGTGATCCGGTGCTGCGCGCCGGTGGCGGCGGTGCGCTGGGCAAGGACGAAGTCGGCTACGCCATGCGCGAACGGCTGTTCCCGGTTTCTACTATTGCCACACCGAACCTGCCCGAAGCCCGGATTCTTGCCGAACTCCCGAATGGCAGCGCCGATGAGTGCGCGGAGAAGTTGCTGCCCTTCATCCGTCACCTGCTGATCACTGGCGGCCATGGCGACGAGACCGAAGTTCACAACCGTCTCTATTGCCGCGACGGTAGCCGCTACGATTTCAGCTGCCAGCGCCTGCCGGGAAGCTATCACGGGTCTGGCTGCACTCTGGCCAGCGCGCTATCTGGAAGGCTGGCCCTCGGCGAGGACCTGGCCAGCGCAGTGAAGTCCGCCCTCGATTACACCTGGCGCACCCTGCGTGACGCCGAAGCGCCAGGCCGTGGTCAATACATTCCACGGCGTCTGCCGCTGGACCTGGCCTGAGGAGGCCATCCGATGAAGGACAACACGAAGCTGCGCGGCCTGTACGCTATCACCGACAGTAAGCTGCTCGGCGAAGGGCGCCTGCTGCCCTACGCCGAAGCCGCCGTAAAAGGCGGCGCTCGACTGCTGCAATACCGCGACAAATCTCATGACGATGCGCGCCGCCTGCGCGAAGCCGAAGCGCTACGAGAAATCTGCGATCGTCACGGGACCCAGCTGATCATCAATGATGACGCCGAGCTTGCTGCACGGTTGGGCGTTGGCCTGCACCTCGGCCAGGAAGACGGCTCGCTGTCGGTAGCCCGCGCCCTGCTCGGACGTAAAGCCATCATTGGCGGAACCTGCCATGCGCGCCTGGATCTGGCTGAACAGGCGATCCGTGAGGGGGCCAGCTACATCGCTTTCGGCCGGTTCTTCGACTCCAACACCAAACCAGGCGCGCCCGCCGCGACGCCTGATCTGCTGACAGAGGCGCATCAGCGCTTCAACGTGCCGATCGCTGCGATCGGCGGCGTGACGCTGGACAATGCGCCGGGGCTGATCGCCCAGGGCGCCAGTCTGATCGCCGTTGTCCACGCCCTGTTCGCTGCCGATACGGCCAGCGAAGTCGAGCGCCGCGCGCGAGCTTTCAGCGAGCTATTTGCCACTAATTGACACTGCACGGCGCCCATCGCCGTGCTTATCAACCCTTTTCCTGTATCGAGAGAGGCCCCATGTCCCGTTCCGAAACCCTCTTTGCAAGTGCTCAGAACCGAATTCCAGGCGGCGTGAACTCGCCGGTACGCGCCTTCCGCAGCGTTGGCGGTACACCGTTGTTCTTCAAGCATGCCGAAGGTGCCTATGTGACCGACGAAGATGACAAGCGCTACGTCGATTACGTCGGTTCCTGGGGCCCAATGATCCTCGGCCACGGCCATCCTGAGGTACTCGACGCGGTCCGCAATCAGCTGCAACACGGCCTGTCCTACGGCGCACCGACGGCGATGGAAACCGAAATGGCTGAGCTGGTCTGCAGCCTGGTGCCGTCCATGGAAATGATGCGCATGGTCAGCTCGGGCACCGAGGCAACCATGAGCGCGATCCGCCTGGCCCGCGGCTATACCGGACGTGACAGCATTATCAAGTTCGAAGGCTGCTATCACGGCCACTCCGACAGCCTGCTGGTCAAGGCCGGTTCCGGCGCCCTGACCCAGGGCGTTCCCAGCTCTGCAGGCGTACCGGCAGCATTCGCCAAGCACACCCTGACACTGCCCTTCAACGACCTGGCAGCCGTCGAGCAAATGCTCGCCGAGGTGGGCAACGAAGTGGCGTGCATCATCGTCGAGCCGGTTGCCGGCAACATGAATTGCGTACCGCCAGCGCCCGGCTACCTACAGGGGCTGCGCGAGCAGTGCGACAAGCACGGCGTAGTGCTTATCTTCGATGAAGTGATGACCGGCTTTCGCGTCGCCCTCGGCGGAGCTCAGGCTCACTACGGCGTCACCCCCGACCTGACCACCTTCGGCAAGATCATCGGCGGCGGCATGCCGGTCGGCTGCTTCGGCGGCAAGCGCGCCATCATGGAACGCATTGCTCCGCTCGGCCCCGTCTACCAGGCCGGCACCCTGTCGGGTAATCCACTGGCGATGGCGGCAGGACTGACGACACTGAAGCTGATCAACCGCCCTGGGTTTCATGAAGAACTCACCGCCTACACCACACGCATGCTGCAGGGGCTGAAAGAGCGGGCCGAAGCTGCCGGCGTTCCTTTCGTCACCACCCAGGTTGGCGGCATGTTCGGCCTGTATTTCAGCCGAGCGGACGCCATCGTCACCTTCGACGACGTGATGGCCAGCGACGCCGAACGTTTCAAGCGCTTCTTCCACCTGATGCTCAAGGGGGGCGTGTACCTGGCGCCCAGCGCCTTCGAAGCCGGCTTCACCTCCATCGCCCATGGCGACAAGGAATTGCAGATCACCTTCGATGCGGCCGAACGCGCCTTCGCTCAGCTGAAATGAGCCTGGTGCCTGACCTGCTACAAGCCGTGCTTTTGATGCTGACGGGGCTGGCGAGCGCCATCTGGATCGGCAGCGCCCGGCGAGGCTACGGCGAGCCGGATCAACCGGCGCTGTTCTCCGCGTTGCTTGCGTTCAGCCTGGCTGCCGGAACGGGCGCATGCGCGACGGCACGTTTGGCGCTCGGTGCCGATACGCTCGAGGCAGAACGCTGGCTGCTGCAGGCAACGCTGCTGCTCGGCCTGCCACTCGTCGGCGTAGTCGCGCTCACGCTGTCGCGCAGATGGATCTGGAGCCGCCCTACCTGGGGCCGGGTGGTCATCGGATTGTGTGCGTTTTTCGAGCTGGCCAGGCAACTGGGTTGGAGCGCGCCATACGCACTGTCGCTGGGCCTGCTGAGTGCTCTGCTGGTGGTTTATGCGGGGTTGCTGCAGTGGCCAGCGCGGCTGCAGGCCGCAGCAGGGTTGACTGGAGGTGCCTTGCTCATGGCACTGCTGCCGTGGGGTGGGCTGCTGCTCAGCTCCAATCCGCTGCAGGCCTATCAGCAGCTGTGGCTGGCACTGGCCATTCCGATCATCGCCTGGCTATTGCTTAATCTACCCGGCAACTTGCGCGAAGAAAGCCCTGCCCCCACATAAAAAAGCCGAGTGCCTGCCGTTAAAGCCTTTGTAAGCAGGGCACTGGTTATCCATAATGTGACAGTCGGCTCGTTTCACGCCGGACTTTTCAGTCACCGCCCTGATCTTCGAGGCGCCTTGATTCATGACTTGCACCGGCCGCAGCCTCGCTCTTGGCTGCCTGCTGCTACTCACACCCCTGCTGGGCATGGCGGGCGGCAACTCGCTGCTGATCCCCTCCACTTCCCGCTGCGCGCTGAACACCGTCCCGGAAGCGATGAACGAAGCGCTGCGTGCTTGCGAGCACGCCGCCAGCCAAGGTGACCTGCAGGCAGCCTATGAGCTCGGCGACTATTACTACAACGGACGGCGCGCACCACGTGATCTGGCCAAAGCGCTTCACTGGTTCGAGCAGGCGTCGCTGAAGGGCCACGCGCTGGCCCAGCACCGACTCGGTGTCATGTTCTTTCGCGGTGAAGGAGTGCCGGCCAACAACGTCCAGGCTTACGTGGTATTGAAGATGTCGGCGGTCAACGGCGAAGAAGAAGCGCTGGATACCGCTGACCGCGTCTCGGCGCAGATGGGCCGCGAAGAGCACGAAATCGCGACCCAGGTCCTTGGGCAGATATTTCGTGACTATCTGATGGAATTGCAGACGGCAGGCGAGTAACACTCGGCAAGCCATACCCTTGCGTCCTACCGCGTCGCGCCGTCGTATCTGCTGCTTTCGCTTGAGCTCGTCGCCTGCCGCAGTGCTTTCACTTTTATCGCCCACGCCCTCGCCGTATAATCGCCGGTCATTTTTTGCACAACGCCGGCCCGAGACATGACCCGCAAGCTCTATATCGAAACCCACGGCTGCCAGATGAACGAGTACGACAGCTCGCGCATGGTGGACCTGCTGGGTGAGCAGCAGCCCTTGGAGATCACCGCGAACCCGGCGGAAGCCGACGTGATCCTGCTCAACACCTGCTCGATTCGCGAAAAGGCACAGGAGAAAGTGTTCTCTCAGCTGGGTCGCTGGCGGGAGCTCAAGCTTGAAAATCCGCAGTTGGTGATCGGTGTCGGTGGTTGCGTCGCCAGCCAGGAAGGCGCGGCAATCCGTGACCGTGCCCCCTATGTCGACGTGGTGTTTGGCCCACAGACCCTGCACCGATTACCAGAAATGATCGATGCTGCGCGCACCACAAAAAAGCCTCAGGTAGACATTTCGTTTCCCGAAATCGAAAAATTCGACCGCTTGCCTGAGCCACGCGTCGACGGCCCGACCGCGTTTGTTTCGGTCATGGAAGGCTGCAGCAAGTACTGCACTTTCTGTGTCGTGCCGTACACTCGCGGCGAGGAAGTCAGCCGGCCGTTCGACGATGTGCTCGCCGAAGTCATCCATCTGGCTGAAAACGGCGTTCGGGAAGTCACCTTGCTCGGGCAGAACGTCAACGGTTACCGCGGCGCTACCCATGACGGCCGCACCGCTGACCTGGCCGAGCTGATTCGCGTGGTCGCGGCAGTCGATGGCATCGACCGGATCCGCTACACCACCAGTCATCCGCTGGAGTTTTCCGACGCACTGATTCAGGCGCACGCCGAAGTGCCTGAACTGGTGAAGTATCTGCACCTGCCGGTTCAATCGGGTTCAGATCGCGTGCTGGCGGGAATGAAGCGCAACCACACAGCGCTCGAATACAAGTCGCGGATCCGCAAGCTCAAGGCCGCCGTGCCGGATATCCTGATCAGCTCTGACTTCATCGTCGGCTTCCCCGGTGAAACCGAGAAGGACTTTGAACAGACCATGAAGCTGATCGAAGACGTTGGCTTCGACTTTTCCTACTCCTTCGTCTACAGCTCGCGGCCCGGCACGCCGGCGGCGGATCTGGTGGACGAAACACCGGAAGAGGTGAAGAAACAGCGCCTGGCGATCCTGCAACAACGGATCAACCAGCAGGGCTTCGAGAACAGCCGAAAGATGGCCGGTACGCAGCAGCGCATTCTCGTCACCGACTACTCCAAGAAAGACCCGGGCATGCTACAGGGCCGTACCGAGCACAATCGGATCGTCAATTTCCGTTGCGACAACCCGCGACTGATCGGCCAGTTTGTTGATGTGTTCATTGACGATGCGCTGCCGCACTCGTTGCGTGGCACGCTGCTAGAGTCAGTGAGTCGCACGGCATAACTGAACCGCAGCTGATAGCGAAGGCATCGGCTGCGTTTTCGCCACGGGTCTCGACGACCGGTGCGCGCTGCTTTTTTTCTCGCGCGGCGCTATTCTCACCCAACCTATTTGCAAAGCAGGTCACTTAAAAGCCCTTGAACGCCCCCATAGAACCTCATCGTTTCACCCTCGAACCTTTTGAAGCCAACCGCTTCGCCAATCTCTGCGGCCAGTTCGACGAGCATCTGCGCCACATCGAGCAGCGCCTCGATCTGGAAATCCGCAACCGCGGCAATCAGTTCGAGTTGGTCGGCCCCGCCGATGTGGCCCAAGCGGCAGAGCACCTCCTGCGACGCCTGTACCGCGAGACCAAGAGCATTGAACTCTCGCCGGACACGGTTCACCTGTTCCTGCAGGAATCGGCAATGGAAGAGCTGAACAACTCATCCACGACCCCGAACATTTCGTTGCGCACCCGCAAAGGCAATATCCGTCCACGCGGCGTCAATCAGCAACGTTACGTGCAGTCGATCCTCGACAACGACATCAACTTCGGCATCGGCCCAGCCGGTACGGGAAAGACTTATCTGGCGGTGGCCTGCGCGGTCGACGCGCTGGAGCGCGAGCAGATTCGTCGCATCCTGCTGGTACGCCCGGCAGTCGAAGCAGGTGAGAAGCTGGGCTTCCTCCCCGGCGATCTGGCTCAGAAGATCGACCCTTACTTGCGCCCCTTGTACGACGCGCTTTACGAGATGCTCGGCTTCGAGCAGGTCGCCAGGCTCATCGAGAAGCAGGTTATCGAAATTGCGCCGCTGGCCTACATGCGCGGACGCACGCTGAACAACAGCTTCATCATCCTCGACGAAAGTCAGAACACCACGCTCGAACAGATGAAAATGTTTCTGACCCGGATCGGCTTCGGCTCCACAGCGGTGATCACCGGTGATATCACCCAGGTCGACCTGGCTCGCGGCACCAAGAGCGGCCTGGCCCACGTGATCGAAGTGCTGAAGGACGTCAACGGCATCAGCTTCACGCACTTCAAACCGAAGGACGTCGTGCGTCACCCATTGGTGCAGCGCATCGTCGAGGCGTACGAGGCCTTCGAGGGCAATCAAGCTCAGGCCGGCAAACGCATGTCGCAGGATAGCCAAGGTGATTGAGCTCGACCTGCAGATTGCAACTGACGGCGCCGTTCCGGTGGAAGCCGACCTTCACCGCTGGTGCGAGCTGGCGCTACGCCAACGCAAGGGCGACTCCGAGCTGACCATCCGCCTGGTTGATGAAGCCGAAGGGCGCGAACTCAATCGCACCTGGCGGCAGAAGGATTACGCCACCAACGTGCTGTCCTTCCCGGCTGATGTGCCTGACGGACCGGACGGCATTCCGCTTCTGGATATCCCGCTGCTTGGCGATCTGGTGATTTGCGTGCCAGTGGTCGAGCGCGAGGCCTCCGAGCAGGGCAAACCGCCGCAGGCGCACTGGGCGCATCTGGTGATACATGGATGTCTGCATCTGCTGGGCTACGATCACATCGACGATGAAGAGGCAGAGGAGATGGAAAGCCTCGAGCGTCAATTGCTGGCCGAATTGGGTCATGCTGACCCCTATGCTGACGAATAGCCCGCGACGGGCAACTGCAAGGACCATTGAGTCAAAGACATGAGCGAAGACCGATCGAGCAACGGGCAAAAGTCCTGGTTTGGGAAAATCAGCCAGGCTTTTGCCCATGAGCCGAAAAACCGTGAGGAGCTGCTGGAAGTATTGCGCGGCGCCCACCAGAACAAACTGCTCGACAACGAAGCCCTGGCGATTGTCGAGGGCGCCATTCAGGTCGCCGACCTGCAAGTGCGAGACATCATGGTGCCGCGCTCGCAGGTGATGAGCATCAGGGCCGACCAGTCGCCAAAGGAGTTTCTCCCAGCGATCATTTCCGCAGCGCACTCGCGCTATCCGGTAGTCGGTGACAGCCTCGACGAAGTGATTGGCGTGTTGCTGGCCAAGGACTTGCTGCCGCTGATCCTGCAGGGCGATCAGCAGAGTTTCGACATCAAGGACCTGCTGCGCCCCGCCACTTTCGTGCCCGAGTCCAAACGCCTCAACGTGCTGCTGCGCGAGTTCCGCGCCAACCACAGCCATATGGCGATCGTCATTGACGAATACGGCGGCGTAGCCGGGCTGGTCACCATTGAGGACGTGCTCGAACAGATCGTAGGCGACATCGAAGACGAGCATGACATCGAGGAAGACAGCTACATCCGGCCGCTGCCGAGCGGGGACTTTCTGGTCAAGGCGCTGACGCCCATCGACAGCTTCAACGAGTTCTTCCAGAGCGAATTCCCCGACGAAGAATTCGACACCGTCGCAGGCCTTGTGATGAGCACTTTCGGTCACCTGCCCAAGCGTAACGAGGTGACAGAGATAGATGGCTTCCGTTTCCGCGTGCTGAATGCCGACAGTCGCCGGGTTCACATGCTGCGCCTGACCCGTACTGAAGTCGAAAACCGCTAGCGCTGCTGCGCTGACGTATGAGCTCGTTTTAGCATTCACCCGCCGCACGCCGTTCGCGCTTGCGGCGGCTATCCAAGGAACATCCATGCGTTGGATTACCCGCCCCGGCTGGCTCGGCAACCTGCTGGCGCTCGCCGCCGGCGCCCTGACCACCCTGTCGCTCGCCCCGTTCGATATCTGGCCGTTGGCCTTGGTGTCGATGGGTGTGATTTATCTGGGCCTGCGCGAGCTGACGCCCAAACAGGCGGCTGGCCGCGGCTGGTGCTACGGCTTCGGCCTGTTCGCCTCGGGCGTCAGCTGGGTTTACGTCAGCATTCACGACTTCGGCTCGGCGCCGCCGGTGCTGGCCGGCGCGTTGACACTGGGCTTCGTGGCCGGTTTGGCACTGTTCTTCATGCTGCTGGGCTGGGCCTGGGCCCGCTGGTTACGGCAGACGGCGGCGCCACTGCTCAACGCCCTGCTGTTCGCCGCACTCTGGCTCGCCCTGGACGCCCTGCGCGGCTGGGCCCTGACAGGCTTCCCCTGGCTTTACGCCGGTTACAGCCAACTGGATGGACCCTTGGCCGGGCTCGCGCCGGTCGGCGGCGTCTGGCTGCTGACCTTTGCGCTCGCGCTGACTGCCACGCTGCTTGTCGAGCTGCCGCAACTCCTTCGCCACAAGGCATCGCTGAGTGGCGCCCTGATACTGCTGGTCGCCTTCTGGGGCAGCGCACTGGCCTTCGGCAAACACGCCTGGACCTCCGCAAAAGCCGAACCGATTACCGTCGCCGCAATGCAGGGCAATGTTGCGCAAAGCATCAAGTGGGACCCGAAAAAGCTCGAAATGCAGCTGCTGCTCTACCGCGACATGACCTTCCGCAGCAAGCCCGCGGACCTCATCGTCTGGCCAGAAACGGCGGTGCCTATTCTCAAGGAGCACGCTGAAGGCTACCTGACGATGATGAGCCGCTTCGCCCAGGACCGGCAGTCAGCCCTGATCACCGGCGTCCCGGTACGCCAGCCCAACGCCGACGGGGAGCTGCGCTACTACAACGGCCTGACCACGGCAGGCGACGCGCAAGGTACCTACCTGAAGCAGAAGCTGGTGCCGTTCGGTGAATACGTGCCGCTGCAAGATCTGTTGCGTGGCCTCATCGCCTTTTTCGATCTACCCATGTCGGACTTCGCCCGCGGTTCACCCGAGCAACCACTGCTGCAGGCGAAGGGCTTCCAGATCGCCCCGTTCATTTGCTACGAAGTCGTCTATCCCGAGTTTGCCGCCGGCCTCGCGGCGCAGAGCGACATCCTGCTCACCGTCAGCAACGACGCCTGGTTCGGCCACTCCATCGGCCCGCTGCAGCATCTGCAGATGGCCCAGATGCGAGCGCTGGAGGCAGGCCGCTGGATGATTCGTGCCACCAATAACGGCGTTACGGTGCTGATCGACCCGCACGGCGGCATCGTCGAGCAAATCCCGGCTTTTCAGGAAGCGGTGCTATACGGCGAGGTCACGCCCATGCAGGGATTGACGCCTTATCTGCAATGGCGCTCCTGGCCCCTGATCGCCATCTGTGCGCTGCTGCTCGGCTGGGGCCTGGTACGACGTCGGCGAGGCTGATACTCATCGCGCCCGCCGGCGTCCGATGTGCCTCTACTCAGAGGCGCTGTCATAAAGCAGCGGGTAGACCAGCATGCCAACTGCTTCGTTGAGCAGCATGCCGTTCTGCCAGACGGCCTTCGCCTCGGGCAGCCAGCCGCCAAAGGGTCGCCCGTTGGGGACACCCATGAATCCTACCGGGGCAGTGATCACTTCCAGCCCGACCTCCTCAAAGCACCAGCGCGACCGCGGCATGTGCGACGCGGACGTCACCAGCACGATGCGTTTGATTCCCGCAGCCTTGAGCATTTCCGCGCTATAGCGCGCATTCTCCCAAGTGGTCCGGCTGCGCTCCTCGAGCCACTGCGTCGACGTAGCGAAGTCGCGTTCCAGCGCCTCGGCCGCCAACTGCGCTTCGCTCGGTGGCTCGCCATAGTGCAGCCCACCACTCGCCAGGATTGGCAGACCCGACGCCTTCGCCAATCGCGATGCATAACGCAGCCGCTCGAGGGCGATATGGCTGGGCTGATCAGAACCCCACGCGGGATCGGCCTGTTCTCGACCCGCGCCCAGCACGACAATTGCCTGTGCACGCTTTCCGAGGCTGCTCCACTCCGAACGATGCAGCGCCACTTCGCTTTCGATCGCTCGTGCTGCCCACTCAACCGTCACCGGCAGGCTCATCAGCCACAGCCCGCCAAACCCCAGCACGAAACAGAACGCTGCCAGCCGTGGTGAGCGACGCCGCAGCCACCAGGCCGCGAGCAATAACAACAGCAGCCCACCAGGCGGCAGCAGTAACTGTTTGAAGAAATAGCGTATTGGCATGTGCAGCTCCGGTCGATCGGCCGCTGCCACTTTACCTGCCGAGGCGCCCGCTTGTCGGCAGCACGGACGCCGTCAGTGCTTTGGGTAGGTATGCAACCGTTGCCGAGCACGAAGCAACTGCGAACCGCAAGCCGAGCAAGCGACCGCGCCGGCGCCCTCTGGCCAATGCACGCTGGTGCCACAGAGCGCGCAGACCATTGATTGCCGCAGCGCAGGCGGGCTCTGCTTGCAGTGCTTGCTCGAGTGCTGCCGCAACACATTGCGCAACGCTGGCCGGGTCGCCTGACGGTCCAGCTGCGCCTGCTCTTCGGCAGCGGCGTGCCAACCGGACAACCACTGCGAATCCTGCTGCAGGTAGGCACGGATCAGGTCGAACTCCGCAGGGGTCAACCCACCGACCTCCAATTCGGCCGTAGCGCCAGTCTCATCACCCGTTCTTCGTTCGGCTTCTTCCAAGGCCAGTGTCAGCCGCTGCAGCACGCGTCCGTACAGATTGCCCTCATCCGCCTGGCGTTCTTTACCCATGATTCACCTCGTGTTCATCCCGCCCCCTGTACAAGCGTAGTTCAGACTCGAACATCCACCTCGCGCGCGACAAACGGGGCGCTCAGCGCTGGCAAATCGGGTTTCCCTCGGTTGCGGAGGGTCATGTATGCTACGGCGCTTCTATGCGTTCGTATCCAACCCGTTGCGCCGCCGTGTCAGGCCTAGAGCCAGCTATGCGACAACCCGAGCTGCCATGCGAACAGCCAGCCCCCTTTCCAACGCCAGTAGCCATGCACGAACAGTATCAGCCCCGCGAAATCGAAGCCGCCGCGCAGTCCCACTGGGACTCGCAGAAATCCTTTGAAGTAAGCGAACAGCCAGGCAAGGACACTTTCTATTGCCTGTCGATGTTCCCCTACCCCAGCGGCAAGCTGCACATGGGGCATGTGCGCAACTACACCATTGGCGATGTGATCGCCCGCTACCAGCGCATGCAGGGCAAGAACGTTCTACAGCCCATGGGCTGGGACGCGTTCGGCATGCCGGCGGAAAACGCGGCCATGAAGAACAAGGTCGCGCCGGCCAAGTGGACCTACGAGAACATCGACTACATGCGCACCCAGCTCAAGAGCCTGGGACTGGCAGTCGACTGGACGCGCGAAGTCACGACCTGCAAGCCGGACTACTACCGCTGGGAGCAGTGGCTGTTCACCCGTCTGTACGAAAAGGGCGTCATCTACCGCAAGAACGGCACCGTCAACTGGGACCCGGTTGATCAGACCGTACTGGCAAACGAGCAGGTCATAGACGGACGCGGCTGGCGCTCTGGCGCGCTGATCGAAAAGCGCGAAATCCCCATGTATTACTTCAAGATCACCGCCTACGCGGATGAGCTCTTGGAGAGCCTGGACGAGCTGGATGGCTGGCCCGAACAGGTCAAGACCATGCAGCGCAACTGGATCGGCAAGTCGCGCGGCATGGAGATCAGCTTTCCGTACGACATCGCCAGCATCGGCAGCGAAGGCGTGATGAAGGTCTTCACCACCCGCCCCGATACGCTGATGGGTGCCACCTATGTCGCGGTGGCCGCCGAACATCCGCTGGCCACCCTTGCTGCTCAAAACGATCCAGAACTGCAAGCATTCATTGATGAATGCAAGCGCGGCGGCGTCGCCGAAGCCGACATCGCCACCCAGGAAAAGAAAGGCCTTGCCACTGCATTGAAGGTGCAGCACCCACTCACTGGCGAGCTGCTGCCGGTGTGGGTCGCCAACTACGTGCTGATGAATTACGGCGAAGGCGCAGTGATGGCCGTTCCGGCTCATGACGAACGCGACTTTGCCTTTGCGACAAAGTACAACCTGCCGATCAGACCTGTTGTGCGCACCAGCGCAGGAGATGAGACGCCTGCACCTTGGAACGACGCCTACGGCGAGCATGGCGAGCTGATCAATTCCGACGAATTCAACGGGCTGGATTTCGACGGCGCGTTCGACGCCATGGAAGCGGCCCTGCAGCGCAAAGGCCTCGGCCAGGCCCGCACCCAGTTCCGCCTGCGCGATTGGGGCATCAGCCGCCAGCGCTACTGGGGCTGCCCGATCCCGATCATCCACTGCCAGAGCTGCGGTGACGTACCGGTACCGGAAGACCAGCTGCCAGTCGCCCTGCCCGAAGACGTCGTACCGGATGGCGCCGGTTCACCGCTGGCGCGCATGCCAGAGTTCTATGCCTGCAGCTGCCCCAAGTGCGGCGCCGCAGCCAAGCGCGAAACCGACACCATGGACACCTTTGTCGAATCGTCCTGGTACTTTGCTCGCTATGCCTCGCCGCATTATGACCAGGGCATGGTCGATCCTGCCGCAGCCAACCACTGGCTGCCGGTAGACCAGTACATCGGTGGCATCGAGCACGCGATCCTGCATCTGCTCTATGCGCGCTTCTTCCACAAGCTAATGCGTGACGAGGGGCTGGTCAGCTCCAACGAGCCGTTCAAGAACCTGCTCACGCAGGGCATGGTTATCGCGGACACCTACTACCGCACCCTGGAAAATGGCGGCAAGGACTGGTTCAACCCGGCCGACGTCATCGTCGAGCGCGACGCCAAGGCCAAAGTCATCGGTGCCAAACTCGCCAGTGATGGCCTGCCGGTAGAAATCGGCGGCACCGAGAAGATGTCGAAGTCGAAGAACAATGGTGTCGACCCGCAGGCGATGATCGACAGCTACGGCGCCGATACCTGCCGCCTGTTCATGATGTTCGCCTCGCCGCCGGACATGAGCCTGGAGTGGTCCGATTCCGGCGTCGAGGGTGCCAGTCGCTTCCTGCGCCGCGTCTGGCGCCTGGCACACGCCCACGTCAGCGCGGGTGCCGTTGCCCGACTGGACATCTCCAGCCTCGGTGATGAGCAAAAGGCCGTACGCCGCGCGATTCACCTGGCGATCAAGCAGGCCAGTCAAGATGTCGGCCAGCACCACAAATTCAACACCGCCATCGCCCAGGTGATGACGCTGATGAACGTCCTGGAGAAGGCAGCCGCGGGTACCGAGCAGGACCGCGCGCTGCTTCAAGAAGGCCTCGAAACCGTTGCGCTGCTGCTGGCTCCGATTACGCCGCATATCTGTCATGAGCTCTGGCAGCAGCTAGGTCACAGCGGCTCGATCATCGATGCACAATGGCCGACGGTCGACGAGACTGCCCTGGTTCAGGACAGCCTGACACTGGTGGTCCAGGTCAACGGCAAGCTGCGCGGACAAATCGAAGTGTCCGCGAGCGCCACTCGTGAAGAGGTCGAAGCCACCGCCCGCGCCAACGAGAACGTTGTGCGCTTCACTGAAGGTCTGACGATCCGCAAGGTCATCGTGGTACCGGGCAAGCTGGTCAATATCGTCGCTAACTGATTCGTCTTGGCGCGTGCGCCAAGACTGGCAAGGGGAAAACAACATGATCAAACGCAATCTGGTAGTGGTTGGCCTGGCCCTGCTGTTGAGCGCCTGCGGCTTCCAGCTGCGGGGAACGGGCGATACCAACTTCGCGCTCGATGAAGTCAATCTGCAAGCCCGCAACAGCTACGGCGAAACCGTGCAGCAGCTTGAAGAGTTACTCAAGGACAGCGGCGTCAGGGTTTATCCGGGTGCTCGCTACACCCTCGATCTGGTGCGTGAGCAGACCCGTCAACGTACCGCCAGCTATACGACCGCAGCACGCACTGCCGAGTACGAGCTGACCCAGAGCCTCGACTACGAGATCCGCGGCCCGCAGAACACGGTGCTGCTGGAGGATCAGGTCGAGGTATCCAAGGTGTATGTTCATGACAGCAGCAACCTGATCAGTTCGGATCAGGAAGCCAGCCAGCTGCGCCGGGAAATGCGCCGCGAACTCCTGCAGCAGCTGAGCATGCGCCTACGCAATATCACACCGGCACAGCTCGACCAGCTGCAGCAGACCGCGGAAGCGAAGAAGCGCGCCGAAGCCGAGGCGATCGAGGCACAGATGCGCGAGCAGTCTGCACAACCGTTGCAGTCGCCCATCGAACTGCCGCTGCAATGAAGACCGGGGAGCCTGCTGACGCAGGCTCCCGATCGTTCCGATGAAGTTACCTCCCGCCCAGCTTGCCAAGCACCTGCAAGGCCCCCTAGCGCCGGTCTATGTGGTCAGTGGCGACGAGCACCTGCTCTGCCAGGAAGCCAGCGACGCCATCCGTGCGGCCTGCCGCCAACAAGACTTCAGCGAGCGCCAAGTACTCAACGTCGAAACCGGTTTCGACTGGGGCCAGCTCATCGAAGCCGGGGCCAGCCTCTCCCTGTTTGCGGAAAGGCGCCTGCTGGAGCTGCGCATCCCCAACGGCAAACCCGGCGACAAGGGCGCCGCGGCGCTGATCGACTACCTTGCACGACCTGCCGAAGACACCGTTCTGCTGATCAGCCTGCCCAAGCTTGACGGCAACACCCAAAAGACCAAGTGGGCCAAGGCGCTGATCGATGGCAAACAGGTGCAGTTCCTGCAGATCTGGCCGGTGGATGCGCAACAGCTGCCGCAGTGGATTCGACAACGCCTGGCACAGGCCGGTCTCGCCGCAGACCAGGAAGCTGTAGAACTGATCGCAGCCCGCGTCGAGGGCAATCTGCTCGCAGCCGCGCAAGAAATCGAAAAGTTAAAACTGCTAGCCGAGGGCGGCCAGGTAACCACCGAAACCGTGCAGGCTGCCGTGGCTGACAGCGCCCGCTACGACGTCTTCGGGCTGATTGATGCCGCGCTGCTTGGTCAGCCGGAGCACATTCTGCAGATGCTGGCTGGCTTGCGCGCCGAAGGGATCGAGGCGCCGGTGATCCTCTGGGCCGTCGCGCGCGAAGTCCGCCAGCTGGCCAACATTGCCCATCAGTACGCTCAGGGCGTACCGCTAGACCGTGCGTTCAGCCAGGCTCGACCGCCGGTATGGGATAAGCGCAAACCTCTGGTCAGCAAAGCGCTTCAACGACACGATGCAGCGGGTTGGCAACGCCTGCTGATGAGCGCGCAACAGATTGACGAACAGATCAAGGGCCAGGCCGAAGGCGATCCCTGGGTCGGATTGACTGATCTGTGCCTACAGCTGTGTGGACGTCAGATCCGGTTATAGCGCGAGGCGAAGCAGTGCTGGCATCGGTCACCTGATTCTCGCGAGTTGAATCAGCGCTCCAGGCTTGCCAGCCCTCGGCAGGTGCTGGACATTTTTTGCACAACCCCTATGATGCCCTCGTCTGATCATGAGCAAGCAAGAGAATATGTGATGAGCAAGCAACGAAAGCGGCCGAACAAGGCCAAAAGCCTGGCAGCGCAACCTCTGTTCCGCTGTCGCCAGGAACAGCCGAAAAAAGGCAAAGGCAGCTACCGCCGCGAAGCCTCCCAGTCCACCAACTGGGAGGCTTCGGTCCTTCTGGCGGCTTGAAAAGCCAAGCCCTTCAAAGCGTGATAATGTCACCTGCCGATGACCTGCCGAGAGTGGTGCATGCTTTACACCTTCGTCCCCGTCCTGCTGCTGCGAACTCTGATAGCCGGATCAGCCCTGAGCATAATGGTTGCCTGTGCCGCAGAGCCGGCCGCACCAACCGAGGTGGCCGCGACTAGCCAGCCGGCTCAGAGCACTGCCGAATCCAACGTGGTGCCACCCGAAGCCGAGCCTGCTCAACTGAGCTTCGCTGAATGGCGCGACGCTTTTCGCAGCGAGGCCCTTCAGGCGGGTGTCTCGGCGCAGGTTTTCGACCGCGCCTTTGCAGGTGTCACGCCTGACCCGAGCATCATCATCGCGGATCGCAGCCAGCCCGAATTCAGTCGACCGGTCTGGCAATATCTGGACGGCGCGCTATCAAAGCAGCGGGTCGAGCGCGGCCAGCGCCTGCTAACCCAACATCAAGCGACGCTGGACGACATTGAGGCGCGCTATGGTGTGGACCGGAACACGCTGGTGGCCATCTGGGGCCTGGAAAGCAGCTACGGACAGATCATGGGCGACAAGAGCGTCATTCGCTCGCTCGCAACTTTGGCACACGAGGGGCGACGTCCGGGCTTTGCCAAAAGCCAGTTGCTGGCTGCGCTGGAAATCCTCGAGCATGGCGACGTGAGTGCCGATCAGCTACGGGGTTCCTGGGCCGGCGCAATGGGACAGACCCAGTTCATTCCAACCACCTACAACACTCATGCCGTGGATTTCGATGGCGACGGCAGCCGTAACATCTGGAGCAGCTCTGCCGATGCGCTGGCTTCGGCCGCGCACTACCTGCAGGCCTCTGGCTGGAACGCCGGGCAACCGTGGGGCTTTGAGGTCAAGCTGCCGGACGGGTTCGAGTATGCGCAAGCTGACAACGCTATCCGCAAAACGGTAGCCGCCTGGCGCCAGCTCGGATTGACCGGACTACCGAGCGGCACTGATATGGATGAGGCAACAGCTACGCTGTTGCTCCCCGCTGGCTATCGCGGACCGGCGTTCCTGGTGCTGGATAATTTCCGGGCCATTCTGCGCTACAACAACTCGTCATCCTATGCGCTGGCGATCGGGCTGCTGTCCGAGCGCTTCAACGGTGCCGGCCGGGTACGTGCAAGCTGGCCAAAAGGTGAGCAGCCACTGAGCCGCTCCGAGCGCGTCGAATTGCAGGAGCGCCTGACGATGCATGGCTTTGACCCAGGCACACCAGACGGCATCATTGGCGCCAATACCCGCAGTGCTATCCGTGGCTTTCAGCAACTGTTGGGCTGGCCCGCCGATGGCCATCCGACGCAGGAATTGCTGGGACGGCTCCGCGCGGAACCTTAGCGCACATGGCCCGTTTAATCGGCCATCATTTGCCTCAAACCGCCCTCTTCACTGGCAGCTCATGTAGCAACCGCACGGCTCGCCTGACGCGACTGAACGGTCAGTGCCTGTGATAAACTGCGCGGCGGCCACAAGCCGCCTCGTCCACGGAGCCTCTAGCGGAGCCCAGAAAGCCGATGTCCGACACGTCCCAACCCAAGGCCATTGCCAGCGGCGAAAAATTCCGCACCACCCAGGGCATCACCGCAATCAAGGACGGCCAGAAGCGTCGCGCCTCAAGCGAGCCTCAGGTCTTCGAACCCAAACCCAAATGGCTGCGGGTCAAGGCACCAAGCGGTAGCCGCTTCGAAGCGGTCAAGCGCAATGTCGGCGAACACCGTCTCAGCACCGTATGCCAGGAATCCCACTGTCCGAATATGGGCGAATGCTGGTCTAACGGTACTGCCACCATCATGCTGATGGGCTCGGTGTGCACCCGCGCGTGCCGCTTCTGCGCGGTAGACACCGGTAATCCCAACGGCTGGCTGGATCAGGAAGAGCCACAGAACACCGCCAAGTCGGTGGAGCTGATGGCGCTGCGCTATATCGTGCTGACCTCAGTGGACCGCGACGATTTGGATGACGGCGGCGCCGCACACTACGCCGCCTGCGTCCGCGCGATCAAGGAGCGCACGCCGCAGGTGGTCGTAGAAGCCCTGACGCCCGACTTTGACGGCGACCTGCAAGCTATTGAACGCGTGGCGGACTCAGGCCTTGAAGTGTTCGCGCAGAATGTCGAGACAGTCGAACGCCTGACCCATGAAGTACGCGACCCCCGTGCAGGCTACGAGAAGACCCTGCGCGTGCTGGAGCACGCCAAGCGCCATCGCCCCGAGATGCTGACCAAGACCAGCCTGATGCTGGGCTTGGGCGAAACCGACGAGGAAGTGTTGCAGACCATGGATGACCTCCGCGCCATTGGTGTGGACATCCTTACCCTTGGCCAGTATCTGCAGCCAACTCGTAACCACCTGCCGGTCAAACGCTGGGTCAGTCCGGAAGAGTTCAACCGCTTCCGCGATATCGGTCTGGCGAAGGGCTTTATGGAAGTAGCCGCCGGCCCACTGGTGCGCTCCAGCTACCGAGCCGACCGGGTCTTCGAGAAGAACAACCTGGGCCTGGCCGCCCCTGTGCCGGTACCCGGTCAGCCATTCGACAGCAGCCTGATACCAACCCTCAATCTGAACTGATCGAACCGGACACCGCCTGCTCCTGGCAACGCGCCTGGGCGGGCGGCGTCCCATCCGCCAAACCTTGGGCACTGGAAAAGCTGGCAGTCGCCCTACCTAGCTTATTGCTACGCCTGTCAGGGTTTGCTGCTGCGCGTAGCCGAGACGCTTGACCAGCTGTTCGCGCATACGAGCACTGACCTCGGCAAAGGCTATTGGCCCAGCGACCAGATCCGCCAACTGGGTCATGCGCATGCCGGCATAACCGCATGGGTTGATGCGCCCGAAGGGCTCGAGGTCCATGTCCACATTTAGCGCCAGACCGTGGAACGAGCGGCCGTTACGGATGCGTAGGCCGAGAGAGGCGATCTTGGCGCCATTAACATACACGCCAGGCGCATCGGGCTTGGCCAAGGCGTCTACTCCGTAGCTGGCAAGCAGGTCAATCAAGCTAAGCTCGATCCGGCTGACCAGCTCGCGCACACCGAAGCCCAGCCGCCTGACATCCAGCATTAAATAGCACACCAGCTGCCCGGGACCATGGTAGGTCACCTGACCGCCCCGATCGGCCTGAACTACAGGAATATCGCCGGGTAACAGCAAGTGCTCCGGCTTGCCAGCCTGCCCCTGAGTAAACACCCGCGGATGCTGTAGCAACCAGATCTCGTCAACGGTGTCCGGCAGCCGTTCGTTGGTAAAGCGCTGCATGGCTTGCCAAGCGATCGGATAGTCCACCAGGCCGAGCTCGCGCACCACCAACGAGGGGCCACTCATCGTTGAGGCATCCTCTACCACAGAGCTAGCACCCAAGACCGGATTGGCGGGCTCGCCGCTCATCACAGCACCATGTGCACGCGCCCGGTAGCGCGCAGATCGACATGGATCGCCTGCAGCTGATCGACGCTGGTGGCGGTGATCAAGACCTGCACGGACAGAAACCGTCCGTTGCGACTGTCTCGAGTCACCAGAGTGGTTTCGTCAAAATCCGGCGCATGCCGACGGATCACCTCGACCACCGTGTCGCTGAAGCCCTCCCCCGCATCTCCAATTACTTTGATCGGATAACGCTCGCAGGGAAATTCGATTTTTGGCGGCTGTGTTTCACTTTTACTTACAGTCATGGCAACGGACTCATGATCCGCAAAGGGCGCGCCCGACGGGTAGCCTGGGCGCGCTCAAGAGGTCAGTTGAAGAGATTGAAGAAGAACAGCTGAATGCTATCCCACAGACGACTGAACAGCCCACCTTCTTCCACGGTCTGCAGTGCAATCAGATCGGTGCTTTGCACCACCTGTCCATCGAGACTGACCTCAACCTTGCCAACCACATCACCCTGCTGGATTGGCGCCGTGAGTTCGGGATTAAAGGTCAGGCCGGCCTGCAGCTTGTCCATCTGCCCGCGCGGCAGGGTCATGGTCAGATCACCCGCAAGCCCGGCGCTCACCTGGTCCTGCTGGCCCTTCCAGACACGGGACGTCGCTAGCTCAACGCCTTTCTGATAGAAGGTCCGGGTCTCGAAGAAGCGGAAGCCATAGGTCAGCAGCTTCTGCGTCTCGGCGGCACGCGCCTGCTCGCTATTGGTGCCGAAGACAGCGGTGATCAGACGCATGTCATCACGCACTGCAGAAGCTACCAGGCAGTAGCCAGCCTCTTCAGTGTGGCCAGTCTTAAGGCCGTCGACGGTTTTGTCACGCCACAGTAGAAGGTTGCGGTTCGGCTGCTTGATGTTGTTCCAGAAGAACTCCTTTTGCGCATAGATGCCGTAGTGCGCGGGATCCTCATGGATGATCGCGCGAGCCAGCTTGGCCATGTCGGCAGCGGACGAATAATGCTCTGGATGAGGCAGCCCGGTGGCATTCATGAAGTGCGTATTGCTCATGCCCAACCGCTGCGCTGTGCTGTTCATGAGGTCGGCGAAGGCCTCTTCGCTACCGGCGATATGCTCAGCCATTGCCACGCTGGCGTCATTACCGGACTGGATAATGATGCCGTGCAGCAGATCGTCCACCGAAACCTGCGTATTGACCTGAATGAACATCCGCGAGCCGCCAGTGCGCCAGGCTTTTTCGCTGACGGTCACCATGTCGCTTTCGGAGATCTGACCCTTCTTGATTTCCAGGGTGGCGATGTAAGCCGTCATCAGCTTGGTCAAGCTGGCGGGCGGCAGGCGCTCATCACCGGCATTCTCGACCAGAACCTTGCCGCTGGCGGCGTCCATCAGGACGTAGGATTTGGCCGCCAGCTGTGGCGGTGACGGAATGATCGGCTCGGCCCAGGCGGTGGGCGCTACGGCCAGCACGGTTAGGAGGAACAGCCGGTGCACGAAGGTGGTGATAGTCATTGCGCTCTCAGAAAGGTGGTGTGGCAAAAACGGTACAGGTCAGCGTGGTGTATCTATCAACGAGGTACAGCTTTAATCGCCGCTTACTCGTCGCGGGTTTCCCAGATTGGCAAGGCGAACGCTCTGTTCGAGCTGCGCAGCTTCATCGGGGGAATCAATGGGCCCCAGGCGTACCCGGTGCAAGATCTGCTGCTGATGGACAACCGAACTTACGAACACCGGCGCACCGGTCATGCTGCTGAGCTTGTCACGCAGCAACTGAGCCGCATCCGGGTTTGCAAACGCGCCGACCTGCAGGTAGACCCCCGCCCCAGATGTGTCACGCCCGGTGTCATTGGCAACCTCAACCGGCACGGTTGCGCCAGCATGCTGCGCCGGTGGCGGCGTGTATTGCTCGACAGGTTGCGCCAGCGCAGCAACTGAAGGCTTTGCAACCTTTTGAGGCTGGGCCAGTACCATAGGCGCTGGCCTGCCACGCTCGGCCCACCACTGCTCCGGATCGATGCCTTCGACCTTGACCCGCGCGGTCCCGGTTTCGGCATAGCCCAGTTTCTTCGCCGCAGCAAAAGACAGATCAATGATTCGATCCGAATAGAACGGGCCGCGATCGTTGACTCGAAGCACCACGGCCTTGCCATTGTCGAGGTTGGTGACCCGAACATAACTGGGTAGCGGCAGCGTCTTATGCGCGGCACTCATGCCATACAGATCGTACTTTTCGCCGTTGGCCGTTGGCTGACCATGAAACTTGGTGCCGTACCAGGATGCCGTTCCGGTCTCCCGATAATTGCGTCCGTCCCCAATCGGGTAATAAGTCTTGCCCAGCACAGTGTAGGGATTGGCCTTGAACGGGCCGTTGTGCGGTGTAGGCGTTGCGTCTGGAATGCTGGAAACGTCGACATCCCACCAAGGCGCGCCATCCTTGTGCGGCCGTGAGTAGTCACCCGGCCCGCTGATGCCTGCGCTTTTCGCGGGGGCCGGCGACGACGGTGCAGGCGCCGACGAACATCCGACTACCAGCACAGCGAAGGCCGCTACCGCCAGCAAACGAGCGGTCATTGCGCACCCCGCGCCTGGACCAGCTGTTCGGAGAGCTGATGGACTGCCATGGCGTACATGACGCTGCGGTTATAACGGGTGATGACATAGAAGTTGGGCAAGCCGACCCAGTACTCGTCACCGTCGGCACCCTCCAGGCGAAAGGCCGTTACCGCAGTGTCGTCGGGCATCTTCGTTTCGGCCGGCCACTGCCAACCCAGCTCGCGCAATTCCGCGGCATTCTTCACAGGCTCAAGTCCTTCGGTCAGACCTTCGCCATGTCGCTCACCATTGACCGTAGCCCGCGCTACCACAGGCGCGCCGGCGGTCCAACCGTGCTGCTTGAAATAGTTGGCGGCGCTGCCAATGGCATCGACCGGGTTCTTCCAGATATCGATGCGACCGTCTGCATCGAAGTCCACCGCATAGGCGCGAAAGCTGCTCGGCATGAATTGCGGCAGCCCCATGGCACCGGCATAGGAACCGGTCAGCGTGAGAGGGTCGACTTGCTCTTCACGGGCCAGCAAGAGGAACTCTTTGAGCTGTTGGCGGAAGAATGGCTGGCGCGGCGGGTAGTCGAAGCCCAGGGTCGACAAAGCATCTATGACCCGGTAGTTGCCCGTGTTGCGACCGTAGAAGGTTTCAACGCCGATGATGGCGACGATCACCTGTGCCGGCACACCGAATTCCTGCTCGGCGCGCGCCAGCGTCGCCTCATTCTCGCGCCAGAAGTCCACGCCTTGGGCAATCCGCGAATCGGTCATGAAGATCGGTCGATATTCTTTCCACGCTTTGACGCGCTCGGCCGGTCGGGAGATGGCATCGAGGATCACCTGCTTGCGCTCCGCCTGCGCCAGCACTTCGGCCACCTGCTCACTGGCAAACCCGTAATCCTGAGTCATTTCGCGCACGAAATCGGCGACCTTTTCGCCCTGATAATCTGCCGCAAAAACCGCTGGAGAGTTTCCTAGCGCCGCGAAAAGACCCGCTCCGCAGAGCGCTCGTGTCAACCAGCCACGCCGTAATCGATCCAAGAAATTCACTCTATTCAAACCTGTGCGATCCACTTGCGATGGGTGTGGATCGACATCAAAACCCCGAACCCTGATAGCAGGGTTACCAATGAAGTGCCACCAAAACTGATGAAGGGCAACGGCACCCCTACCACCGGCAACAGACCACTGACCATGCCGATGTTGATGAATACGTAAACGAAGAAGGTCATCGTCAGCGCACCGGCCAGCAACTTGCCAAACAGCGTTTGCGCCTGAACGGTGATGACCAAACCACGCGCAATCAGTAGCAGGTACAGCAGCAGCAGCAGGCAAACGCCCACCAGGCCGAACTCTTCAGCCAGAACCGCAATGATAAAGTCCGTATGGCTTTCGGGCAAAAAATCCAGATGCGACTGAGTACCCAGCAACCAACCCTTGCCAAACACGCCGCCCGAACCAATCGCGGCCTTCGACTGGATGATGTTCCAGCCGGTTCCCAGCGGGTCGCTTTCCGGATCGAGGAATGTGTGCACGCGCTGTTTCTGGTAGTTGTGCAGCACGAAATACCACATGGCCACGGCAATCGGCACCAGCGCCGCAATCGCACTCATGATCCAGCGCCAGCGCAACCCGGCGATGAACAACACGAAAGCACCGGAGACCAGTACCAGCAACGAAGTGCCAAGGTCCGGCTGCTTGAGGATCAACACGAAGGGCGTGAGGATCAGGCCCAGACTGACCATGGTGTGCTTGATACCCGGCGGCAAGGCGCGCGCGGACAGATACCAGGCGATGGTCATCGGCATGATGATCTTCATGAACTCGGACGGCTGGAAGCGAATCACCCCGGGTATATTGATCCAGCGGGTCGCCCCCATTGCGGTGTAGCCGACGAACTCCACAGCAACCAGCAATGCCACAACCGCCAGATAACCCGCCGGCACCCAGCGCGCCATGAACCTTGGTTCCAACTGCGCTATGACCAGCATGGCGCCCAGTCCGAAGCCATAGGACGTCGCCTGTTTGATCAGCAGATCAACGTTCTTGCCGCCAGCGGAATAAAGAACGAACAGGCTTCCGGCCGCGAGCATCAGCAGCAGCAGGAGCAGCACCCCATCGATGTGCATACGCTGTAAGAGTGACGCCCGGCGACGCATCACATCGGTCGTTGAAAGCGTGCGGTCAAACGTTCCGCTCACGGTTTGGGCCTCTCTGCCGTCAGGGGCGGGGCGTACTCGGCCTTCAATTCGCCCGCCTCGTTGAGCAGCCATGCATCCATGACCTGCTTTGCCACCGGCGCGGCTACACCGGAGCCAGACTCGCCGTTCTCGACCATGACAGCCACAGCAATCTGCGGGTCATGCACAGGTGCGAAGGCGACGAACAAGGCGTGGTCGCGATGGCGTTCGGCGAGTTTGCCGCTGTCGTACTTTTCGCCCTGTTTGATGGCCACGACCTGCGCCGTACCGCTCTTGCCGGCGATGAGGTAGGCGGCGGTGTCGCCAACCTTCTTTGCCGTGCCGCGGGCGCCGTGCAATACCTTCACCATTCCGTTGATGGAAGCGTCCCAGTAATCGGGGTCGCGAAGCTGAATGTCGGGCATCGGTTCAGGATCGACAGGTATTTCTCCTTCGATGCTTTTCGCCAGGTGCGGCCTGATCCACTTACCGTGAGTCGCCATCAGCGCGGTCGCCTGGGCGAGCTGCAAGGGCGTGGTTTGCATGTAACCCTGACCGATGCCGAGGATGACTGTCTCGCCCGGATACCAAGCCTGCCGGTAACGGCCACGCTTCCAGTCTCGCGACGGCATCAGGCCGGCAGTTTCCTCGAACATGTCCAGCGCCACGCGCTGGCCGAGACCGAAGCGGCTCATGTAGTCATACATGCGGTCGATGCCCATCTTGTGGGCGAGGTCGTAAAAATAGGTGTCATTGGACCGCATGATCGCGGTTTCCAGATCTACCCAGCCGTCGCCGCCGCGATTCCAGTTGCGGTACTTGTGCTTGACGTTGGGCAGCTGAAAGAAGCCGGGGTCGAACACGCGACTGTTCTCGGTCACCACACCGGCATCCAGGCCAGCCACCGCCATCATCGGTTTGATCGTCGACCCCGGCGGGTAGAGCCCGCGCAGGACACGGTTGAACAATGGGCGATCTATAGAATCGCGAAGCGCGCCATACGCCTTGAAACTGATTCCAGTGACGAACAGATTGGGGTCGAAGCTAGGCTGACTGACCATCGCCAGCACCTCGCCAGTCTTCGGCTGCAACGCGACCACTGCACCGCGGCGGCCTGCCAGCGCAGCCTCGGCAGCTTGCTGCAGTTCAAGGTCGAGGGTCAGCATCAGATCCTTGCCAGGGATCGGATCGGTGCGCTTGAGCACCCGTAGCACCCGCCCACGCGCGTTGGTTTCAACCTCCTCGTAGCCCACTTGCCCGTGCAGCGAGTCCTCGTAGAAGCGCTCGATGCCTGTCTTGCCGATGTGGTGGGTGCCGCTGTAGTTAACCGGATCGAGCTGCTTGAGCTCGGCCTCGTTGATCCGACCGACATATCCGACCGAATGAGCGAAGTGCTCGCCCTCTGGGTAATGCCGCACCAGCTGGGCAGCGACCTCAACCCCCGGCAGACGGAACTGATCGACAGCAATCCGCGCAATTTGCTCTTCGGACAGTTCGTACATGATCGGCACCGGCTCGAACGGTCTGCGCCCCTGCAGCACCCGCTTTTCGAACAGTTCGCGCTCTTCACTCGAAAGCGCCAGCACTTCGACCACCGTGTCCAGGGTCTCGCGCCAGTCTCCAGCGCGCTCGCGCGTCACCGTCAGGCTGAAGCTTGGCCGGTTATCGGCGATGATCTTGCCGTTGCGATCATAAATCAGGCCCCGATTGGGCGGAATGGGCTGCACATGGACCCGGTTGTTCTCCGAAAGCGTCGAATGGTGCTGGTACTGCACCACTTGCAGGTAATACAGGCGCGCAATCAACACGCCGATCAGCAGCAATACGATTGCCCCGCCCACAAAAACGCGACTACGCACCAAACGGGCGTCTTTTTCGTGGTCCTTGAGGGGAATCGGCTGGGACATCTTCGGTTTTGGCTGAACTACTTGTGGTAAGGGTGACCTGACAGCAACGTCCAGGCCCGATAGATCTGTTCGCCGATGAGAATACGAACCAGCGGGTGGGGCAACGTCAGCGGTGACAACGACCAGCGTTGTTCGCTGCGTGCGCAAACCTCAGGGGCCAGCCCTTCCGGCCCGCCCACCATGAGATTGACGTTGCGCGCATCGAGCCGCCAACGCTCCAGCTCACCAGCCAGCTGCTCAGTGCTCCAGGGTCGCCCCGTCACTTCAAGCGTGACGATGCGCTCGCCGGGTTGCACCTTCGCCAGCATGGCCTCGCCTTCCTGACGAATCAACCGCGCCACGTCGGCATTCTTGCCGCGAGTGTTGAGGGATATTTCATGCAGCTCCAGCGGCAGTTCGGACGGCAGACGCTTGGCATACTCATGCCAACCGTCCTCCACCCAGCGCGGCATCTTCGAGCCCACCGCAATCAGCTTGATCCGCACGGATCGGCTATTCCTGCTCGCCCGCGTGCTGCGCGCGGCTCTGCTCAGCACCCTGCCAGAGGCGCTCGAGGTCATAGAACTGACGAGTAGGCACTTGCATCACATGCACCACGACATCGCCCAGGTCGAGCAGAGCCCACTCACCGCCGTCCAGACCTTCGCTGCCCAGAGGGCGCACGCCCTGCTCCTTGACCTTCTCGAGCACGTTTTCGGCCAGTGATTTCACGTGACGGCTGGAGGTGCCGCTGGCGATCACCATGAAGTCGGTAACGCTGGTCTTGCCGCGGACATCGATGGTCGTAATGTCAGCGCCTTTCAGATCTTCCAGGGCGCTAACGGCCAGCTGGGCCAAAGAATCATTTTGCATAATGTGAAACAACCTCAGTTCGACGCCCGGTACAGTCCGTGCGCGTTGATATAAGCCAGTACGGCGTCCGGTACGAGAAAGCGTACAGACCGGCCGCTGGCCAGAAAATGACGAATACGTGTTGCCGACACTCCTAGCGGCGCCTGCCAGACGAAAGCAATTTGCCCACTGCTGCCGGCAATGGTCAGCGGGTCGTTCACGCTGCGAGCCGCCAGCAGATCCCGCAGCGCTTCCGGCGCTTCGCTGTCGGCATCTGGCCGTTGCATAACCAGAATATGGCAATGCTCGAGTAGCTCATCCCAGCGATGCCAAGTAGGAAGTCCGCAGAAGGCATCCCAACCCACAATGAGAAAAATCTGATCATCATCGTTCAGCTCGGCACGCAAGGACTCCAGCGTGTCGAAGGTGTAGGACGGCTTGTCACGCTCCAGCTCGCGCGCATCGACTGTCAGCGGAGGCAAGTCCTGCACCGCCAGTCGAACCATGGTCAAGCGATCCTGCGCGGAGCTGTTTGGCGCCTCACGGTGCGGCGGACGAAAGTTGGGGACCAGACGAACCTCATCAAGCCCAACCATTTCGGACACTTCCAGAGCGCCGCGCAAATGCCCGACATGCACCGGGTCGAAGGTGCCACCGAGCAGGCCGATGCGCCGAGGGGTGCCGGTCTCCCTCATCAAGTTCGCACGTGGCCGTCGCCAAATACCACATATTTCTCACTGGTCAGGCCTTCCAGACCGACCGGGCCGCGGGCGTGCAGTTTGTCGGTGGAAATACCGATCTCAGCCCCTAGCCCGTACTCGAAGCCGTCGGCAAAGCGAGTAGAGGCGTTGATCATCACCGACGCCGAATCGACCTCAGTGATGAAGCGCCGCGCATCGGTGAAGTTTTCCGTAACGATCGCGTCGGTATGCTGCGAGCCGTAGCGGTTGATGTGCTGGATGGCTTCATCCAGAGAATCGACGATGCGGATCGACAGGATCGGCGCGTTGTATTCGGTGGACCAGTCCTCTTCGCTGGCAGCCAACACGTGGCTACCCAGCAGTTCACGGGTCCGTGGGCAGCCACGCAGTTCAACGCCCTTTTCGCAATAGATTGCCGCCAGCGGTGGCAGCACTCGGGTAGCGATGGACGCGTGGACCAGAAGGGTTTCCATGGTGTTGCATGGCGCATAGCGCTGGGTCTTGGCGTTGTCGGCGATGCGGATGGCCTTGTCGACGTCGGCCGCCTGATCGATGAACACGTGGCAGATGCCGTCCAGATGCTTGATCACCGGCACCTTGGCATCGCGGCTGATGCGTTCGATCAGCCCCTTGCCACCGCGCGGCACGATCACATCCACGTACTCCGGCATGGTGATCAACGCCCCAACAGCGGCGCGGTCGGTGGTCTCGACAACCTGCACCGCCGCAGCTGGCAGCTCGGCCTCGGCCAGGCCCAGCTGAATGCAGCGAGCGATGGCCTGGTTCGAATGAATCGCTTCGGAGCCGCCACGCAAAATCGTGGCATTGCCTGACTTGAGACACAGGCTGGCCGCATCGATGGTCACATTGGGCCGCGACTCGTAGATGATACCGACGACGCCTAGCGGCACGCGCATCTTGCCAACCTGAATACCGGATGGCAGGTAGCGCATGTCGCGGATCTCACCGATGGGGTCAGGCAGGCTCGCAACCTGGCGCAGCCCCTCGATCATGTCGTCGATACGCGCCGGCGTTAGCGCCAGACGATCAAGCATCGCCTCGTCCAGACCATTGGCACGACCGGCCTCGAGGTCTTCACGATTGGCACGGACCAGCTCCTCGCGCGCCGCATCAAGCGCGGTGGCGGCGGCCTGCAAGGCACGGTTCTTCTGCGCCGTGGTGGCACGCGCTAGTACGCGCGACGCCTCGCGCGCGGCGCGACCGAGGCGGGTCATGTAGTCGAGTACGGACTCGGTCATGGTCTGGCTGGCCTGATCGAAGGGAAAGCGGCTGATTATAGCGACCCACACGCCTCGCGCACAGCGGCGCCGGGCGAATGGCTAAAAGTCCCTGACTGCAGGTTACGCACAACCCAGCGGGCTGTGCGTAACCACCAGGGTCGTCAACCGCAGGAGGCCATCGCCAGCGCTATCATGATCAGGCGTTTGAAACCCGGGCGCCAGATGCCGGGTCGAAGCGTCTCGAACCAAGGAAAAAAGACCCATGCCGGAATGGCTCACCGCACTCTCCAGTTGGCTGGCTGAAAACCCTCAGTGGCTCGGCCTTAGCCTGTTTGTCGTCGCCTGTCTCGAATGCCTCGCCGTTGTGGGCTTGCTGATGCCCGGTACGGTGTTGGTATTCGCCATCGCGGTAGTTGCCGGAAGCGGCGTACTCAGTCTCGGCGAGACATTGCTTTTGGGTTACGCCGGCGGACTGCTCGGCGATCTGCTGTCGTACGGGCTGGGACGACGCTACCACCAGAATATTCGCAGCATCCGCGGCCTGCGCGACCATCCGGAATGGCTGAATAGCGCCGAGGTGTACTTCGAGCGTTACGGCATCGCCAGCCTTCTTGTTGGACGCTTCATCGGCCCGCTGCGGCCCATGCTGCCGGTAACCGCTGGCATGCTCGATATGCCGTTCGGGCGCTTTCTCTTGGTCAGCCTGGTCGCCGCGGCCGGCTGGTCGATGGCTTATCTGCTGCCCGGCTGGGCAGCGGGAGCCGCCGTGCGACTGCCTTTACCGGAGGGTTTCTGGAGCGAGGCCGGCTTCGTCACCGCCGCGTTGCTCCTGCTCGTCGGCGGCGTAGTGCATGGCAGCCTGCATCAGATGCGCTGGGTTACGCCGCTTGCGGCTGGCCTCAGCGCCGCCGTTCTGATCGGCCTGTTTATCGGCTGGCCCTACCTGGTGGAATTCGATGAAGGGCTGATGACGGTCGTTCAGGGTGAGCGCAGCCCGATATTCGACCGTTTCATGGTGGTCGTCACACGAGCCGGTGATTTCCACACCCAGCTGTGGGCGGCTGTATTACTGAGCCTGTTGTTGATCGTCACCAAACAGGCGCGCGCGGCAGCATTCGCCATTCTCACGCTGCTGGGCACCGCACTGGCCAACGGCGCGCTTAAAGCCACATTCGGCAGGATCCGGCCGGAAATCCTGCTGGAACCTCTGCACAGTTACAGCTTCCCCAGCGGTCATAGCTCGGCAGCTTTTGCCTTCTTTCTCACGCTGGGAGTTCTCGCCGGTCGCGGACAGCCGCCGCGCCTGCGTCTGGCCTGGGTGCTGCTGGGCGCTCTGCCGGCCACCGCAATTGCGCTGTCGCGGGTTTACCTGGGTGTTCACTGGCCAACCGACGTCATCGCCGGCGCGGTGCTGGCGGCGAGCATTTGCGCCGCCAGCCTGGCCCTTGTTCAATGGCGCGCCCCGATGACGGCACTGTCGCCGAAGATATGGTGGCTGATCCTGCCGGCCACGCTGGGACTGATCGGGGCCTTTGCGATCTGGGCATTGCCAGGCGCCATGCTGCTGTATCGCTATCAGTAGCATCCAGCGACCGGGCGTCTTTGCTATTCGGTCGAATCGCCCTGCAACTGCTCCAGCCAGCGCTGGATGGACTGCAACTGAAGTTCAGGATCGTCCATCTGCAGCAAGTCGAGTTTCTGATCAGGCCGAAACGGCAACAGGTAGGCCAACTGGTGCGCCAGCGATCGCTGACCCTGCGCGGCACTGCCCATCCCCAGCGCCTCGACCATCGGGTGGCGCCCGAGCGCCTCTAGCAACAGCGCCAGCTCGAGATGCTCATCGTCCAAGGGCGGATCGTCGGCTTCATCGCGCCAGGTGACTTCGGCAACGGTCAGCTGATCGCGCTGCACTTCGGCCGACAGCACATCAAAGCGACGACCGCCTTCGACGCGAATCCCCAGCAACCCATTAGGCCGCTGCTGCCAGTCTCGAATCAGCGCTTCACAACCAGTCAGGGCATATTCGGCCGGCGCCAGCCCCACCTCGCTGCCCTCGATGAGGCGCACCACACCGAAGCCATGCCCGGCCTTCAGACAGCTGCTGACCATGTCCAGATAGCGCGCCTCAAAAAGCTGCAAATCGAGGGTGCACCCCGGAAACAACACGGTATCGAGCGGAAACAACGGTAGCTTCATTCAGCCTCCTTACGACAGCATCAGCACGGCCAAGGGCAACAGCACCGCGGTCATCACACCCATCAGACTCATGGCCAGCGCCGCAAAGGCGCCGCACTCATCGCCCTCCTGCAGCGCCTGGGCGGTTCCCACCGCATGCGCGGTCAGACCCAGCGCCATGCCGCGGGCGGCAGGATGCTGAACGCCAAAGCGGCGCAACAGTTCCGGACCAATGATCGCACCGATGATGCCGGTGATCATCACGAACACGGCCGCCAGCGCCACCACGCCACCGATCTGCTCGGCCACCAGCATGGCGATTGGCGAGGTAACTGACTTGGGCGCCAGGGTCATCAGGATCATCTGGTCGGCACCAAAAGCCCAGGCCAGCACCATCCCCAGCGCCGTGGCGCCGATGCCAGCCAATAGCAGGGTAAGCATGATCGGCCCGAACAGTTCGCGGATCCTGCGTAGATTCAGATACAACGGCACGGCAAGCGCCACCGTAGTTGGCCCGAGGAGCACGGTAAGCATCTGGGCGCTGTCGCGATATTCCTCATAGCTCAGGCCGCAAAGCACAAGCGTACCGACCACCACCACCATCGACACCAGCACTGGCTGCAGAAATACCCAGCGTGTTTTTTCGTAAGCCGCATAGGCCACCTGGAATGCTGCCAAGGTGATCGCCACGCCAAACAAGGGGTGATGGATTACCGCCTCCCAGGCCGCCTGCCACTGCATGGCGATCATGTGCGACCTGCCTTGCGTTGCTGACGGCGAATCAGCGTCTGCATCAACCAGCCGGTAAATACCAGTGACACCACCAGCGAGAGCACCAGCACGCCAACAATGGCCCAGAAATCCTCGAGAATCGCCCCGGTATAGGCCATCACGCCCACGGCGGGCGGCACCAGCAACAGGGGCAGATAACGCAACAGACTACTCGCAGCGACCTGCAGAGATTCACTCGCCTGGCCACGAGCCAACAACGCCATGAACAGCAACAGCAAGCCAATGATGGGCCCCGGCAACATCGGCAGCACCATTACGTTGAGCGCAGTGCCGAGCAATTGAAACAGCAGCAGCCAGGTTAGTCCGCGTAGCAGCATGGAAGCCTCCAGAGCAAAGGAGCGCAATTATAAGCATCTCGCCACCGCGACACGCGGCGCAGCTTCCGATCAGCCTATGGCGCGCCATTCGCACCAACCATGCTTGGTTGATTCGCCCTCGGCTGCGTGCTGATCTAGCGTTGCGCCACATCCGAACAAAACAACAAACGCCGGAGGATATATGCCGCAAGTACCCGTAGCAGAACTCAAGGATTACATTGGCAAAGAGCTAGGCCGCTCCGAATGGTTCACCGTCGATCAGCAGCGAGTCGATCAGTTCGCCGACTGCACCGGTGATCACCAGTTCATCCACATAGACCCGGAAAAGGCCGCACAGACCCCGTTCGGCGGAACCATCGCGCACGGTTTCCTCTCGCTGTCGCTGCTGCCGATGTTGATGGAAGAGCTGATGATCCGTCCTGAAGGGACCAAGATGGGCGTCAACTACGGGCTTGACAGCCTGCGCTTTATCCAGCCGGTGAGGGTGGGCTCGCGGGTTCGCGTAGCAGCGACGCTGCTCGACGCTTACGAGAAAAACCCGGGCCAGTGGCTCCTGAAATCGCGTGCCGTGATGGAAATCGAAGGTGTGGAGAAGCCTGCTTACATTGCCGAGACCCTAGCACTCTGCGTTGTCTGACCAAATGGGCGCAGTTGTCGCACGCCGCTGAGTTTGCGGCATACTGCGGCGTCACCCGCTCTGGATAGCCGCATGCGCCACCTTGCTCCAGTTCTGCTCGCCTGCTTTCTGACCGCTTGCGGTGATGGCGAACCGTTGCTGCCCGCCGACGCCGTGCTGCCCGATGGCGGCCGCTACCGGGGCGAGGTGGTCGATGGGCTGTTGCAGGGCGAGGGGCGTATCGACTACCCCAACGGCAGCCATTACATCGGATCTTTCAGGGACGGGCAGTGGCATGGCCAAGGTGTCTGGCAAGGCGAGTTCAAAAACGGCGAACTCAGCGGCAGCGGTGAATATGTCGGCATTGACGGCACGCGCTACAGCGGACACTTCAAGCGCTGGCAGTACCACGGCGAAGGTGACCTGCAACAGCCTGGTGGTGGCCGCTACAGTGGCCGTTTTCGCGAAGGCCAGTTCAATGGAGTTGGCACGCTTCTCCTCGCGGACGGCACTCAAAGGAGCGGCACCTGGCGGGCCGGTCATCTGATTGAGAACGTTCAAGGCAAGCGCCTCGCCGACCCGCTGGAGCTAGGCCTGCTGCGCCAGGGAGCGCTGCTGGCGGACGCCCTTGATGCGGTGCCGGCATCCACTCCGGCAGCAGAACTCTACGGCCTGACCCTTGCCGGCGATGGCCAGCAGAGCGTGTTTATGCGTGAGGTCGACTATGTCGACAACTTCTTGGCCGAACGCTTCGCCGCCCGCGGTCAGATAAGCCTCGTCAACCACCGCGACCACCTTGCAGACCGGCCACTGGCGACGCGCGAAAACCTCAAGCGCGCAATTGCCCGCCTGGCCGAGCGCAGCGGCCCGGAAGACCTGATCTTCATCTACTTGACCAGTCACGGCTCGGCGGACCACCAGCTGGTACTGGCCCAGCCCGGATTGGCCCTGGAAGATTTGCCCGCCGAGGACCTGGCCGCGCTGATGCAGCCACTCGCCGACCGCAACAAGATCCTAGTCATCTCGGCCTGCTATTCCGGCGGTTTTATCGAGCCACTGAAGAGCCCCAATACGCTCGTGATTACCGCAGCTCGCGCCGACCGAGTGTCCTTTGGCTGCTCCGAGGAAAGCGACTTCACCTACTTCGGCCGCGCCCTCTTCGCCGAGGCCTTGCAGGAAACTTCGGATATTGTGCAGGCATTCACGCTGGCACAGGCGAAGGTTGCCGAACGGGAGCAAGCCGACCACTATCAAGCTTCGGAGCCGCAAATATGGGCGCCCGAGCAGGTTGTCGAACACTGGCGGAAGCTGAGCAATCGGCAGCCAGTGCCATCTGACTGATCGTTACAGGAAGCCAAACCATGTATTTGACGCCACAGCGTATTTTGCTTGCCGGCGCCACCGGGCTAACCGGCGAGCACCTGCTCGACCGCCTGCTCAACGAACCCACCGTGGAGTGCGTGCTCGCTCCCAGCCGCAAGCAGCTGGCCGGACATTCGCGGCTCGAAAACCCGATCGGGCCGCTGCAGGCGCTACTGCCGCAGCTGTCGGGCAGTGTGGACACCGCGTTCTGCTGCCTGGGCAGCACATTGAAGGACGCCGGAAGCCAGGAAGCCTTCCGCGCCATCGATCATGATCTGGTTGTCGCCTTCGCTAAACGCGCCCGAGAACTGGGCGCACGGCATCTGCTGGTCGTCAGCTCACTGGGCGCCGACCCCGCCAGTTCGATTTTCTACTGCCGCGTCAAGGGCGAAATGGAGCAAGCGCTACGCGCCCAGGGCTGGCCGCAACTGACCATCGTACGTCCATCGCAGCTGCTGGGGCCGCGCATGCAAGTCCGTCCGGTCGAACGCCTTACCGCCCCGCTCTCTTATCTGCTGCCAGGCAAATACCGCGGCATCTCGGCCTGCATTCTGGCGCGCGCGCTCTGGCGCCTGGCGCTGGAAGAAGCCGAAGGCACGCGGGTGATCGAGTCGGACGAGCTGCGCAAATTGGGGCGGTAACCGGTTACAGGCTGCGTCCATGCACACGCAGTCTGTAACCAGAGTGCTCCTACCTCGCCCACCCTGCAATGTGATCAGTACTTGATGAAGTGCTCGCGATAATGGCGCAGCTCGGCGATGGACTCACGGATGTCGTCCAGCGCTAGATGCGTGCCACCTTTCTTGAAGCCAGCCAGCACTTCCGGTGCCCAGCGTGCCGCTAGCTCTTTGAGCGTCGAGACGTCCAGGTTGCGGTAGTGGAAGTAGGCTTCCAGGCGAGGCATGCGGCGGTAGAGAAAACGCCGATCCTGGCAGATGCTGTTGCCACAGATAGGCGACTTGCCCTTGGGCACCCATTGCTCAAGAAACGCCAGCGTCTGGGCTTCGGCTTCCTCGGTAGAAATCTGGCTGTCGCGCACCCGCTGAGTCA